>SMFH01000333.1_pt1 | contig 11807 bp, 10 predicted proteins | sample 2456121 | NCBI WGS metagenome assembly SMFH01 (sample SAMN10132613, study PRJNA489261) | soil metagenome | isolation source: day120 antibiotic-silty clay loam soil | place: USA
GGAGAGGTCCTGGGCCTGCGTGTACTGGAACTGGTAAAGCCGCGAGCGGGTGATGCGGTTGAGCGTCTGGAGCTCGCCGGCCTTGATCGCGCCGACCGAGGGCGTGAGGGGCGAGAGCGTCGAGGAGAGCGGCTTGGCGAGCTCAGGGCCCGTGTCGCCACGCTCGAGGAAGACCGCGGTCCCCGCCGTCTGGCCTCCGGCGGGCGGCGGCAGGAAGACGGTCACCGACTGGACGCCGTCGACGTACTTGAAGGTGTAGAGCGCGAGCTCGAGGGCCTCGCGGCGGAGAAGAGTGTGGCGCGCCTCGGTCGGTGGCCCGCTCGAGAGCGCGCAGCCGTCGCCGAGGCCGCAGAGCACGTACTGCATGCTCTTCGAGGCGTCGACGAGCTCGATGTCGTCCTCTTCGGCCTGTCCGGTCGAGGTGTCGGGGCGGACCGCGATCGCTGCGACGGGAATGGGGCTCGTCGAGTCACCGCCCGCCGCGACCGTCGGAGGCCCACCGAGCGCGACTGCCATCTGCTCTCCCTGGAAGCGGTACTCCTTCGCGACGTGATCTGCGATCTGCTTGACCCGCGCGTTCGCGCTGCCATCGGGCTCCCACGCCGACCATGACGGGTTCGGCACGGCATCGGGACGGCTCACCAGCACGATCAAGGCGCCGATCGCGATACCCCCGACGAGGGCGAGGGCGCCGTAGACGATCGCGAAGCGTCGCCGGTAGCCGGTCCGGCGCGCCATCTCGCTGCGCGGCACCGAGCCCGAGTCCTCGACGGGCTTCGCGGGCTCCGCCTCGATCAAGGGGCGGGGCTCGGCCTGCTCGCTCACTTCGCCTCGATCTCCTTCGGGCGACGCTCGCGGCTGGCGACGGCGAAGAAGGGCGGCGGCCAGACTGCCTCGTCGCCGTAGTCGAGTTCGGGAATCCGCAGGCCGACCGAGTCGAGCAGGTCGAGCAGCTCGTCGCCGAAGATCTCCTTCTTCTCCATCAGGACGTCGGCGATGCGCGCGAGCGCCTCCTGGTTCTCCTTCGCCAGGTTGTGCGCGACGACGTACGCCTGGCCGATGATCTGCGCGCCGACACGGCGCTTCGCGGGGTCGGAAAGAGCGCCGGAGATCGGGTCGGGCGCCATCGGGCCGCCGCCTCCGCCCATGCGGTTCATGATCTGGAGACCGATCCCCTCGAACCGCTCGAGCACGCGCTGGCGAGCGTCGTCCTCGCTCTCGCCCTTCTCGAGCGTCACGTGGAACGGCTGCGGCCCCATCGCGGCGGCGCCGACCATCCCCGCCGTCTGGGCGGTGACCGACATCACGTCCCCGCCGACGCCGGTCGAGTTCTCGTTGTAGAAGACGCGCTCGGCCGCCATCGCACCGAGGCCCCAGACGAGCTGAGCGAACATCTCGCTCTGGAACCGGGCGAAGCGCTCTTCCTTCTCCCTGGCCTGGTGGTGCCCGCCGGAGTCGCCCCGGCGCCGGATCGACAGGCGCGTCGACTCGAAGTCCTTCATGAACGAGTGCCCGGCGATGGCGTGGCCCGCCTCGTGGATCGCGATGGCGCGGCCCTCGCGCTCGATGTACTCGATCCCGATCGCGGTGCCCGACTCGAGCGTCGTGATCGACTCGACGAGATCCTCCCAGCTGAATCGCTCGCGCCCCGAGTGGTGCGCGATCGTCAGTGCCATCGAGGTGACCTGCTCGATCATCGCCGGCGAGTAGCCGTTCGTCACGCGCGCGATCTCGTCACGGCGCCTCGGCATGTCGAGGTCGGCGTCGTGGGAGACCTTGTTGATGTAGAGGTCGATGATGTCGAGCCGGTCGTGCTTGGTCGGCGTCCGGAACCAGACGTGGCGGCCCATGCGGCCAGGCCGGATCAGCGCCGGGTCGAGGCGGTCGATCGGCACGTTCGTGGCCCCGATGAAGTAGACCTGCTCGCTCCGCGGCCTCGGCGCGGGCAGCCGGAGTGACTTGCCCTTGACCCGTCGCGGGACGATGAAGCTCGCGTCGAGCAGTGTGTTCGTCTTGTTCGTGATCACCCGGCGCATGAACGGCGGGTTGTCGATGCCGTCCATCACGACGAGCAGCTGGTTGAGCGCCATGCCGCCGCCGCCCATGCCCATGCCTCCGGGGAACATGAAGCCGTAGAAGCGCATCATCGTCGCTGCGAAGCCGCTCACCCCGATCGTCGGCGTCTCGCGGTTTGCGAACAGCTTCTCGCGCCAGGCGCGCGTCTCGAGCACCATGTCGCCGGAGGGGTTGAGCGAGCCCCACGGCCCGTAGAAGAGGTCGTCGTGAAGGCTCAGCGGCGTCAGCGGCGGGACGTTGATCGCGCCGCCGAAGCTCCCCTGGCCGAGCGCCTGGCGGCGCATCCCGACGGCGTCGATCTCGTCGATGAACACGATGCACGTGCCGCCCCATTTGCGCGCGGCGCGCTTCGCCTTCCAGGCGAGGTAGCGCACGACGATCGCGTCGATGCCGATGAACGTCGCCGCGAAGCCCGACCCCGGGATCGACACGAACGGAGAGTTGAAGCCCGTGGCGAGGGCCTTCGCGAGCATCGTCTTCCCGGTGCCGGGAGGCCCGAAGAAGAGGACGCCGCGCTCGCGCTTGCCGCCGTGGCGCTCGAACTGCTCGCCCGACTGCCAGATCGAGACGACGCGCCGGACCTCCTCCTTCGCCTCCGCCTGGCCTCGGACGTCGTCGAGCTTAACGCCCCACTGCGCGTCGCCCGGCTCGAACGTCTTGATCTGCGTGAGGTTCATCGCGAGCAGCGGGCCGAACAGGATCCCGAAGTTCGCGATGAACAGGAAGAAGACGAAGACGACCTGGATCCACAGGGCGGGCGACGAGAGGATCGTCCCGAATCCGCCGATGATGAAGCCGATCGTGCTGAACCACGAGCCGCCGCGGAACAGCCAGATGATCGTGATCACGACCACGAACATCACGGCGATCTTGAACCAGAAGCGCCAGAACCACGCGCGCCGGCGACTGACGACGTCCTCCTCGCGCAGCTCGCGGCTCTCGACGCCGAAGAGGCTCGGCGCGGGGATCAGCCGGCGGAAGAGGAGATCGGCGAAGCCGCGGGCTGCGCTGGGTGAACCAGATATAGAGCGCCGGCGAGGTGAGAACCGCGACGACCGTCGCAGCGCGCGTCAGCTTCTTCCAGCTGCGGGCCAGGTCCTGGGACGCCTCTGCCTGGGGCAGGCCCGAGAGCGGTTCCGCAGCCGTTGCCATCTCAAGGAGTGTACGCAGGCATCTCGACGCCTAGATGTTGGCGGGATGTTAAGCCCGCCAAACATGGCTCTGGGGGGCGCTTGACACCCTCTGCGGGGACGCGCTGCGACGCTGGTAGCGTCGGGGCATGACACAGGCGACGCTCCACACCAGCGAGGGCCCGATCGAGATCGAGCTCTTCCCAGAAGAGGTGCCGAAGACCGTCGAGAACTTCACGAAACTCGCCTCCGACGGCTTCTACGACGGCCTCTCGTTCCACCGCGTGATCCCGGACTTCATGATCCAGGGCGGCTGTCCGGTGGGCGACGGCACCGGCGGTCCCGGCTACACGTTCGAGGACGAGCCGAGCGGCCATCCCGTGGCGCGCGGCGCGCTCGCGATGGCGAACGCCGGTCCGAACACGAACGGGTCGCAGTTCTTCATCGTCACGGCCGACGCGTGCCCGTGGCTCGACGGGAAGCACACCGTCTTCGGCCAGGTCGCGTCGGGTCAGGACGTGGTCGACCGGATCTCGCTCACAGAGCGCGACGCCCGCGACAAGCCGACGTCGCCGGTGACGATCGACAGGGTCGAGTTGGCCTAGGTGTCGGACTCGAAGTCGGACACGTAGATGGAGCTCGCGGGCAAGACGGCCGTCGTCACGGGCGCCTCGTCCGGGATCGGCGCCGCAACCGTCCGCAAGCTCCGCGAGGCCGGCGTCCGCGTCGCGGGCGGGGCGCGGCGTCTCGAGCGTGTCGACGCGGACATCGCGCTTCCGCTCGACGTCACCGACGAGGAGTCGAGCGCCGCGTTCGTCGAGCAGGCGGTCGCCGAGCTCGGCGGGATCGACATCCTCTTCAACAATGCGGGGCTCGCCCTCGGCCGGGTGCCGTTCGAGGAGTCGACGGAGGACGTCGAGGCCACCGTCCTCCACACGAACGTCGACGGCGTGCTCCGGATCACGCGGCTCTGCCTGCCGCACATCCGCGACGGAGGTCACATCCTGTTCATGGGGTCGGTCGCGGGGCGGCAGGCGTACCCGCACGGCGCCTCGTACATCGCGTCGAAGTTCGCGGTGCGCGGGTTCTCGTATGCGCTGCGCGAAGACCTGCTGGGCCGCCCGATCCGCGTGACGACCGTCGACGCGGGGCTCGTCGAGACCGAGTTCTCGCTCGTCCGCTTCGGCTGGGACTCCGAGAAGGCGGCTGCCGTCTACGAGGGGCTCGACCCCGTCACGCCCGACGAGATCGCCGACTGCGTCCTGTTCGCCCTTACGCGTCCCCTGCACGTGAACCTCGACGAGATCGTGATCAAGGCGCTCGCGCAATCGAGCGGCGCCCGCGTGGTGCGCAAGGACGAGCACTAGCCCGGTGTCGCCGACCATTCTCGAAGGCTCGACCTTCTGCATCTGCAACGACCTCGGTGACATCGAAGCCGGTGTCGACGGTCTCTACGCGCACGACACCCGGTTTCTCTCGAGGTTCACGCTGAGGGTCGCAGGCAGCCGCCCACTGCTGCTGTCCTCGGGCAAGGTCGAGTATTTCTCGGCCGCGTTCTACTCGCGAAATGCGCCGGTCGACGGGCTCGACCAGGACGTCCTCTCGATCGCACGACACCGGTTCGTGGGAGACGGCCTCCAGGACCACATCGTGGTCCGCAATGTGACCCGGGATCCCCTGTCCTTCACCCTCGAGCTCGACTTCGGGACGGACTTCGCGGACATCATCAGCGTCAAGCAGCACGACTTCGCGCTCGGCGATCCGCTCGAGGCACCGGACCTTCCGCCGCTTGCGCCGGCGCTCTTCGACGAGGCGCTGAGCCGGATTCTGCTCCAGGAGCCACAGGGTCGGAGCGGACGCACGCACGTCGTCCTCTCGCGCGACGGCCACGGCCAGGGCGGGGTCGTCCGCTATCCGATCAAGCTGGCCCCGCACGGAGCCTGGGAGGTGACGGTCGACGTCGCGGTCTCTCTCACCGGAGAGATCGAGCGCCCGGAGCGCGTCCAACGACGATTTGGGACGGAGCGTGCGCGCGTGCGCGAGTCACTCGATGCCTGGTCGCTACGGCTTCCGCGGCTTGTCACGACGTGGGACGAGCTCGGCCACTGCTTCGACCAGTCCGTCGCCGATCTCGCGGCGCTCCGCCTTCGTCACGGAAACAGGTCTGGACCCCTGCCCGCAGCGGGTATGCCCTGGTTCATGACGGTGTTCGGTCGCGACACGATCATCACGAGCCTCCAGACGATGCTCCTCGGGCCCGAGCTTGCCGTGAACGCCCTCGACGTGCTCGCCGACCTCCAGGCTGACGTTGACGATCCCGCGATCGACGCCGAGCCGGGGAAGATCCTCCACGAGCTACGGGCCGGCCGGGCCGCGGAGCGGTGGTTCGCCCGCTACTACGGGACGGTCGATGCGACGCCTCTCTATCTCGTGCTCCTCTCCGAGGTGTGGCGTTGGACGGGCGACGCCGAGCTCGCGCGCCGCTTCCAGGGTCCGGCACTCGCGGCGCTCGCGTGGATCGACGGGTACGGAGACCGGGACGGGGACGGTTTCGTCGAGTACGAGCGGCGCTCGCTCGGGCTCGAGAACCAGTCGTGGAAGGACTCCGGCGACTCCCAGCGCTTCCGCGACGGCCGTTATGCCGCGCCCCCGATCGCGCCCGCCGAGGTCCAGGGCTACGTCTACGACGCAAAGCGTCGACTCGCGGAGTTGGCCCGCGCGGCGTGGGGAGCACACGAGTTGGCCGACCGCCTCGACAGCGAGGCGGCGGCGCTCGAGGCGCGATTCGACGACGCGTTCTGGGTTCCCGACCGTGGCGGCTATTACGCGCTCGCGCTCGACCGCGACAAACAGCGAGTCGATGCGCTCTGCTCGAATCTCGGGCACCTGCTCTGGAGCGGCATCGTCCCCGAGCGACGGGTCGACGCGATCGTGGACCACCTCACCCGGCATGAGCTCTGGTCCGGCTGGGGTCTCCGGACGATGTCCACGTCCGACGCCGCGTACAGCCCGCTCAGCTACCACAACGGAACCGTCTGGCCCCACGACACTGCGCTCGCCGCGTGGGGACTCGCCCGTTACGGACATTGGGACGCCGTCCACAGGATCGCGGCCGCCCTCCTGGAGGCGGCCCGCCATTTCGAGTGGTCGCTCCCCGAGGTGTTCGCCGGGTTCGACCGCTCGGAGACCCCGTTTCCGATCGGCTACCCGACCGCCGCCCGCCCGCAGGCGTGGGCCGCGGGAACTCCGCTTCTGCTCCTGCGACTGCTGCTCGGCCTCGAGCCGAACACTGCGGAACGACGGCTCGGCACGCTCGCAGGCGCGATGCCACCCGATGGCGTCTCACTGTCGTTGCAAGGCGTCCGCGGGTTCGGCCGGTCCTGGGACGTGACGTCCACGTCGAGCGGGATCGGCGTCGACGAGGTCGCATGAGGATCGCGGTGCTCAGCCCCGTGTGGTTCCCGGTGCCTCCCTCGGGATATGGAGGCATCGAATCGGTCGTATCGCTTCTCGCCGACGGCCTCGTCGATCACGGCCACGACGTCACGCTCTTCGCATCGGGCGACTCGCAGACGACCGCCCGCCTTGCCTCCATCTACGACGTAGCGCCGAGCGAATGGATCGGGCACACGTTCTGGGAGCTCCAGCACACCGTCTCATGCCTCGTTCGAGACGACGAGTTCGACGTGATCTCGGACCACACGGGGCTGCTCGGCCTTGCGCTGGGCTCGATGGGGCCGACCGACCGCGGACAAGGGCGCACACCGGGCGGTTGAGGTGGCGCGGGAGTCGGGCCTGCCGCTCAGGCTCGCCGGGAAGTGCCGCGAGCCGCTCGAGCAGCAGTACTTCGAAGAGCATGTCCATCCGCACCTCTCCGATCGAATCGAGTACGTGGGCGAGGTGACGCACGACGAAAAGATCGAGCTCTTGCAGCACGCGCGAGCGACGCTCTTCCCGATCGAGTGGGCCGAGCCGTTCGGTCTGGTCATGATCGAGTCGATGGCCTGTGGAACCCCGGTGATGGCGACGCGATTCGGAGCAGTCCCCGAAGTCGTCGAGGACGGCGTGACCGGGGTTATCGTCGACCGCGCGGAGGAGATGGCGGCAGCGCTCGAACGTGCCGACGCCATCGATCCGCACGTCCAGCGCCGTGCCGTGGAAGAGCGCTTCGCTCCCGCGCGTATGGTCGCCGACTACCTCAGAGCGTACGAGCTGACGATCGAGCGTTGGAACGCGCGCGAGATGTCGCTCGCCTGACGGACGACACGGTGCGGCTGCGCTCGGCGTTCGACCGCGAGATCTTCCGGCTCGCGGTGCCCGCGCTCGGCGCGCTCGCCGCCGAGCCGCTCTACGTGCTCGTCGACACGGCGATCGTCGGTCATCTCGGCCGCTCGCAGCTGGCGGCGCTCGGCGCGGCCGCGACGGTCGTCTCGGTCTTCGGGATGTTCAACTTCCTCCAGTACGCGACGACCGCGCAGGTCGCCCGTGCGACCGGCGCGAACCAGGACGTGGACGCACGGCGGCTGGGCGCGCAGGCGTTCTGGCTCTCCCTCGCGATCGGGATCGTGCTGTGCGTGGCGCTCGTCCTGCTGGCCGGGGAGGTGGTCGCGCTCGTCGGCGTCGAGGGACAGACGGCCGACTACGCGGAGACGTACCTGCGGATCGTCGCGCTCGGCGTCCCGTCGTTCTTCCTCGCGCTCTCGGGGCAGGGGTTCCTCCGCGGGCGCTCGGAGCTGACCGCGCCGCTCGTCGTGATCGTGCTCGCGAACGTGCTCAACGCCGCGCTCGAGGTGCTCTTCGTCTACGGGTTCGGCTGGGGGATCGAGGGGTCGGCCTGGGGCACCGCGATCGCGCAGTCCTGCATGGGCGCGGGCTTCGTCTGGCTGATCGTCTCGCGGGCCGGGCGCGAGAACATGGCACCGGCCGTTCGCTTCGCGCGGCGCCTGCTCTCGGTGGGGAAATTCATCTTCGTCCGCACCGCTGCGCTGATCTCGGCCTTCCTGCTGGCAGGCGCGGTCGTCGCGCGGTTCGGTGACGCGGAGCTCGGCGCGTACCAGATCTCGTTCCAGCTGTTCCTCGCGCTCGCCCTGGCGCTCGACGCGATCGCGATCGCCGGGCAGATCCTCGTGGGGCGCGAGCTCGGCGCGGGGCGGCCCGACCGCGCGTACGACGCCAGCGTGCGCATGATCACGCTCTCGGTGGCGACCGGCGCGCTCTTCGCAGTCCTCCTGCTCGCGCTGGCCGACGTGCTGCCGCGTCTCTTCTCCTCGGACGCCGAGGTGCTCGCCGAGTGCGCGGCGCTCTGGCCGATCTTCGCCCTGCTCCAGCCGGTGAGCGGCGCGGTCTTCGCGCTCGACGGGATCCTCATCGGGGCAAGCGACGGCCCGTACATCGCAGGGTCGATGGTCGTCGCGTTCGCCGCGTGCACCGCCTGCCTCGGCCTCGCGGTCGCGGAGAACTGGGGCGTCCGCGGGGTATGGGCGGCCCTCGCGGTGCTGATCCTCGTCCGCGCCGTGACGATGGGGGCGCGGTTCGCGCGCCGGCGATGGCTCGTCACGGGGTGGGCGTGAAGGCCCTGGTGTCCGACTCGAAGTCGGACACCAGGGCCTTATCCTCCCGGGGATGAGTGAAGGGCTGAACGTGCTCGGCGGGCCGCTCGAGCCGTGCGGCTACGACCCGCTGACGGGGTTCTGGCGCGACGGAACGTGCCGGACGGGAGGCCAGGATCTCGGCGTCCACGCGGTCTGCGCGGTGATGACGGAGGAGTTCCTCGAGTACAGCCGCTCGGTCGGCAACGACCTCTCGACGCCGCGGCCAGAGCTCGGCTTCGACGGTCTCCGCGAGGGCGACCGCTGGTGTCTCTGCGCAGGCCGGTGGGAGGAGGCGTTCGAGGCCGGCGTCGCCCCGCCCGTCGTGCTCGAGGCGACGCACGCGCTCGCGCTCGAGTTCTCCTCGCTCGAGTCGCTCCGCGACTACGCAGTCGAGGACTGACCGGCCGAGCCGGCGGCCGCGGCCTCGGCCCGCTTGCGCCAGTAGCGCTCCAGGCCGCGGTAGCAGTGCCAGTACGGCGCCGCGCGGTCGTACGCCTCGACCTCGCCCGGCTCGGCGGCCGCGACGTCGGCCCGCGCGGCCGCGACGAAGGTCGCCTCGTCCATCCCGTGCGCGACTCGCTCGCCCCATTCGTGCATGGTCTTGCGCAGTCGCTCCAGATGCTGCTCGACGTCCTCGAAGACGCCGAAGTGGATCAGGGCGAGCCTGCGCGCCTCGCGGCGGCCGAGCTCGTCCAGCGTTCGCTCCCAGGCCTCCAGGTCGATCTCGGGAGGCGGGGTCGGGGGGTAGCTCGAGCCGTGCCGGATCGACCAGGTGTGGCAGCCCGACCTCGGACACGTGCAGTGTCAGCCTGGGGTGCTCGCGCACGAGCACGCCAGCCGCGCCCGCGTGGTCGAGGTGGATGTGCGAGAGCAGGAGATGCCGGACGTCGCCGAGCTCCACCCCACGGCCGCGCAGCTCCTCGCGGAGGACGGGAACGCAGCTCGCGGGCCCGCAGTCGAACAGCGCGAGCCCGTCGTCGGTCTCGAGGAGGTAGGCGCCGATCCGGCGTGGATCGCCGAGGTGCAGGAGGTCCACCGGCTGCGCTGTCATGCCAGGGACGCTATCTAGGGGTAGCCGTACCCTCGCGGGCGAATCGACGCTCTACCGTCGATCGGAACGGAGCGATGACTTCCGCGCGGCGAGGCGGTCATTGCACCGAGACCCCGACAAGGGAGGCACAGATGCCTGCACCAACGCTCGTCGTCGGCGCTCCGTGCTGGATCGACCTGTACAGCTCGGACACCGGCAAGGCGATCGACTTCTACGGTCGTCTGCTCGGCTGGAAGGCGGAGGAGGCGGACGAGCGGTTCGGCGGCTACTTCACGTTCACGAAGGACGGGAAGCACGTCGCCGGCTGCATGGCCAACGACGGGTCGACCGGGTACCCGGACGCGTGGGGCGTCCACCTGATGACCGACGACATCCAGGGTCTTGCGGATGCCGCGTCGAGTCACGGCGGCTCGGTCGAAATGGCCCCGATGGAGGTCGCCGACAACGGCAGCTTCGCGATGATCAAAGACCCGGGGGGCTCGGTCATCGGCGCGTGGCAGCCGAACGAGGTGAAGGGGTTCGAGGTCACCGGCGAGCCCGGCACGCCGGCGTGGTTCGAGCTTCACACGGGTGCTTACGGAGACGCCGTCTCCTTCTACCACGATGTGTTCGGCTGGGACACCCACGTGATGAGTGACGCGGACGAGTTCCGCTACACGACCCTCGGGAAGGACGAGGGCGCGCTCGCCGGGATCATGGACGACACGGGTGAGCCGTCCGGCTGGAACGTCTACTTCGAGGTCGCGGACGTGGACGCGGCGCTCGCCCAGGTGACGGCGCTCGGCGGCAAGATCATCGAGCCCGCGCAGGACACGCCGTACGGCCGGATGGCCCGGGTCGAGGACCCGACCGGAACGGCCTTTCGGCTCGTCACGAGCCCCTGACAGACGGTATGGCCTCCGGTCCCATGCGGGGCCGGAGGCTTGCCGCTCAGGCGCGGGTGGGTGCGGCGGCGAGCGCGCGCTCGAGGTCCTCGACGAGGTCGTCCGCCGCTTCCAGGCCGACGGACAGCCGGACGAGGTTCCGCGGCGCGGCGAAGGGGCCGGCGGCGGTCGACGCGTGCGTCATGCGCGCGGGGTGCTCGATCAGGCTCTCGACGCCTCCGAGGCTCTCCGCGAGCGTCCACACCTTCGTGTGCGAGACCAGCTCGACCGCCTCCTCCTCTGTCTCCACGAGGAACGAGACCATCCCGCCGAAGTCGCGCATCTGGCGCGCGGCGATCTCGTGGCCCGGGTGGTCGGGCAGCCCCGGCCAGAGCACCTGCGTCACGCGCGGATGCGCCGAGAGGAACTCGGCGACTGCTCGCGCGTTGGCGCAGTGGCGCTCCATCCGGATCGCGAGGGTCTTGAGCCCCCGCAACACGAGCCACGCGTCGAACGGGCCGGCGACCGCGCCGAGCGACTTCTGGAGGAACCGCAGGCGCTCGGCGATCGTCGGGTAGTTGGTTCCCGCGAAGCCGCCGATCACGTCGGAATGGCCGCCGAGGTACTTGGTCGTCGAGTGGAGGACGATGTCGGCGCCGAGGTCGAGCGGATTCTGGAGGAACGGCGTCGCGAACGTGCTGTCGACGACGAGCAGCGCGCCCGCCGCCTCGGCCGCGGCGGCGACCGCCGGGATGTCGACGAGGTTCAGGAGCGGGTTCGTCGGGGTCTCGATCCAGACGAGGAGTGCGTCCGAGACGTGCGCCTCGGGCTCCGCCGAAAGCTGCTCGGGCGTTACGTACGTGAAGCGGTAGCCCTTCGGCTCGTAGACCTGCGAGAACATCCGGTAGGTGCCGCCGTAGACGTCGTTCACGCAGACGACGTGGTCGCCCGGGTCGAGCAGGTGCATGATCGACGACGTTGCGCCCACGCCGGAGGCGAACGCGTGCCCGTGCGCCGCGTTCTCGAGTGAGGCGAGGCACTCCTCGAGCGCGGTGCGCGTGGGATTCGAGACCCTCGCGTAGTCGTAGCCCTTGTT
>SMFH01000319.1_pt1 | contig 11803 bp, 9 predicted proteins | sample 2456121 | NCBI WGS metagenome assembly SMFH01 (sample SAMN10132613, study PRJNA489261) | soil metagenome | isolation source: day120 antibiotic-silty clay loam soil | place: USA
GAAGACGGGGAGGTAGGTCGTCTGCCATCGCTCGAGCCGGTGGAGCGTGCTGCGACCGGCGAGGAAGCGGCTCGAGAGCAGCGCGGCGCCCGCGAGGTTCACGAGCAGGACGACGTTGAGGCCGAGCGCCGCCGTCCGGTTCGGGGTGAACCCGAGATCGCCGATGCGCGCGACCATCGAGCCGAGGACCATCACGTCGAGCACGAGGGCGCCGACGACCGCGACCAGCTGGATCCAGTCCATCCAGTTCGCGGACGTGGAGGGATCCCTCGCGGACATCCCGTAGAGCACGAGGCCGAGCACGACGATGAGCAGCTCGTCGAAGACGCTGAGCAGGTCGCGGTCGAAGGGGTCTCCCAGCTCCGTCACGGCGTAGACGACGGCAGCGCACGCGAGCATGAAGGCGAACAGCGGCGTGAAGAGCATCGTCAGCACCGGCGCCATGTTCTCCACGACTCGCTGCTTCGACTCGACGAGCCAGGCAGCCACGATCACACCGCCCGCCGCCCCGGCCGGCAGCACCCACTGGGCGATCCGGTCGACGTCGACTCCCGCCGGCTCGAAGATCCCCGCGGTCAGGGCCATCAGCACACCGCCGCCGAGCGCGATCAGCACGTAGTAGATGAACCACTCGCCGGCGAAGCGGACGAAGTCCATGCGCCGCTGGTGCGATCGGATCGTCCCGCCCATGTACGGGAACGCGACGACGAAGCCGAGGACAACGGGCAGGTGGAGCGCGACGAGGATCTCGGTGTCCGAGTCCGGGTCGAACGGATAGAGGTTGACGACGAACGCCGCGACGACGAACGGCGCGGCCGTCACCACCCACCCGCGAAGGTCGAGCGACCGCCGGCGGGCGAAGTACGCCGCCAGGAACGGCAGCACGAGCAGGCCGAGGTTGCGCGCGAACCACGTCGGCTCGTCGTCGGGGAAGCCCGCGAGGAGGCGCGCGACCTCGATCACGACGGCCGCGCCAACGGCGAACACGAGGGCCTCGACCCAGCCGCTCGGGGCAGGCGAGGCTTCCTCCCCCGGGCCGAGCAGCTGCTTCCACAACCGGTCGCTGTGCTCGCGGGCGAACTCCCGGGAGACGGTGTCCATGTCGCCCAGCCGTTTCACCGCGACCAGGAACGCCTCGTCCTCCTCGAGCCCGGCTGCGCTCAGCTCGGCCATCTGGTGCCGGAGGTGGTCCTCGAGCTCGTCGACGTCGTGGCCGTTGAGCGCCGGGGCCCCGGCGACGTACATCCGCCACTCGGCGATCTGCGATTCCACGTGCTCCACGCTCACGCCTCGCCGAGGGTGGTCAGGAGGGCGCCGGATCTCCGGCGGGGTCCTCCACTCCGTCGTCACGTAGCCGAGCCGGCCGAGGCGGTGGAGGAGCGGGTACAGCATCCCGTCGCTCCACTCGAGCTCCCCCTCGGAGAGCGCACGGACACGCTTGAGGATCGCGTAGCCGTAGCTCTCCCCCTCGGCCAGGATCGCGAGCACGAGCGGTGTCGCCGAGGCCGCGACCAGGTCCTTGTCAATGCGCAAACCGCTCCTCCATGGCTCGAAGCTCCATGCATAGAAGCACAAGGTATCCCGGGCCGCAAGCTGGAGTGTCCCCTCCCCCCACGTCTCGTTCGTGGTCTCTGTGAACCACCCGAGAAAAGGAGCTGATCATGAACGCAGGCACGAGGATCGCAGTGGCGGGGGCGACCGGGAGGCTCGGCAGCCACATCGTCGACGTGCTCGAGGAGCGCGGCTACGAGGTCGTCCGCATCTCCCGCACAGACGACGTCGACGTCGTGACCGGCGAGGGGCTGGCGGAGGCGCGGGCGGGCGTCGACACGGTGATCGACGCGGCCGCCTACCCGTCGAACGAGCAGGAGCCGGCCACCGAGTTCTTCGTCGCGTCGACTCAAAACCTCCAGGAGCTCGGCGCAGCGGCAGGCGTACGCCAGCTGGTGGTCGTCTCGATCATCGGGATCGACCACTCTCCTGCGCGCGGCGCAGTTCCACGAGTTCGTGGAGCCGCTGCTCGGCTGGATTCCCCAGGAGAACGGCGTCAAGCACGTGCCGAACATGCGCACGCAGCTCGTGGCTGCTCGCAGCGTCGCCGAGGCGCTCGTCGATCTCGCCACGGAGGCCGACGCGGCAGCTGCTGCGGGCAACGGGACGATCCCGGAGATCGCCGGCCCCCGCGCGGAGACCCTCGCCGGGGTCGCGGCGCTCGTCGCCGCACGTCGCGGCGAGGCGGTGCGGTTCGAGGGCGTGACCGACCCGGCGGATCCCGACGGCGAAGCCTACGAGTCGGGTGGGCTCCTGCCGGGGCCGCAGGCCACCCTGGCCGGGCCGACCTTCGAGAGCTGGCTCGACGGCGAGGCGCGGGAGTGAACCGGGCCGACCAGCTCACGCGTCACATCCGGGCCCCGCCCGGCGATCGGGACGACGGCGGCGGCGCCCGGCTGTCCCCTTCCCGCGTGTACGTTCGTCGTACGGGCGAAACCCGTTTCAGAGGAGGACGCCATGAAGTACCTGCTTCAGATCTACCCGCACCAGGGGCCGGAGGACTGGGCCCGGCTCTCGACGGACGAGCAGGACGCGCTCGTCACGGAGTACCTCGAAGTCTCGCGCTCGCCCGGCGTCGTCGACGGCGCGCAGCTCCAGCCCGCCGACACCGCGACCACCGTGCGCGTCGCGGACGGTGAGACGCTGCTCACCGACGGGCCGTTCATGGACACGAAGGAGCACGTCGGAGGCTTCCTGCTCGTCGAGGCGGACGATCTCGACGGCGCGCTCGACCTCGCCGCGCGCATCCCGGCCGCGCGGATGGGCGGCGCGGTGGAGGTGCGCCCGCTCGTGGAGAGGTGACACTGCTCGAGCAGGTCTTTCGCGACGAGTGGGGACGCGTCCTGGCCGGCCTGGTCGGCTACCTCGGCGACTTCGACCTGGCCGAGGACGCAGCCCAGGAGGCGTTCGCGATTGCCGCCGCGCGCTGGCCGAAGGAGGGGTCGCCGCCCAACCCTGGCGCGTGGCTGACGATCACTGCGCGCAACCGCGCGATCGACCGCCTGCGCCGAGACCGGACGCTCGCGGAGAAGACACGCTTGCTCGAGGTGCCCGAGGCCGTGGAGGACGAGATGGCGGACACGACGTTTCCCGACGAGCGGCTCGAGCTGATCTTCACGTGCTGCCATCCGTCGCTCGCGCTCGAGGCGCAGGTGGCGCTGACGTTGCGTGCGCTGGGTGGCCTGACCATGGAGGAGATCGCACGCGCGTTTCTCGTCCCGGAGGAGACCATGAAGCGGCGGCTCACGCGGGCGAAGCGGAAGATCAAGGACGCCGGCATCCCCTTCGGCGTCCCGGCGGAGCACGTGCTACCCCAGCGGCTGGCCGCTGTGCTGGCGGTCGTCTACCTGATCTTCAACGAGGGCTACGGTGGGCGTGTCGACCTCGCGGGCGAAGCCATCCGGCTCGGGGCGGCGCTCTCCGAGCTGATGCCGGACGAGCCCGAGGTCCACGGCCTGAACGCGCTGATGCTGCTCGACGACGCGCGCCGGGGCGCGCGCTTCGCAGACGGGGAGCTCGTGCTTCTCCGCGACCAGGACCGGTCGCGGTGGGACGCGGCGAAGATCGCGCGCGGTCGCGAGATGCTCGACCGCGCGTTGGCGCTGCGCGGCCATGGAGCATACGTCGTCCAGGCGGCGATCGCGTCCCTGCACATGGAGGAGACGCGCGACTGGGCGGAGATCGCTGCGCTCTACGCCGAGCTCGTCCGGCTGACCCGCTCGCCCGTCGTGGAGCTGAACCGCGCGATCGCGGTGGCCGAGGTGGAGGGGCCCGAGGCCGGCCTCGCCCTCGTCGACCGGCTCGACCTCGACGGGTACCAGTACTTCCACTCCACGCGGGCGGACCTGCTCCGCCGCCTCGAGCGCGCGGACGAGGCGCGCAGGGAGTACGGCCGCGCGCTCGAGCTCGCCCACACCGAGCCCGAGCGCCGTTTCCTCGAGCGGCGGCTCGCGGACGTCGGCGCCTAGGGCCGCGAACGCCACGCCTTCCGCCTCACGCCCGGCCTAGGAGAGTACTGTCAGGCTGCGACTAGCGACCACGCCGACGTCTCGGCGGGTGCGAGTGCGATCCGGAGCGGCGCGATCCGCGCACCAAGGCTCCCGGGAAGCCGGTCCGGACACAGGGCGCACCACGCAGACGACCGTCGAGCCGGCTGCCCGGCGGCCAAAGGAGGAGGAGATGAGCACGACCGTTTCCCCGACGACGATCACCGAGCGGGAATTCGCGCAGATCTTGCCCTCGAGCTGGGACGCGTGGGCCACGCTGTTCGAAGAGGCAGGGTACGTCGCCCTGACGCCCGACTGGCCCGACGACCCACCCACGGTCGCAGGCGCCCGGGCGGAGCCCGAAGTCCTCGCCAAGAAGACGCTGAAGCAGGTCGCCGACCACACCACCGAGATCATCACCGCCCTCGACCGGAAGCCGGTGGTGATCGGGCACTCGACCGGGGGCTTGCTGGCCCAGATGCTCGCCGGCCGGGGCCTCTCGGCGGTCACGGTGGCGATCGACCCCGGAGTCTTCCGCGGCGTTCTCCCTCTGCCGGGCTCGGTGCTCAAGGGGGTGGGCCCGTTCCTCGTCAACCCGCGCACGCGCGGTCGTGCGATCACGCTCACCTTCGACCAGTTCAAGTACGGCTGGGCGAACGCGCTGGACGAGAACGAAGCGAAGAGTCTTTACGACACGTTCCACGTCGCCGGCTCCGGGGTCTCGCTCGTGCAGATGGGCAACGCGAACCTCAACCCGTGGACCGAGGCGAAGGTCGACACGAAGAACCCCGACCGCGGCCCGCTGCTGATCATCGACGGCGAGAAGGATCACACGGTGCCGTGGGCAATCGCGAACGCCGCGTACAAGCGGCAGCGGCGCAACCCGGGCGTGACGGAGATCGTGAAGATGGAGAACCGAGGCCACTCCCTCACGATCGACCACGGCTGGCGCGAGGTCGCGGAGACCGCGCTCGCCTTCGTCAAGCGGTTCCCCTAGTCATGTCCTTCGTCTCACGGGGATTCCGAGGTCGCCGGCGAGAGGACGCGGACCCCTCGCGCGTCCCACCGGGCCAGTACGTCACGAGTGATTTCCCGGTGCTGTCCGCTGGGCCGACACCTCACACACCGCTCGAGGACTGGACCTTCTCGATCGTCGGCGAGGTGGACGAGCCGCGCCGGTGGACATGGGAGGAGTTCCGCGCCCTACCGAGCGAGCAGGTCACCGTCGACATCCACTGCGTGACCAAGTGGTCGAAGCTGGACACCACCTGGGAGGGCGTCTCCGTCGACACACTGCTCGACGGGGTCGAGACCTCGGCCGAGCACGTCGTCGAGCTCTCCGACGGCGGCTATACGACGAACCTGCCCCTCGAAGACGTCACAGGCGGCAGGGCATGGGTCGCGTTCGCCTTCGACGGTGAGCCGCTGCAACCAGAGCACGGCGGCCCCGCGCGCATGCTCGTCCCGCACCTCTACTTCTGGAAGAGCGCGAAATGGGTACGCGGGCTGCGCCTGACGGCGACCGACGAGCCCGGCTTCTGGGAGGTCAACGGCTACAACAACTACGGCGATCCGTGGCGGGAACAGCGGTACTGGGGCGACTGACCTGGCGCGTCGCAGAGCTCGTCGACGTCGTCGTCGAGACGCCTCGCGTCAAGACCCTCGTCTTCGACGTCCCGGGCTGGCCGGGACATCGCGCCGGTCAGCACGTCGACGTCCGCCTCACTGCGGAGGACGGCTACCAGGCGCAGCGAAGCTACTCGATTGCGTCAGCGCCGAACGGCACCCTCGTGGAGCTCACCGTCGAGCTGGTCGACGACGGCGAGGTCTCGCCGTACCTGACCGACGAGCTCCAGGTGGGTGACCGAATCGAGCTCCGGGGCCCCGTCGGCGGCTATTTCGTGTGGGAGCCGGCACAGGGCGGCCCGCTGCTGCTCGTCGCCGGCGGTTCAGGCGTTGTGCCGCTGATGGCGATGATCCGCGCCCGGGATGCCGCCGAGAGCGGCGCCGAGACGAGGCTCCTTCTGTCCTCCCGCGGTTGGGACGACGTCATCTACCGGGACGAGCTCGAGCGGCGCGCCGGTGACGGCCTCACGGTCGTCCACACGCTGACGCGGTCGCAGCCGCCCGGCTGGACGGGCTACACCCGCCGGGTCGACGCGGAGATGCTGGCCGAGGTCGTCCCGGGCCCGACCGAGCGCCCACTGATCTACGTATGCGGGCCGACGCCGTTCGTCGAGACCGTGGCCGAGGCGCTCGTCGGCCTCCGACACGACCCGCAGGCGATCAAGACCGAACGCTTCGGACCAACGGGAGGCTGAGATGGACCCGCTGATGCTGGACGGAAACGCGGTGGCCGGGTTGCTGCAAGAGGTGTTTGCGGTCGAGATGACCACCGCGATCGCGACCTGCGGCACGTGCGGCGCGGCCGACGCGGTCGGCGCCACGCATGTCTTTCGCGGCGCCGGGATCGTGATGCGCTGCCCGCATTGCGACAACGCGCTCGTGACGATCGTCAAGGACGACACGCGCGTGTGGATCGGGTTCGCGGGAGTCCGCACCGTGCAGGTCACCGTCTAGGTTCGCCGCCGCCGGGCCCGTGGGGGAGCTGCCGCCTCTCCCCGGGATCGCGACCGTGGCGTAGCGAGATCCTCCGCGGCGCTTGGCTTTGCGGCGGGAGTGTGAAAGATTGTGCCGACTGCGGCAAGGGGGCTCGGGTGGGGCACGGTGTAGGGCGCTGGGCGCGCGCGGCGGTGGCACTCGGAATCGGGGTTGCTGTCGCGCTCGGAACCGTCGGTGCGTTGCCCGACGCGAGGGCAGCCTTCCCGGGCGCCAACGGGAAGATCGTCTTCATGAGCAACCGGAACGGCCCCGACTACGACATCTTCTCGATCAATCCCGACGGCACGGGCCTGACCGACCTCACGAACAACTCGGCCATGGACTACTGGCCGCACGTCTCGGCAGACGGCTCCAAGATCGTGTTCACGAGCGACGCCTCTCCCGGCGACCTCGAGCTCTTCTCGATCAACATCGACGGCACTGGTCGCACCCAGATCACGAACAACAGTGTCAACGAGGCGATGTCGGCGTGGTCGCCCGACGGGAGCAAGATCGTCTACTCCCTCGGCGGCAACCAGCTCTTCACCATCAACTCGGACGGCACCGGGCAGCAACTGCTCGAGCCCGGCCCGAACGCGCAATCGCCGCAGTGGTCCCCCGACGGCACGAAGATCGTGTTCGAGGCCAACCGCAACAACAACGTCGACCTCTTCACGATCAACGCCGACGGGACAGGTCTCACCCGCCTCACGACGAGCCCCGAGCGAGACCTGCTTCCCGAGTGGTCGCCAGACGGGACGAAGATCGCGTTCCTCCACGATCCCTGCTCGTCCTGTGGCTCCGGCGTGTGGGTCATGAATGCCGACGGCTCGGGACAGACGGCGCTGACCGGGTCGTTGGCCGAGTGGCCCGCCTGGTCGCCCGACGGGACACAGATCGCGTTCAGCTACTGGACCGGCTCGAGGTGGGACCTCTACCGCATGAACGCCGACGGGAGCAGCCAGCAGCTCGTGACGAGCGGTGGAGTCTTCAGCACCCAACCCGACTGGGCTGTGGGCGCTCCCGCGCTCCAGATCGAGGGCGTCGACGAGCTCGCCGACCCCGTCGCTCGGTACGGTCACTTCGAGGCGAGGATCGCGCTCAACGAGACGTTCGCGAACCCGTTCGACCCGGGCCAGATCGCGGTCGACGTCACGTTCACCTCGCCCAGCGGCCGCATCCAGCGCGTCCCCGCGTTCTGGTACGAGCCCTTCACCGTCGGAGGGTCGCCGGACTACGAGGACTATTCGCCGGCGGGGCCACCCGAGTGGCGGGTGCGGTTCACGCCCGACGAGGCAGGGACGTACGGCTACAGCGTCTCGGCGGTCGCCGGCTCGAGCACCGCCGCACCCGTCTCGGGGAGCTTCCAGGCAACCGCGTCCACGCGCGAGGGGTTCGTACGCGTCGACACTCGCAACGCGCACTTCCTCCGCTTCGACAACGGTGACCCGTACGTGCCGGTCGGGCACAACGTCGCCTTCGAGGACGCCAATCCCCCGTTGAACGGCACCGGCTACTACGGCTCCGCGTTCAGCTCGCTCGACACCGCGGGCGGACTTCAACCGGAGCGCGCTCGAATGGGGAAGCGGCCACTACTCGGGCTTCTACGACGGCGCCGGAACCTATTCGCTTCCCTCCGCCTGGCGCATGGACCGGATCCTCGAGCTCGCCGAGCAGCACGGGATCGAGGTGCAGCTCGTCCTCAACGACCATGGGCAGTTCTCGACGTGGGTCAACGCTCGCTGGGCGCCGCGCTGCGACCCATCCGATCCACCCCCGTGCCAGCCGGGGGACGCCGGCTACGACCCCGGGAACGGCTACAGCTCCGCGAACGGTGGGCCGGTCGATGTCGCCGCGCCCCAGGACTTCTTCACGAACGCCGATGCACGGAGCCTGTTCAAGCAGCGGCTTCGCTACCTCGTCGGCCGGTACGGCGCCTACACGAGCGTGCTCGCGTGGGAGCTCTTCAACGAGGTGCAGTTCGTGGGAACGAGCTCCGTGAACGCGTACGGCGACGCGGGCCTCCGTGCGGCGATCGTGGCGTGGCACGCGGAGATGTCGAGCTACCTGGACAGCATCGACCCCTACGACCATCTCGTCACGACGAGCTCCTGGGAGCCGGACGCGACACCGGGGATCTGGAGCCTCCCGGGAATCGACGTCGTCCAGGTCCACACGTACTCGCAGCCGCCCACGGGACGAACGGCGGAGATCCGGGGCCTCGTGCCGCAGCTCCAGTCGAGCTTCGGGAAGCCAGTGCTCGTCGGCGAGCTCGGGATCGGCGACCCAAATCCCGAGGCCGAGTTCGATACGACGACCTTCGGGGGCACTCGCTGGGCGGCTACTGGTGGTGGGGCAACTACATCGCCGCCGACGCGGGCAAGAACCGCTCCGCGCCGTCGTTCCCGCTGAACGAGCGACTCGTGCCACCCCTGCTCGCCTACCTCTCGGGAGAGGACTGGGCGCCGCTCGGGCTGGGAACGGCCCCGATCTCCGTGACCGGCCCGATCACGGCGGTCGGGTTGAGCTCACCGAGCCGCGCGTTCGTCTGGGCACGCGACACGCAGAACGAGTACGGGACCGGAGCTCGGCCCGGTGACCTCGCCGGACGCTCGGTCACCGGCGCGATCGTGCGGGTCTCGGGGATGGACGACGGCACCTACGACGTGCGGGTCTACGACACCTGGAGCGGCGGCGTCACGTCGACGTATCAGGCCGTCGCGGTCGGGGGCACGCTGGCCGTCCCGCTCCCCTCGTTCACGCGCGACGTCGCCCTGAAGCTCGACTTCGCGGCCAACCCCACGCCTGGAAGAGCCTTCGACGACCAGCCGGACGACCGCACCGGGCCGCAGATCCACCTCGTGTATGCGATTCCGTCCGACGGCGACGACTCGGGGCTCGACCTCGACGGCACGATCGCCGAGAGCGTCGGCGTCGCACAGGGGTGGCTCGCAGGGCAGACGGGCGGTCGGTCGTTCCGGCTCGACACGTTCAACGGAGAACCGGACATCACGTTCCTGCAGCTTTCGCGCACCGACGAGGAGATCGCGGACGAAGGTCCGTTCGTCAGAGAGGCCCTCGAGCAGGAGCTCGTCGCGGCGGGGCTCGACGAGCCCGACAAGCGCTACGAGGTCTTCTACGACGGGACGAGCACGTTCGCGTGTGGAGGCGGAGCGTGGCCTCCGACGCTCCCCGGCAAGGTCGCGGCGCTCTATCTCCACGGGCTTCCGAATTCAGCGGTCCCATGCGACAGGAACGCGTTCGCCAGCGCCGGTGGCGTCCCCCGCTACTGGGAGTTCTCGTGGATCCACGAGCTCGTCCACACGCTGGGGTTCGTGGCGACGTGCGCGCCGAACCACACCCGTGCCGGGCACGTCTCGACGCCGACGAACGACCTGATGTACGCGGGCGACGCGCCCTGGAACCTCAACGGTGTCGTCCTCGACGACGAGAACGACGACTACTACGCACACGACGACGCGGGCTGCCCCGATCTCGCGGACAGCCCGTACCTGACGGATCTCGTCGAGGAATCCGTGGCGCCTGGTGGCACGGTGACGACCGATCCGGGCGGTGGCGGTCCGTCGCCGACCGACCCGCTCGAGGTGAGCGTGACCACGCCGGCCGGCGGGTCGGTCTCGATCGACGAGGGGCCCGGCTCGGGGACGCCGCCGGTCGGCTTCACTCTCCTCGGTCAGCAGGTGACGATCGGCGCGCCCGCCGCGACGCCGGCTCTTCCGCTCCGCCTGGTGTTCACGATCGACCCGTCGCTCTTCCCGGCGGGAGAGTCGATCCAGACGATTCAGGTCTTCCGCAACGGTGCTGTCGTGGGCGAGTGCCCGGGCTCGGCGACCGCGTCTCCCAACCCCTGCGTGAGCGCCCGCGTGGAGCTTCCGGGCGGTGATGGCAGGCTCACGGTCCTCACCTCGCAAGCGTCGGTCTGGAGCTTCGGAGTCCCCGGAACAGTGCTCGCACCGTCGTGCGCCGCGGCCCCACCCGCCGGCGCGATCGTCGGCACGCCTCGAAACGACAAGCTCAAGGGCGCGTCGGGCCGCGACGTGATCTTCGGGATGGGAGGCAACGACACGATCGACAGCGGCGGCGGCAACGACGTCGTGTGCGGCGGCGCCGGAAACGACACGATCCTCACCGGCGCCGGACTCGACGTCGGGGACGGTGGAGCCGGCCAGGACAAGCTCGACGGAGGCACGGACGACGACCGCCTCGTCGGTGGAGCCGCGAACGACACCCTGACCGGTGGCCCCGGGAACGACGTGCTCGACGGCGGCGTGGGCACCGACACGCTCGACGGTGGTCCCGGCACCGACACATGCCGTGGGGAGAAGCGGCGGACCTGCGAGCGGTGATGCGTGCGGCAGCGGCGGCCCTGCCTGCCCTCAACCGACCGCCTTCTTGACGAGCGCGGCGATCTTCTTCTCGTCGGCGGCGGTCAGCTTCTTCAGCGCGAACGAGGTCGGCCACATGTTGCCGTCGTCGAGCTTGGCGTCGTCGTTGAACCCGAACGTGGAGTACCTCGAGTCGAACTTCGACGCGGGCGTGAAGTAGCAGACCACCTTGCCGTCCGCGGCATACGCAGGCATCCCGTACCACGTCTTCGGCATGAGGTCTGGCGCCGTCTTCGTGACGATCTCGTGTAGTCGCGTCGCCATGTCACGGTCGGCCTTTGGCATCTCCTTGATCTTCGCGAGCAGGTCGGCCTCCCCCGCAGCCCTGTCCTTTCCCCGGCGCGCCTCCGCCTTCAGCTCCCTCGCGCGCTCGCGCATCGCGGCCTTCTCCTCCGCCGAGAATCCCGTGCCCTCCGCAGAGCCACGCTTCCCTGTCTTCTTCTCAGCCACGCGACAGCACCTCCTTGGGTCCGAGCATCCTCCCTTGATAATGGCTGGCCGACGTCTTCGGCGCGGCCGCTCGTGATCCGGCCGGGCACGGCTTAGACTCGCCCGAATGCCTGCCTGCCCCGCGTGCGGCCGCGAGCTCGAGGGCGACTTCGCCTTCTGCCCGTACTGCGGCGGCACGCTGGCGGCGCCGACCCCGCCCTCACGCGAGCAGCGGAAGGTCGTGTCCGTCCTGTTCTGCGACGTCATGGGCTCGACCGAGCTCGGCGAGCAGCTCGACCCCGAGGCGCTGCGGGCCTTGCTCGCCCGCTA
>SMFH01000108.1_pt1 | contig 11610 bp, 12 predicted proteins | sample 2456121 | NCBI WGS metagenome assembly SMFH01 (sample SAMN10132613, study PRJNA489261) | soil metagenome | isolation source: day120 antibiotic-silty clay loam soil | place: USA
CGCAGCCGAAGCCGCCGAAGCCTGCGCGGCGGACATCGCCGCAACGGAAGCAGCGGACTTGGCCGCGCCCGCCGCAGCGGAGTTCGCCTGCGACGCGGCATCGGCTTCCGCCTGCTGCGCTGCGGACGACTGCGTATTCTGGCCCTGGAAGGAATCGGTCTGCATCATCTTCGCGGTCGACTGGTCGCCGGTCTTCACATCGCTCGAAGAGACCTGCGAGTCCTGATAGCGGTCGGCCGGCGCGATCGTGCCGACGGTTTCGCCTTTGGGCGGAAGGATGCCGCCGGCGTAAAGAACGCCTGCTGCGGCAAGAACCAGCACAGATGCGCCGATCCAGATTTTGCGTTTGCTGTTATTAGCCATGGTGGCCCCCGTGCGGTTAATGACGGCGGGAAGATGTGCGCGGTAAGCCAAACGGTCAATAGAAGTAGATCACACCCCCAAAGCCCGTTTTGCCGATATTTCCGCGATTCTGGATTTGATCATTACTGAACATTTTTGACGGAATGCTTTGTCAGGCCAAAGGCTTGCGTGGCGCGGGCGAGATCACACCCCCACATCACTGGCTGTGTGATCGTCTGCCATCCGTTATGATACGAATCTGGCGGGCGAAGCCTTGGCGGCGTTTGGTTTTTCACCATAACGCCCGCTGTTAGGGTAAATCGGGATTCACGCGGGAGAATCGCGTCGGGGGAATTATGACGGCCAAGGAAGCAGGCGACACGCTGGCGAAAAATGCGGTTTTCGCGGTGCTCTCACCCGCGCGCCGCAAGATGCTGGTGCAAAGCGGCGGGTCGGTTCAGTTGTCGAAAGGCGACAAGTTGTTCGCCCGTGGCGATGCCGCCAACGCGGCCTATGCGATCCTCAGCGGCGAAGTCGAAGTGACCATCGAAGGCCCGGATGGACGCTCGGTCTTCATCGCGCGTCTGGGCGCGGGCACCGTCGTCGGCGAAATGGGCGTGCTGGATGGCGTGCCGCGTTCCGCCGATGCGCATGCCACGCGCAAGACGGAGTTGTGGCGCGTCGATGCCAAGCTCGTGCATGACGCGCTGACGGAAGAGCCCGGTTCGGCGCTCGCGCTGCTCGGCGTGTTCGCGCGCCGCATCCGCGACACCGATGCATTGGTGGAACGCAATTCGTCGATGGATCTGGGCAAGCGTCTGGCGCGGCTGCTTCTGGAAGAAGGCGCCAGCGGCAAGATCATCTACAACCAGTCCGATCTGGCGCATCTTGTCGGCGCCACCCGCGAAGCGGTGAACCGCAAGCTCGCGCGCTGGCGCAAGGACAAGTTCGTGGAACTGAACCACACGGGTCTTCACATTCTGGACCGCGCGGCGCTGTTGTCGCTGTGCAAACGCAAGACGGCGCTCTAGAACTTTCGCGTGACCGAGATCTTCGTCGATGCCGATGCCTGTCCGGTGAAAGCCGAGGTGGAGCGCGTGGCCGAGCGCCACGGACTCGTCGTCCACATCGTGAGCAATGGCGGCATCCGCCCAAGCCAGAACCCGCTGATAAAGACGGTGATCGTGCCCGAAGGCGCGGACGCCGCGGACGACTGGATCGCCGAGCACATCACCGGCGCCGACATCGGCATCACCGCCGACATTCCGCTCGCGTCGCGCTGCCTGAAGAAAGGCGCGACCGTGCTGCGACACAATGGCAAGGCGTTCGACGAAGCCTCCATCGGAATGGCGCTGGGCATGCGCGACCTCCACAAACATTTGCGCGAGACGGGCCAGCAAACATTCAATGCGGGGTTTACAAAGCAGGACCGTTCGAATTTCCTGAACGCGTTGGAAACCGCGATACAGCAGAAGAAGCGCACCAAACCGCTACCCTCCCCTTGAGGGAGGGTCGATAAAACGCGAAGCGTTTTTCGGGGAGGGGTTATGTCGCGATATTTGCGCTACGACCCCTCACCGAAATTTGCTTCACTGCGTTTCACAAATTTCGACCCTCCCCCAAGGGAAGGGTGAGGACACAAAATGCCCGGTAGCCAGGATTACGCGCCCGATCCGCGCAACGAAAATGCTCTTCTTTATCTGAACGGCGAGATGGTGCCGCGCGGCGAGGCGAAGGTGTCGGTGTTCGATGCCGGTTTCGGCATGGGCGACGGCGTGTGGGAAGGCGTGCGCCTGCACAAGGGCAAGTTCCTCTTCCTCGACGCGCATCTGGACCGGCTGTTCGCGGGCGCCAAGGCGATCATGCTCGATATCGGTTCGCGCGCAGACATCGTCGCGGCGCTGAAGAAGACCGTCGATACCAACAAGATGGAAAACGGTGTCCATATCCGCCTGATGATCACGCGCGGCCCGAAGAAAACGATCAACCAGGACCCGCGCAACGCGCTGGGCAAGCCGACGGTAGTGGTGCTGGCCGATTATAAAGAACCCGCGCCGCAGATCGTCACCAACGGCCTGAAGCTCGCCACATCGAAAATCCGCACCACGCCGCCCGACATGTTCAACATGCGGATCAACTCGCACAGCCGCCTCAATTTCATCCTGGCGATGATCGACGTGATCGACACCGGCGCGGACGAAGCGATCATGCTCGACCCGAACGGCCATGTCGCAAGCTGCAATGCCACCAACTTCTTCTGGGTGGTGAACGGCGAAGTGCGAACCTCCACCGGCGAGTTCTGTTTCAACGGCATCACGCGCGACAACGTCATCGCGCTGTGCCGCGAGAACAAGATTCCGCTCAAGCTCGCCAACTTCCCGCTGAAGGATCTGACCGAGGCGGAGGAAGCCTTCGTCACCGGCACCTTCGGCGGCCTGACGCCGGTGCGCGAGATAGACGGCCGCCTGCTGCCCGCCGCGCTGCCCGGCCCCATGACAAAACGGCTGCGGGAATTGTATGCAAAGCTGAAGGACGACGATGCGGCGAAATGATTTTCACCCTCCCCTTGAGGGAGGGTCGGAGAGCGAAGCGATCCTGGGAGGGGCGCGCGAAGCGTTCACGCTCGACCCCTCCCCGAGAAATTCTTCGCTACGCTTCGAATTTTATCCACCCTCCCTCGAGGGGAGGGTGGAATGAGCGAACCTATTCGCATCGCCATGTGGTCGGGGCCGCGCAACATCTCCACCGCGATGATGCGCAGCTTCGAGAACCGCGACGATTGCGCGGTGATCGACGAGCCGTTCTACGCCGCCTATCTCGCCACCTGCGGCTCGGTGCATCCGATGCAGGAAGACGTGCTCGCCGCGCAGCCGCAGGATTGGCGCGATGTGGTGAAGCAGGTGCTGGGCCCGGTGCCGAAGGGCAGGCCCATCTGGTACCAGAAGCACATGACGCATCACATGCTGCCCACCTTCGGCCGCGACTGGATCGCGAACATGCGCAATGCCTTTCTCATCCGCGCGCCAGAAGATGTGCTCGCCTCCTACACGCAGAAGCGCGGTGAAGTTTCGCTGATGGATATCGGCTTCGTGCAGCAGCGCGAGATGTTCGAACAGGAAGCCGACCGTCTCGGCCATGCGCCGCCGGTGGTCGACTCCGCCGATGTGCCGCGCAATCCACGCATCACGCTCAGCGCGCTGTGCAAGGCGCTCGATATTCCGTTCTCCGAGAAGATGCTCGCCTGGCCTGCCGGCCGCCGCGATAGCGACGGCGTATGGGCGCCCGCCTGGAACGGCTGGCGAAGTTCAAGCTGTGATTTCACCCTCCCTCAAGGGGAGGGCGATAATCAAAGCGCCCCGCTACTTATTTCCCAAACCATTGGATCAAGGCATCGCGCAATCCCAGTTCCGTGCCGTCGCCCACCCAGGCGACATAACCATCCGGCCGAAACAGCACGGCTGAGGGCGCGGTGACAAAGCCAAGCGCCGGCAGTTCCCACGCTCCGTCATATCGGGCGTCGATCCTCTGCACACGATCCGCCCAAGGCGTGATGTCGAGGCTGTTCGGCGCAGCGAAGTTGATCAGCACCGGTCGCGCGCCATGCAACAGCATGAACATGCGCAGCGGGCCCTCCGCCGTGTCCAAATCCAGATCGGGCATGCGCCGGCCGAGTAGCGGGTGTCCTTCGCCAAGATCATAGCGAATGTCCAACCCGCTCATCATCGCGGCGAACTTTTTGCGCGGCTCGTCCATGCCGAGCAGTTCGGCCATGACATCGCGCAAGGCCGGAATGCGTTCGTCCGGGCGGCGCAGCACGACGGATGCCATCGTATTGCGCAGCACGCGCGCGGCGACTGGATGGCGCTCAACGTGATAGGTATCGAGAAGGCTTTCCGGCGACGTCCCTTTGACGACCTGCGCCAGCTTCCATCCCAGATTCACCGCATCCTGCACACCGGTGTTGAGACCTTGCCCGCCGTCAGGGGCGTGTATATGCGCGGCATCGCCGGCCAGCAGGATACGACCCTTGCGATAGGCCGCGGCCTGCCGGGTCATATCGGTGAACCGCGTGCGCGCAAGGTTGGTTCGGCCGTCGCGCCGACATGCTCTTCGGGCACCATGAGGCGCGTCGGCCCTTCATCCTTGAAGATGATTTCGCCGCCCCGGATTTCATATTTCTCCTTGCCGAAGGAATAGACGCCGAAGCGGCTGCGATGGATGCCCAGCTCCGGCTTCTCCGTCATCTCCACTTCGGCAAGCAGGCTGCTCATCGTCGGATCCCAACCCGGAAATTCGATGCCGGCCGTCTTGCGGACGATGCTGCGCCCGCCGTCGCATCCGGCGAGATATTTCGCGCGCAGCGGCGGACCTTCCTCGCGTTCAACGGTGACGCCGGCATCGTCCTGCGTGAAACCTTTCACCGTGACGCCATAGTGGACCGGAACCTTCCGCTCGCGGACCCATCCGGCGAGGATGCGCTCGATATGGTTCTGCCAAAGTCCAAGACCGTAAGGGTGGCGGGTGGGAAAGCCGTTGAGGTCGAACGTCGTGCCTGCGAACCCGGCGGTCTGCGCGATCTGTCCTTCCGCCAGAAAGCGATCGACGATGCCGCGTTGGTCCAGAACTTCGAGGCTGCGCGCATGCAGGCCGCCCGCGCGCGATCCGGCGAGCGCCTGGCTCTCACGCCGCTCGACAATCGCAACGTCGATTCCCGCCAGCGCCAATTCCCCCGCCAGCATAATGCCGGTCGGGCCCGCGCCCACGATCAAGACGTCGGTATCCGGTATGGCCATCACGCGCTCCCTGAAGGTCCGCGAAATTACGGGCAAAGGGATGCTTTGCAATTCTTGAACTTAAATGGTTCGGCCCCATATCAGGTTTGCGGAAATCGCGCTGGGCGTGCGCGCCGCATCCACCAAAGTTCAAGCTGTGATTCACCCTCCCCTTGAGGGAGGGTCGAAATTTGCAATCCGCAAATTTCGGGGAGGGGTCATGGCTCCGCTGTCGCGGCTGGACCCTCCCCGAAAAACGCTGCTCGTTTTGTCGGCCCTCCCTCAAGGGGAGGGCCGCTTGTCTAATGCGGGTTCGTCGGCTTGCGTTCGGCCGATTTGTCGAGAATCCCCGGCTCATCCCACGCACCTTCCGGCCGCATCGCCACATAGGGATCGCTGTAGAGATTGATCGGGTCGGGGTGCTTCTCGAATGTGATCAGCACTTCCAGATATTCGTGATCGGAGAAGGTGAACGGCTTGTCGGCGCGCAGCGGCACAAAGCCGTATTTGCTCCAATAATTCACCAGCCGCTTCTGCGCATAGCCGCAGGCTTGTGTGTAGCCTTTGCGGCGGATCACTTCGAAGGAATATTCCATCATGATCCTGGCGACGTCCGTGGCGCGGAAGCGGCTCAGCACCGCCACGCGCTCGAACTTCGCGTAATCGCTGAACCAGCGCACGCGCAAGGTGCCCGCCGGCTCGCCGTCGATGTAAGCGACGAAATGGGTGGCGGTGAAATCGTTGCCGTCGAACTCTTCGTCATAGGGGCATTTTTGCTCGCCGATATAGACCTGCGAACGAATGGCAAAGGCTTGCGCCAACGCCTCGGGCGTCGTGACGACGGATACGGTGATGGTCATGGCAAACCTTACGCGGCGCTCGCGCTGCCTGTCGACGGCATCGGCGGGCGATCCATGCGGAAGAGGTTGCCGATCCCCGCTTTGGTTTCGTGGGGAACGAAGCCGCGGCCCTTGAGCGCGTTCAATCCGCCGCTCGTGCCCGCCGTCGCGAAGATCGGAATGCCCCCGTAACGGTCCGAGCCCAGCGCGTTGGCGATCAGCCAGCCGGCGATGCGCGAAACCTTCCGCAGCACGACGACCCACATATAGACAGCGGCCGGCCGTGTGTCGGAAGGAACCACCATACGCATGTCAGGATCGATGCCGTCGAAACGGGACTCTTCCAGCGCCTCGAGTCCCGCCTGGTTCAAAAGGATGATCGCGGCATAGCCGACCAGCGTCTTGTCGGCGCGCGTCTTGTCGCTCGCGCGATACACGCCCCAGACGGTGTCGTGATTGTATTTGTGCATTTTCTGCAGTGTTTCGAGCGAGGTGATGTGCTCACCCACTTCGCGCTGCGTGAGCGCGTAAAGCTCTGGCAGCTCTTCTTCCTTGGCGCGGCCCACCCAGATGATCCCGCCATCGGGATGCGACGACCATGGCTCTTCTTTTGCTTTCTCCGGCGCTAGGTCCAGAAGGTCTCCGAAATTCTCCGACATCTGCCCACTCCCACGACGCATTACTTAATGAGGTCTTAAACCCCGTCTTCGCGGTAACTATAAATTATCCATGTCGGGAAATGAATCGAAGATATGCCCGAGACCGGGGAACTTCCGATTTTCGTTAATTTGCACAGCTGGTTAGCGGGCGCGCGCGCAAGTCTTTGGCGGCGCTCGCCCATTAATATTGATGCGCCGGGCGTCCAGACAAAGAAAAAGCGCCGGATTTCTCCGGCGCTTCGTCGTTTCAGTTTGGGAAAGCCGGACTAGCCGCCCGAAACCTTCCGTGCCGCGACAAGGCCCAGCACCAGGAAGATCAGGAAGATCACCAGGAAGACCCAGAACAGGAGCTTGGCGATCGCGAAGGATGCGCCAGCGACGCCGCCAAAGCCCAGAACGGCGGCAACAAGGCCCAAAATCAGGAAAAGTATGGCGAGACGCAGCATGGCGTTCCTCAAAATAAGATGCGGGGAGGAAATGTCTGTGAGGAACGAAAGTTCCTCGGCCTCGGCCCGCTCAGTTCGCCTGCGGTGCGGAAGCCGCGCGCGTGAAGAGGATGGTCACGCTCATGCCTTGCCCTGGCTTGGACTCCACTTCGAGCGCGGCTTTTGCATTTTCGCGCAGCGACTGAACGATCAGGGCGCTGAGCTTGCCGGGCTTGGGCCACGTCACGCCTTCGGGAAGCCCGACGCCGTCATCCGCGACGGTGACGCGGCAGCCATTGCCGTCCGACAGGCTGTGCAGCGTGATCGTGCCGCCCTCGCGTCCGACGAAAGCGTGCTTCAGCGCGTTGGTCAGCAGTTCATTGACGACAAGTCCCGCCGGCATCGCGACATTCACCGACACCGGATAGGTATCCACTTTCAGATTGAGCCGGATTCCCTCGTGACCATGTGAACGCATGACGGATGAGGCGATCTCGCTCAGATAGATTCCCAGATCGATTTCGTCGCCATGCCCGTCGGTCGACAATGCGGTGTAGAGAAGTTGCAGAGACTCGATCCGTCCGGCCAGCCGGTCGAACGGCCCGGGGTCCATGCGCCCGCGCGCATTGCGCGCTTCGATGCGGATGAGCGCGGTGATCATCTGAAGATTGTTTTTGACACGGTGCTGCATCTCCAGCAGCAGCACATCCCTGTCGCGGATCTTCTGCTCCAGCACCGCGCGTTGCGCCTCATCGAAGGCCACCGCGTCCACCAGCGCGGCCAGCCGGTAGATCGGCTTGCCGGTTTCGTCTTCGATGACATTGGAATAGGCCTCGACACTTATCGTCGTCGCCGCATCGTGCTTGATCCGGAAGCGCCCCACGAAGTCGCTGGCTTCGACAATCATGGCGCCGAGCGGCCGCTCATCGCCTTCGGCGACACCGTGCAGGACGTCCCACGGATTGCCGACGATCTTTGCAGCCGACTGTCCGGAGATTTTTTCAAATTGCGGATTGGCGTAAACGATGCGTTCGGACGGCCCCATTTCGGACACCACGATCGCGATCGGAATTTGATCGAGGAAGCGGCGAAACTGTTCGCTCTCCAGCGCGTCCGCGAGTTCCGGCGTGGCCAGAAGCGTTTCAACCTGCTCGACTTTGTCGTCATCAGTGGCGGACATATCGCGGCTCAAGGGACGGGCATCTCGAAGAATGCAGTTCGCAGGGCCTATAAGCCGATAGTTCCGCGGAAGCCAGTGGAACCCGAAGGTTCCAACGATCTGCCGTTCGGCGTTCTCATTCGGCAAACCAGCGCCGGCAGGCGCGGCTGAAACTCGTGGGATCGCGATAGCCGAGCCTTTCGGCGATCTCGTCCCGGGACAGTTTGGCATGGCGCAGAAGATTGGCCGCGCGGGATTTCAATTCGCCGTCCAGCAGATCGCGGAACTGTGTATCGGCATCGCGGAGCCGCCGCGTCAGCGTGCGCCGCGAAACGCCGAGCGCGCGCGCCACATCGTCCGCGCCCAGCCGCCCGTCCGGCATGGTTTGCAGCAGCCGCTCCACCTGCGCGCGCAGATCGACCGGATCGTCCAGCCGCGCCAGCGCGCCCTGCAATTCCGACAAGGCGTTGCGATAGAGCGCGCTGTCCGCCGCGGTGGAGGGAATCTCCATCCAGTCTTTCGGCAGCACGATATGATTGAGCGCCGCGTCGTATTTTACGTGCTGGCTCAGCCCGGCGCGCACCTTCGCATCGTAAGAGGGCGTCGCGCCCGCGAAGAAGAATTGCATCTCGCTGGGCGCACGGCCGAGCGAGGCCTGCACCATTGCGCGCACGGCAACGAACGCGATTTCCATCATCGGCCGCCATTGCGGCTCTTCCAGCGGCACGGTGAGTTCATATTCCAGCACCACCGCCGCGCGCTGCGGTTTGATGTGCATGCGGAAGAACGGCGCGCGCACATGGCTGTAGCGGCGCAGCACCTCGACGGAGTCGCCGATGGTCGGCGCCGCGAGCATCGCCACCGCGATCGCGCCATGCGCGGACGGATTCCAGAGTTCGGGTTGCGAGAACGCCCAGCCGGCGCCGTGGAGCGCGGTAACGTTTTCCACCTGCCGCACCTGCTGAAACAAACTGATCTCGGCGGAAGGATTGGACAGATCGCGCTCGCGGACACCCGTGCCTTCGAGCAGCGCCGCGCTGTTGCCTTGCCCGAAACAGCGATGGATGAGGCGGAAATAGCCCATCGTCATCGGAAGGCGTTCGAGCGTCTGGGCCATTTGGCTCAAAATGCCACATCTTTGGCCGCGCCGGTAGTCGCCTTCCGCGAGGGCGGGCGTAGGCTTTGCGTCAGACGGCGCAAAGCCGCGAACGCGAAGGGAGCAACGCCATGACCGCCATCAAGGACATCTACGCGCTTGGCACCGAAGGTTCGACCTGGTCGGTGCCGCAGGATTTCGACGTCAATTTCAACTGGGATTATGACGACGGCCGCGCCGCGATGATGGGTCTCTATGCCAAGGGCAAGGAGATGCAGTGGGATGCCGCGACACGCATCGACTGGTCGCAGGAGTTGGACGAAGACAATCCCGAGCAGATGCCCGAAGAGTCGCTGCCGATCCACATGGCCGATTGCTACAAGAAGATGAGCGGCAAGGAGAAGGCGACGGTGCGCCGCCATTTCCAGGCATGGCAGCTTTCGCAATTCATGCAGGGCGAGCAGGGCGCGCTGATCTGCGCCGCCAAGATCGTCACGCAGGTGCCGGACGCGGACTCAAAGTTCTACGCCGCGACGCAGACCATCGACGAAGCGCGCCACGTCGAGGCGTACAAGCGCCTGCTGACGAAATTCAAAGTCGCCTATCCGATGACCAAGCCGTTGCAGGATCTCATCGACCAGACCCTGCGCGACAGCCGCTGGGACATGACCTATCTCGGCATGCAGGTGGTGATCGAGGGCCTCGCGCTCGCCGCGTTCGGGCAAATCCGCGATCAGGCGCAAAATCCGCTCTGCGCGCAGGTGAACGCCTATGTGATGCAGGATGAATCGCGTCATGTCGCGTTCGGCCGCCTCGCCCTGCGCGACTACTATCCGCACCTGACACAGAAAGAGCGCGACGAGCGCGAGGAATTCCTGCTCGAAGCGTCTTATCTGATGCGCGACCGCTTCGATGCGGTGGAGCTGTGGCAGAATCTCGGCCTGCCGGTCGAGGATTGCGCCAAGGCGATGTACGAATCCGGTTTCATGGAGAAATTCCGCAACTCGCTCTTCACTCGTATCGTCCCCATCGTGAAGGACATCGGGCTGTGGGGCGATTATATCCAGAAGGGTTACACCGAAATGGGCGTGATCGATTACGCCAAATCGGATGTGCAGGCGCTTCAGGACAATGACGAAGACATCGCCAAGCAGTTCGACGCCCGCCAGCGCGACATCCAGCGCGTCATCGATCGGGCAAAGGTTGCGGCGGAGTAATCGCGCCCGTCCCTAGAATCCTCTATGGTCCCGCCGGGTTTGGGGGCAGGTCATGGCGGACGACGATTTCGACGAGGGCGCAAAACCGTCCGCGCAGGCGGACGCTGCCGCGATGCATGCCGCGCTGGGAGCGTCCGGCGCATCCGAAGAAGCGCGCGAATATCTGAAGAAGCAAAGCCGCCTCGCCGATCTTCAGATCGAGAATCTCCAAAAGCTCGACGAATACGAGACTTCGCATCTGCGCTGGCGCCGCTTCAACGACCAGATGAAAGGCGCGATGCAGATCATGCTGGTCGGGCTCGGCCTCGCCCTCGTCATCGGCATTGCCGCCGCGGTGTGGAACGCCAGCCAGGCCGATGGGCTGGTGGTGGATTCCTTCTCGGTGCCTCCCTCGCTTGCCGCGGCCGGAATCAGCGGCGAGGTTGTGGCGGACGATATGACGAACAAAATCGCCGGGGTTCGCGATTTTGCGAACGAACACTCGCTCGCCCGTTCCAAGGACGTGCGCCAGGACAGCGACCAGGACGTCAAAGTTGAAATTCCCGAAACCGGCGTTTCCTTCGCCGAGGCGTGGCGCTATCTGCGGCAATGGCTGGGCCGCGAGCAGCACCTGCGCGGCAATATCCGTTCACTTCCCAACGGACAAATCGCGCTGACCATGACGCTGGGCGGGGAGAATACCTTCACCTTCACGGGCGCAGCAGCCGGTCTCGACAAATTGGAGGAACAGGCGGCGGAGCATGTTTTCGGAACGGTCGATCCCGTCAACATCGTTCTTTATCTGATTGGAAAAGGGCGCAATGCCGAAACACTGACGGCTGCGCAGCATCTTGTGTCGCTCGGCGGCGATACAACAACTCTGTCCGAATCCTATTCGCTCTATGCCGGCATGATCCGCGAGGTGACGGGCGACGCAAGGCGGTCCGTCGCGCTCTCGGAACTGGCGATCGCACTCGATCCCAAAGCTGCACCGCAACACATGGAGTTGCTCGGCGCATCGCACATGCTGGGTCACGAGGAGATGGCGCTTCAACAAGCGCGTGTCATCCAAACGCTGAAGCAGAAAGACAATATGGGATCGTGGGTGAAGGGCGACGGTGT
>SMFH01000189.1_pt1 | contig 11542 bp, 9 predicted proteins | sample 2456121 | NCBI WGS metagenome assembly SMFH01 (sample SAMN10132613, study PRJNA489261) | soil metagenome | isolation source: day120 antibiotic-silty clay loam soil | place: USA
CACCGGGTCTCAGCGAGGCCGAGCTGGCGGGCCTCGCAGCCGGTGCGATGAATCGGGAGGCCGGCAGACGCGTGCCGGCGATCCTGACCGTCACGACCGGCGCCGAGGCGACCGCCACCGGAGGGGGGGTCGCGACAGCGCGAGTCGTCGAGGCGAACGACCTCGTCCTCACCGACACGTCGCCGTGGATCGGCGGCGCGTGGTCCGACACGGCGAACGCAGTCTTCGTCGGGACCCCCGACCGGGAGACGAGGCGCCGCTTCGATGCCGTGCGCCGCGCGCTCCACGAAGGCATCGCGCTCTGCCGCCCCGGCGCCGTGGCCAAGGACGTCGATCGCAAGGTGCGCGGGCTGCTCGCCGAGCACGGCCCCACCTACCCGCACCACACGGGGCATGGGATCGGCGCAGCGTGGTCGGAGGAGCCGAGGATCACGCCGTACAACGAGATGCGAATCGAGGAGGGGATGGTGCTGGCGCTCGAGCCGGCGATCTACCTGCCGGGCTGGGGTGGCATCCGACTCGAGCATGTCTTCGCCGTCGGTGCGACAGACAACGAGATCCTGACGCGATTCGAGCACACGCTGTGAGAGCACAGTGAGGATCGGGACCCTCGAGACGATCCCGGTCAGCGTGCCGTACCGGCAGCGGGAGGTCAGCTCCATCGTCGCGCGGGACGGCGTCAGCGACGTGCTCGTGAGACTGACGACGGACGACGGGCTCGTGGGCTGGGGCGAAGCATGCTGCGGTGCCGATACGGCCTCTGTCGAGCTCGCGCTCCGGGCCATGGCGCCGTTCGTCGTCGGACGGGATCCGTGGAATCGCGACGCGATGCGGCGCGATGCATTCACGCACGGGCTGTGGCAGTTCCGCTCTGGCACGGGAAACTTCGCCTGGGCCGGGATCGACATGGCTCTCTGGGATATCTGCGGCCGCGCCTGCAACGAACCGCTCTGGCGGCTTCTCGGCGGGCTGCAGGAGAAGGAGGCGACGTACTTCTACTACGTCTCGCGCGGCGACCGGGAGGCACTCGAGGCGCAGGTGAGCGACGGCCTTGCCGCGGGCTTCGAGGTCTTCTACCTCAAGGTCGGGCTCGACGACGCGGACGACGCCGATGCCGTCTCGGCGGTGCGGAATGCACTCGGACCGCAACCTCGGCTGCGCCTGGACGCGAACGGATCCTGGACTGTTCCGCAGGCGCTCAGGAACCTCCGATCGCTCGCGGCCCACGACATCGACTTCGTCGAGCAGCCCGTTCGCGATCACCCAGTGGGCCAACTCGCCGAGATACGGGCGCGCGCCGAGACGGCGGTCTGCTCGAACGAGGGCTTGTGGTCGGAGGCCGAGGCGTACGCTCGCATCCGGGCGCGCGACGCCGACGTCTACTGCCTGTCGCCCTACTGGGTCGGGTCGATCGGCGGCTTCCAGCGGCTCTCGTGGCTCGCGCACTACGAGGGCCTCCAGATCTGCAAGCACATGGAGCACGACATCCTCACCGAACCGATTCCGATCTCGACAGGGCCCCGGTGGGGGACGATCGACCGCCCCGGTCTCGGCGTGGAAGTCGATGACGACGCGGTCGCCGAGGCGGCGTCGCGGTACCGCACCGAGGGCCAATACCGCCCGTGGCAGGACTTCCAGATCGCGCGGGAGGAACGATGACGAGCGGCCGACTGGCCGGCAAGGTGGCGCTCGTCGTCGGCGGCGGATCGGGCATGGGTCGAGCCGGCTCCGTCCTCATGGCGGCGGAGGGGGCGGCGGTGGTCGTCTCCGACATCGCGCTCGACCGGGCCCAGAGCGTGGCAGCTTCGATCGAAGACGCTGCCGGCACCGCCGTGGCGATGCCGGTCGACTGTCCACTTCGTCAACACGAAGGACAACCGGATCACGGAGCTCGACGACGACGTCTGGCGGCGAGTGATCGACGTCCACCTGACGGGGACGTTCCTCGTCCTCAAGCACGTGGGACGGCAGATGATCGCCCAGCGCTCAGGATCGATCATCGTCTCGAGCACCGTGGACGCCCTCGTCGGCTGCGCCGGCCTCGACTCGTACACGGCCGCGAAGGGAGGCGTGACGTCGATGGTGCGCTCGTTTGCGGCGGGAATCGGGCGGGACGGGGTACGTGTGAACGCGATCGCCCCGAGCTTCGTCTCGACCGAGCCGCAGAAGGTATGGCTCGACGACGCGGACGCGAGCGCCACCATCGCACGCCTCCATATCCTGCCCGTGCCGACACCCGAGCAGATTGCACCGTTCGTCGTCTATCTCGCGAGCGACGAATCCGCAGCCGTGACCGGCACCGTCTTCCCCGTCGACGCCGGCTATATGGCGTTCAAGGCGCAGGTCGACGTCATGGGCACGATGCAGGCCGGCTATTAGTCGTCCGACGATGGCTGGGATCGAGCTCGAGCACGTCACCAAGGCGTTCGCCGGCGGAGTCGTCGCGGTCGACGATGTCAGCCTCTCGATCGCCGACGGGGAGTTCATGGTCCTCGTCGGCCCGTCCGGCTGCGGCAAGTCGACGCTGCTGCGGATGATTGCTGGGCTCGAAGAGATCACCGACGGGACGATCGCGATCGGGGACGTCGACATCACCGCGCTGCAACCGGCCCAGCGCGACATCGCGATGGTGTTCCAGAACTACGCGCTGTACCCGCACATGAGTGTGCGCGAGAACCTCGGTTTCGGGCTCAGCGTCCGCCGCACGCCGAAGCGGGAGATCGCGCGGCGCGTGGACGACGTGGCGGCGCTGCTCGGCCTCGAGGAGCTCCTCGAACGCAAGCCGGCGAAGCTGTCCGGCGGCCAGCGCCAGCGGGTCGCGATGGGCCGCGCGATCATCCGCGAGCCCAAGGCCTATCTCATGGACGAGCCGCTCTCGAATCTCGACGCCAAGCTCCGCGTCGGGATGCGCGCCTCGCTCGCGGAGCTGCACGCCCGCCTTGCCGTCACGAGCATCTATGTCACCCACGACCAGACGGAGGCGATGACGCTCGGCCAGCGCGTCGCCGTCATGCGGGACGGCCGGATTGTCCAGGTCGACGCGCCGCAGCGGCTCTACCAGGATCCGGCCGACCTCTTCGTGGCGTCGTTCATCGGCTCGCCCTCGATGAACCTCGTCGATGCGGGTGTCGAGGGAGACGAGATCGTCTTCGGACAGTTCCGTGTCCGCCTCGACCCGGCCCGGCGCCCACCGCCCGGTGTCGAGCGCGTCACGCTGGGAATCCGTCCCGAGGCCTTCGAGAGCGGCGAGCTCGCCGCACCGGGTCTGCCTCGCATCGTCGTCGCGGTCGACGTGCTGGAGGAGCTCGGCTCGGACGCATTCGTCGTCTTCCGCGTCGGGGCGCCGCGCATCAGCGTCGAGACGCGCGACACCCCGGACGACGAGGAGATCCTCCTCGCGGAGGACGACTCTCGGTTCACCGCCCGCGTCAACCCGACGACGGTCGGGCGCGTCGGAGCGCCGCTCGAGCTCGCGGTCGATCCGGCGCACTTTCACTTCTTCGACCTTCGAACCGGAACGACGCTCCGCGTGTAACCGGGTCGTGCGAGGGCCGAATCGAACCGGGGCGACCGCTGTCACTTGCCGATGCCGGCGGTCAGGCCGCGCACGAAGAAGCGCTGGCCCGAGAGGTAAAGCAGCACGATCGGCAGGATCGAGATGAGCGCGCCGGCCAGCACGAGCGGCTGGTTGGTCGCGTAGCGGCCCTGGAACTGGGCGAGGCCCGACATCAGAGTGCGAGCCTCGTCGTTCTGCAGGAAGACGAGTGCGATCAGCAGCTCGTTCCACACCCAGATCGACTGGACGACGACGAGCGTGAAGGCTGCCGCCCCGGACAGCGGCAGCACGATCCGGCGGAGGACCGTGAAGGGGCCCGCCCCCTCGACCGCGGCCGCCTCGATCAGCTCCTCGGGCACCGTGCGGAAGAAGCTCGACAGGAAGAACACGCCGAACGGGACGAGCAGACCCGTGTAGAAGACGATCACCGACTGCAGGTGGTTCACCCAGCCCGTGTCGACCATGAACACGAACATCGGCACGAGCAGCGTGACGGGCGGCACGACCATCAGGGCGACGCTGGTCGAGAGGAAGATCTTGTGCCCGCGGAAGCGCCCGAACACGGCCGCGTACGCGGCGAGCAGCGCGACCAGCGTCGAGACCGCGACGGACGAGACGGTGACGAGCAAGCTGTTCCACATCCACCGGGGCAACGGCTCGTCGCTCACCATCGTTCGCAGCGAGTCGAGCGTCGGATGGGCAGGAAAGCCGGTGGGGTCGAGCTGGTAGTCGGCGTTCGTCTTGAGCGCTGTCGTGACGATGAACCAGAGCGGGTAGAGGGCCGCGAGGCAGATCACGATCAGGAAGGCGTGGCGCGCCACCAGCCCCACGAGACCGCCGGCGCCGGCTCTCACGCGGCGACCGCCCTCCGCCGCACCCACAGGGAAAGGCCGATCAACACACTCGCCATCCCGAGCAGCATCACGGCGACGCTCGCGGCGGTGCCGTTTGCCCCGTTCGAGAAGCTCCGCCAGATGTAGAGCTCCATCACGCTCGACGCATAGCCGGGTCCACCCGAGGTGAGGATGTACACGTAGGTGAACACCCAGGTGAGCATCGTGATCACCATGATCACCGTCACCAGCTCGATGACCGGCCGGATCTGCGGCACCAGCACTCGAAGCTGCAGGCTCCACCAGCCCGCGCCGTCGATGCGCGCGGCCTCGGCCGTCTCGGGCGGAAGCGCGAGCAGCGCGGCGGTGAACACGACCACGGCGAAGCCCAGCTGCTGCCAGATCACGAGCCCACCCACCGACACGATCGCGAGGCGAGAGCTCCCGAGCCAGTCCTGCGCCAGCGGCCCCAGGTGGACTTCGCGCAGCGCCGTGTTGAGGACGCCGTTCTCCTGGAGCAGGAACGAGAACGCGATCCCGATCGCCGCCGCGGGCAGCACGTACGGGAGGAAGACGATCGCCTGGTACTGGCGCCCACCGCGAATGCGGTCGTTGAGCACGAGGGCGACGGCGAGACCGAGCACGAGCAGCACGGGGACCGCAAGGAGCAGCTTCAGGTTGTTCACCAGCGATTGGTGGAAGGCCGGGTCCTCGATGACGCCGCGGTAGTTGTCGAGACCGACCCAGATCGGGGAGGCGAAGTTGCCCGCGTAGAAGCTGTCGCGGATGACCTGGACGAGCGGGTACCCGAACGCGAACGCCATCGCGCCCACGGCGGGCAGAACGTAGAGGTAGGGCCAGAGCACCCGCCGCCGGCGACGGCGGCGGGCACCTATGCGAGCCTCCCGGTTCAGCCCTCCGCCACCCACTTCGAGTAGGCGCGGAATTCGTCCGGATGCTGGCTCTTCCACTTCGCGATCTCCCGCTCCCAGAGCTTCACTGCGTCCGCGGGCGAGCCCGAGCCGGACGTGATCAGCTCACCGGCGGGGAGATCGGCGTTCCCGTCGACCTGGGGTGGAACGAAGTTCTCGGGCCACACCGAGACCGGCGACAGGTTGAGCTTGAGCCGCTGCTTGGCGAGGGGGTCCTTGACGAGTGAGGCCGGGAACCGCTTGTCGGCCGGGAACACCCCGGTCGCCTTGTACCACGCTCTGAGCGCCTGCGGGGTGTGCAAGAACGTGAGGAACTGCGCCGCCGCCCTCGGATGCTTCGACCAACTCGTGATGAACGCCGACGACGACTGGGTCGTGTCGAAGCTCCGCGCGAGCTTGCCCTTCCCCCAGATCGGGATCGGCCCGACACCCATGCCTTTCACCCCACCGAGCGTCTTCGCGGCGCCAGCCGCGAAGCCGTCGGTGATCCAGGACATGGCGACTTTCTTCTGGCCGAAGAGCTGGAGACCCTGGGTGAAGCTGATCGAGGCGACGTCCGAGTTGAGGTAGCCCTTCTTCTTCAGATCCGCGAGCGCCCCGTAGAACCCCGAGTACTTCGGATCGGAGAACTTGGCCTTGCCGATCATCGCCGCCTTGAGCTCGTCGATCGAGTTGAGATTCTGCTTGCCGATGAGCGAGAAGAACCAGGCGCCGCCATATCCGTCCTTGTTGCCCATCCCGAACGGGGTGATGCCCGCTGCCTTCAGCTTCTTGGCCGCGGCGAGGAGCTGCGCCCAGGTCTTCGGGCCCTTGTTCGGATCGAGCCCCGCCTTCTTGAACAGCGCCTTGTTCCAGACGAACGGGATGCCGAGCAGGTACTGCGGCATCGCCCAGAGCTTGCCGCCGGACATGTTCTCGGAGGTGCCGATCCAGTTCTTGATCTCCTTTGCGGGCACGTAGTCGGAGATGGGGACCGAGGACCCGTTCCAGGCGGGCGTCAACACGGGGAGCGTGGCCCACTGCGTCGCGATGTCGGGCCCGCTCTTCGTCTGCGCTGCTGTCGTGAAGGCCGACGTCAGCGTGTCGGTCGACTGCGTGACGACCGTGATCTTGACGTTGGGGTGCGCCTTTTCGTAGAGGGCGACCTGCTTCTTGAGCCAGCCGTTGGCGCCGGGTGCGTCGTCCTCGCCCCAGTACCAGTACGTCAGATCGGCGTCGTTCGGATCGTCAGCCGCCGGCCGCGCGTTCTGCGAGGCCGCGGTCGACGCAAACGCTGCGACGGCCACGGCGACGGCCGCTCCGACCGCTGCCAGTACGCGAGTCCTCATCATCATGGCCCGCCCCTCTCGTCAAAGGATGAACGTCGAGCTTTACGTCTTGCCTCTCGAGTGTCAAACATGTCACGCGTCGATCATCGCCTCGGGTGATTCGGGCAGCACCTGTCCACCGTCGATCACGAGCGTCTGACCGGTGATGCGGCGGGCTTCGTGCGAGACGAGGAAGCGGACGGCCCAGCCGACATCCTCGGGCTCGACGAGCTCGCCCATCGGGATGGCGGCCTCCATCCGGCGCATGTGTTCCTCACCAAGGGCGCGCTCGAGGGCGATCGAGCGCATCATCCCGAGCATGGCGGCCTTCGACGCTCCGTAGTGCGCGAAACCCGGATACCCGGTGATCGGCCCCGTGACGGACGATGTGAGTGCGATCCGGCCCCAGCCGGCCTCGAGCATCGACGGCAAGCACGCCTGGATTGCGTGGAGCGCGCCCTTGACGTTGATGTCCATGACACGGTTCCACGCGGCGTCGTCCATCTCGCCCAGGCGGACGGGCGGGTAGATACCCGCGTTGGCAGCCAGGATGGTGACGGGGCCCAGTGCTTCGCGCGCTGTGGTCGCCATCGTCCGGGTACTCGTGGCGTCGGTCACGTCGACGGCCACGGCGAGTGCTTCGTGACCTTCCCCGGTCAACGTGCCTGCGACGGCTTCGGCGGCCGCCAGGTCGATGTCGGCTATCGCGACGCGTGCACCCTCCCTGGCGAGGATCGAGGCGATGCCGCGACCGACTCCGTTGGCACCGCCTGTGACGACGGCTGTCTGTCCGGTCAATGACTCCATGTGTTCCTCCTCGTGCGCGTCCCGATGCGGCGCCGTGACAGGATCCCACCGATGCAGCGGTTCCGCGCCGAGGACGCAAAGTACGCATACAGCGCCGACCACGCCTCGCTCGGGACCGTGCAGCCCCGCGAGCCGTTCGAGGTCGAATGCGTCGAAGGCTTCGGGAACACGTTCGCGTCACCTGACGACTTCACGCCCGAGAGATACGCGGTCGCGGAGACGCTCAAGTGGGCGGTCACGGGCCCGATCGCCGTCGCCGGCGCGGTCGCTGGAGGCGCGATCGCGGTGACGATCCACTCGGTCGACGTGACAACGCCCGGTGTCGTCGTCTACGGCGCCTACACCGACGAGGACCCGTACGCGTGGTGGGACGACGAGAGCGCGTGCGCCGTCTACCCCGCGCAGGGTGGAACCGTGCGCTTCGACGAGCGGACGACGCTTCCGACCCGCCCCTTGATCGGCTGCCTCGCGGTGGCGCCCGAGACGGGAAGCCCGCACGCGATGCTCCAGGGACGGTACGGCGGGAACATGGACTGCCGCGAGATCCGCGCAGGGGCGACGGTCGTGCTCCCCGTCTGGCACGACGGCGGCGGTCTCTACTTCGGCGACTGCAAGGCGCTGATGGGCGACGGCGAGATCGTGGGACCGCCGGAGGTCGGGGCGCTCGTGACTGCGAGCGCAGAGACACGCGAGCGACCCGCCTCGATGAGCTGGCCGCGGATCGAGACCGCCGAGAGCATGACGACGCTCGTCTCCGGCAAGCCCCTCGAGTGGAGCGCACGGCAGGCCTACCGGGAGCTACTCGAGTGGATCGTCGAGGACTACGACATCGCACGCCACCAGGCCGCGCTCCTGATGGCCATGGTCGCGCAGGCGGGGATCTGCCAGATCAGCAACACGGACTACACGGCCTACTGTGTCGCGCCGCGCGGTGTCTGGCGGCCGTACGCGCGTTAGCGCTCTAGCGGACGAGCCCGCGCGCGGAGACGTCGATCACGTGGTCGACGACACCGTCCCGCACCGCCAGCAGCCCGTCGTGCAGGTTCACGCATCCGCACGCATGATTCGGGATCACCCGTAGGCGGTCGCCGACCGCGGGCCGCTCCTCCAGTGCGGTGACGTCGACGTAGCCGTGCTCCTCGTTGATCGTGTGCAGGTTGGCGTCCGGCCAGCCCACGATCGCACCGTGACCGCCGTCGGGGTGATCGTCCGAGGTGAACGTCTTACGACCGTCACCTCGACCGTGAGCGCACAGGTGTCGAGGTCGCCGTCGACCCGGTCGAGCAGCGCGTACGTACCCGAGCGGAGCTCGTTGACACACGTCTCGTGGGTGAGGTAACGCGACGGCGTCGAACCGCCGGAGATCCGGTCACAGCGGATGCCCGCGGCGGCGAACGCGTCCCGGGTCTCGCGGAGCAGCTCGTCCACCGCCATGACCCGCTCGCGCACCGTCGCTGCGTCCCCGCGGCAATGCCCCGGGTAGCAGCTGATCCCTGCTACCTCCACCGCCGGGAGGGGGGAGAGCGCTTGCGCGACGGCGAGCGCCCCGGCCGCCGTAGTCTGGCCTGTTCGATGGAGACCGACGTCCAGCTCGACGAGCAAGCTCGCCCGCGCCCCGCTTCGGGCGAGCGCAGCTGAAAGACCCTCGGCCGGCGCGACGCCGTCCACCGCCACTGTCAGCTCGACATCGCCGGCAATCCGCGCAAGACGCTCCCATTTGGCGGTGCCGAGTGGTGGGTAGTGGACGAGGATCTTCGGCGCTCCCGCTTCCTGGAAGACCTCCGCCTCACCCGTCTTGGCGACCGTCAGCCCGCCTGCGCCGAGCTCGAGCTGCCTGAGACCGATCTCGGGGGACTTGTGCGTCTTGGTGTGAGGCCAGAGCGCAATCCCGTGCTTGTCTGCGTACGACTGCAGGTCGCGCAGGTTCGCGTCCAGCCGGTCGAGGTCGACCGCGGCGACGGGGGTCTCCACCTCGCTCAGCGAGCGGCCCACCTGACGGGTGAGCAGCTCGAGCGTGCGGTCGGCCCCGGTGCGTATCGCCGCGGTGCTCATGACGAGCACACCTTGCCATACGGACGACGCTGCGACGGCGCGCGGTTACGTCGGCTTGTGCGGAGCAGCACCCGATCGCATCGCCGAGCGCACGGCTTGAACTGCCGAGCGGCCGACGCATACAGTCCGTTCACCCAGCGATGAGCCCACATACGCCCCGCTCGACCGGTTGCTGCGGCAGGTGCAGCGTGGACGCGGCTCTGGTCATCCCGGCATGAGCCCGCCGAGCCCGCCGAGCATCGCCGACAACCCGGAGGGCAACCGCTTCTGCGGTTCCTGCGGGGCGGCTCTGGTAGCTCCAGCGATCGAGCGCCGGAAGCTGGCGACGCTCGTCTTCTGTGACGTCGCGGGCTCGACCGCCCTCGGCCACAGCACCGATCCGGAGGCTGTGCGGGAGCTGATGCTCTCGTACTTCGCGGTCGCGCGCGAGGTCCTGGAGCGACACGGCGGGACGGTCGAGAAGTTCATCGGTGACGCGGTCGTCGCCGCATTCGGGGTACCGGTCGCGCACGAGGACGATGCGCTGCGGGCGTGCCGGGCGACTCTCGAGATCCAGGCGCGACTGTCCTCGCGCATCCCTCTGCGAATCGGCGTCAGCAGCGGCGAGGTCGTCACGGGCGATACCAGCACGAGAGAGACGTTTGCGACCGGTGACGCGGTGAACGTCGCCGCCCGTCTCGAGCAGGCGGCCGCGCCCGGTGAGGTGTTGATCGGCGAGTCGACGCTCGCGCTCGTCCGCGATGCCGTTCATGTCGAGGCCGTGGAGCCGCTCCTGCTGAAAGGCAAACCCGAGCCGCACCGCGCCTTCCGCCTGCTCGCGGCCGGGGGATCGGCCACCCGCACGGCCACGCCGCTGATCGGCCGGGTGGACGAGCTGGCGCTGCTCGAACGTGAGCTCCACACCGTCATCAGCGACGGCGGATGCCGATTGGTGACCGTGGTCGGCGAGCCCGGCGTGGGCAAGTCGCGCCTCGCGGGTGAGCTGATCGAGCGCGTCCGCCCGCGCGCCCGGGTCGTGCAGGGCCGCTGTCTTTCGTACGGCGAAGGGATCACCTACTGGGCGGTCGCAGAGGTCGTGCGTGAGCTGACCGGGATCCGCGATCAGCATTCCGCGGAGCAGGTGCGGACGCAGCTGGACGCGTTCTGCGCGAGCCTCGCCGACGGTGCCGGTGTCGCGGCCCAGGTTGCGACGATGCTCGGCGCCGGCGAGAGCGGGACCACGCCCGAGGAGCTCTCGTGGGCGCTACGCCGGTTCCTCGCGGCGGCCGCACGCGAGCAGCCGCTGGTGGTGGTGATGGACGACATCCACTGGGCCGAGCCGGTGCTGCTCGAGCTGCTCGCGCGGTTGCCCCAAGCGCTCACCGATGCGCCCGTGCTCGTCGTGTGCCTGTCCCGGTTGGAGCTCCTCGACCGCGATCCTGCCTGGCCGGTGACCGTGCGGCTCGGGCCACTCGCCGCCGGGGAGGTCGACTCGCTGCTCGAGTCCCTCGACGCGCCGGCGAGCATCCGGGCGCGCGTCACGCAGGCCGCCGACGGCAATCCACTGTTTGCCGAGGAGCTGGTGGGGTGGGTGGCCGCGGGGGGCGACCTCGAGGAGATGCCCACAGGGCTGCACGCGCTCCTGGGCGCGCGTCTCGATCAGCTCGACCGGACCGCGCGCGATGCGCTCGAGCGGGGCGCGATCGAAGGCGAGGTCTTCCACTTCGACGCCGTCGTCGAGCTCTCGGAGGAGCGCTCGCGCCCGCTCGTTCCGGGTGGGCTCGAGGAGCTCACCCGCAAGGAGCTGATCGGTCTCACCGCCGCGGACCTGGCCGGCTCGATGGTCGCGTACAGGTTCAAGCACATCCTCGTACGTGACGCTGCATACGCGGCGACCGCGAAGAGGCTGCGTGCCTCGCTGCACGGGCGGTTCGCGGACTGGGTGGAGCGGCGCGCCGGAGACCGGTTGGCCGAGTTCGAGGAGATCGTCGGCTACCACCTCGAGCAGGCTCACCGGTATCAGGGCGAGCTAGGTGAGGCCGATGCCGAACTCGCCGCGCGCGCAGGGGAGCGCCT
>SMFH01000054.1_pt1 | contig 11512 bp, 29 predicted proteins | sample 2456121 | NCBI WGS metagenome assembly SMFH01 (sample SAMN10132613, study PRJNA489261) | soil metagenome | isolation source: day120 antibiotic-silty clay loam soil | place: USA
GTCCCACGGTTACAGCCACGATGCTCGGGCGCTGTCGGTAGTGGGCACGTCTCGTCGGGATGGCCGAGGTCGTAGGGCTCGTCGGGTCGTATCCACGGTGACGACGCGAGGCAGGTTCCGTTCGCTGCCCGTCTGCACTTGACTCGGCCTTGTGCCACGAGCGGAGCCCACACTGCCCGGAGCTTCTGATGTTCCGAGCCGTACTTCGGGTCGGGCATGTCATGGTCTGCGGTTGAGCAACCATCGGACGGCGACCACGATGAGCACCACGACGACCAGGAACACGAGGAACTCGAGCATCAGTCCTCCTCGCCGACTGCCTGCACGACCGCCTCGCACGAGTCCTTCAGCAGACGCACGGCGCGAGTGCACATCTCGTCGAGTGCGTCAGGGTAGGTCGCATCCGTCTCGACCTCGACCTCGATCGCCTGCTCGTCGGAGCAGTGCCACGTCAGAGATACTCGCGCCATCAGTCCTCCTCGTGGCTCCGCTCACACGCTGCGGCCAGGCGTCCGTCGTCGTACGTCGCACCGCACTTCCGGCAGTGGTACTCAGCCATGCTCGCGCTTGACGTGCTCTAGCAGGATGCTCCGAACCGGGTGCGTGTACTTGCAGTACGGGCAGCGGTTCTCGTCGCTCATCGGCTTCGGTCCTGACATGAAGGAACCCTGCTCGCCGAGTGGCTGAACAGGGTTATGGGCGCAGTTGTCCTAGCCGCAGCATAACGGAACAACGGCGTAGTTACAAGCGTGTCGTTCCAAGCACGCGCCGCAGCTTCTCATCGAGGTCAGCTTGCTTGCAGCGTCGACAAGTCCGCTGTCCGGGGACGTAGTACGGCTCGGGCTTCCCAAGTTGCCGACATTCGACGTAGGTCGTCTGCCAGTCGGGCTCGTGTCCCGCCATGACCTGATGGGCCGCCGCGCTTGTCGCCTGGACTCCTGAGTGCGGTCGGCATGCTGAGCACGACGCAGGGTGGTTCCAGTCGGTCTCATCGGGCCAGATTTCGTGATCGAGTCGCGCCGAGTAGGCGAGCAGTTCGGCGTACGACATCCGCTCGGGCGTCGTGGGCTTTGGCTTCTTCCGCGGTGTAACGCCGTCCTCGCGGTTCCAATGCCGGATGAGAAGCACCATCATCGCGACGTAAGCAGCAACTGCCGCTCCAGCCCCCAGATCCCACATCGTCATCGCCCTTGCCTCCGTCCTGCCTCGGTCAGTACGTCGCCCTTGTGGACCAGCCTGCGCCGTGCGCTGAACCGCTCCTCCCGCAGCCGACCCTTGGCGACCAGGTACCTGACCCAGCGCGTCGTCGTCGCCAGCATCTCAGCTGCCGTCTCGACGCTGACCCAGACCGGGCGCATGTCGTCGGGTCGCTGAGCCACTTCCCGCAGCATGACGCCGCGCCATGTCACACCGCACGCGCCGCAGACCGCGGACGGGTAGCCGCCTTCCGGTGGGATCGTTGCCACAACCCGACCTCCGCAGCCCTCATGCGGCCCGATGACGATGCGCGACTCTCGTTCATGCGGCGGCTTGATGACCTCCTCGCAGCGTTCGATGGCAGCCAGGATCTCGTCGTGGAAGTCCCGCGCCCACGTCTGCTTCCGCACGTAGTCGAGCACCGAGGGTCGCGACAGCCAGCGCGCAATATCGGCGAGCGTTAGCCGCGGCTCAGGCGCGACGACGTTCCGCGGTCGCTCATGCTCGTATGCGATGTGCTCGATCCAGTCGTTCACGCGAGGCCCTCCTCCTCGAGCAGCCGCATCCACGAGCCGAGGATCGCCTGCGCGTTCTCGGCCGCATCGGCGGCTTCCAGGTGCAGCGGCAGCGGTGGTTCGGGTGTCCCGCCGACGTGCTGACCGCGCTCGAAGTTCGCCTGCTTCGTCAGCGTCGTCTCCAGCTCGGGCTCGAGGTCGGACACTTTCGCGAGCGCCCCGCGCATGTTCCCGACGCACGTGTTGCACAGGCAGGCGTCCTTGACCTCGGAGCCGCAGACGTGGCACGTCCGGGCGAGCGGCGTGACAGCGCGGCGGTTGAGCAGCCCGTGGATGACGACAGGGTCTCCGGGCCGCGGGTGGCCGCACTTGGCGCAGACGTCGCTCATCGCGCCCTCGTCGTCCACGTACCGCTCGAACGTCGGGTGCCCACACTTGCGGCAGGGTCGGCCGGCCGGTGCGGTCAGTGCCCGTCGTGCGGGCATCAGCGGGTCGCGCTCGAGGTCGGTCATATCTGCTTCCCAACCCAGTACACGATCGCGCTCGCCCAATCCCGGCTCTTGCAGCGACAGCACACGACGTTGCTGCCTTCGTCCCAGCAGTGCCATGTATGCCCGCCCGTCAGTCGACAGCGGAGCCGTCTCATCCAGCCTCCTTCGATTCCCTCGCCTGCCCAGCCCGTGCGGCCAGTAGCTCGTACGCCTCGCGCCACTGCTCCGGCATGGGTGCGAGGTCGGTCATCTTCGCCACCATGGCCGCCCAATCGCGCTCGCCGATGTCTGGGTAGTCGCTCGAATCGGCACCTTTGGCGGCCTCGGCGAGCACTAGCCGGGCAGCCGTCTCGATCGCTTCCTCTGGCGTCATGACCTCTCCTCGCTCGGTAGCTCGACGTTCTCGACGCGGCGCGCGGCTTCGGCTGCCCTGTCGATGACCTTGGATGGTCGCTTGACCTTTAGGTACTCGGCCTTCCACGCACCCTCGGGTCGCTGCGACCGATGGATGACGACCGGGCCAGCGCAGTCGTTCGGCTTGTGGAACTCGCCGCACTTGATGCAGTGCTTCGTCCGCTCGGGCTCGACGGGTTCCTTCGTCGCTGCCTGCCAGTGCGGCCCGTCCAGCGCGACGACGTTCGGGAACTCGATCGTCGGGTTCTCGGCACAGCGGACGAGCGCGTAGGCGAGCTCAGCGAGCGTCGGCTGCGGCTGCCGTTGCAGCGCTGCCCTGATGCCTGCCCTGATGCCGGGCACATCCCAGCGAGGACGCAGCGACCGGGCGAGCGCGACGAGGGCGTCATACGTGTCTGTCGTATGGGTCATCATCTGTTGAGTCATCCTCATTGCCTCTCGTCTCGCGCGTTACGTTCAGAAGCAATGAAGATGACTGAACCAAAGGGATGAAAGACAGACGTAAGTACATACTTCTGGTCTGGTCTGGTCTGGACGCGCGAACGAACTTTGTAACGACGGGTGTGACGTTCGCCGTTCGTTACGTTGTGACAAACCCTGTGACTCACGCGGTTACTCGTCATGTTCGTCACCGTCCTCGTCACGCGGTTTGTTCTTCTCTCGCCACTCGGCCATCCGCTTCGCATCCTTCGCTCGCTTGTCGGCCCACCACTCGGCCGACTTGTTCCATTGGAGGTAGTCGCGGACGTGGTAGCCGCCAGGGACCGCGATGACGTCCGGCCGCTCGGGATGGTTCTCCATGAGCTCGCGGAGTTGTGACGCCTTGAACCGGGGGACGAGGCGAGGCATTCGGCTCTCGTCGATGAACCCGTTCGTCGTGTGCTTCGCGCAGTAGCAGAGTGCGGCCGTGAGCAGCCGAAAGGCGCCGTCTGAGAGCGCGTCGTGCTTCGGGTGCTCGGCGAAGTTGTCGTCGAGGTTGAGGTATGGCATCAGACAGCGCTCCCGAAGTCGAGGACGTCTGACCGTCGGATCCGTTCGTCGATGAGCGGTAGGTAGTCGGCTTCCCGTTCGATGGCGATGACGCGGAACCCTTCGAGTCGGGCAGCTTCGACCGTCGCGCCACTGCCGGCGAAGGGCTCGAGGATGACGCCGTTCGGTGGCGTGACGAGGCGGACGAGCCAGCGCATGAGGGCAAGACTCTTGACCGTGGGATGGCTCACCCACGTCCCGTCAGGCTTGCGGTAGCGGGGTCGTTCGGCGCTGTCTGCCTTCGCGACGTACATGAAGCGGGACGCGCCGCCATGGTCACCGAAGCCGACCACGCGGCCATCTCCGCGAATCGTCTGCCCAGCGGACGCAGTGCGGTCTGTCGGGTTCCAGTCCCCGTTACCGCCGCCGCCGCGGACACCGAAGCCCCCGCCGACAGCACCGCTCTGCCGGTCGAGTTCGGTCGCCATCTCCTCGTCCAAGGCCACGTTTGGAGGCCAGCGACCGGCAGCAGCAGGCTCGAACCGCTCACCGTTGCGGCCGTCCGACCCACCGACGGTGTAGTTGTCCTTGCGGATCACTGGCTGCGGCACCCGCGCCGCCTCGCGGTCCTCGTCGCTCATGCCAATCCGGCAGCCATCCACGTTCAGAGCGCCCGTGCCCCACCGGAGGACGTTGGCCGCGACCGAGCCCTGGAGCGGCTTGCGGGCGACGATGACGGGCTCGTGACTCGGCTTCAGAGCCGTGCCCCAGCCCTGCCATGTGCGGGCGTCGTCGGTGGCTGGTGCGGTGAGGTCAGCTACGCCGTTAGTCGCAAAGGTGGTCGTCTCTCCCCAGTGGTTGCGGTTGCCGAGGTTGTTGCGTTGCTTGCCGTCGCGGTATCGGTCGGCAGCCCCCACGACCTCCCGGTCGGCCCCCGCCGCCTTGTCGATGGCCTTGGACACGTCGAGCGACTTCGGGAAGCCGCTGCCGTATAACCACGCGATCGAGTCCCTGATCTCGAACCCGGCGTCCTCGATGGCGCAGGCGAGCCGGTGACTCGTGCGGGTTCCTCCGAACGCGAGCAGATGTCCGCCCGGCTTGAGCACGCGGAGGCATTCGGCGGCCCACAGCTCGCACCACTGCTGGAAGCCGACCGAAGCATCGCCGCCGCGGCCGTACTCGATCCGGCTCCGTGAGTACGCGTTGCCGCCGTTGCCGTCTTGGAACCCGCCTCGCTCGGTCGCAGGGTCAACGATGACTGCGCCGCTCGGTTTCCACGGCGCATCCCACTCCTTGCCCATGAACTCGAGCCCGTAGGGAGGGTCGCAGCAAACGGAATCTACAGAGTTGTCGGACAACGTCGGAAGGATGTCCAGCGAGTCACCATGATGGATCACCGTGCGACCGTCGTCGTAATGGACTGTCACTTGGCAACCTCCAGCAGAGCACGTCTGAACGAGTACGAGTCGAACTGACGCTTCCCCGACGTGCCCGGTGGTCTGATGTGGACGGTTTGGCGGAGCTTCGATGGCGGCAGGTACGCGATTCGCCGAATGTCCAGTGCGACGAGGGCGAGCATGTCGAACTCGTCGTCACCGTAGACGCGCCTGCCGCCCTTGCCTGCTCGGCGGACGAACCACATATATGCGGGGATGTGTTCTGCTCGTTGCGGGATGGAACGAGGCTGTCGTGTCGCCTTGACCTGAACGCGGATCAGCCGCCCGTCGATCTCGACCGCGATGTCATACGGACAGTTCTGGTCTGCCATGAACGCCCGCCATCCTCCGAGCAGTAGGTCAGCACAAACGATGTGCTCCGCCGCTGTGCCAGCCGCTAGGTCCGTGACGGTTACGTCAGCGACGTCGTCATCGGGCAGGCTGACCAGCATGTACGGCTCCGTCACGACGCGAGGCTCCGTTCGATGATGCGCCGCACGTCTGCCGGCGTCCTGTACCTGTCTGGTCGCCATCCGGTCGCCGCTTCGAGGCTGCTGAGCGACCGCCCGAGCGCCTGCCACCGCGCTACGACCTCGATGCGCTCTGCCTTCGTCGCGTCCCCGGCGATGCTGTAGTCGCCGTCGAGGATGCGCTGCACCACGACCTCGTCGACCTCGCGGCCACGTCCGAGGACGTGGACGTTGTCTAGTTCGGGTTCAGGATCTAGGTCGATGTCATCCCAGTAGGCAGGCGACAAGTAGCCGCGGTTCAGCGCGACAGTTCGAGTGTGACTGCTCGGCCCTTGTCGCCCCGAGAGTTCGCGGTACGCCTTCGCGACAGCGTCGTGTGTTGCCTTCTCCACCCATCTCCCTTGCCTCATCAGGCAGCGTGCGTTCGCGCATCCGCCAGCACTGTTGATGTCCTGGTACCGCCAGCCGAGCGCGAGGAGAGCTCGGAGTCGGCGGATCGTGCCTGTAGCCGATACGCGCGGCTGCACGCCGGGTCGGTCGGTGAACGCCGGTACGTGGTACTGGACGGCGAGGATCCGGTCAGCGGTTGACGTGCGGGTCTGTCGCCTCTCACCCGAGAGAATGCAGCGGATGGCGTGGAAGTCGACCTCTGCGGCGGCTGCGATGGTACGAAGCGTCATGCCGCGCTCGTTGAGTCTGCGGATGTGGTCGGCGACCGGCGCCGCATCAGTGAGGCGGCGGATACCTTGTGCCCGGTCGTGTCTCCACCGCTTGTCGTAGCGCGGGTTGTAGTCGCTCATCGGCTGTAGTCCTCGCCGATGCCGAGCATGTCCAGTACCTCGCGCATCTCGCGGAGGTAGTGCTCCATGACGGTGACCTGCGCCCGAGTCCCTGACGACGGGGAGATGCGGATGAACTCGTCGAGGCTCTGGAGCGTCGACTCCCCGACGTTCAGCCCCATGTGATCTTCACTGCTTGCGCTGGTCATCGCATTAGCTCCTGTCGTTCAGCCGGTGTCGTCCCGCCGTAGATGCCCCAGCGGTCGCCCTCGTCAAGCGCGAGCGTGAGGCAGGCCACTCGGGTCTCCTCGTGGCACGTCTTGCAGATGGCCTTAGCTGTCTGGATGGCCCACTTGCGGCCGGCGCTGTCGTCGCTCTTGTCGCGGTCGTCCTGCCCGACGTAAGCCTCTTTCACCATCGCCTCGTCGAACACGTCGCGAGCGTCGCGGCATGGTCCGGTCAGCCGCGGCCAGGAAAACGTACGAAGCGCGGTCACGCCCGCCCCCCGTACCCTGCCGCCGTGAGCAGCGCCATCAACGTGTCACCGTCCATCAGCACGAATCCCTGTTCAGGCGAGCCCTTGCCGCGTCGGTGGAACCACACGACGCCGAGGTCTGCCCCGTCGTTGTCGCGCTCCTTGTTCGCCTCGTCCAGCCACGCCGCGAGCTCGACGCGCGCGGCCGACTTCGCCTCGATGACGACACCGGGCAGCCCGGCGATGTCTCCTCGGTCGCTGCTGCCTGCCAGTGCGCGGCGCTCGGCGTGCGGCCATCCGTGAGCGCGGAGGGTGTCGACGATGCGTGACTCCCAGCCGGTGCCCTTGCGGCGTTGTGCGCTCACATCCGCCCCCGCCATGCGCTGACGAACAGGAACACGAGGTACGAGCCGAGCACGACGAGCAGCACGCCCGCCTCCCACTCGCTCACAGCGCGTCCCTGATGATCCGTACGAGCATCACGGCGCCCCATGCGGCGAACGCTCCGACCGCCGCCTCGACAGCGAGCGCGAGGACTGCCTGCCGATCGGTCATCATCGCGGCCCCCAGAACCACTCGACCGAGCAACTGATCTGCTCGACACGTGAGTCGCCAGGGATGCGGCGCTCCCAGTAGTAGCGGTCACCCCAGCGGCCGGTGAATCGGTAGCGCGGCCTGGTCATCGCACTCCCTCCGGCGGCAGTCCGTGCCGCAGTAGGCAGCACTGGAGTTTCAGCCCCCACTCGCGCCGGGTGAGCGGTCGTGCGGCCATGTGTACGCGCCGTTCGAGCCGCGCCGGGTAGTAGAGGGCGAGGAGCTTGACCTCACGCCACGAGATGCGCCAGAAGGTCATCGCTCCTCCCGGCCGAGGACTCGGTCGCAGTCGCGGTTACACCAGCGCCACGCGGACTCGATGCCGGCGAGGATCGCGAAGAAGGCAGCGACGACCAGGAAGCCGATCATCAGGACTCCTTGCCGGGTTGCGTCGGTCCCTCAGGCGCCCGCTTGCACTCGCCGTGCGCCGGACACGTGCAGCGGATCCACGCCCTCTTGATGCGGGTCTGCTTCGTGTGCGAGTCGCGGATGATGGAGAACGTCACGCGGTTCGCCGACTCCTGCCGGTCGTTGCTCCACTCGAACCGCTTGCCTGGTCCCTGGATGTCGCCCGCTTCGAGATGCCCGGCGAAGATCGGCTGGTGGAAGATGAAGCGCGCGTTGCCGTGGACGAACACGGCACCGATGACGGCCCACCACTTGACGCCCTGCATGTCTGTCGTACAGCCGTCGATGTAGCCCTCGGCTGTGAGGCCGTTGTTCGTGCAGGCGCCGGGATAGCCGCCCATGACGGCGCAGGTGTAGTCAGGCGGGCAGACGTTGCCGCCTTGCGGGCATGAGCCGCTGTCGGTGGAGGCGTGCGCCGCGCCGGACAGGAGCGCGGACGCCGTGAGGGTCGTCGTGGCGATCGCGAGGGCTGGTCTCATGGTGTGTCCTCGGTGACGTAGCGGACCACGAACGCGCCCGACTGAATCGCCTCCACGAGCAGATGCACGACCTGAGCGACCGCACGAGCCTCGGTGTAGGACTCAGACGAGAGCAGGATGGAGCGGTTACCGGCGGCCCGAATCCTCAGGTGAGGTTGGCCGTCAGCGGGTGTGACGATGTCCAGGGACAGCGGTCGGGTACTCATGACGCCTGCCTCTCGTTGAAGCCTTGCCGCTCCATCTGGTCGGCGATGCGGAGGAGTTCGGCTGCCATGTCTCGGAGTTGCTGGACGTAGGTGCCGGTGATTGGGTAGACCCGCACGCGGGCTCGCGGCTCGCGGCGCTTCGTGTCGGTCATGACGCGACCTCGACATCCAGCGTCTCCGCGTCCTCCGGGTGTACCGCCTCGCCTGTCTTGGCGTCGAAGGCTTCACCCGTGTCGGCGTTGATGATGAGCGAGCGGATGCGCTCGGCGGCGGGCTTCGGTGCGCTGACCTCGGTCGTCGCGGTGATGTCCCGCGGCTCGTCGGCCAGCTCCTCGGGCGTGTAGACCAGCCCCAGCAGGGCTTCTGAGCACGCCGCGCGGGCGACCTCCGTGATGGCGCGAGCCCGGAGCATCGCGGCCGGGTAGTTCTTCCACGTGTCTTTGCCGGTCAGTCCCGCGGCGCGCGCCCGCTCGATCGTCCAGACCGCCTCGTACGTGAAGTCGGGGTCGTCCTTGCGGATGATCTGCGCGGTCGCACTCTTGTCATCGCCGGAGACGCGGAGTTTGTGACCGTCGCGCCGCACCAGTCCCGCGATGAGTTCGGCGCTCGCGGACGGCTTGCCGTTGATGACGTGGATCGACGTGATGGCGTTCATCCGTGAGATGCCGAGGGCGTCGGCGTACTCGATCGCCCAGAGCAGGTTCGCCGGGTTGCCCTTGAACGTCGCGGGCAGGATGGCGGCCGGCGCGAGCGCCTTTGCGTACTCGATCTTGTCGCTGAGACTGTCGTTGTGCAGCACGAGTTCCGTGGTCATGCGGATTCCCCTTCGAGGGTGAGGTTCTTGGCGATCGGGTAGAGGGCGATGCCCTTGCCCTGTGTCTTGCGACCGGCTACGCGCTGGTCGCCGAGGGTCGCGTACTGCGCGGTCCCCATTCGTTCGAGCACGGCGGACTTCGCTTCGCGGTACTTCCGGCCCCAGTAGCGCTGCTCAAGCGTGCAGCGCATGTACTCGCTGGCGACCGCATCGGGCAGCTGGACGGATGCGCCCCGGTCTATCTCGGGGTTGAGCGCCCGGAGGCACTCGTACGTGGCGACGGAGTCGTCGAGCGGCGGCGGCGGGTCGGTCCACAGCGAGTCGTAGAAAGCCTTGCAGCGTTCCTCGAGGAGTTTGCCGACCTCGACGTCATGGTGAACGACGTACTCCGCGAACACGAGCCGCGAGGTCAGGACGGGGACGCGGATCTCGTGGATGCCCGAGACGTGCATCGACCAGTAGCACTGCGTCAGGTAGTGCGTCGGTATCTCGTCGGTGCCGGGCCGTCCCCATTCGTCGTCGTTCGACGACGTCTTAGCCTCGACGACGACCTGCCGGTCAGCATCGGCGCGGGATTCCTTCTCTGTCAGGTAAACGCGCGGGCAGGCGATGGCGTCCAGCGTCGCCGCCGCCCAGACCTCACGATCTGAGACCAGCGGGCACGATACGTTGCGCATCATCTCGGGGAACTCGTCGCGGTGCTGGTCGTGCCACCAGTCGAGGACAGCGCCTTCGAGGTAGTGGCCGCGCTCCATGGCGTCGGTGACGGATGGCTGGTACTCGCCACGCATCAGGTGCCAGACGGCGCGCTGCGACATGAACGGCGAGTGCCCGAGGATAGCTGCGACCTTCGAGGCGGTGACGACCTTGCACCACTCAGGCGAGCCGGGCGTGAGCGTCATCAGTCCGCCTCTCCGCAGCATCGGCACCACGTCGGCTCGTCGGTGTCCTCGTCCCATGTCGTGCCGTCGCAGAAGTTGCAGCCGCCGACGTAGCAGGCAGAGCAGATCGGGCCGTTGAGCAGATCGGGCCGTTGGTCGGCAGGCAGGCGCGGACGCACATGCCGGTCGTCTCGCACTCGGGAGGGCAGGTCATCCCACGACCTCCCAGTGCCGACAGCGACAGTGCCCGACATGCTCGCTGTCGATCGCGAAGCCGCAGCAGCCTTCGCAGTGGCCCTTGTCGCAGTCGGTGCAGAAGTCCTTGTGGGCAGGCTCGGGCGGCAGGGTCGCAACGCCGGGGATGGTGTCAAGGTCACGCCCGAGGCGCTCAGGGACGCCGCGGATCATGACTTGGCCTCGGCTGCGTTGAGAAGCTTGGCGATGCGTACGGCGTCGGGGAGAAGCGCTATCTCACCGATGACCTCTCCCTTGTCGAGCAAGTGCCAGGCGCCGAGCGGCGCTCCATAGGCGTTCTTGATTTGATAGCGCCGCTTCGGCTCGGGAACCTGCTCGCGGATGGCGTCGATCAGGAGGCAGATGACCCGGCGCGCTCGCCCAGACGGTTCTTGTCCAATCTCCGCTGTCTTCGTTATCAACCGCGACAGCACCTTCGCGTCCTCGCGTGTCAGGTCGATGCGTACCTCAGCCATCGGACGCCGCCTTCGCCCGCCGCTGTTTGTCGTGCTCATTCCAGGCAGCGACGATGGACTCGGCGTCCTTGCGGTTGTCGACGCTGGTCACGAGGTCGAACGCGGGCGGCCGGCTGTCGGTGTGGATGTCGCAGACGTCGGTGCCGTCGTCGCGCTCGCGGATGTAGTAGGTCATCGCTCGTCTGCCTTACGCAGCGCGAGCTTGCCTGCCGCCTGGAGTCCGTCAAGGACGACCCCGTCGTTCGGGGACTCGTCGGACCAGAAGTGGACGAGCTCGGCTCCGGTCGCCTCGCGCAAGCAGTTCATCGCGGCGATGAAGCGGTCGTGGAAGCCGACCATGTCGCGGTATTCGCCCGCGGCTGCCTCGCTGAGAGCCATGAGCGCGCAGTAGCGGCCCTTGTCGTCGACCGCCCGCCTGCTTCGTGAGACGCCGCGCTTGCTGATGATGTCGGCCGCGTTGAAGCAGACCGTCGCGACTTGGTTCCAGTCGGTCATGTTATCCTCCTTGTGGTGATGGGCGGTCCTGCCTTCTCGGGTTCAGGGACCGCCCTTCCTTTGTTCTGTTGAGGTCTGCGGGGCGGTCGAGCCGGGGACGAGAGCCCGACCGCCCGGTCCGCCTCTACGCCGCTTGAGGTCGGCGGATGCGGACGCTTGGGGTCACGACGCCTCGCTGA
>SMFH01000152.1_pt1 | contig 11405 bp, 12 predicted proteins | sample 2456121 | NCBI WGS metagenome assembly SMFH01 (sample SAMN10132613, study PRJNA489261) | soil metagenome | isolation source: day120 antibiotic-silty clay loam soil | place: USA
CGCGCGAAAATCTCGGGCGCTCGCCGCTGCGCGACGGCAATTCTTTCGGCGCGTCGATTCCCGACGAAGTGACGCCGGAATTCGTGCGTGACGAGATTGCGCGCGGCCGCGCCATCATCCCGTCCAACATCAATCACCCGGAAACCGAGCCGATGATCATCGGCCGCAACTTCCTGACGAAGGTGAACGCCAATATCGGCAATTCCATCGTCACATCTTCCGTTGCTGAAGAGATCGAGAAGATGGTGTGGTCGATCCGCTGGGGTGCCGACAATGTGATGGACCTCTCGACGGGCCGCCACATCCACACCATCCGGGAATGGATCATCCGCAATTCGCCGGTGCCGATCGGCACGGTGCCGATCTACCAGGCGCTGGAGAAAGTCGGCGGCGCGGCGGAAGACCTGACATGGGAGCTTTACCGCGACACGCTGGTGGAGCAGTGCGAGCAGGGCGTGGATTACTTCACCATCCATGCCGGCGTGCGCCTTGCGCATATTCCGCTGACGGCGGAGCGCGTGACGGGCATCGTCTCGCGCGGCGGCTCGATCCTCGCCAAATGGTGCCTTGCGCATCACAAGGAGAATTTCCTCTACACGCATTTCGAGGAAATCTGCGAACTGCTGAAGCAATATGACGTGTCGTTCTCGCTGGGCGATGGTTTGCGCCCCGGCTCGACCGCCGATGCGAACGACGCCGCGCAATTCGCGGAGCTGGAAACGCTGGGCGAACTGAACAAGATCGCGCAACGCCACGACGTCCAGGTGATGATCGAAGGCGACGGATATCGCGCCGGGTTACGACCACATCACCTCCGCCATCGGGGCGGCGATGATCGGCTGGTTCGGCACGGCGATGCTTTGCTACGTCACGCCGAAAGAGCATCTCGGCTTGCCGGACCGCGACGACGTGAAAGCGGGCGTGATCGCCTACAAGATCGCGGCACACGCCGCCGATCTGGCGAAAGGCCATCCCGCCGCGCGCATCTGGGACGATGCGATGAGCAAGGCGCGTTTCGAATTCCGCTGGCGCGACCAGTTCGCCCTCGCGCTCGATCCGGAAACCGCGCAGCTTTATCACGACGAAACGCTGCCGGCGGACGGCGCGAAGGTGGCGCATTTCTGCTCCATGTGCGGGCCGAAATTCTGCTCCATGAAGATCAGTCAGGAAGTGCGCGACGCGGCGAAGGGCCAGAACGACACGCTCTCCACAGCGGAAATTCGTGCCGCGATGGCGAAGAAATCCGAAGAGTTCAAACAACACGGCGGTGAGATCTATCTGCCGAAGGATGCTGCGGAGTAGGGGATATGCTTCGGGGGATTTTCTGCGCAGCGGTGCTGCTATGTGCGGGCGCCACGGCGGCGTTCGCCGATGACGGCCATTTCTGCCATCTGACGCCGGAAGAGAAGGTGGCGAACGCGAAGCTCAGCTTCGACGATTTCGACCAGAAGGGCACAACGCCGTCGACATGGCGCGCGCTGATGAAAGCGAACTGTCCCGGCCGCGCGGCCGAAGCAGCGGATGATTATCTGGTGAACGGTCCCGCCCTTACGCCGGATCACAAATCGGACGTGCTGTTCCACGAAGCGCAATCTTTGGCGATCATGGGCGACAATGCGCAAGCCTCGCGCCTGGTGTCCGCCGCCATTCCGCCGGATCGCTCGATGCACGGCGATCTGGACTGGACGACCTATCTCGTCGGCACGTGGGCGTTTCTGGTGAAAGACCGCGCGACGCTCGATGCCGCATCGAGCAAGATGGCGGCGGAGCCCGGCGACGCCAATCGCCTCGATGGCGCTGTGCTGCGCGGTCTGCAAGCGTGTTTCGACAAGGACTATGACACCGCCTACAACGATTGCCGCCCGAAGGATTGAGCCTTACGGCGCCAACTCCATGTAGTGCAGCGTGGACCCTATGCTTTCCTTCACCAGCGCGGTGAGCCTTTCGCGCGCTCGGGCTTTTTGATCGTCCGTCATGTCCGTGGCGGAGGAGGACCACAGGCTCTTGTCTACATCCACAATCGGCACGCGGGGCAGAAAGCCTGTCTTGGGCAGGTGCGCGCCTTCGGTTTCCAGCGTGTCGAAGGTGCGCGCATCGATGATGCGGATCGCATAGATCGCGAACATCTTGGTTGTCTGCGAGAACAGCGAAGACTCATGGCCGATGCCGAGGCCATCCACATAGGTGTTGTTGTCGTCGCCCAGTGCATTGGGAAGCGACATCCGCGTGACGACGACATAGGCGTCCACGCCGGGGTTGGTGAGCGCACGAAGCGGTTTCTCCACCGGCACCTGCGCGCCCGCCATCGGGCTCCAGGGCAGGCGATAGAAGGCCGCGCGGTCGTACGCCACCGGCTTCACCGTGAAGCGGCCCGAAAGCGCGGTGGTGAGCTGCTGGGTGATGAGATCGTCAATCCCCCAGCTTTCGATGGGCACGCATTCCGGATGGACGGTGTTGAAGATCGTGCCGACCGGCTCCACGTCGCGCAAGTTCAGGCAATCGCCCAGCGCGGAGATGATCGCCACGCTCTTCACATTCGCGAGGTTATCCTTCGCCGACGCCGCAAGCGGCTGCAGCAGGGATCCTGCCAGCATTAGGGCCAGCACGAGGTTTTTTGAAATGTGCATATCGTTCCCCCCGGAATATATTTGCGCTTATCGCAATGTTCGCCGCCCGCTGATGGCATGCCAGAGGAACAGCACGATGATGGCGCCGATGATCGCGACGACGGTAGAGTAGAGGAAGCCACCTTCGCGCGCGCCGCCCAAAGTCTGCATCAGGAAGCCGCCCACCATCGCGCCCACAAGGCCGAGCGCGAGATTGAGGAAACAGCCTTCGCCGCGGTCGTTCACCACCTTGCTCGCGACAAAGCCCGCGATCAGCCCGACGATGATCCAGCCGAGAACGGACATCATGTCACCTCCGTATTTTGAGTGCCTGCTTGTTCTTAGCTTCTATACAAATGGCATTGGGGAATATCGGGCACGGGATCGGACTGGGGCGCCGCATTCGTGAGTAAGCCGACGCTAGATAGCGCATGCGGAAGGCCGTCCAAAACGAGAGCGTTCAATTCTGTTCGGAACGCGTCGATCGAGCTTATGGCAGCGGATGGTTGTTCCGGCCAAATGGATTTATCACAAATCGCGATCACAAAACCCGTATGCGGATTGCCATCATTCGATCTTCCATGAGACCACGCAATGATGTGAGAGTCTTTGGCATCGATGACGACAACCGCGTAGTTTGCGTAGAACAAATTATCGCTTTTTCCAAACAGGCCAGTTGAATGCATTAGGCCGAGTCCGTCATTTGTTTGGCCCATGAACGTTTGATGCCCGGTCACGACGACGATATAAGCATCGATATCCGGGTCCGGTCGCGCCAAGATTTTCGCCTGGAGCGCGTTCGGTACGCGATCTTCTTCTGTCATGGTTTCGAAAAAGCTGGCATCCAACGGTGATGGCTTTATCGAAAAACGCCCTGAGATCATTGAGGCTATGCGGGCGGTTACAGTCGTATCTATTGTGCCGGACAGATCTAATTGATTGCTCGAGTTTCCGAACACTGTGACGCCAACAGTCTGCAAGTTCATCTTCCCGCCGAAAGCCGAAACTATGGCGACAGTATGAATATTCGCGTACTCGTCAGGCGTCGCGAGCGCCGATGATGCAAAGAGGAGCGAGATCAGGACGGCAACAGTCATAAACCTCACATCGTCACCACGACTTTGCCCTTGGCCTTGCGGTCCATCAGCATGCGGATCGCTTCGCCCGCCTTGGCCAGCGGCACATGTTCGGAGACGTAAGGCTTCAGCTTTCCGGCGGCGACCATGTCCAGAAGCTGCTGCATGCTGTCTGCCGCATGTTTCGGATCGCGTGCCGCCATGGCGCCCCAGAACACGCCGACGATCTGGCAGCCTTTCAGCAAGGTCAGGTTCAGCGGCACTTTGGGGATATTGCCCGCGGCGAAGCCGATCACCAGATAGCGCCCGTTCCAATTCATCGCGCGCAGGGCCGGTTCGGCATAATCGTCGCCCACCGGATCGTAGAGCACATCCGCGCCCTGGCCGCCCGTGAGACGCTTGATATCTTCCGATAGCTGCTTCTGCTGATCGCGCGACAGCGGCACGGGCGGATAGACGAAACCGTCATCCGCGCCGAGCTTCTTGGCGAGATCGACTTTCTCCTGTGTCGAGGCGCCCGCGATCACGCGCGCGCCCAGCGCCTTGCCGATTTCGATGGCCGATGTGCCCACGCCGCCCGCCGCGCCCAGCACGACAAGATTCTCGCCGGGCTTCAGATCGGCGCGGTCTTTCAGCGCGTGCCATGACGTTCCGTACGTCACCATGAAGGAGGAGGCGACGTCGAAGCCGACGCCGTCCGGCACCTTCATCACGCGGCGCGCGTCGCCCAGCACTTCTTCCGCCATGCCGCCGGAGCCGGTGGAGACGCAGACGCGGTCGCCTACCTTCACATTGCTCACGCCTTCGCCGAGTTCTTTTACGACGCCGGCCACTTCGCCGCCGGGCGAGAAAGGCAGCGCGGGTTTGAACTGGTACTTGTCCTGGATCATCAGCACGTCCGGGAAGTTCACGCCGCAAGCCTTCACCGAAATGAGCACCTGGTTCTTGCCCGGCTTGGGCGAGGGCACGTCGCGGACTTCCATTTCTTCGGGCGGCCCGTAATGGGTGCAAAGCGCGGCTTTCATGGCGTTTCCTTCAGGATGGGATTGCTGTTCGCCGTAAACCTACGGCATTGCGCGCGCCCCCGCCAAGCCATGCCGCAACGCCAGCGGCGGCCCGCGCATTGTGCTATTATGCCCGTGAGGGGCGTCCTCTTCTTTTCCGGATTTGGAGCCATGAAAAAGCATATTCTCTTTGCCATCGCCGGGTTGGCGGTCCTTTCCGCACCGTCTGCTTTTGCCGCGCCAAGCTGCCTGCAGATCGGTCAGATCTACAATTTCAAGGCGCTCGACGACAAAACGCTGATCGTCGAAGACAACTTCCACAACAAGTTTCGCGTGGCGTTGCTCGGCACCTGTCCCGGTCTCACCTTCAAGGAAGGGATCGGCTTCAAAACCTTCGGGCCGCATAGCAGCCTGACTTGCGTAAGCGGCGGCGACAGCATCGTCACCCGCAACATGGGCACCGGCGGCCAACGCTGCGCGATCCAGAAGGTCGAGCCTTACACGGCCGAGATGATGAAAGCGGACGCCGATGCAGAGGCTGCGAAGAAAGCGGCCGAGCATTGATTTTCCTCCCCCGTTACGGGGGAGGAGGCGAACCTAGTGAGTTGGAGGGGGCTTTGCGCGCGACATCCCCTCCACTTCGTTCGCTTACGCTCGCTCAGCACCTCCCCCGTAAACGGGGGAGGAAAGCTAGATCGCTTTTATCGCCGCTTCCGCCAGCGCCTTCGCAGGCCTGCGTTCGCCGACGATCTTTCCGCGTGTGTTGAGGATGGGCGCGCGGATGATCTCATGCGCGGCCTTGTCGTCCGTCAGAACGCCCAGTTTGTCGAGAATCGCGGCGATGGCGGTTTCCGCGCCGCGGCCCGCGCCGTCGTCGATCTTGAGCGCCACGCCGAGGCCCGCTTCGGGAACGATCGCAGCATAATAGGCTTCCGCGCCGCCTTTGGTTGCCACGCGGCCGTTCGCAGCGCGCATGAGGATAGTATCTGAACGCCCTGTTCCCGCTACCAAATCCGGGTGGGCGATCATCGCGGCCACGATATGTTTCATGGCGGCGCCGCGTTGCATGGGCTGGCCTGATGGATCGGCATATTTGGCCAGCACGCGGGCGAAGGCCGATGTTGGCAGGGCAAACGCGGGCGCCACGCAGCCATCGATGCCGTAGGGCAGCTCGCCCTTGATCCCGGCGAGTTCCCCCAGCGCCTTGGCGATGGCGACCTGCAACGGATGGTCGTGAAGCTCATAACCGCTCGTCGCCACATCCCAATGGCGGCAGACGGTGAGGAAGCCGCTGTGCTTGCCGGAGCAGTTGTTGAAGATGCGCGTTGGCTTCTCGCCCGCGCGGATCATCGCCTCGTTGACCGCTTCCACGCGCGAAGGATGCGCGCCGCAGGCCAGGTCGTTCTCGGTGCAGCCGATCTTCTCCAGCCACTTGGCCACGCGCGCTGTGTGCATCGGCTCGCCGGAATGGGAGGCGCAGGCGAGGGCGATTTCTTCGTCCGAAAGCCCGAACGCATCCGCCGCGCCGGATTCCACCAGCGGCAACGCCTGCACCATCTTGAGCGAGGAGCGCGGGAAGGTCGGCATCTCGATGTCGCCCAGCGAGAACACGATTTCACCCTTCGCGTTCGCAATCGCGACCGCGCCGCGATGGACGCTCTCCACGTGATCGCCACGGGTGACTTCGACAAGAATGGGATTTGCCATTGCGCTTCTATACCATCGGGAATCGCGGGAAGGGATACACGCAATGCGCGGCTATTTCGCGGCAGGGGTGGACGGGATTTCCAAGGCGATGAACCTTGGCAATCTCATGCGCATTTCCCATGCGTTCTGCGCCTGCCGCAAGGTTGCCGGCTGGTGGGGGTGGAGATCACCGAAGACGCCATCGAGCTTCCCCGCTTCAAGCATCCCACGCGGGCCGCCTATGTGTTCGGCGCAGAGCGCTATTCGCTGTCGCCGGCCACGCTCGCGCGTTGCGAGTTCGTGGTGAAGATCCCGATGAAATTCTCCATCAATGTCGGCATGGCGGCTTACCGCACCGGCACCGTCGCCGTGCAGGACTTGTCCATGCAGGTGCAGCCCGGCGACTTCTTCGGCTTCCTCGGGCCGAACGGCGCAGGCAAATCCACGACCATCCACTGCATCACCGGCATCGCCACGGTGACGAGCGGCAAGATCGAGATCTTCGGCATCGACGCGGTGAAGAATTATCGCGAAGCGCGCCGGTTGATCGGCCTCAGCCCACAGGAATTCAACGTCGATACCTTCGCCACCGTCACGCAGATCGTGGACTGGATGGGCGGCTATTTCGGCATGAACGCCGCGCAGCGCAAATCGCGCGTCGATATGCTGATCCAGCGCTTCGACCTGACGGCGCATGCGAAGAAACAGTTCCGCGAACTTTCCGGCGGCCTGAAGCGCCGCGTGATCCTTGCGCGCGCGCTGGTGCACGATCCCAAGCTGCTGATCCTCGACGAGCCGACGGCAGGCGTGGATGTGGAACTGCGGCTGGATCTGTGGCGCTACCTCCAGGAACTCAATCGCGAAGGCAAAACCATCCTGCTCACCTCGCACTATCTGGAAGAGATCGAGCGGCTGTGCCGCACCATCGCGGTGATCGCGGGCGGCAAGATCGTGCGGGAGGGGCCGAAAGAGGAATTCTTCACCGTGCCGGGCGGGCTGGAGAAGGCCTATCTCGAAGCGACCGGCCATCGCGCCGATCACGTTGCGGCAGGTGCGGCATGAGCGATGTGGCTGTGACGGGCGAACGCCGGATGGGCATCAACTGGATCGGGCTTGGCACCATCATCCGCCGCGAGTGGTCGCGCGTGTGGCGTGTGCCGATCCAGGCGTTCCTGGCGCCGTGGATCTCCGCGCTCATGTTCATCTTCATCTTCGGCTATGTGGTCGGCGGCAACATCCGCCACATCGCGGGCCACTCCTATGTGGAATTCGTGCTGCCCGGCATCCTGATGCTGAACGTCGTCAACGCCGCCTTCCTGCAATCCACATCGCAGATCTATTTCCAGCGCTTCCTGCGCTACATCGAGGAAACGCTCGTCGCGCCGCTTTCCTATGTGGAGATGATCATCGGCTCGCTGGCCATGACCATCGTGCGTTCGGTGGTGACGTCGCTGGGCATTCTGGTGATCGGCATGCTCTTCGGCGCCACGCACATGTACAATATCTTCGAATTCCTCTTCTGGATCATCAGCGTCTCTATCGTTTTCGGCCTGCTCGGCATCATGATCGCGTTGTGGGCGAACAATTTCGAGCAGCTCACCATGCTCAACGTGTTCTTCATCGCCCCGTTGTCTTTCGTGGGCGGCGTGTTCAACACCGTAGCCATGTTGCCGCCCTTCATGCGCTGGATCGCCTGGGCCAATCCGTTCTTCTATTTCATCAACGGCCTGCGCCACTCCATGATCGGCTTCAACGAAGCCCCAGAAGGTCTCGGCGTGGTGGTAACGCTGGCCCTCATCGCGGTGCTGGGTGCCGCAACGTGGAGATTGTTCTCCATCGGGTACGGTTTGCGCGAATGCTATTCCCGCCACCCCCTCCATTTCGCTACGCTCAGCACCTCCCCCGTAAACGGGGGAGGAAAGGGACAAGCGAATGACCCAACGCAACGCCACCTGCGCGGTGATCGGCGCGGGCGACTATATCGGCTCTGCTATCGCCAAGCGCTTTGCGCGTGAGGGCTACACGACCTTCGCCGGACGCCGCACCGCCGAGAAGCTACAGACGTTGAAGAAAGAAATCGAAGCCGAGGGCGGCGCCTGCGAAGCCCGCGCGCTGGATGCCCGCAAGGAAGAAGACATCACCAACTTCCTGAGCGAGGCCGACAAGCACGCGCCGCTGGACGTCTGCATCTTCAATGTCGGCGCCAATGTGAACTTTCCGCTGCTCGACACCACCGAACGCGTGTTCCGCAAGGTGTGGGAGATGGCGTGTTACGGTGGCTTTCTCACCGGCCGCGAAGCGGCGCGGCTGATGCTTCCGCACGGCAAGGGCACAATCCTTTTCACCGGCGCGACGGCCAGCATGCGCGGCGGCATCGGCTATGCGGCTTTCGCCAGCGCCAAGTTTGGCCTGCGCGCGGTGGCGCAGAGCATGGCGCGCGAGCTGGGACCGAAGAACATCCATGTCGCGCATCTCGTCATCGACTCCGGCGTCGATACTGCCTTCGTGCGCGAGCGCATCAAGGCCGGCGGGCGCAATCCCGACGAGCTTCCGAAAGACACGCTGATGGAGCCGGACTCCATTGCCGACGCCTATTGGTATGTGCACAGCCAGTCGCGCGACGGCTGGACTCACGAGCTCGATATTCGCCCCTATGCGGAGAAATGGTGATGACGCCCCAGGTAGATTTCCTGTTCGATTTCGGAAGCCCCAACGCCTATTACGCGCACAAGGTCATTCCCGAGATCGAAAAGCGCACGGGCGTGACATTCACCTATGTGCCGGTCCTGCTCGGCGGCATCTTCAAGCTCACCAACAACCAGCCGCCCGCCATCGCCTTCGGCAACGTCAAGAACAAGATGCCGTATGAGATGCGCGAGTCCGAGCGCTTCGTGAGGAAGCACAAGCTCACCCAGTTTAAGTTCAACCCGAACTTCCCCGTGAACACGCTGGCGCTGATGCGCATGGCCGTCGCGGCGCAGCAGGCGGGAACTCTTCCGACTTATGTGGATGCGGTGTTCCATCACATGTGGGAGGAACCGAAGAAGATGGACGATCCCGCTGTGATCCGCGCTGCGCTCCTCGAATCATGCCTCGATGTCGATGCACTGATCGCAGCAGCGCAGGCCGGGGAGGTGAAGCAGGCCCTGATGGACAACACCGAAAAGGCGGTCGCGCGCGGCGCTTTTGGCAGCCCCACCTTCTTCGTCGGCAACGAGATGTTCTTCGGCAAGAACACGCTACCCGAGGTGGAGGAGGAGATCATGCGGGCCAAAGCCGCCGCATGAAATTCCCTTAACCGAAGGAACGCTTTGGGTGGACTTTTGCGCCCTCGCTCCCCTATCTTCCGGCCAGCCCGCGACATATTAAGGCCCGAATTCTCAAGCAGAATCAGCCTTCGCCGCACATGAACCTTCTTTGGGGTTGGAACACGATGAACCGCCGTATCTCCGCATTCCTGTCTATTGCCGTGATGGCCCTGGCCACGCCCGCGCTGGCGGACAATCCCACGACGCTCGGCACGTTCAAGGACTGGACGGCGCTGACGGTCGGCACCGGTTCGAACAAGACCTGCTACGTGATCTCCCGCCCGCAAAGCTCGCTGCCGGCGAAAGCCAAGCGCGATCCGATCGGTTTCCTCATCACCGACTGGCCGTCGCGCAATGCGAAGGCCGAGCCGGAAGTGGTGCCCGGGTACCAGTACAAGGATGGCAGCACGGTCACCGCGCAGGTCGGCTCCGACAAGTTCGACTTCTTCACCAAGAATGATGACGGGCAGGGCGGCGCATGGATCAAAAGCCCCGCCGACGAAGCGCGCCTCGTCTCCGCCATGCGCAGCAACGGGCAGATGATCGTGAAGGGCTTCTCCAAGCGCGGAACGCTGACCACCGACACCTACTCGCTGGGCGGCGTGTCGGACGCGCTCGATAAGATCCACGCCGAATGCAAGATGTAGATAATTTCCTCCCCCGTTTACGGGGGAGGTGCTGAGCGAGCCTTCGCGAGCGAAGTGGAGGGGGGCGCGGCGCAGAGCCCCCTCTGGCTCACTCCGTTCGCCACCTCCCCCGTAAACGGGGGAGGAAAATCGCGATGACCGCGCTATATTAGAGACCAATGACAGAACGGACCAACCTTATCGGCCTGTCTCCTTCGGAGATGAAGACCGCGCTGATCGAAGCGGGTGTGGAGACGAAATCCGTCTCCATGCGCGTGAAGCAGTTGTGGAACTGGATCTATGTCCACGGCGCGCGCGACTTCGCGAGCATGACGAATCTGGCGAAAGACTTCCGCGCGCTGCTGGAGGAAAAGTTCACGCTGGCGCGGCCGGATATCGTCACGGAGCAGATCTCCAATGACGGCACGCGCAAATGGCTGCTGCGCTCCGGCGGGCAGGAATACGAAGCCGTCTATATCCCCGAAAGCGACCGCGGAACGCTCTGCGTTTCCTCGCAGGTGGGCTGCACGCTGAACTGCCGCTTCTGCCACACCGGCACGCAGAAGATGGTGCGCAATCTCACGCCGTCCGAAATCCTCGGCCAGCTTTTCGTCGCGCGCGACTCTCTGGGCGACTGGCCGTCCACCGCGCCGGGCCGCAAGGTCACCAATGTCGTGATGATGGGCATGGGCGAGCCGCTTTATAATTTCGACAATGTGAAAGCCGCGCTCGCCATCGTGATGGACGGCGACGGCCTCGCGCTCTCCAAGCGCCGCGTCACGCTTTCCACCGCCGGCGTCGTGCCGATGATCAAGCGGGCAGGCGACGAGATCGGTTCATCGCTCGCGATTTCTCTGCACGCCGTGCGCGACGAAATCCGCGACGTCATCGTGCCGATTAACAAGAAATATCCGCTCAAGGAACTGATCCAGGCCTGCCGCGATTACCCCGGCGCGTCGAACGCGCGCCGCATCACCTTCGAATATGTGATGCTGAAAGGCGTGAACGACTCGCTCGCCGATGCGCGCGCGCTGGTGAAGCTGATCGCGGGCATTCCCGCGAAGATCAATCTCATCCCGTCCAACCCATGGCCGGGCGC
>SMFH01000171.1_pt1 | contig 11402 bp, 12 predicted proteins | sample 2456121 | NCBI WGS metagenome assembly SMFH01 (sample SAMN10132613, study PRJNA489261) | soil metagenome | isolation source: day120 antibiotic-silty clay loam soil | place: USA
GATGAAAGGCAGTTCGGATTCGTACCGCGCCATTTCTTTGGCTGTCGAATGGAACACCACCACCTCTCGCACGCCTGCCGCTTCGATCTCGTCGAGCCGATTGCTGAAGGAGCGCAAATGCAGATTACAGATCGGGCATCCCGCGAAGCGCCGAAAGATGGACGAGCTTTTGGGGATCCGGCACAGCCACGGAGCGGCCGGACATGTCGATCAGCAGCCGCGCTCCAACGCTATCGCCGGGAATGAACTTGCCCGCCATGAAATCTCCCTGTCGCTGATGATGTGTAGTCACCGGCTTGCCAGTTCAACAAAGGGAGCGGAACGCTTGAATCTCTACCGAGGATAATTATCATATCTCGATGCTACACACCGATTCGGCGCGTGCTTTCTGTCCGAGATTTTTTGGAAAATACCCCGGCATTTCCGTAGAATGATGAGGGTACCCCTAATTTTGAAAAACAAATAGATGTAGGAATAATTTGGTAGACTGCCAGATGTTGGATTTGGACAATTCGGCAGAGCAAAAAAAGACAAACAATTCCGTTGCGTGAAATGCTGCGGCGCGGCATGAAAGTTTCAGCAGAGATTTTCAGGTTTCGCCATGCCGAAGTTCGACAAGTCCAAGCTGCCATCGCGCCACGTCACCGAAGGCCCTGACCGCGCGCCGCACCGCTCCTATTATTACGCGATGGGGCTGACGGAAGAAGAAATCCACCGCCCCTTCGTCGGCGTCGCCTCGTGCTGGAACGAAGCCGCGCCGTGCAACATCGCGCTGATGCGCCAGGCGCAGTCCGCCAAGAAAGGCGTGAAGGAAAACGGCGGCACACCGCGCGAGTTCTGCACCATCACGGTGACCGACGGCATCGCAATGGGTCATGAGGGCATGAAAAGGGCAAGGACGTTACGGTGGTCGATATCTTCGAAGGCGTCGGCCAGTTCGCCGCCGGAAAGATGCCGGCCTGCGATCTCACCGAGCTGGAACGCCACGCATGCCCCGGCGCGGGCGCCTGCGGCGGGCAATTCACCGCCAACACCATGGCCTGCGTCGCCGAAGCGATCGGCCTGGCGCTGCCATATTCTTCCGGCCCTCCCGCCGAAGTTCTGGCGCGCGATGATTTTGCGTTGAAAGCCGGCGAGCAGGTGATGAATCTCGTCGCGCAGAGCCTCCGTCCCCGCACAATCTGTACACGGAAGGCTTTTGAGAACGCTGCCATGGTCGTCGCGGCCACTGGCGGCTCTACCAACGCGGCACTACATCTGCCCGCGATGGCGAATGAAGCCGGCATCAAGTTCGATCTCTTCGACGTGGCGGAGATTTTCCGCAAGACGCCCTATCTCGCCTCACTGAAGCCCGGCGGGCAGTATGTGGCGAAAGACATGTGGGAAGCGGGCGGTGTGCCTATGCTGATGCGCGCATTGCTCGACGCAGGCTTGCTCCACGGCGATTGCATCACCGTCACAGGAAAGACGGTCGCCGAAAACCTGAAGGACGTGAAGTTCAATCCCGACCAGAAGGTGATGAAAGACGTCGCTCATGCCCTCGCACCCACCGGCGGCGTGGTCGGCCTGCGCGGCAATCTCGCGCCCGAAGGCGCCATCGTGAAGATCGCGGGCCTCAAGCACATTAAGCACCGCGGCCCCGCTCTGGTGTTCGATTGCGAGGAAGACGCCTTCGCAGCCGTTCAGGCGCGTCAGTACAAGGAAGGCGACGTCATCGTCATCCGCTACGAAGGCCCCAAAGGCGGCCCCGGCATGCGCGAGATGTTGTCCACCACGGCGGCGCTATACGGGCAGGGCGTCGAGAACATCGCACTCATCACCGATGGCCGTTTCTCCGGTGGCACGCGCGGCCTTTGCGTCGGCCACGTCGGCCCCGAAGCGATGGACGGCGGCCCGATCAGCCTGCTGAAGAACGGCGACATCATCACCATCGACGCCGACAAGGGCACGATGGACGTCGAAGTCTCAGACGCGGAACTCGCCGAACGGCGCAAGGTGTGGAAGCCGAAAGCGCCATCGTTCAAATCCGGCGCGCTGGCGCGCTACGCGAAGAATGTAGGGCCAGCTCGCGACGGCGCCATCACCACGCCCGGCGGCGCAGACGAAGTCCGCTGCTACGCCGATATCTGACCGCCGCGATTTCGCCGCCATTCGCTGCTAGAAGCACGTCATGCCAACAACGGTGACCCCGCATATCGAAATCATTCCACCGGGACAGCTCTCGGCGGACGAGCAACTCGCGCAGCTGGAATGGCTGGCCGATCTTCTGGATTCGCGGTTCATCCTACCGGGCACGAACATCCGCTTCGGTTTGGATGGCGTGATCGGACTGGTCCCGGTTGTGGGCGACATCATCTCCGCGCTGATCAGCTTCTATTTGATCTCGCGCGCCTCCGAACTTGGCCTGTCGCCATGGGTGAAGACACGCATGGTCTGGAACGTCGCGCTGGATACCGTCGTGGGCGCGGTGCCCGTGCTGGGCGACATGTTCGACGTCGGCTACAAGTCGAACCGCCGCAACATCGCTCTGGCGCGCCGCTATCTGATGAAACACGGCTCTAGCCGAAAATCACCTTCTCCTCACCGAACCACAGTGGTGAACGGGCGAGGTCGATGAACTTGCACTCGTCTTCGAGCAGAGCCAGCCCTGCGGCCTGACGCTCCGGCGTGGGGTCGGACACGATGTCTTCCAGCGAATCCCACCACAGTTCGGCAACGCCGTCATACATCTCCGGCCCGCCGCGGCCAGCACGAATACCGTCGTTGAGATCGGTCGTCGCAGAGTGCATCTGGACGTAGCGGCGAATGCGCAGTGTGTCCTTGTGCTTGGCCACCAGTGGCGCGTGCTTGTTGAGCCAGTAGTCCTGAAAAGCCTCGCGGCTGAGGCTCGGCAGGCGATGCAAACAAAAGGTAAGTTTGATCATGTTGGCAGCTCCGGTTTCCCGAAGCTGACCATAGCGGAAACTGCGCGGATCAGGATGCCATGATGGCGCGGACTTTCTGGCCGCCTTCCAGCCGCTCGCCACCGCGCACGATCACATGATCGCCGGCGCCGACCCGGCCTTTCACTTCGACAAGCTTGCCGTCTTCGGCGCCGGTCTCGACCGCGACCCGCGTGGCGACGTTCTTCTTGTCCACCTTGAAGATATAAGTGTTGTCTTCCCGCAAGATCAGCGCATCGCGCGGCACCGCCAGAACATTGCGGGGCTGTGCCGACGGAATCAAAACCTTCGCCGCATCCCCGACATAGGCGGAGTTCGGCGGCAAAGTGAGGCGGATCTCCAGTGTGCGGCTGGCGATATCGCCAACCGGCACCACCGCGCGGACCGTGCCCGCCACCGGCCGGTTCTGAATTATCACGATTTCCGTCTGGCCTTCGTGCAGAAAGCGTGAAGCGTCGATCGGAATCTGCGTGCTGATTTCGATGGCGTCGGTCTGCACCAACCGCACGATGTCCTTGCCTGCGGCCGCATATTCACCGGCGTTGATCAGGCGCGCCACAACGCGCCCGGGGAAGGGCGCGCGGATCTGGCTATGATCGAACAGGTATTGCGAGCGCTTTTGCGCCGCCTGCGCCTGCGCCAGCGCGGCCGCATCCATGTCACGAGTCGAGACGGCCTGATCGCGCGTGCTCTTGGCAATGGCGTTCATGGCGAAAAGCTTCTGCATGCGATCCGCCTGGCCGCGGTCATAACTCAGTTGCGCGGCAAGCCGTGCCGTGTTCGCGCGATCGGATGCCAACTGAAGTCCGATGACATCGCTGTCGATCTTGGCGACGACATCGCCCTGTTTGACCGCCGTGCCGACCTCCGCCACCCACGCAACACGCCCTTCGACCTCGGACGCGAGGCGGGAGTCGTTGCGCGACATGACGGTACCCGGCAGCGCCATATTCGGCGCCATGCGGACCATCTTCGCCATGACGACGGTCACCGAAGGCGCGGGGGCAGGCGCCTGCTGCGCGATTGCAGGCGTCAAAACCGCCGCCACAATCGCTGTCCCGAAAAATGCGCTCCGCTTCATAGTCTTGCCCTTCAGGCTGCTTGCAAAGTTGCGTTGTCCGGCGTGATCGGCTCCCGATAAGCCAGCTGCGGTTTTTCCCCGAGACGCAGCAACGCCGGCATGAGTATCAGCGTGAAAATGTGGCTGAACAAAAGCCCACCCACGATGACGGCGCCGAGACCGCGATAAACTTCGGCGCCGGGGCCCGGGATCAGCACGAGCGGCAACATGCCGAATACCGCCGTCAGCGTGCTGGAGAAGATCGGCCGCAAACGCGTCTCCAGGCTCGAGCGCACAGCATCGATGCGCGACATCCCTTCGGCTTCCGCCTGACGGGTCCGTGCGACCAGCAGGATCGTATTGTTCACCACGAGCCCAAGAACGATGATGAAGCCGATCATGGTAATAAGATCGAGCGGCTGGAACACAAACAGCCCGAGCAATCGTAATGCCGCCATCCCTCCTACTGTGCCGAGAGGCAGGGCTATCGTCGCAATGGCGGAATCCCAAACCGACTTGAACAATGCGGCCATGATGAGAAAAAGCAGCAGGATCGCGAGACCGAAGTTCTTGCCCATGCTCAATAGCGCGTTGTTGAGATGGTCAGCTGCCGCGCCATAAGTGATCGTTCCGTCCGCGGGCAGCATCTTGCGGATTTGCGGCTCGATCTCGGTCTTCACGATTTGCATGACATCCTGCAATGCCATGCCCGTGGGCGGCTGCAGGTTCAGCGAAAATGTGCGGCGGCGGTTCAAGCGGAACGTGCCTGTTGGAGCCAGAGTCCGTTGGATTTTGACTAGATGGTCGAACGGCACGATTCCGCCATTGGGGGTGGCCACCGGCGTATTGCTGACCGCATCCGGCGACGTCAGCGGCTGTGATTTGAGAATCAGATAAAGTTGGCGTGCACCGTCATAACGCTGGCCCACATACAGGCCTTCGCCGAGCGCTTGCGTGATTGACCCGACATCGGACCGGGTCCAACCAACCTCCGCGATCGAACGGTCGTCCGGCACCATCTTCATCTGCGGTTGGTCGTAGTCCAAACCCGGATTGGTGTTCACCACGCCTTCAGGAAACCGCTTGGTGAGCAGTTCATAGCCCTTCTTTGCCGCTGCGCGCATCGCGACTTCGTCGTTGGACTGGACGGCGATGGAAATGCCGCCGCCTTCGTCGAAGCCGCCGAATAGAGATCCCATCTGCGCAAAGGCCTGCGCATCGCCGAGGTCTTTGATGATCTCGGTGCGCACAATCTTCTCGAGTTCGGGGAAATCCTCGTCATTGGGCACGCGAACAGCCATATCCATGTTTCCGGGGCCGTTCATCTTGACGTAATAGTTCAAAAGTTTCGGTTGCTTCTCGCCCTTCATGTAAGGCGTGAGGCGATCGATGATCGGTCTGGCGACTTCCTGGTCCGCAGTGGCAGGCGTCATCGCGGTAGGCAGATTGATGTAGCCGTCGATGGCCGCGCGTTTCACCTGCGGCAGGTAGTGCAACGGCGGCAGCAACAACCATGTTCCGACGACCGATCCCAGAATGAGCCCGCCGATCCAATAGTGGCGCTTGCGCGGTGTATCGGTGAGGTTCATCACCAGATTTGTTATCTGATGCCAGACATTCGACAGCTCGGCGACCTTGGGCCGCGTTTTCAGGAAAAGGGCCGATGTCACCGGTATCACGGTGATCGCCACGAATAGCGAGCAGAACACGGCAAATGCGATCGTGAGCGAAAGATCTGCGAAGAGCTGGCCTTCCACATCTTTCAGGAAGATCACCGGGACGAAGATCGCCACGTTCGTCGCGGTCGAAGCGAGCAGGGCGCCCCAGACCTGATCGGTGCCGACCTGCGCCGCTTCGGCGGCGGGCATGCCACGTTCGCGCAGACGCAGGATGTTCTCGAAGGCGACGATCGCCGCGTCTGAGCAAGATGACGACGGCGAAGAGGCAGATCGGAATAGCCGCCGAAATGATGAGCGTCCCCCGCAAATCGCGCATGAAGAACCACAACACGCCCACCGCCAGCAGGATGCCAACCAGCAAATCGGATGTCACCATCCCGACGGCCTGGTTGATGAAGTGGGATGGATCGAATGAATATTGCAGGGTGACGCCTTTTTCCTTGGCGGGGCCCTCATTGATTTTCTGCAGCTCGTCTTTGACGGCATTCACTGTCGCCAGAACATTCGCACCGCTCGCCCGAAATATCTGAATGCCCAGAGCCGGGTTGCCGTTCTGATAGGCAAAGCCCTGTTCCTTGCTGCGCCCGATATGAACATTGGCAATGTCGCCCAGATGCACGGGCTTGCCGTCGCGCCATTCCAGAATGAGGTCACGAAGCTGCGCTACCGAGTATCGCCCGCGATATTCAAGACTGTAAGTCCTGCGCCCGACATCGATGGTGCCGCCGGAGACGTCTTCCGACCCGCTTATCTGCTGCGCCACCTTCGGAATCTGGATTCCGAGTTGCGCGGCGCGCATCGGATCGAAAACGATGTCAAGTTCGTCCGTGCCGCCATTGGAATTAATTTGCGCACTTCCTACCCCGGGAACCGATTGCAGCCGGGGCAGCACCACATCCTTCAGGAACTGCACGTAGTCATTCACGTCCCGCTTGTTGCCGGGCAGCTTCTGCATGAAGACGTAGAGCAGTGTCGCGTTGGCATTCTGCGTGCTGGCCAACTGGATAAATGGCTTTTGCGCGTCTGTCGGAAGCGATGGCACGCGGTTGAGGCGTCCGACAACATCGACGAGCGTGCTGTTCATGTCTGTGCCGAGCGCGAAGGTAAGCTGGATGTAGCCGCCGCCATTGCCGGCAAAGCCATCCATCTCTTGAAGGCCGGGAATGCCTTGCAGCACATCTTCTTCCGGCTGGACGATCTGTGCTTCTGTCTCGCGGGGCGTTTCCGATCGCCAATCGGTCTCGACGCCGATCGTCGGCCGGTCGATATCCGGGAAAAGCTGGACGGGAAGAGCTTCCAGCGCAAACACGCCGAACAGAATTGTCACGGCGACAGCAACCGCTATCGCAGCCGGATTCTTGATGCTGATCGCAGTCAGTGCCCGCATCGCTCCCTCACCGGCAAATCACCGCGGTCCAAACGTGCCTGTAATTGCTAGGAAATGTGGTCTCACAAGGGCGTGAGACAACATGAAAAGTTATGCAGGAATGGGGTGACGGACCGGCGCCGGCAATGGGAGTCAAAACTAGTGGCATCCGCGCTGCAAAATCCGGCTTGCCCGAGGCTATGCGAAAACCCGGCTAGCGGTTCCTGGGGACCGGAGCCAGATCTCGCCAAAGCAAAGCGGCCCACGAAATAGACGCTGATTCCCGGCGTTAGCCATGTTGATGCGGTCCTTCGATGCTTGCGGTAAGGCCCTGCCGTACTTAGTCTTTGACCCGGGCAATGGGTTGGGGTCGTCGATGGTTCGGAGTTTCGCGGCGGCGGTATCGCTGGCATGGCTTTTTGCGTCGGGCGTGGCTTTGGCGGGCCCCGCGCACCCCTCTGACAGAGACCAGATCGCCTATTTCCAGACCAAGAACATCTTCCATTCCGGCCTGCGCGGCACCCATACCATTGCGCTGACCTTTGACGACGGCCCGAACGCCAATACATCCGCAGTTCTCGATGCCTTGAAAGCTCAGAACGTCAAAGCAACCTTTTTCATCGTCGGGCGAATGGCCCGGCGGTATCCCCAAATCCTTGCCCGCATCGCCGCGGAGGGGCACTTGCTCGCAAATCACAGCGCAACGCATGCATTGCTCGGGAAAAAATATGTGCGCGATCCTGCCAAGCTCATCGCTCAGATCCGGGACGTCGACAACTACATCCGTCCGCTGATGCCCGCCAATGCAAAGTTCTACTTCCGCGCGCCGTATGGCTCGTGGCGCAAGCAACATGCCGCCGTTCTCAATGCCGATCCTGTGCTGAAGCAGTATGTGGGACCCATGTACTGGGATATTGGCGGTGACATCTCGATGAGCGCTGACGGCTATATTCTCAGCGCCGCGGACTGGGACTGTTGGCATCGCCACTGGGATGCGAATACCTGCGCAAAAGGCTATATGCGCGAAATCCGCCGCAAGAACGGAGGCGTGGTGCTGATGCATTGCATTCATCACCAGTCACCGGAATTGGTCGCGACCGTGGTCGCTGCCCTGGTAGAGGAAGGTTACAAATTCGTGCGTCTCGATCAGGTGCCGGACTACAAGCAATATGAGACACCGCTCGCACCGCCGATCGCCATTGCCTCAACAGGCGGTGCGGCGGCGAGAGGCCGCTGAGTTAGGCGAGTCTGTGAATGGCGGATGGGGTGAGATTCGAACTCACGGGACCCTTTCAGGCCCGCCGGTTTTCAAGACCGGTGCCTTAAACCGCTCGGCCACCCATCCACACCGCGCTCCCTAAGCCGAACGGCAAGGGTGCGCAAGCGCCCGGTTGAAGCCCGCGCACTGCATCGCTTACCGTGATTGCGCCCCGGCTTGGTGATTCCGCTGCATGCTGAAACGCGCACGACAAACAGGGATGGTGTTTGCCATAGCCGGCCTGGCCGCGGCCTGTGCGTCCACGCCACCCGCGAACAATGGCGGTGTCACGGTTCCCCGGAATGCCGGTGTCTACAAGATCGGCAATCCTTATCAGATCGACGGCACCTGGTATTACCCGCATGAGCAGCCGGACTACGATGAGACGGGCGTAGCGTCCTGGTACGGCCCGACTTTCTATGGCCATCACACTGCCAACGGCGAAATGTATGACGGCACAGAGATGACGGCCGCGCACCGCACGTTGCCGATGCCAGTTAATGTGCGCGTGACCAATCTCGAAAACGGAAAATCCGTGGTCGTGCGTGTGAATGACCGCGGCCCCTATGCAAAGGGGCGTATCATCGATCTCTCCGAGGCGGCGGCGCGCGCGCTGGATGTTGTGCGCATGGGAACGGCGCGCGTGCGCGTCACTTATCTTGGCCGCGCCGATTCCGCAGCCGGAGGGCCAGCGCAGGAAACGCCGCCCGAAATCGTCGCGGCCGTGCCGGCGGCGCCAACCGCGAAAGTGGATAGTGCAGCGCTTAACATTCTTCCGGGCGCGACCGTCGCACCGCCGGTCCAAACCGCGGCCTTGCCAACGCCGGCTTTGACGGCTCCGGTCCCCCAACCAGCCGATACGCAGCCGACCGGGGAGGTGAAGCAGGTTCCTGTCCCGGCGGTTACGCATCTGTATGTTCAGGTCGGCGCCTTCTCCAGCCCGATGAACGCGGCGCGGCTCAAAACGCGTTTCTCGGCCGCTGGCAACCTCGACGTCTCGCCGATCACCCGCAACGGACAAAAGCTTTACCGCGTTCGCAGCGGACCCTATGACAGTGTCGCAGATGCCGATGCGGCGTTGGCCAAGCTGACGGGGCTTGGTAATAACGATGCACAGATCGTTGTCGATCAATAAGCCGGTCTGCCGAATCAGACTCACTTTCAGGAGTGTTCCGTTCATGCGGATTTCATTCATCTTTGCGCTTTTGGGGGCGGCGTTCCTTGCGGCGCCGGCACATGCCGAACTCAGCACCACAGCGGAACACGCACTGCTGATGGACGGCGACGGGCAGGTGCTATGGGCGAAAAGTGCTTTCACTCCCATGCCGCCGGCGTCGATGAGCAAGCTGATGACAATCGAGCTGCTTTTCAGCCGCCTGAAAGACGGCCGCGTTCATCTCACCGACACATTTCCGGTTTCAGAGACCGCCTGGAAAACCGGCGGCTCAAAAATGTTCGTGTCGGTCGGCAGCCGCGTGCCGGTGGAAGACCTGATCCGCGGCATCATCATCCAGTCCGGCAACGACGCCTGCGTGGTGGTTGCCGAAGCGCTCGGCGGTACTGTCGATGGTTTCGTCGACATGATGAACAAGCGTGCAAAGCAGCTCGGTCTCAAGCAGTCGCACTTTGTGAACCCGGACGGCTTGCCCGACCCTCCGGGGCAGCTGATGTCCGCGCTCGATCTGGCGACATTGGCGCGGCATCTCATCAACGACTATCCGCAATATTATCATTATTTCGGCGAACGCAGCTTCGTGTGGAACGGCATCACACAGCAGAACCGCGACATGGTTCTGGACAAGCTTGATGGTGCCGATGGGTTGAAGACCGGTCATACCGACGCATCGGGCTACGGCATCACCGCTTCGGCCAAGCAGAAGGGCCAGCGGCTGATCCTGGTACTGAATGGCTTGCGCTATCCCGATCTCGACAAATCGAGCCCACAGCGGCAGGACTGGTTCGCGGAGCGTCGCCGCAGCGACGAAGCCGCGCGCATTCTGGGCTTGGCCTTCCGCGAATTCCGCAAATACCCCGTCGCAAAAGCAGACACGGTCGTCGGCAATGCACCGGTCTGGCAGGGCACGGCGGACACGGTTCCTCTCGTGGTCGGCAAACCGCTGAACGTCACGCTGCAGGTGGAATCCCGACACGGCATGAAGGTCGCCGTGCGTTATGATGGCCCCATCAAGGCACCCATCGCCAAAGGACAGCGCGTGGGGACATTGGAAGTCACCGCACCGGAATTCCCTGGCCTCAAAGTGCCGGTTTACGCTGCCAACGCGGTGGATCGCGCGGGCATATTCGGCCGGATGTTCCTGGGCATTCGCCATATGATCACGGGCCACTGAGGACAGCGTTCGTTGAACCCGCAATTCATCACGCTTGAAGGCGGGGAGGGGACTGGAAAATCCACCCAGGCCAAACGACTTGCCGCGGCGTTGGAGAAGAGCGGGATTAAAACCGTTGTTACCCGGGAGCCAGGAGGCTCGCCGGGCGCGGAGCAGATACGGAAACTTCTTGTCGAGGGCGAACCTGGCCGCTGGGATCCGCTGACGGAGACGTTGCTCCTGTTTGCGGCGCGCGCGGACCACATATCGCGCACGATCAAGCCCGCTCTCTCTTCCGGTTCGTGGGTACTATCGGATCGCTTCACCGACTCCACCTATGCCTATCAGGGCGTGGGGCGCGGCATGGATCGCGAAACCATCCGGCGGATCGAGACGATTTCCGTGGCGGATTTCCGGCCCAATCTCACGCTGGTGCTCGATTTGCCGGTTTCTGTGGGCCTGGAACGGGCCAATGCCCGCCGGTCCAGCGAGAACAGGTTCGAAAGCTTCAACACGGCATTCCACGAAAAGCTGCGCCAGGCGTTCGTCGATATTGCCCGGCGCAATGGCGATCGCTGCGTGCTGCTCGATGCGGGCGGCAGCGAGGATGAGGTGGCCGAATTGATCTGGCGCACGGTCGCCAAACGCTTCAGTCTTTAGCGCATGGCCAGGAAGAAGCTCGAACCCGTGCTGGAGATGGCCGCGCACGATCCGCGCAAGACGCTGTCGCTCATCGGACACCGGTCCGCCCTTGCGACGGCGGCGCGTGC
>SMFH01000187.1_pt1 | contig 11139 bp, 9 predicted proteins | sample 2456121 | NCBI WGS metagenome assembly SMFH01 (sample SAMN10132613, study PRJNA489261) | soil metagenome | isolation source: day120 antibiotic-silty clay loam soil | place: USA
AGAAGGAATGAGTGGGAGGCTGTTCATCCAACCGCGGACGCTGGCCTGCCTGGTGCTGGTCCTCGTCGGAGCAATGCTCACGACGACCGCATCCGCCGCACCCGGCGCGAGCAACGCCTGCGGGCTGTGCGGGAAGAACCTCATCAAGAACCCGGGCGCCGAGGCCGGGGCGGGGATCACGGCCGTCGGCGCGTACGGCGCAGTCCCCGGCTGGACGAACGCTGCGGGTCAGTTCGGCGCCGCGTCGTACACCTTCCCGAACGGCTGGTTCTCCAAGACCACGAAGGGGTCGCCGAAGCGCGGCAAGAACTACTTCTTCGGAGGGACGACCACCGAGGCCAACACCGCGAAGGCGACGATCGGCACGCAGACGATCAAGCTTCCCACCGCCGCAGCGGGTCACAAGGTCATGCTCGGTGGTTGGCTCGGCAACTACGGCTCCGGGCCGACCGGCAACATGACGCAGGTCCGGGCGGACTTCACCAAGGCCGACGGCACCGTGCTGGCGCGGCTGCGGATCGGAAACGACACGACGATCGCGGGGACGGACATGGCGTTCCGCACCCGCAAGGGCACCGTCCCGCGGGGCGCGACCGAGGTCACGATCGTCGTGACGTTCGCGGGTGGGAACAACTACAAGCTCGCGGGCGCGGACGACCTCTCGCTCGTTCTCGCCTGACGGCGCGCCGGGGAGACGGGACAACGCTTGTGGTGATTCACCGCAAGCGTTGTCCCGCAGCTCACTCGGCGGCGACCGCCGCCTCGACGTTCTCCTCGGCTCCCGCCTCGTCGGCCCGAGTGAAGCGGAGCTCGCCGAGCTCGGCGTACGCCCTGACGGTGTCGCCGCCCGAGAACTCGCCCTCGAGCAGCGCCAGGGCGAGCGGGTTCTCGAGCAGACGCTGGATCGCCCGCTTGAGCGGCCGCGCGCCGTAGGCGGGATCCCAGCCGGCCTCGGCGATCAGCTCGCGCGCACCGTCCGTCAGCTCGAGCGCGATCCCGCGCTCGGCGAGGCGCTCGTTGAGCCGGGCCAGCTGCATCGTGACGATCTCGCCGAGCTGCTCCTGCGTCAGCGCCTCGAACACGACGATCTCGTCGATCCGGTTCAGGAACTCCGGCCGGAAGCGGTCGACCATGTCGTCGGCCGAGCGGATGTTCGAGGTCATGATCACGACGGTGTTGCGGAAATCGACAGTGCGGCCATGGCCGTCGGTCAGCCGCCCGTCGTCGAGCAGCTGTAGGAGCACGTCGAAGACCTCGGCGTGCGCCTTCTCGATCTCGTCGAGCAGGAGCACCGAGTACGGCCGTCGCCTGACCGCCTCGGTCAGCTGGCCGCCCTCCTCGTAGCCGACATAGCCGGGAGGCGCGCCGACGAGGCGCGAGACGGTGTGCTTCTCCTGGTACTCCGACATGTCGAGCCGCACCATCGCGCGGTCGTCGTCGAACATGAACTCTGCGAGTGCTCGCGCGAGCTCCGTCTTGCCGACGCCGGTCGGGCCGAGGAAGACGAACGAGCCGATCGGCCGGTTCGGGTCCTGGAGACCCGAGCGCGCGCGGCGCAGAGCGTTCGAGACCGCCTCGATCGCCGCGTCCTGGCCGACGACGCGCTCGTGGAGGCGCTCCTCCATGTGGACGAGCTTCTCGACCTCGCCCTCGAGGAGCCGGTCGGTGGGGATGCCTGTCCACTGCGCCACGACGGCGGCGATGTCGTCCTCGTCGACCTCCTCCTTGACCATGGGCTGCGCCTCGGGCTCGGCCCTGGCGGCGAGCTCCTTCTCCGCCTCGGGGATCAGGCCGTAGCGGATCTCGGCGACGCGCGCGAGATCGCCCTGCCGTTCGGCGCGCTCCGCCTCGGTGCGCAGCTCGTCGATCGACCGTGTGATCTCCTTGACGCGGTCGAGCACGTCCTTCTCGTTCGCCCAGCGGCCCGCGAGCTCGTCGCGGCGCGCCTTCGCCTCGGCGAGCTCCTTCTCGACGGGCTCGCGCGTGGCGGGTGCCTCCTTCGCCATCGCCGCGAGCTCGATCTCGAGCTGGGTCACGCGCCGCTCGGCCTCGTCGAGCTCGACCGGGGAGGAGTCGATCTCCATCCGCAGGCGCGAGGCGGACTCGTCCACCAGGTCGATCGCCTTGTCGGGGAGGAACCGATCGGAGATGTAGCGGTCGGACAGCACCGCCGCGGCGACGAGCGCGGCGTCCCGGATGCGGACGCCGTGGTGCGCCTCGTAGCGCTCCTTCAGCCCGCGCAGGATCGCGATCGTGTCCGCCACGGACGGCTCGCCGATGAACACCGGCTGGAAGCGCCGCTCGAGCGCCGGGTCCTTCTCGATGTGGCCTCGGTACTCATCGAGCGTGGTCGCGCCGACGGCGCGCAGCTCGCCCCGGGCGAGCATCGGCTTCAGCAGGTTCCCCGCCGAGACTTCGCCCTCGGCGGCGCCTGCCCCGACGATCGTGTGCAGCTCGTCGATGAAGAGGACGATCTCGCCCTCGCTCGCGGTGATCTCCTGGAGCACCGCCTTGAGACGCTCCTCGAACTCGCCGCGGTACTTCGCCCCCGCGATCAGCGCGCCGACGTCGAGCGCCCACACGCGCTTGCCCTCGAGCCCCGAAGGGACGTCGCCGGCGACGATCCGCTGTGCGAGCCCCTCGGCGATCGCGGTCTTCCCCACACCGGGCTCACCGATGAGCACGGGGTTGTTCTTCGTGCGGCGGGAGAGCACCTGGATGGTGCGTCGGATCTCCTCGTCGCGGCCGATCACCGGGTCGAGCTTCCCCTGCTCGGCGAGCGCGGTGAGGTCGCGTCCGTACTTCTCGAGCGCCTGGTACGAGCCCTCGGGATCTTGCGAGGTCACCCGCTGGCCGCCACGCACTTGCTGGAGCGCGGCGAGCAGGGCGTCGCGCGGGACGAGCCCGAGTGCGAGCAGCAGATGCTCGACCGAGACGTACTCGTCCTGCAGCTGCGTCGCCTCGGCGAACGCGTCGTCGAGCGCCTTGCGGAAGGCCGTCGACGCCTGCGGCTGGGCGCCGCCCGAGACGGACGGCTGCTGTGCGAGCCGCGCCTCGGCCTCGTTGCGCAGGGCGGCCGGGTTCGCCCCGGCGCGCTCCGCGAGCGTGCGCGGCAGCTCCTGGTCGAGCAGGGCGATCGCGAGGTGGTCGGGGGTGATCTCGGGGTTGCCGGCCCGCCGGGCGAGCTCCTGTGCCCCCGCCACCGCCTCGCCACTCTTGATCGTCAGCTTGTCGAAGTTCATCGTCGATGTCTCCTCTTGGCAAGCAACAGTCCGTTACTTGCCCGTTCTGGCTCTGCGTGTCACGTCCGGGTCGCGGGGTGCTGCGGCTGCTCGTACACGACGATCTCCCGCCGGTACTGCTTGTGCGTCAGCTGGATCTCGTCGCGGAGCTCGCGCTCGAGCTGCTCCATCCGCGCGCGCATCCGCCTGAGCTCGTCCTCGAGCCGGAGGACATGCGTGACGCCGGCGAGGTTCAGGCCCAGCTCGGTGGTCAGACGCTGCACCAGGCGCAGCCGCTCGACGTCGAGCTCGGAGTAGAGCCGCGTGCCGCCGGGCGTGCGCGCGGGCCGGACGAGGCCGCGTGCCTCGTACATCCGGAGCGTCTGCGGGTGGAGGCCCGCGAGCTCGGCGGCGACGGAGATCATGTAGCGGCCGCGCTCGGGCATCAGGACACGCCGCCTCCGAGCCGCTCACGCGGCTGCTCTCGCAGCACGTCGCCGTATGCCTCGAGCGCCTCCTTCTCGGCCTTCGTGAGCTTCTTCGGCACCGTCACGCGGAGGCGGGCGAGCAGGTCCCCCTTGCCGCCGCCGTTGAGCTTCGGCGCGCCGCGGCCCTTCACGCGAAGAAGCTTCCCGTTCTCCGAGCCGGCGGGCACCTTCAGGGCGACAGGCCCTTGTGGTGTCGGGATCTGGACGCTCGCGCCGAGCGCGGCCTCGGGATACGTGACCGGCACCTCCAGCAGGAGGTCGGCCCCGCGCCGCTCGTAGAGCGGTGACGGCGTCACCTCGACGCGGACGAACAGGTCGCCAGCCGGGCCACCGTTCGCGCCCGGTTCGCCCTTGCCCTTGAGCCTGATGCGCGTGCCGTCCTTCGCCCCCGCGGGCACCTTCACCTGTTAGCGGCGCGTCACGCGCTCCCGGCCCGAGCCGTGGCAGGCATTGCAGGGGGTGTCGACGATCACGCCGTTCCCGCGGCAGCGCGGGCACGGATGCGAGAGCGCGAAGAGCCCCTGGCTGTCCGAGATCACGCCGCTGCCGTGGCAGTCGGGGCAGGTCCGCGGCGCTGTCCCCGGCTCGGCTCCGCTCCCGCCGCACACGTGGCACGCCGTCTCGAGCTCGACGGGCACGCGGATCTGGACGCCCTCGAGGGCGTCGTCGAACGAGATCCGCACGCGCGACTCCAGGTCGGCGCCGCGCTCGGGCCGAGGGCGCGCGGCGCGCTGGCCGCGACCGAAGAACGAGCCGAAGTTGCCGAGCAGGTCGGAGAGATCGCCGAGGTCGACGTTCTCGAACCGGACGCCGTCGGGGCCGAAGCCCTGCGGACCGCCCGGGCCGGCCTCGCCGAAGCGGTCGTACGCCTCGCGCTTCTCCTTGTCGGAGAGGATGTCGTACGCCGCCTGGACGTCCTTGAACCGCTCCTCGGCGGTCGCGTCGTCCGGGTTGCGGTCGGGATGCAGCTCGCGGGCGAGCTTGCGGTACGCCTTCTTGATCTCGTCGTCGGACGCGTTCTTGCCGACGCCGAGGACGTCGTACGGGTTCCGGGGAGCCACGCTCAGCCCTCAGCCACGATCACGCGTGCGGGTCGCAGGACGACGTCGCCGAGCCGGTAGCCGCGCTGGATCACGTGCACGACGTGGCCTGACTCGACGCCCTCGGCGGGCTGCGTCATCAGCGCCTCGTGGACGTGGGGATCGAAGGCGCCGTCGGTGGGGATCTCCTCGACGCCCTCGGAGGCGAGGACGCCCGCGAGCGCGTCCTTCGTCATGCTCACGCCCTCGAGCACCTTCGCCTCCTCGTGATGCTCCGCAGCCTCGAGGGCGCGGACGAGGTCGTCGAGCACCGGGAGGAGCTTGACGACGACGCGCTCGGCCGCCCGGGTATGGAGCTGAGCCTGCTCGCGCGCGACACGCTTGCGGTAGTTGTCGAAGTCCGCCGCCACGCGGCGGAGGTTGTCGAACACCTCGTCGCGCTCCTGCTCCGCGTCCTGCAGCCGAGCGAGCAGCTCCTCGGTGGACGGCGAGCTCGGCTCGCCTCACCTCGTAGTCGGCGTCCTCGACGACCTCGTCGGTCTCGCCGCCTTCACCGGTCGGCTGACCGGAAGCGGACGACGCCGCGGCCTGCTGGTTGGCCTCCGCGTAGACGGCCTGCGCGAGCGGCTGAGCCGCCTGCTCCAGTGCCTGGGTCTTCGAGCGGATCTCGCCGATGTCGTTCGACTCGAGTGCCTGGCGCAGCTCCATGACGCGACCCTCGATCGTGCCGGCGTCGCCGGAGTCGAGCTTGTCGCGGTGCTCGCCGAGCGCCTTCTCGGTCTGGTAGGCGAGCTGCTCCGCGACGTTCTTCGCGTCGGCGAGCTCGCGCAGCCGGTGCGCCTCCTCCGCGTGGGACTCGGCGTCGCGGACCATCCGCGAGACCTCCTCCTCGGAGAGGCCCGAGCCGCCCTCGATCCGGATCTGCTGCTCGTTCCCGGTGCCGAGGTCCTTCGCGGTCACGTGGATGATCCCGTTCGCGTCGATGTCGAACGAGACCTCGACCTGCGGCATCCCGCGCGGCGCCGGGGGGATCCCCACGAGCTGGAACTTGCCGAGCGTCTTGTTGAACGAGGCCATCTCCGACTCGCCCTGGAGGACGTGGATCTCGACGGACGGCTGGTTGTCCTCGGCCGTCGAGAACGTCTCCGCCTTGCGCGTCGGGATCGTCGTGTTCCGCTCGATCAGCTTCGTCATCACGCCGCCCTTCGTCTCGATCCCGAGCGAAAGCGGGGTGACGTCGAGCAGGAGGACGTCCTTGACATCGCCCTTGAGCACGCCCGCCTGGATCGCGGCGCCGACGGCAACGACCTCGTCCGGGTTGACGCCCTTGTGCGGGTCCTTGCCGACGAGCTCCTTGACCTTCTCCTGCACGGCAGGCATGCGCGTCATGCCGCCGACGAGGACGACGTGGTCGATCGCCGACGACTCGAGGCCCGCGTCCGTGAGCGCCTGCTTCGTCGGGCCCACGGTCCGCTCGAGCAGGTCGTGCGTCAGCTCCTGGAGCTTCGCCCGGGTCAGCTGGAGGTCGAGGTGCTTCGGCCCCTCGGGCGTCGCCGTGACGAACGGCAGGTTGATCTGCGTCGTCATCGTCGACGACAGCTCGATCTTCGCCTTCTCGGCGGCCTCGTAGAGCCGCTGGAGCGCCATCTTGTCCTGCGACAGGTCGATGCCCTGGTCCTTCTTGAACTCGGCGGTCATCCAGTCGACGATCGCCTTGTCGAAGTTGTCACCGCCGAGGTGGTTGTCCCCGTTCGTCGACTTGACCTCGAAGACCCCGTCGCCGAGCTCGAGCACCGACACGTCGAACGTCCCGCCGCCGAGGTCGAACACGAGGATCGTCTGGTCGGCGCCCTCCTTGTCGAGCCCGTAGGCGAGCGCGGCGGCGGTCGGCTCGTTCACGATCCGCAGGACGTTGAGACCGGCGATCTTGCCGGCGTCCTTCGTCGCCTCGCGCTGCGCGTTGTTGAAGTACGCGGGGACGGTGATCACCGCGTCGGTGACGGGCTCGCCGAGGAACGCCTCGGCGTCGGCGCGCAGCTTCTGGAGGATCATCGCGCTGATCTCCGGCGGGGCGTACTGCGTGCCCTCGACCTCGACCCGCGCGTCGCCGTTCTCGCCCTGCACGACCGTGTACGGGACGATCGTCATCTCCTCGGAGACCTCGTCCCACTTGCGCCCCATGAAGCGCTTGATCGAGAAGATCGTGTTCTCGGGGTTCGTCACCTGCTGCCGCCGCGCGGGGGCGCCGACGAGCCGCTGGCCGTCCTTCGCGAACGCGACGACGGACGGCGTCGTGCGCCCGCCCTCCGCGTTCGGGATGACGGTCGGCTCGCCGCCCTCGAGGACGGCCATGCACGAGTTCGTCGTGCCGAGGTCGATGCCGATGGTCTTTGCCATTGAGCGGTGCTCCTTCCCTGATGCGTCTCAGATGGAAAATCTGAGTCAGATCATAGCAAGTTACGGACGATCAGCGGACGACCGCGATCAGCGCGCCGCCGGCGACGACGAGCGCGGCGCCGAGGACGAGACGCGGGCCGATTCGTTCGGAGCGGTGCAGGAGCAGCGCCGAGAAGATCACCCCGAACAGGGACTCCGTTGCGACGATCGGGGCGACGACCGAGACCGTGCCCCGGTAGAAGGCCTCGAAGAGTGCGACGTAGGAGAAGCCGACGAACGTCCCTGGGAGCAGCCATCGTGCAATGACCGCAGCCGGCCAGCGAACGCGGTTCCGCCGGCCGGCGACGAAGAGCGACGTGACGACGAGGCTCGCGGCGAGCATCGCCGCTCCTGCGGTCATCGAGGGGACGTCGGTGTCGAGCGAGAGGTGGCGCACGAGGTTGTCGCGCAGCGCGAACAGCGCGGCGCCGACGAGCGCAAGGGCGATCCCGATGCTGCGGACGTGACGGGGCCGTTCCGGCTCGAGCGCGAGGGCGATCCCGCCCGCGACGACGAGCAGCGCACCGACGAGGACGGCCGGTCCCGGCCGCTCGCCGAACCCCAGCACCGCGATCGTGACGGCGAACAGCGGCGCCATCCCGAACGCGACCGACGCCCTCGAGGCACCGGCCTCGCGAATCGCGACGGTGATGAAGAGGTTCGAGAGACCCGGAGCGACAGCCCCGGCGAGGAGGAAGGGCAGCAGGCCGTGGAGCGTGACGCCGCCCTGGGCCGCCGCTGCGATGCAGAGGACGGCGAACGTCGCGATCTGCATCAGCAGCGCTCCGACGGCGGCGGGCACGAGCGGTGGCACGAGCGCGAAGCGCACGGCGACGGGCATCGCCCCGAAGAGCGCCGCCGACGTGAGCGCGAGTGCGACGGCGTCCACTACGACGGCCGCGGCGGGACGAGGCGGCGGAGAACCGAGGCCGCAGCAGGCTCGGCGAGGAGGATCCCGCCGAGCATCACCGCACAGCCGAGCCAGCCCGCCCAGCCGAGCCTCTCGGAGAGGAGCAGGACGCCGAACAGCGCGGCGAACGGCGCCTCCAGCGTGAAGACGAGCGCAGCGCGGGCGGCGGTCGCGCGCGACTGCACCCATGTCGCGACGAGGTAGCCGAGCGCGCCGGCGAAGACCCCGGTGACGACGAGCGCGTACCACGTCTGCGCGTCGTCGGGCGCCTCGACCTGGCCGGCGGCGACCGCGATCACGACGAACGTGGCGCACGCGACGCCCATCTGGAGGAACGTGAGCGCACGGGCGTCGTAGCGTGGCGCGAACCGCTCCATCGCGACGATCTGGCAGGACTGGGCGACCGCGTTGGCGAGCACGAGCACGTTCCCGACGACGGAGCCGCCCGGCATCCCGCTGATCAGGGCGAGGCCGACGAGCGCGAGCGCGACCCCACCCCACGCGGCCGCAGGCACGGGCGTGCGGAACAACGCAAGCGCGAGGATCGGCGTGAACACGACGTAGAGGCCGGTGATGAAGCCCGTGCTCGAGACCGTGGTCAGGTCGAGCCCGGCAGTCTGGAAGCCGTACGCGGCGGCGAGGAACCCGCCTGCGAGCAGCCCTGCGAGCCAGCCCGCACGTGGCAGCGAGCGAAGCGGCGCCCAGGCGAACGGCGCCAGCGCGATCCCGGAGATCGCGAACCTCACCGCGAGGAACGCAAACAGCGGGTAGGCGCCGACCGCCTTCTGGACGGGGACGAACGTGTACCCCCAGATCGCCGTGACCGCGACCAGCGCAAGGATCGGAGCTCTGGCGCGCGGCACCGCGCGAGGCTATCCGGGCGATCGGCCACCCGGCACCCCCGGATACGCTTGCGCTGTGCACCCCGTCGACACCCTCGGCCGCAATGTGCGCGATCTGCGCATCTCGGTCACCGACCGGTGCAACTTCCGCTGCACGTACTGCATGCCGAAGTCGGTCTTCGGACACGAGTACCGCTTCATGGACCGCAAGGAGCTGCTCACGTTCGAGGAGCTCGAGCGGGTCGCCCGCGCGTTCGTCGCCCTGGGCGTCGAGAAGATCCGCCTCACGGGGGGCGAGCCGCTCCTCCGCAAGGAGCTCGAGGTGCTCGTCGGAAGGCTCGGCGCGATCCACGGGCTCGACCTGACGCTGACGACGAACGCCTCGCTGCTGGCCCGCAAGGCCGAGGCGCTCCGCGCGGCGGGGCTGGATCGGATCAACGTCAGCCTCGACTCGCTCGATGACGCGACCTTTCGCGCCATGAACGACGTCGACTTCCCGGTCGCGCGGGTGCGAGTACATGGACGTCGGCGCGACGAACGGCTGGCGCCTGGATGACGTCGTCCCCGCCGCGGAGATCGTCGAGCGGATCGACGCCGCGTTCCCGCTCGAGCCGGTCGAAGCGGCCTACCGCGGAGAGGTCGCGCAGCGGTTCCGGTATCGCGACGGCGCCGGCGAGATCGGTGTCATCGCCTCGGTCACCCAGCCGTTCTGCGGCGACTGCACGCGAGCGCGCATCTCCGCCGAGGGAAAGCTCTACACCTGCCTCTTCGCCGTGCGCGGCACCGACCTGCGCGCGCTCCTGCGCGGCGGCGCGACGGACGACGAGCTCCGCGACGCGATCACGGGCGTCTGGTTGCGCCGCACCGACCGCTACTCGGAGATCCGCACCGAGCAGACGTCGGAGCTGCCGCGGATCGAGATGTCGTACATCGGCGGATAACCCGCAACACCATCGGCATCTACCCGGATGCGACGGGTGAAGGGCCGGCGCACACTCGCGTCAGCACCCACGGAAGGAGCCCCCAATGAGCGCGGACCTCACCACCACGTACCTCGGGCTCACGCTCGAGTGTCCGCTGATTCCCTCGTCCTCGCCCCTGACCGGAAGCCTCGCGTCGCTGCGTATGCTGGCCGAGCTGGGCGCCGGGGCGGTGGTGCTCCCGTCCCTGTTCGAGGAGGAGCTCACGAATGACAACGGCCCGGGCGCCGAGGCCTTCTGGTCGACTGACGACCGTCCGGGTGCCGCGGCGTCGTACATGGAGACGGTCGACCGGGGCCACCTCGACGCGTATCTCGACCTCGTGCGCGACGCGTCCCGCGAGCTCGAGATTCCCGTGATCGCGAGCGTCAACGGCAGCACCCCGGGAGGCTGGACGCGGGCCGCCGAGGCGCTGCAGCGGGCCGGGGCGTCCGCCGTCGAGCTGAACGTCTACGCGGTCGAGACCGATCCGTACTCGTCGGGCGCGGCGGTCGAGGAACGGACTCTCCGCCTCGTCCACGCCGTGCGCCACGCCGTGACGATCCCCATCGCGGTCAAGCTCTCCCCGTTCTACACCGCTCTCGCGAACGTCGCCCAGCGGCTGACCGACGCGCGGACGGACGGGCTCGTCCTGTTCAACCGCTTCGTCCAGCCGGACGTCGACGTGACAGCGCTCGCCGTGTCTCCCGAGTTCGAGCTGTCGCGGAGAGAGGAGCTGCGGCTCGCCCTGCGCTGGGTCGCGATCCTCCGCGGCCGTGTCGACGCGAGCCTCGCAGCGACTGGCGGCGTCCACACCACGGAGGACGCCGTCAAGGCGATCCTCGTCGGCGCGGACGCGGTGATGATGGCCTCCGCACTCCTGCTGGAGGGCCACGTCCGGCTCCGCGACGTGCGGGACGGCCTGGCAGCGTGGCTCGACGAGCACGACCTCGCGCTCGCGGACGCGCGGGGCAGGCTCAGCCAGATCGCGTGCGGCGACACCCGGGCGTACGAGCGCGCGCAATACGTCCAGGCGATCGGAGCGGCGAACGCGAGCTGAGCCCAGGCCCACTCGAGCGAGGTGGGGAACCTCCGTGCCGAGGTGCGAGATCGGCGTCACCTCAGAGGCGGCGCATTGGATGGCGGCCGAAGGGCGATTCACTCGCCCGGGAGGCCAGGCCAGCTCGGTCGGGTTGCCAACAAGAAAGGAGGGGGGCCCGTGGGGGAACCGTGGATTCCCCCA
>SMFH01000047.1_pt1 | contig 11100 bp, 8 predicted proteins | sample 2456121 | NCBI WGS metagenome assembly SMFH01 (sample SAMN10132613, study PRJNA489261) | soil metagenome | isolation source: day120 antibiotic-silty clay loam soil | place: USA
CTATGAGCAGTCGATGATCCCTGCATATGGATAGCTGGGGCAGGTCCAGTTCTCAAAGAGCAACATACGGAGGAGATTTTGCCGGAAAGCTGGTCTTCCTCTGAGCGCGAGCTTACAAAAGCGACGCGCCTAATCGCGAAAGAAGTAGCGTTGACCGGTTCTTGTAACAGAGTTTACGTTCGATATAGTGCAAGAGGATATGGATTCGATCCACCAACTATCTGTGCATCCCTAGTTCAAATGCGCGCCGCTGCACCGGATTAATGGTTCGAAACCTGTTCGAACCAGGATTGGTTCCTTTTCCACCATGTGGAGGCATGGCCAACGGTCATCCCAACCTGACTGGCGATGGGAATGTTAGCGTGTCCCGATCGAACAAAATAGTTATAGTCGAGCATGTGGCGGGCTAGGACGCTGCGTGGTGGGCAAACAGGTGGGGCAGGCGTGACAAATAAAAGTACTCTGGAAGATTGGACAGGTCAGTTTCGGGGAGGCCAACTCTTTGGAGCTTTGGCAATTCTTGTTGCGATTTTGGTGGCGCAACTGGTGTTCAAGTTGGTTTTCCTGCCGGATGTGCCGAGCGCATACTTTTTCCTCAAGATGAATCCTAACATCCTGAACAGCGTCGCGAAGACCGTTCATGGAGACTGGGCAAAGCTTCTCTTTCCTTTTGAATACGAACCCGGGCGCGTCTATTGGTGCCCGAGCGTTATCTTCTTCACCTATTGGGCAGAAGTTCATCTCGGTCCGGTTTCTTCCTATCTGTTCTTCGCTTCGGTCTTTGTTGCGGTAAGTTTCGTTCTTACGCTCATCGTCAGCCGGTCATTGTTGTTCGCTGCCACGGTCGCGTTCATGTTCGCGTTTGGAACCCAGCTGGATTACGTCTATACTTATGGAAATCTGATCGCGCTGTATTTGGTGCTGATCTATGCGGGCATCAATTTCAGCATCGGCTTTCTGCTTTTGAGCGGCCGCATAAGCGGCATTGGTTGGAAGGTCGCATTTGTCCTGACGCTCGCAGTGTTGGCACTCGCCAACGAGATGTGGATCAACTACGCCACGGCCGTGATCGCGGCCACAGTCTTCGGATTTCTATGGGCCAGACGGCACGGCGAAGCCGGTATCGCTTCACGGTCTCAGTTTCTCCTGATCGCGACCATAGGCGTATTGATCGTCTACCTGGTGGTGCGTATGCGGTTCATGAGCCAGTTCATATTGCCGGGATCCGAAGAAGCGCTTTTGGTGACGTACAAGCGGCATGTGACTTTGGTTTATGACGACGCCATGTCGAATTTTTTCACGCTCCTCTACATGACGATCGACAACTACTTTCCATCGTTCATTTCATCTTCTCTATCGCTCACCTATAGCGACCCGGCCACGATCATCGCGCAGCAGAATGGTTACGACGCGCCCTATTCGCAATTGGTGCTTATGAACCATCTGTTTCTGTGGCGCTTTTATGCCGGTGTGTTTTGCACGCTGTTTCTCGCCGGCGCGGGATGGATGGGGTATCGGGCATGGTCTTCGCCCTCGCACCGGAATGCCATCATCGTGGCCTTTTTGTTGATGATCGTTTTCGGGTTCACGACACATCTTTCGATCAAGATGCGGCCTTACAACACCGTCCCGGCACTTCCTTATAAAGTGATTTTTAGCGTGACCGCGTTCACGCTCCTCATTGGTTACTTGACGACCCAGTGGACGCAGAGCCTGTCCTCGCTCCGCGCGCGCCGCATGCTGGTCGCCGGGGTGTGGGCTTGCGTGATAGTGGCAGCCTTCACGCGACCGGGGATGCAGAATGCGCTGCTTACACAGGTAGGCTTGGCCGGGTTCGGAGACCCTCTGCAAAAAACCGTTCACACCCTGCGTTGAACCTGGCGATGCGCATATTTGTAATTTGCTATGAGTATCCGCCTGTTGGCGGCGGTGGTGGGCGCGTCGCGGCGAGCGTTGCAAAGGGGCTCGTTCGCCGCGGCCATACGGCGCGCGTACTCACATCGCGGGTCGGCGAGTTGGCGTCCGAGGAGATCATCGATGGGGTCTTGGTGCGGCGCGCATTTGCGGCGAGGCGGCGCCAGGATCGCTGCACGATCCCCGAAATGGCCGCTTATATCGTGTTGCACGCTCTTCCCGCGATCGCCGAAATCAGGCGCTTCAGGCCCGATGTCGTGCATGTGCATTTTGCGGTGCCAAGCGGCCTGGTGGCGCGCTGGGCGACATTGTTTGCGAAGGTGCCTTATGTGCTCACGGCCCATCTTGGCGATGTGCCCGGCGGCGTACCCGAGCAGACGGATGGTTGGTTCAAACTCGTCAAACCTTTCACGCTCGGAGTTTGGCGCAAAGCCGCGCGCACGACCGCGGTTTCTTCTTTCGTCGCGGGGCTCGCGCGGCGCGCTTACGGCGTGTCTCCGGAAATAGTGCTGAACGGTGTGGACATGACACTGGCGGCCAAAGATATCACCGTGGACGCTGCCGCTCCTTTGAGGTTGATCTGGTGCGGACGCATTCAACAGCAGAAAAATCTTGTTCCGGCTCTGGATGCGCTTCGCGCAATCGCCGACCAGAACTGGACGCTGGACATCGTGGGAGATGGCCCGCTTCGAGCTGACGCGGAAGAGATGTGCCGGTCTTCCGATATGGCCCAGAGAGTCCGCTTTCATGGCTGGCGTGCCGGAGCAGAAGTTAAGTCGCTGATGGTGGCTTGCGATGTTCTCTTCATGCCTTCGCTGAGCGAAGGATTGTCGCTGGTCACGGTTGAGGCGTTGCGGGCCGGGCTTGCCATCGTGGCGAGCAACGTTCCCGGCTTCGACGACGTGGTGACAGAAGACGAAAACGGAATACTGTGCGATCCGAAACAACCGGCTGAGTTTGCGCGCGTGATTTCGGATCTGGTTTCCGACAGGCAAAAAGTGAAAGCTATGCGCGCCGCAAGCCTTGGGCGTGCTCCCCGATTTGACACCGAATTGATGGTCGATCGCTACGAAGAGATATTGTTGAGCGCGAGCGGTCGGACGTCATGAGATGGACGAGTCCGCGCGTCATAAGGGGCAATCGCGGTGACATCGCCAGCCGTTATGCGATTTTGCAGCAGTTGCTCGATCTTGGAGTGGATATCGGCAGTGTATTCGCGGAGCGTGAGGATCATGTCCCTCCGGCATTGCGCGACCGTATCATCGGATACGGGCCGTTGTACAATTTTTGGCCGCGTGCGCGCGGCATCGCCGCCCTGCGCAGAGCCGATGCAGTCGTGTGGACAGGCGGCCTGGACCTGCAGGACGACTCCAGCGCGATCAAGCTTCTCCACACATGGCTCGTGTTTCTCTCCTATCGCTTGCTGGGCCTGAAGATCTTTCTGGCCATGCAAGGCGCCGGTCCGCTGACAACCGCGCTTGGGCGATGGCTTGCGCGCAGAGTTTTGAGTTGTGTCGAATTGGCCGTGGTTCGAGATCGCGGAAGTTACGCGCTTCTGGCGCAACTAATGAAGCGGGACCGTTTGCAGCTGGCGGCGGATGGCATTTTTCTTTCTGGCGCCCCAGTCACATCGACGGCAGCGAAGCCAGGCGGCGGGCGGCCGACAATCGGCATCAACTTGCGGCTTTGGTTTCACTTCTCGGGAAGCTTGATTCCCTACCAGTTTGCCCGGCAGCGCTATGCAGACCGTGCACGCGCGCCGATGGAGAAGCTTCTATCATCGATGGAAGCTGTCATTCGCCACCTCAGGTCGACGTATGACGCGCGGATCGTTCTGCTGTCCATGTATGAGCCGGGCGTGGAATCCTGGGAAGACGACCAATCTCTTCTGGATGGCCTGAAAGCGCGCTTTGCCGAAGACGACGCGGTTACCTGCTTTCGGGACGATGTTTCGATCGCGGATTTTTTCCATGTGTTCAAGGGGCTGGATCTCATGATCGGGATGCGCCTGCATTCCACGCTGATTTCCCTGCGTTGCGGAACACCCGCCATCCACCTGGCCTACACCCTGAAAGGCGCAGACATCTATTCGGACCTGGGATTGAAAGACTGGGTCGTGCCGGTCAGCGATGTCCTCAGCGATCCGGCCTCGCTCATCCGACCAGCGGACGCCGTGCTGGCTGACAATGCTGTATTGGCAAGAACCGCAAAAGCATCGGATACGGCGACCAGGATGAATGACGCTGCAATGGCAGCAGCGATCACAAAATTTGAAGGAACGCACGCATGTGCGGAATAGCTGGATTTTATGGTCCCTATGACCGGAATAGGCTTGGAGTTATCACACGTGCTTTGGCGCATCGCGGGCCGGATGACGAAGGGTTGGACTGGCAGCCGGCTTCGACAGCGGGAATGCACCTTGGTCTAGGACATCGCCGGCTTTCCATCATCGATCTGGGCGGCGGGCATCAGCCCATGTGGACCGCGGATTCTTCTCTCGCAATCGTGTTCAACGGGGAGATTTACAACTATCGCGAACTGCGAACGGAGCTTTCGCAGGAAGGCGCGGTTTTCCGCACTTCATCAGACACTGAAGTGATACTCGAAGGTTGGCGCCTGCGTGGCCCCCGCATTCTTTCGGCGCTGTCCGGCATGTTCGCATTCGCGATCTGGAACAAGAAAGATCAAGAATGGGTTTTTGCGCGTGATCGCGCCGGGATAAAGCCGCTTTATTATACTCTGCCTCGAAGCGATGCTGTCGTTTTTGCATCTGAGATTAAGCCTCTGCTGCCTTTCCTCCCCAATCGAAAGGTGAATCTGAGGGCACTATACGAATTTCTGCTGTTTAGCTGGACTGTGGGGCCGGAAACAATCTTCTCCGGTGTAAATTCACTCCCGCCCGGGACGTGGGCTCGCTGGAGTCCGACGCAGCCGGAAATGCGCCCTCAAAGATACGTTTCCGCGGGCACAGCCAAATATCGCGGCACGCGAGAAGATGCTGCTGCAGACCTAAGAATCATTTTTGATCGGGCAGTGCAGTCCCATCTTGTTGCCGACGTGCCTGTGGGTATCAATCTATCGGGCGGGCTGGATTCGAGTGCGGTGCTTGAGAGCATGAGCCGGTATTGTGGGCCGGAAACGATCGATGCGTTTACAGTCGGATTCGGGCTAGCTGATGATGAAACACCGTTTGCGCAGCTCATCGCGCAGCATGTCGGCGTTAAACATCATGTTTCGTCGGTGCCCCCCTCGCGCTTCGAAGAAGACTTTGCGACCATTGTGCGCACGATCGAAGAGCCGATCGGCCATCCCGTGCTTCAGACCACTTACGAAGTCGCGCGCTTTTCGCGCGAGAAGGTCAAGGTGGTCATGATCGGCGAAGGATCGGATGAGTTGTTCCTAGGATACCCGGAATTCAGCCTTCTTCGTCCCCCATTCCGTTTTGCGCCGCGCGATCTTTTCCGGAAATTCTTCATTGATGTTACCTGCCTTATGCCGAGCGCAAAGGATATCGCGGGAATGTTGCGCCCGGAATTTCTAGACCGAGACCTTCTGTATGATGTCGAACATAAGTTCGATCGTTATTTCCGTATGAGCGATCTGGCGGAAGGCGCGCAGGATTTTGAGATTCAAAATCCGCTCGTCAGCAATCAGTTGATGCGTATCGACAAATTGACGATGGCCCATGGGTTGGAGGCGAGAGTGCCCTTTCTCGATCAGGAATTGGTCGAATGGTCCCGCTCTCTTCCTTTTGGATATAAATTGAATGGCAAGGTGACCAAGGCGGTTCTCAGAGATGCGATGGCGACCCGTCTTCCGGAGGCGATCCGTCATCGTCCGAAAACAGGGAAGGGCGGGACCCAAGGCTTATTGCCCTATCTAGATAGGCTGGCCACAACGGGGCCGCTCGGGAGACTAATATCCTATGATGCCATTGATCGCCGCGGCTGGTTGAAGCCCGAACGTGTTATGGGGTATTGGGCGCAGGGCGAAGCAATGCAGGTCCGTGCGCACCCCATTGAGCGCAGGAAGCGATCTAAATTCCGCTATTCGCTATGTGTGCTCGAGCAATGGGCGCGGGAGTTCTTGGACTAGGGGCCGGGTTTATGGAATGTATTCCGAGTAAAGTGGATGTTGCGCGCTATCTGGACAAACTTCGCGATCCGATTGATCGCGGAAAGTTGGTTCTACGCTCTGACGGTCGGCTGGAGGGCACCGGAACCCATGCGATCTACGAGTTTGTTGGTGCGTTCCCAGATTTGCGTCCAGGGCATGGCATTGCCCCGGATGGAAAGCCGGTTGAAGCGGCGAATGTGCCCAAGCTTCCTCACGCGGAGGTCCTCGACCACTACGACGATAAGCCATGCCAGAACTACATGGACTTGGACAATGTTCCCCTTGGGCACTATTTGCGCGATTCTAAATACGACAGCTTTTTCCAGAACGTCGATTTTATGGTCGAGGTTGGCAGCGGAAAAGGCGCTATCGCGCGCGTGTTCAAGCAGTATCGTCATCTGACCCCGTTCTGTATCGACTTGGCGTTCGGGTCTCTGCGTCATGTGCGCGAGGAGCCGATTTTTGCCGATGGCGCCTTGGGGTCCAACTTGCGCCTACCGTTGGCTGACGATATTGCCGATCTCGTTGTTTCGTATGGGGTGATCCACCACACACCGGATCCACTCCGCTGCTTTTCGGAACTCGCGCGCGTTTTGAAGCCGGGCGGCCGGTTGTTATTCAACGTCTACAATTGGGATAACCTTTATAGATCATTGTATTTTTTCTTGAGCCCGCCCCTGAAGGCCGTGCGGCATCTGTTCGGGCCAAAGCTCGGAGACATCGTACTGAAGTGCACTGCTTTCATACCTTACTACCTTCTACTGTGGTTTGTGCTCGGAACAGTGCAGAAGAAGTGGCGTCCGCCCGCATTTAAAGAGAGCTATGAGCAATTTGGCGACTTCTTTTTGACGCCAATCGCGCGATTCTACCACGCGAATGAGATGCAGACCTTTGCAGATGTTTTCGGTCTTGAGCTTATCGAACAAGACACGGGAGGGTGGCCGGCAAACGGATTTGCACACTTTGTCTGGTACAAAAAGAGATGACCTTGCTTGTGGGAAGCGCGGGGGAGGAATTCTATGAGCGCTTGCGATCGCTCTATCGTCCGCTTTTTGGTCGCATAGCTGCCAGTGACGCCCACATCGATCAAATGGCGCGCGACAATCTCGACACCTCGCGGTCGCGAGAGCAGCTCGAGCGGTTTTCGGAAACGATCGGCGTCTCTCTTGCGGGGAAGCGTTTGCTGGAAGTTGGATCCGGTGTCGGTGTCACGGTTGCGGTCGCGCGTCGGGACATGGGCATCGAAGCTTTTGGCATTGAACCGGGCGACGAGGAATTCGAGGGAACGCTTAAGGTATCCTGGGATTTGTTGCGTGCAGCGGGCGTCGATCCTGACGTGATCCGGTATGGGGTGGGCGAGGCCATACCCTTTGAGGATCAGAGCTTCGATCTGGTCTACACCACAAACGTTCTCGAACACGTTGACGATCCGGCGCGCGTCGTCAGCGAGATCGTGCGCGTGCTGAAGCCGGGTGGCTATGCCCAGATTACCGTTCCCAACTACGGTTCCTGGTGGGAAGGGCATTACGGCATTCTGTGGCTCCCGCATATGCCGGCCTGGGCGGGCAAAATCTATGTGTGCATGCTTGGGCGAGATCCCGCCTTCATCGATACGCTGAGACTCGTCACACGCGGAAAACTTGAGCGCTGGGTGGCGCCGCACCGCGGCGAAGTCGAAGTGATCGATTGGGGTGTGAGGACTTGGGAGAACCGGGTGCGTACGCTCGGGTTTTCCGAATACTCTGCTCTTGGACGGCTTAAGGGCATCTTGCGATTTTTGCATCGGGTGAAGGTCATCCCCGCGATTATCGCCGTCGGCAAAGCCCTGCACTGGGAAACACCCCTCATTTTGACCTTTCGACGGGTCCAGTGAGCAAAGCTTCGTCCGTCCGGGCCTTCCTCGGCACCGTGGCCGGTGCGCGCTGGATGCGCCCACTGCAGCTGGCGGCCACGCTTGCACTGACGATCTGGATCGTCGTCTCACTCGGCGAGCCGGCCGTAGCGGCGTTGAAGCGTTTCGATTTCACGGTGTTGCTCGGCGCTCTGGCTTTATTCGCATCGGCTCAGATATTCGGCGGCTTGCGGCTGGCCGTGCTGCTGTCCGGCACCGCCGTGCCCTGGCGTGATGCGATCATGACGACATGGGCCGGATATTTCTTTTCGAACTTTTTGCCGAGTACGATCGGGGGCGACATCTTTCGCCTGGGGCGGCTAGCTTCCAGGGGAGTGGAAACGGCGCGCGCTGCGGGCATCCTAGTGCTTGATCGCATATTCAATCTCGTTGCCACGTTTGTTCTTCTGGCCTTGGGGATGACCGGGCGGTTTCCGCAGTATCTGATGAAGGGGTTGTCGTTGAATCACGAGAAAGCCGTGCTCGTTCTCATCGGCGGCGCGATAATTCTGGGGGGAATGATTTTCTTCGCACTGGCAAGCGCGCGGATCCGCAACATGCTGCAACTTGCGCTTCGTCCTTTACGCGAGCTTCGCCGCAATCCGGTTATAGCCCTGTCGGCCTTTGTTCTCTCCATTCTCAATCTCGGCGTTGCCATTCTGGCGCAATGGTTGATCATTCGTCAGCTCCACGGAGGCGTTTCGCTCATCGAGCTTACGGTGATCGTGTGCACAGTGACCTTGATCGTCCTGGTGCCGGTGAGCTTCAACGGGCTCGGCTTGCAGGAAGGGGCCTTTGCATATTTCCTGGTTCAGGCAGGCGTATCCCTGAGCGTTGCCCTCGTCTATGGCCTGCTCGTTCGGGTGCTCATTGTCATGACCAGCGCTATCGGTGGCCTGTTATTTGCGGCGGAGCGGGCGAGAGCCGTGCCGGGGGCGCGCGCATGACGATAACGCAGCGCTGGAACAATGTCTGTGCCGATACGATTGGCAGTGAAAAGTTTTGGGGCATTGCCGTCGATCATCGGGCCGCCTACGCCGCCCTTGCTCCTCTGATAGGGAAATACGCGAAGGGCGATGTGCTGGACGTCGGGGCGGGAAGGCTCGCTTGGCGATCCGCGCTTTCGGCCAAAGCCGCGTCCTACCTTTCGACCGATATGGTGATTGAGTCGCCAGAACTTTCGGTGGTGGGGGATGTCGTTGCGGGTCTGCCTTTTGCCGATGCCTCATTCGATACGCTCTTTTCCTGCTCCGTGCTGGAACATACCGTCGATCCTGCTGCGGCTCTGCGCGAGATGGCGCGCCTCTTGCGGCCCGGCGGGGCACTGATACTTTCCGTGCCATTCATGTATTTCCTCCACGGCGCTCCCCATGACTATTTCCGATTCACGGCGTTCGCGGTGAAACTGCTGGCGGAGAAGAATGGTCTTCGTGTCGAAGAAATAAGCACCAGCGGAGGTGTCGCGCACCTGTTCGCGCATACCGCATCGATGTTGGTTGCGGCGGTGGGCGGCTCGTCATCTGCCGGTATAGCGCTGTCTTCGGGTGTGGCTTGGGGTTTGTGGAAGAGTGCGAGATTTCTGGATAAATTCGATAGGGGCGGCCGTTTGGCGCAAAACATCAACGCGGTGTTGGTGAAGAGTTAGCGCGGCCAAGCAGGCGAATGATGCACGCTTTCCTGCCTTTGGGACTGAACGGGCTTGAGCTTTTGCTCGTGGTCTTGGCGATTCTTCTGATCGAATTTCTGGGGCGGCGCCAGGGTTGGCGCTTAGGCCAGAGGCTGTTTGTGCATGCGCTTACGCTGCCCATCATCGTGCTCAGCGCTGCCGAAACAACACAATTCATGACCATGGATGAGTGGGGAATTTCGATCCAATTGTTCGATCCGGCTCAGCGCGCCGTGCAACAGCTCATAATGGGAAGTTTCCTCACAGGACTGCCCTTCGCGCTGTTCGTGACGAAGTGCCTTTCGCACTTTTCCGTCGGTGAAGACCACATCCGCATGGCGCTCAAAAGTCTCTGGTGGCTAGGCGGCATTGGCATGGTAGCCGCGATTACGGTCAGCCTTATCCGGTTGTGGCGTCCGTCGCGTACGATCAAGCCAGAGCTCTTTGCTCTCGGATTCGCGACATTGCTCATGTTGCCGACGACACAACTCGCCTTGAAAACCGTAAATTACGATCTCCTTTCCTGCGGATTCGCGGCCCTAGCAATTTTGTTCATCTCGCGAATGCTCATGTGGGAGGATATCCGCGCTGGAAAGCTCGGCGTGCTTTTCGCCATCCTGGCAGCGCAGGAGAAATTTGCCGTGGGGCCGGTGCTGGTGTTGGCGATTGTCATGCTCGCCATCTTCACGGCGCGCGATATTCCACAAACCCGTGAGCGCGTTATGCGGGCTTTGCGTGCCGGCGTCGGCGCGATATTGGGGTCGCTGGCTTGCTCAATGGTCTTTCTCTTCGCTTATGTTGAGATAGGCCCCCCCACCTTTCCCAATGCTCTCTGGAGCCAACCCGTCATACCGCTTTCGTCGTGGTTATGGCTGGCTCTACCACTCCCCATGGAAACCATCCTTGCCGATCGATTCTGGATCGGCATGGCGACAATCGTCGGCATTCTTCTGCTCATCGGAATGATTGCGGTCCTGTGGCCGGTCCTGCAGCGAAGCTTCGAGAAAGTTGCACACGCACTCTCGACGAATGTTTCGCAGCTGCTCGTGGCCGCGATTGTTTTCGCGATGTTCGTTGCTGGCGTTGTGGGGGCCCTCACCGTCCAGGGATATTGGGCTCCTTTCCATCCATCTGGCTTGGCGCAGATAGCGCATATGCAACATCTCAATGGTGTCGCGTTGCATGTGGGGGCGGCGACTGTCGGCGAGCATTATCGCGGTTTGGCGCTATATGCTCTGGCGGTTCTGGTGGTCGCGGTGCCGTCGGTGGTCTGGTTGGCAGGATTCGGAGGAATCTTGCTATCTTTCGGAAGCGGCGCGCCCTTCCGTCTACCACTTGTTCTTTTGCTCGCTTCTTTTATCATTCCTGCGTTGGCGGTGGTGGCTGGCATTCCTTTTGCGCACCGCTACTTCAATCTGAGCCTTTTGCTCATAACAACGACGTTGCTCTGGGCGGTCTTCACCGCCCTTGATCGCTTCGGCGCGAATGGCTCGTATGGGGCAGCACGTCTGCT
>SMFH01000175.1_pt1 | contig 11075 bp, 13 predicted proteins | sample 2456121 | NCBI WGS metagenome assembly SMFH01 (sample SAMN10132613, study PRJNA489261) | soil metagenome | isolation source: day120 antibiotic-silty clay loam soil | place: USA
AGAACGGCCTTGGCGTCCTTTGCCGAGTCGGCACGCAATCCATGATCCACCGTCAGAACCACGGGCGGCGGCATCTTCGCGTGTTTGGCATAAGCCGCCAGAAGTAGCATCAGCGCGACAGAGTCGCCGCCGCCCGATACCGCGATGGCGCCGGGCCACGCGGCGCCGGCGCTGCTCAGTGCATTCATGCGTGCCGCGAACTGGGCCGCGATCCCTTCCTCCGGTTTCGCGGAGGATTTCGCGGCAGACTTACTTACAGCGCGCGGCTTTGTGGGCGGCTTTGGCTTGCGCGAGGACGCTTTGGGAAGCTTGCGGGTATTTGCTGGGGAGCGCGCCAAGTGTCGTGCAGCCTTCCTGTTTTTGGTTCAGCGCGATCAGCGACTGTCCGAGTTTGAGCATACTGGCAGGCGCGCGCGGGCTGGAGCCATATTTCTTGATCTCTTCGGCAAAGGCGCGCGCCGCATTGGGATAATCCTTTTGGACGTAGGCGATGTCGCCCACCCAATAAACGGCCTGCGACGCGAGCGGGTCCTTCGGATATGTGTCCGCGAAATTGCGGAAGGCCGCTCGAGCTTCGTCATATTGCGCCTTCGACAGCATATTCATCGCGGCGTCGAACTGCGGGCGCGTGGCGCCGGCCGCAGGGCCGCCCGCATCGGGCGAGCCGGGAGCGGCCAAAGGCAGCGGCTGATTGGAGGGAATTGTGCCCAACACGCCCGGAGGCGGCGACAACCGCGGCGCACCACTGACAGGTGGCGGAGTGCTGACAGGGGACGACCCTCCCGCCGTGCAGGGCAAACCGCCGTCGCCCCCATCGGTGTCCGCGCCCAGCTGATGCGCGGTGAGGGTGCAGAGCTTGTAATCGAAATCCTTTTGCATCCGTTCGATGCGCGCGTTCACATCGCTCAGTTTGTGATCGAGCTGCTCCATCTGCCCTGTAAGGCGACGTATCGAGTCTTCCAGATCGTTCACTCGCTGGGCCAGTTGGGCGATGGAAGCGTCCTGGCTCTGCTCCTTGGCGAGGCGCGCGGCCTTCTCTTCGTCGCTCTCACCGAACAGCGCGGCGGTACGCACATAGCCGGACTTCTGCTGCATCGCCTGGATATGGGTTGCGAGGGCGCGGGCCTGCACCTCATCGGCATCCAGCCTGCGGGCAAGCTTCGGCGCCGTCATCGTCTGCGCGGCATTCACATCCGCCAGCGCACCAACGGCGCCCACGGTTACGCCGACCGCCGCAACGGCCGCGATGCGCCATATGCGCGTTCGCGAGGATTTGCGCATCTTCGTCATGCTCGACATCCACCTTTGATATGGCCCTAAAACCAATTTGGCCGAAACACTTAGCCGAAATTGAGGCTCACCGGAATCCAAAGAAAAAGGCGCCCCGCTCAGGAGGCGCCTTCCCCAGACTTTTTGCAGCTTAGGAGTTTGCGCCGCCGGTGATGGTGGTCACGCCGCGACGATTCTGCGCGTAGCAGCCTTCATCGGACTCTGTGCAGATCGGGCGTTCCTTGCCATAGGAGATCGTATCCACGCGGCCGGCGGAAACACCAACGCTGACCAGATATTCCTTCACCGAATTGGCGCGGCGCGCGCCGAGCGCGAGATTGTATTCGCGGGTGCCGCGCTCGTCGCAATGCCTCGTAGTCGAAATGGACGGTATCGCCAACATTGACGCGCAAATCCTCGGCGCTGCCGGGGACGATGCTCGACGTTGTCGAGCTGGACATCGAATTCGGCGGGGGCGCGGTCTCGACCGCTTTGGGTTTATCGGTGCAGGCCGCCAGAAGAAGGATTGAGCCCACGGCTGCGAATTTGAGGAAAGCTGAAATCTTGCTCATGTAATACCGCTCCGAAAGTGGCTCCCAATGCGCAGGGAACCCAAGCCTGACCCGGCGTGCGCATCGCCGTATAACGACTCAACCCCCCGAATGTTCCCGTTGAGAGGACAACTGTAGAAATCACCCGTTACTGGATCAAGGGCGACCACGCAGGATCGGAGGCAGAACCCGGTGTGGTTACACGCCGTTCATTACGTCCCGTTACATCCACGGACCAGATCGAGGAGCCGCGGCCACCGCGTTCGCTGCGACCGAACATCAAAACGCGGCCGTTCGGCGCCCAAGTGGGGCCCTCATCCTCCCAACCATCCGTAATCATGCGCTCTCCCGAGCCATCGGGCCGCATGACGCCGATGCGGAAAGCGCCTCCGGCCTGCTTGGTGAAGGCGATGAGATCGCCGCGCGGCGACCATACCGGCGTTCCGTTCTTGCCGCCGCCGAAGCTGATGCGATGGGGGTTCGAGCCGTCGGCATTCATGACATAGACCTGCTGCGATCCGCCGCGGTCGGATTCGAACGCGATCTGCGTGCCGTCCGGTGAAAACGACGGCGATGTGTCGATCGCCGGATCCGAGGTCAGGCGCGACACGCTACGGGTCCGCAAATCCATCACATAGATGTCGGAATTGCCGGCGTTCTCCAGCGACATCACGACCTTGTTGCCGTCGGGAGAAAAGCGCGGGCTGAACGTCATGTTCGGAAAGTTGCCGAGCATCTCCTGCTTGCCCGATTCCATGTCGAACAGATAAACGCGCGGCTTGCTGCCGATATAGGACATGTAGGCGATCATCTGCGCCGTCGGGTTGAAGCGCGGCGTCAGAACCAGATAGCTGCCATTGGTGAGGAATTTCGGATTGGCGCCGTCTTCGTCCATCACGGCCAGGCGCTTCTTGCGGTTGGTCGCCGGACCGGATTCGGAGATGAACACGATGCGGGTATCGAAATAGCCCTTCTCGCCGGTGACGCGCTGATAGATCGCGTCCGATACAAGATGGGCGATGCGCCGCCAATTGTCCGGCGTCGTATAATATTGCAGGCCGACCATCTGGCTGCCGCCGGCAACATCCCAAAGGCGGAAGTCCAGACGCAGGCGGCCATCAGGCTGGTGCTGGACCTGGCCGGTGACGAGAGCCTGCGCATTGATCACGCGCCAGTTGCCGAAATTCGGGATGGTGTTGATGTCCTTCACCTGTTCCACGAAGGACTTGGGATCGAGCACCTTGAACAATCCGGAGCGATCGAGATCCGCGCGCACCACGCCTGCGATCTGCGCACCCGAGGGATCGCCGATGAAATCGGGAATGGCGATAGGCAAGGGCTGAATGTTGCCTTGTGTCACATCCACGCGAAGTTGCGCGGATGCCGGCGCCGCATACCCGGCGACGAGCGCGGCAAAAGCAATAACGGCGAGTGCGAACTTTCTCATGGGATGCTCCAAAATCGCTCTGAAAATCACTGCCCCATCATCTGGCGCGGATCGAAGTGGAAGGGATTGATCTCTCGCCACTGATTGTACCGGTCCGCCGGCAGCTTGTAGGGCGCACACTCGTAGATAGCCCGCCGCGCTGCCTCCGCTGCCGCACGCGTATAAGGATTGCCCGCTGCGGTCGATGCGGAGTTTCCAACTAATTGTGGCGGACGTGCGACCGATCCGTCCTGATTGAGCAACAAATCGAAATCGACGACCAAATCCTCGGCGTTTGGCGCGCCGACGGGCGGGCTCCAGCACTGCGCGATCTGACTGCGCAGCGCATCCTGGATGTCGGCCGTCATGGCGGTCTGTGCGCCGAAGCCTTTCACATTGCGCGCGCCGGTCTTGGCGTTGCGCGCACTGGCCGCGGCGGGCTGCTGTTTGTTTAGCAATGCCATGATGTTGTTGATATCGAATTGCTTCTTCTTGGCTTCGGGCTTGGGCTTGTCCTCTGGCTTAAGTTTCGGGACGGGCGCCGGTTCCGGCTTGGCGACCATCGGCTCCGACGGCGCCTGATCGGGCGCCGCTTCAGCCTGCGTATCGGGCGGCGTTACCATGGGCTGCGGCGTGGGCGGCGCGGGCTGCGGCTCTTCCTTCGGCGGCGCCTTGGGCTGTTCCTTCACCATCGCCTTCAGGTTGGTCTTTTCACCGATGGTGACGAGATCGACCGGCACGACCGGCGAATCCTGGATGTTGAGATCGAGCTTGTGCGCGAAGGTGAACAGCGTCGCGCCTATGACGAGGACATGCAGAACCGTCGCTGTGATGATGCCCAGCGGCGACGTTTTTTCACCGGCGCCAGAGGCCAGCGAAATCCTATTTCCGATCGCGCGGCTTTGCGACATCCGTGACAAGTCCGATATGCGTGAACCCCGCGGCGCTGATCTCGGCCATCACCTGCATCACCCGGCCATAGTCCACCGACTTGTCGCCGCGCACGAAGATGCGCTGGTCGTAGCCGTTGGCGGCAATGGCACTAAGCTTGGCGACGAGTTGATCTTCGGGAACCGGCGCGTTCTGAAGATAGATCTTTCCATCGCGGCGCACGGTGACGGAGAGCGGCTCGCGATCCTGGCCCAGCGCCTGGGCCTTTGTCTTGGGCAGATCGACAGGCACCCCCACGGTCAGCAGCGGCGCCGTCACCATGAACACGATCAAGAGCACCAGCATCACGTCCACGAACGGCGTGACGTTGATCTCCGACATCGCATGCGATCGCCCGCGACGGGCGCGGCGATCGACGCGTTTCATGGCCATGGCCATCAGCGCGCCGCCTTCTCGTCGAGCTGGCGCGACAGGATCGCGGAAAATTCATCCGCGAAACCTTCGAGACGACCGGTGTAGCGGCCGATGTCGCCCGCAAACTTGTTGTAGAAAATCACCGCTGGAATGGCGGCCAGCAATCCCATGGCGGTGGCGAACAAAGCTTCGGCGATGCCCGGCGCGACGACGGCCAGTGTGGTGTCATGGCGCGCCGCGATGGCGGAGAAGGAATTCATGATGCCCCACACCGTGCCGAACAAGCCGACAAACGGCGCGGTGGCGCCGACCGTCGCAAGGAAGCCGAGATTCTTCTCGACACTGTCGGTCTCGCGCAGGATGGTGACGCCCATCGTTTTGTCGATGCGCTCCTTGATGCCCGGCAACAACCATTCGCGCGGCGCACCGCCTTCGAACGCGCGGCGCCATTCGCGCAGCGCCGAGACGAACACGGCCGACATGGGATGATCCGGCCCTTTGGCGAATTGCGTGTAGAGTTCGTCAAGCGAAAGGCCGGACCAGAACGTCTTCTCAAAGCGATCGGCCTTGCGGCGCAGATTGGAGAGCGCGATCAGCTTGTTGATGATGATGGTCCATGACCACAGCGATGCCAGAAGCAAAAGCAGGAACACGCCCTTCACGATTGGATCGGCGTGCAGGAAAAGCGAGACCACGGAAATGCCCGCGACAGTCGGTGTGGCGCTGCCGCCGGTCTGCGTGACATCGACATTGGTGACGGGCGCGGCGGCTGGCGGCAGATTCTGCACCTGCGCATCCTGTCCACTGGGCGCCGCGGCGGGCTGCGCAAAGGCCGGCGCAGCAATGCAAAGAGCAAGCGCCGCAAGAGCCACGGCGATCCAACGCGTCAAATTCATCAGCAAACCTCTTCATGCCGGGCCCGGAAGGCGCACCGGTTATTGCTCCGTGATACCGCGTGACGCGCCGGGAGCAAGCGTCATAAGCGCATTTGAACGTGGCCGAAATTGGGCGCTAATCGTTAAGCGACTGTTTCCAAAAGGAAAGGCGAAAGTTTGTCTCGCGTATCCTGCGGAATGCGTTTTGGCTTTCCGGTCAGCGAGATGATGCAGGCTTCGACGGTTCCATGCGTAAGCTGGCGGCCCTCGCAGTAAATGTCCTGCGACGCGATCATCCGCACGCCGGTGTAGTAATGCTCGCAGTGTCGCCCGGCGCGGGCGCCCCGGGCCATCGAGTTCCGCGAGCTTGTGAACGCCAGCGGCACGGAAGAATTCCGTGCGGCCACGCTCCATGAAACGCAGGTAATTGGCGTGATAGACGATGCCGGAGAGATCGGTGTCTTCATAGTAGATGCGGATCGGAAGGACATGCACCTTGCCGGCGAACTTGCCGAAGCTTTCTACGGTTTCGGACATGGGTGCTTCTTGTCTGTGGGACAATGGCCAAGCGGGTGAGACGAACTTTCCGGTGCAATAATCGTCATCGTGAGGACGCCGGTGTCCTTGGGTTTATCCGGTTTGGTCTCCATCGTGAGATAGCTATCGAGCGCGCCGCCAAACTTGCCCCAGAAGCCGAAGGTGACTGCGGTGAAGCCGATCGCAAAGACGATGATCGCAAGGCGCAAGAGGATGCCGTTGATCTTCACTCTTCGTCCTCCCCGCTTTTGAACAGGCCGATCTGAGCCGGATCGCGCGGCGGCGCATTCAATCCCAGATGTCCGTAAGCCGCGCCGGTCAGCATGCGCCCGCGCGGGGTGCGTTGCACGAAACCCTGCTGCATCAGGAACGGCTCCACAATCTCTTCCAACGCATCACGCGGTTCGCCCAGCGCAGCGGCAATCGTCTCAATCCCCACAGGACCACCACTGAAACTTTCCGCGATCAGCTTCAGATAGCGCATATCGAACGCATCCAAGCCCCGCTTGTCCACTTCCAGGCGTGTCAACGCGGCGTCGGCGATCTTCGCATCGACTTGTCTGTGGCCGCCAACACTGGCGAAATCGCGCACCCGCTTGAGCAGGCGGCCCGCGATACGCGGCGTGCCGCGCGCGCGGGAGGCGATTTCCTTTGCCCCGTCCTGGGTGAGATCGAAGCCCAGGACGCGCGCGCCGCGCTCCACGATCGAGAGCAATTCTTCCGGCGTATAGAAATTCAAGCGAACCGGAATGCCGAAGCGGTCGCGCAAGGGTGTCGCCAGCAAGCCTGCGCGCGTGGTGGCGCCGACCAGCGTGAACGGTGCCAGCGTGATCTTCACCGAGCGCGCCGATGGCCCTTCGCCGATGACGAGATCGAGTTCGTAGTCTTCCATCGCCGGATAAAGGATTTCCTCCACTGCGGGATTGAGGCGATGGATTTCATCAATAAAAAGAACGTCGCGCGGTTCGAGGTTGGTGAGAATGGCAGCGAGATCGCCGGCCTTCGCCAGCACCGGGCCGGAGGTCGAGCGGAAGTTTACTCCCAACTCGCGCGCCACGATCTGCGCCAGCGTCGTCTTTCCCAAACCCGGCGGGCCGGAGAACAGGACATGGTCCAGTGCTTCTTCGCGCTCGCGCGCCGCCTGGATGAAGATGGAGAGATTCTCGCGCGCCTGTTTCTGGCCGACGAATTCGCTGAGGCGCTTGGGGCGCAGCGACGATTCCAGCGTATCGTCCTCGCCGCGCTCGGGCGCAACGATGCGATCGGGTTTGGGAACTGCACTCGCCATCTATCGTCCCATCGCGCGCAGGCTTTCGCGGATCAGCACATCCACCGGCGCGTCGCCACCACTTGGGCCCATGTCGCGCACGATCCGCGCCACGCTTTCCGCCGCCTGCCCCTGAGAATAGCCCAGCTTGACCAGCGCCGCGACCGCATCGGCTTCGGGGCCGCGCGGCGCCACAACCGCCACGAAATCCTCGCCTCCATGCCCGCGCAGGATCATCGCGGGGGCCTTGTCCTTCAACTCCGTGACGATGCGCAGCGCCAGCTTGGGGCCGACGCCCTGCGCTTTGCCGATCATCGCCTTGTCGGACAGCGCCAGAGCACGCTGCAAATCTTTCGCCGAAAGCGCCGACAGCACGTTCAGCGCCACGCGGGCGCCGACATTCTGAACCGTCTGCAACAGGCGGAACCATTCGCGCTCTTCGGCGCCGGCGAAACCGTAAAGCCGGATCGCGTCTTCACTGACCTTGGTTTCAATCATCAACGAGGCGGGCGAACCAACCGTCAAGCGGGATAGCGTCGAAGACGGACAATGCACCAGATAGCCAACGCCGTTCACATCGAGGATGCAGTGATCCTCGGCAATCGAATCCACGATGCCCGACAGCTTTCCGATCATGCCATCGACGCCAATATTCGGGCGCGCGTGCCGGAGAGATGGGCGTGCGCGATGGCGGCGGCCAATGCGTCCGCTGCATCGGCGGCTTCGACGCGGGCGGTGGGAAGAAGGCGGCGCACCATCATGCCGACCTGGTCCTTGCCCGCATGACCGACGCCGACGACGCATTTCTTGATGTGGTTGGGCGCGTATTCGGCGACTTCCAGTCCGGCCTGCGCCGCGGCGAGCAACGCGATGGCGCGGGCGTGGCCAAGTTTCAAAGCGGCGCTCGGATCCTTCGCGACGAAGGCCTGCTCGACGCTGATGGCGACGGGGCTGTGTTCGGCGATCACTGCGCAAAGCAGTTCATGCAGCACCATCAGCCGCGCGGCCAGTTCGGACTTCGCATTGCTGGTGAGGACACCATGCGCGACATGGGTCAGGCGGGTGCCGGACATGTCGATGATGCCCCAGCCCATCCTTGCGAGGCCGGGGTCCAAGCCGAGAATGCGAATCGTGGCGCCCATCGGCGATTTGTACCGTGTTTGTTCGAGCCTGTCTTATGCTACGGCGCGCGCGTGATCCAGCATGGCATGGGCAATTTCGCGTTCGCCCATAATGACCTCGCTGGCCCCCAGCTTGAGGAGGTGATCGACCTCCGCATCGAAATGGGCGCGGGCCACGATCTCCAACGCCGGATTGGACCGGCGTGCCTGCTCCACGATCTGCCCCGCCTCGAAGGCCTCGGGGATGGCGACGAAGAGAAGCCGCGCGCCGGCGACATTCGCCGCCTTCAGTACCCGATCCGTTGCGGCATTGCCCTCAATTACTTCAATCCCGGCGCGCTGCAAGGTTTCGATCACATCGGGCGCTTCCTCGATGACGAGGAAAGGAACGCCGTCGCGCTTCAACCCTTCGCCGACGAGATGACCGACGCGGCCATAGCCGACGACGACGGCATGACCGGAATGCTGCGTGGGGGCGATCTCGGCAGGCTTCTCGCGTGGGGCTTCCGGCGTGGCAGGCTCCGGCCGGCGCCTGCGCTCTGCCGCCGCGACCAGGAATGGATTAACGAGAATGGTGAGGATCGAGGTGCCGAGGATGAGATCGCGCGCGCGGTCCGGCAGAAGGCCTTGGCCGATTCCAAGATCCGCGAGGATGAAGGAGAACTCGCCGATCTGCGCCAGACCTGCGCCGATGAAGAGCGCGGTGGCGAAGGGATAGCCGGAGAAGCGCGCGATGAGGAACGCCGCGCCGCCGATGCCGACAATCACGACCGCGATCGACAACGCCAGGATGCCCGGCTCGCGAACGATCACCAGCGGATCGAAGATCATGCCGACGGAGACGAAAAACAGCACCGCGAAAGCGTCGCGCAGCGGCAGGGTTTCTTCGGTGGCGCGCTGGGAAAGTTGCGAGCCGCTCATGATCATGCCGGCGAAGAAGGCGCCCAGCGCGATGGAGACGCCGAACAATTCCGCCGCGCCGAACGCGACGCCGAGGGCCACCGACAACACCGCAAGACGGAAGAGCTCCCGCGAGCCGGTGTGCGCAGTGTAGTGCAGCACCCAGGGGATAACGCGGCGGCCCACGATCAGCATGAAGGCGACGAAGCCGCCGAGCTTGAGGACCGTGAAGCCCAACGCGCGCAAAAGCGACGACGCTTCGATGTGGCCGCCCTTCAGCGCCAAAGCGAGCGGCGGCAGCAGCACCAGCGCCAGCACGGTGATGAAGTCCTGCATCACCAGCCAGCCGACGGTGATGTGGCCGCGCTCGGAATCCATCAGATGCCGGTCTTGCAAGGTGCGGGTCATCACCACGGTGGAGGCGATGGCGAGCGCCAAACCAAACACGATGCCGGTGCCGAAATTCCATCCCACCAGCCAGGCCACGCCTTCGCCCAGCAAGGTGGCGATGGCGACTTGCAGCAGCGCGCCGGGAATGGCGATGCGGCGCACGGCGAGCAATTCGCGCGGCGAGAAATGCAGCCCCACGCCGAACATCAGCAGGATGACACCGATCTCGGCAAGCTGCAGCGTCAGGCTCTTGTTAGCGACGAAGCCGGGGGTGAACGGGCCGACGGCCACGCCGGCGAGCAAGTAACCCACGATGGGCGAGAATTTCAGGCGATTGGCGATGGTGCCGAAAATAAAGGCGAGCCCCAGACCGATCACCAGAACAGCGATCAGGGGCGAATTCTCGGTTAGGTGCGGCGCCTCGGGCATTTGCGCCACATCATGCACTAACCGGACAGTTTCGCCATAAGCGCATCGGAGAGTTCGTAATTTCCGAAGATGGTCTGCACGTCGTCATGGTCGTCGAGGATTTCGATGAGCTTGATCAGCGTCTCGCCATTGTCGTCGCTAACCGGCGTCATCGTCTTGGGACGCCATTCAATCTTGGCGCCGGAGGGCTCGCCCAGCTTCTGCTCCAGCGCATCGCGCACCGCGCCATAGCCGTCGAGCGGGGTGATGAAGGTGTGGCTTTCTTCATCCGACACACATTCGTCGGCGCCGGCGTCGATGGCGGCTTCAAGCATCGCGTCGTCCGTGCCCCTGGCTTTGGGATAGGTGATGACGCCGACGCGATCGAACATGAAGGTGACGGAGTTGGGTTCGCCCAGCGCGCCGCCATACTTCGAGAAGGTCGAGCGGATGTCGCTGCCGGTGCGGTTGCGGTTGTCGGTCTGGGTTTCCACGATCAGCGCGACGCCGCCGGGGCCGTAACCCTCGTAGCGCACTTCCTCGATGTTCTCGGCGCCCGCGCCGGTGGCCTTGTCGATGGCGCGCTGGATATTGTCTTTGGGCATCGAAAGCTGCTTGGCGGCGATGATGGCGGCGCGCAGGCGCGGATTGTGCGCGGGGTCGGGCATGCCCATCTTGGCGCTGACGAAGATTTCGCGCGCCAGCTTGGAGAACATCTTCGAGCGCTCCTTATCGGCGCGCCCCTTGCGATGCATGATGTTCTTGAACTGACTATGACCGGCCATGGCGTACTCTTTGTATAGAAAGCGTTGTTTGAGGGCGCTCTGCCTTCCGGCAACGCGCCGGTGAGATAGCCGGGCGCAGCAAGGTCTTTCAAGGCCCCAAAAAGAAAGGCCCCGCGGGACATCCCATCCCGCGAGGCCTTCTGGTTATATCGCTACACAGCAAGCAGGCGGAGGGCCGTCTTTCAGGCCAACCACAAAGCACCTTCGCTTCAACCTCCCCGGTTTTCTTGCGACTCTTGCG
>SMFH01000155.1_pt1 | contig 11040 bp, 12 predicted proteins | sample 2456121 | NCBI WGS metagenome assembly SMFH01 (sample SAMN10132613, study PRJNA489261) | soil metagenome | isolation source: day120 antibiotic-silty clay loam soil | place: USA
TGGGCGAGCGCAACCGACGGACGGTGCACGCCCGGCACGTGGTCGGGGTGCGCCTCCCCGGCGCCCGCATGATCGGATGCGATCAGCAGCTCGTCGTGGGGGACGAGTCGCGCGGCGCCGTGCACGACCGCGGCCTCGTGGACGAGGAGCCCCGTCTCCGCAAGACGCTTCTGCAGCTGTGCGCCCACAAGCCCTTCGACACGCTCGCGCGTGACGGGAACGCCGAGCAGGAAGAGGCGAAGCAGCACGGCGAGCTCGTCCGCGTCGCCGAGGCGGCGGAGGTACGCAGGCAGCTCGGGCGAGCGTGCCAGGAGCTCGTCCTCGGTCGCCAGGCGCTCCTGGATCCGGCCCGCCGTGTAGCCCGCGCCCCGGAGCAGGCGCGCAAGCTCTGCCGCCGCGGACGGGCTCCGGGCGGACGGAACGTCAGGACGTCGCGGCGGGGGGGCGGCGCGGAAGGGTTCCACGGCGGCCGCCGGTCGGGTCGCTAGAAGGTCTTGTTCGTCTTCAGGTCGTACCCGAACTCGACCGCCGACCCCAGTGAGCCGTCCTCCTTCTCAGGCTTGTACGCGACCTCGAGCTTGGCGAAGTTGAGCGACACCTGGTCCGTCGGCAGGACGTCGGTGCCTTCGGCTCCGCCCGTCTGGAACGAGCTGACGAGGACGTCGTGGAGCTTGAACGTCAGGTAGTCCTGCTGCCCCTTGCCTGCCTTGCGGGCAGTGAGAGTCGCCAGCTTGATGTGCTGGCCCGTCGCGCACGCCTTCATGAGGCCGGCGCTGGCCCTGTTCTGACGCATCACGAAGTGGAAGTCCTGCATCGCGACCTTGCCGCCGCCTCCGCCCGACGAGGCAGGCACCGCGTGGGTCTCGCCCCAGCTCCAGGACTCGACGTCGATCTCGTCCTTGTGCTTGGCATCGGCGCTCTCGCCCTTGATGCCGTCGAGCTTGATGAAGTAGTCGACCGCTGCCATCGCGTCTCCTCGCGGGCCTGCTCCGGCTCGATCCTACTACGGTGCTCGCTGTGGGTCGGCGGGAGCGAGGAGCGCGGCCTTCGCCCGCCCGTACCAGCGCTCCTGGCCGTCCAGGTCGAGCTCCGTCCACGTCTCGCCCGCCTCGGCGGCGAGCCGCTCCGCGAGCTCGACCCGGGCGACGAAACGCTGCGTCGTGGCGCGGAGCGCGAGCTCGGGGTCGACGTTCAGGAACCGGGCGAGGTTCACGATCGTGAAGAGCAGGTCGCCGAGCTCCGCCTCGACGCGCCGGTCGGGCTCGGTCTCGGGCCGGGGCCGCCCGGCACGGGCGACCTCGGCGAGCAGCTCGGCGAGCTCTTCGCGGACCTTCTCGGCGGGGCCGTCGAGATCGGGCCAGTCGTAGGAGATCGGCCGACCGTCGAGCAGGTCTTCCGCGCGCGGAGCAGGGCGGGGAGCGAGTCGGGGACGTCGTGGAACACGCCCTCGCGCCCCTCCTGCTCGGTCTTGATCGTCTCCCAGCGCTCCCGCACCCGCGCCGGCGTGCGCGCCTCCGCCTCACCGAAGACGTGCGGGTGGCGGCGGACGAGCTTCTCGTGCACGCCGCGCGCGACCGCGTCGAGGTCGCCCTCGCCCCGCTCGTCGAGGAGGCGCGAGAGGAAGAACACCTGGAACAGCAGGTCGCCGAGCTCGTCGCGGAGCTTCGCCGGGTCGCCGACGACCGCGGCCTCGGCCACCTCGTACGCCTCCTCGACGGTGTGTGGGACGATCGTCCGCTCGGTCTGCTCCCGGTCCCACGGGCACTCGACCCGCAGGACGGCGGTCAGCTCCTGGAGGTCGCGCAGCGCGTCGGCCACGCGCGGGAGGCTAGCCGGTCGTCGTGTCGGTGCCGGTGGAGGTCGTCTCGGGCGGCTCGTAGCCGGTCGCGTACTGGACCTTGCCCTTGTAGGCCTTCTCCACCTTCGAGACCCACGCGCTGACCGCGTCGCTCTTCTTCTGCTCGAGGAGCTGGGCCTTGATCTCGGTCCGCGCCTTGGTGAACGGCGTGACGCTGCCCTTCTTGACGTCGCCGAGCGGCTGGATGATGTGGTACCCGAACTGCGTCTTGACCGGCTCCGAGATCTCGTTCGTGTCGAGCGAGAAGGCCGCCTTGTCGAACGCCTCGACCGTCTGGCCCTTGCTCACGGTGAGCTTCCCGCCCTGCTCCTTCGAGCCCGGGTCCTCCGAGTGCTGCTTCGCCAGCGCCGCGAAGTCCGCACCGTTCTCGAGCTCGCCGCGCAGCTTGTCGGCCTCGGCCTTCGTCTTCACGAGGATGTGGCGCACCTCCCGCGAGTCCGCGACCCGGTACCGGTCGATGTTCTGGTCGTAGTACTGCTGCGCCTCGCCGTCGGAGACCTTCACGTCGGCCGTGATGTCCTTGTAGATCCCGGCGTTGACGAGATCCGCGCGCGCGTCCTGGCGGAGCGCGGCGATCGAGTACGACTGCTCCTTGAGGCCCTGCTCGAACTTCTTCTGGTCGCCCCCGAAGTACTGCTTTCGGACCTCGTCGATCTTCTTCTGGATCTGCGCGTCCGTGATCTCGACGCCGAGCTTGTCGGCCTCGCGCGCGTACTCCTCGCGCTGGACGAGGAATGCGACGGCCTGCGTTCGCAGCGACTGGTACTCGGACGTCCCCTGCTTCGGGAACTGCCGCTTCTGCGCCTTGTACGTCTTCTCCGTCCGCTGGAGGAGATCCTGGACGGTCGACTTCTGGATCGGCGTCCCGTCGACGACGGCGGCCGCGTCCGACGGCACCTCGTCGGTGTCCCCGCACCCGGCGGCGACGACGGTGAGCGCGGCCAGGGCCGCGGCGGCGAGCATCAGCGAACGCTTCATCGGTTCCTCTTTGTAGGCGACTTGCGGTTACGGGCGCGTTACGACGGGTTCGGAAAACGTACGGGCACGGGCCTTGCCTCGTGCTCAGCCGTCCCGGCGAGCGGCAACGATAGCATCGGCGAGCGCGAGCGCCCCCTCGAGCCCCTCCGCCCGGATCTGACGCGCCCGCCACGGAAGACCAGGTAGTCCGCCCCGACGAGCGCGAGCGCGAGGCGGGCCTCCTGGAGCCGGAAGAGGTTCTCGACGGGCTCGGGGAGCGGCCCGTAGCGATCCTCGGTGGCTGCGCGGAGCTCGCGCAGCTCGTCCTCGTGCTCGGAGAGGGCGATCCTGCGATGGAGGTCGATCTTGAGCGCCTCCGCCTGGACGTATGCGGCGGGGACGTACGCGTCGACGCGCGCGTCGATCCGCACCGGGCGGGCGACGACCCGCTGCTGCCCGGACAGCTCGGCGACCGCCTCGTTGAGCATCTCGACGTAGAGCTCGAACCCGAGCGCCGCGACGTGGCCCGACTGCTCCGCGCCGAGCAGGTCGCCCGCGCCCCGGATCTCCAGGTCGCGCATTGCGATCTGAAAGCCGGCGCCGAGCTCCGTGTGGTCGGCGAGCGTCGCGAGCCGCGCGCGCGCCTCCGCCGTCAGCTCGGTCGCGTCGGGATAGAAGAGGTATGCGTGCGCGGTCACGTCCGAGCGCCCGACGCGGCCACGGATCTGGTACAGCTGCGCGAGCCCGAGGGTGTCGGCGCGCTCGACGATCAGCGTGTTCGCCTGCGGGATGTCGATCCCGGACTCGATGATCGTCGTCGACACGAGGGCGTCGGCGTCGCCCGCAAGGAAGGCGTGCATCCGCTCCTCGAGCTCCCGCTCGGCCATCTGGCCGTGCGCCACGAGGAAGCGAAGCCACGGACAGAGCTGCCTGAGCTTCTCGGCCGCCTCGTCGATCGACTCCACGCGGTTGTGGAGGTAGAACGACTGGCCCCCGCGGCTGTGCTCGCGCTCGAGCGCGACGCGGACGAGCTCGTCGTCGAGCTCGCCGACCGTCGTGCGGATCGCCCTTCGCCCTTCGGGCGGCGTCTCGATCACGGAGATGTCGCGCAGGCCGGAGAGCGACATGTGCAGCGTCCGCGGGATGGGCGTGGCAGAGAGCGCGAGTACGTCGACCTCGAGCCGTAGCGCGCGGAGCAGCTCCTTCTGGCGCACGCCGAAGCGCTGCTCCTCGTCGACCACGACGAGGCCGAGCTCCTTCGGGATCACGTCGCGCGAGAGGATCCGGTGCGTGCCGACGAGCACGTCGACCTTCCCCTCACCGAACTCCCGCAGCACCTGCTTCACGTCGGCCGGCCGGCGGAACCGTGACACCATCTCGACGCGTACGGGGAAGTCGCGGTATCGGTCCCGGAACGTGTTCCAGTGCTGCTCGGCGAGGATCGTCGTCGGACAGAGCACGAGCACCTGACGCCCGTTGACGGCCACCGCGAAGGCGGCGCGGACGGCGACCTCCGTCTTCCCGAACCCGACGTCACCGCAGACGAGCCGGTCCATCGGGCGAACGGCCTCGAGATCCTCCTTGACGGCCTCGATCGCCCGCTGCTGGTCGTCGGTCTCGCGGTAGGGGAACGACGCCTCGAGCCGCTCCAGCCAGTCGCTCTCCAGCTCGTGGGCCGTCCCCTCGGCGCGCTGGCGCTGCGCGTACAGCTGGAGCAGCTCGCCGGCGAGCTCCCGTACCGAGGCGCGCGCCCGGGACTTGAGGTTTTGCCAGGCCTTGCCGCCGAGCTTCGACAGCGCGGGCAGCGCGGCGTCGGCGCCGATGTAGCGCGACAGCTTTCCGACCTGCTCGTGCGGGACGAACAGCCGGTCCTCTCCGCGGAAGGCGAGATGGAGGTAGTCGCGGGTGACCCCCGCGACCTCCTTCGTGTCGAACCCGAGCAGCTTGCCGATCCCGTGGTCCTCGTGGACGACGTAGTCGCCGAGGCGGAGCTCGGCGAAGCTCGCGAGCGCCCGCCCCAGCCGCGCGTCCGTGCGCGGCGGGCGTTTGCGGAAGACCTGCGTGTCCGGCAGGAGCGCGATGCCCAGGTCGCGCGACACGAACCCGCGGCGCGCGGGCACGATCGCGAAGCGGACCCCCGGCTCGGAGGGGAGCGCCTCGCCCGGCTCGAGCAGGGGAGCGTCGACCTTGCGAAGCAGCCCCGCCTGGCGCTGCGCCTCGCCCGAGTGGGCGAACGAGACGACGACACGGTTGCCGGAGCGGACGAGCCCCGCGAGCTCGTTCTCCGCCTCGCTCAGCCCCCGCGCGGCGATCGCCGGCCGCTGCGCCTCGAAGGAGTGCGCCTGAGAGCGAGGAAACGGGTCGAGCTGTGTGGCCCCGTCGAGGTCGACGGGTGCGACCCCGTCCTCTTCCCAGACCCGGCGCAGGTCGTCGGGGCTCCAGACGAGGTCGGGCCGGCGATCGACCGGGGGGACGAGGTCGGCGGGCACCTCGACACCCCGCTCGTCGCCCTCCTCCGGTGGGAGCTCGCGCACGGCGAACTGCCCGCGCTCCTCGACCCGGTCGACCCGTTCGTAGCCCGCGAGCGCGAGATGCTCCGCGAGCCCCTCGATTCCCGGCTCGTCCCCGACCCGCACGCGCAGAGGAGCCGGGCGAGCCTCGGCCGGCGGGAGCCACTCGCCGAGCGCTCGTGCGGACGCGCAGACGAGACCGCCGGCGGCGAGGACGTCGAGCGCCCGGTACCGCTCGCCGACGAGGTGAGGCGGCGGAGTGAGCCCCGACCCCCACCCGACGCCGCGACTCGGCAGGAGCGCGACCGGGCCGTCCCCGACGAACCACGACGCGGCCTCGGCGGCGTCACGCGCGTCGGCGTCGTCCGGCAGGAGGACGAGCAGCGGCCCGCCGAGCTCCGCATGGAGTGCGGCGAGCAGCAGCGGCAGGATCGGCTCCGACACGCGGGCGCGGGTCGGCAGCGCAGCGACGAAGCGCTGGAAGCGCTCGCGCTGCCGAAGCTCGTCGACGAGCGACGAGAGCGGCGTAGTGGCTGCGGTGAGCTGGTCCATGGAAACGGCGGGGATCGCGCCCCGCGGGGTCATCGTACTGGCGTCCCGCCGCTCGACCGCGCGGCCGGCGAACCGCCTTCCACATGCCCCCAGGGGCACCCCAGGTGCCCTGTTGTCACGGTATCGGCCAACCCGTGACAGAAGGGTGTCGGCTTCGCACCGAATGTGTGACGCCTACAGGCGGAGGATGTCGGCCGGCGCCTCCTCCGGCTGCGACCGAGGTTCCGACCGAGGCCCGGCCCGGAGCGGCGCTCCGCGCGACCGCGGCGCGGAGGGCGGTCAGTTGAAACGGCGCTGTGTCTCTTCGAGACCCTCGGCGACGAGGCACTCGACCGCGTCGGCGGCGCGCGCCACCATCGCCCCGGCGTCGTCCTCCGGTGCGAACCCGGAGAGGACGTAGTCGGCCACGGGTCTCGGGTCGCCGCGGCCGGGCCGCCCGACGCCGATCCGCAGCCGGAGGAACTCCTGCGAGCCGAGCCGCTGCGCGATCGAGCGCAGCCCGTTGTGGCCGGCGAGCCCGCCCCCGAGGCGGGCCTGGAGGCGCGAGGTCTCGAGATCGACGTCATCGTGCACGACGAGCACCTGACCCGGAGGCAGCTTGTAGAAGGCGCCCGCCGCCTGGATCGAGGCCCCGGACTCGTTCATGTACGTCTCGGGCTTCAGCAGCGCGAGCTTCGCCTCGCCCACGCGCACGTCGGCGAGCCGACCGCGGAACTTCCCCTTGAACGAGCCGCCGTGCCGCCGTGCCAGCTCGTCGACGACCATCCAGCCGACGTTGTGGCGGTCGTGCGCGTGCTCCCTACCGGGGTTCCCGAGCCCCGCGACGAGCAGATCCACGGACGCACCGACCTCTTCCCGGCGGAAGAGGCGCACGGACTACTCCGTGCCGCTCTCCGAGCCCTCGCCGCCCGAGGCCTCGGCGCTGGGCTCGCCATCCTCGCCCTCGGCCCCCTCTTCGCCTTCCTCGCCCTCGGCCGCCTCTTCCGCCTCGAGCTCCGCGATGCCACGCGGCATCGAGCAGTTCGCGAGCACCGTCTCCGGATCGTCGAGGAATGCGACGCCCTCGATCGCCTCGAGATCGGCGATGCGGACTGTCGCACCGACCTCGAGCGACGACATGTCCGCCTCGATGTGCTCCGGGATCGCGGTCGGCAATCCCTCGACGCGGATCTCGCGCGTGACCTGCTGGACGACGCCGCCCTGCTTCGCGCCGGGCGACTCGCCGATCAGCTGGACGGCGACCGACGCCTGGATCGGCTGGTCGAGGCGCACCTCGTGGAAGTCGACGTGCGTCAGCGTGCCGCGGATCGGATGCTGCTGGTACTGCTTGAGCACCGCGTGGTGCGGGGTCTTCTGACCCTCGATCACAACGTCGAGGATCGCGTGCAGGCCCGACGGGCCGGTCAACGCCGAGCGGAGCTCACGCTCCCCGACGACGATCGCGCGCGAATGCCCCTTGCCGTAGAGAACGCCCGGGATCAGGCCCCCCCTCCGGAGGCGCCGGACGCGGCGCGAGCCGACCTGGTCGGCTCCGCGCTCGGAGACCTGAAGCGTGACGCGCTCGCTCGACATCGGCGCACAATGGTAGCGGAGGCTCTCCTCCGGCACCCCGCCGCGGTCTCGGCGCGTTGCTCATGATCGCGCACCCAGGGGCCATTGGATTTGGATCGGCAACGGCGTACTCTCTGGGACGGAGACGGCGTGGGGGTTGGGGCCGTGCGCCGGGGGAGGTGCCGAGGCCGCCCGAGGAGAGCGGCCTCGGTGCTTCCGGGACGATGACCCCGGTTCAACTCAGGAGCTCGTGCGCCCGCTCGGCATCGTCCGGGTGAACGAGGATCGCCAACGGGCCCATGATCCCTCCGCCGCTCGTGCCGACTCCGAGCGGCCAGCTTGCTCCCAGGTTCGTCTTACGCCACATGGCCGGGATCCCCTCGAGGCCGAGCCGAGAGACCGCCAGATCGGCCTCGGGCTCGGTGTCCACGAGCCCTACGCGGACGAGATCGTCCATGGCCGGCCCGCGAGCCTCTAGACCGGGGACGGCGGCCGCTCGTGGCTCGCGACGGCGTCCCAATCGAATGAGTCGTCGCGGATGAAGCGCACGAGCCTGAGCTCGTTCTCGGTGAGCTCCGGCGGTCCCTCAGCGTCCTCGACCTGTGATCGCAGATGCTCCATCACCGCCTGCGCCGTGAAGTTCCGAAGCGCGTGCCTGACGCCTCTCATGTCAGCCACCTCCCTGGCAGGTGGATCGACGCGATCAGAAGAGCTGGTTCTCGCCGCCGAAGATCGCCGAGACCGAGTCGTCGGAGAACACGTTCATGATCGTCTCCGCGAGGAGCGGCGCGACGGTGAGGACCGTGAGGTTGTCGGGGCGCTCCCGGGGATCGATCGGGACGGTGTCCGTGACGACGATCCCGGTGATGTCCTCGGCGCCGGCGAGCCGCGCGAGCCCGTCCTTGCTGAGGAGCGCATGCGTGACGTAGATCCACACCTCGCGCGCGCCGTGCTCGCGCAGCGCCCGGGCACCCGCGATCAACGTCCCACCGGTCGTCGTGACGTCGTCGCCGACGATGCAGATCTTGTCGCGCACGCGCCCGGTCACCTCGGTCACGGCGACCTGCTCGCTCCCGAGGCGTGTCTTGTGCATGACCGCGAACTCCGCCTCGAGCATCTCCGCGAACCGCACCGCGACCTTGGCGCGTCCCGCATCCGGCGCGACCGAGACGACCCCCTCGCCGTGGAAGCCGAGGTCGCGGAAGTGTCGGGCGAAGAGCTGCTGCGCCGTCATGTGATCGACCGGGATCGTGAAGAAGCCCTGGATCTGGCCGGCGTGGAGATCCATCGTCAGCAGCCGGTCGACGCCCGCCAGCTGGAGCATGTCCGCGACGAGGCGGCCGGAGATGGGCTCGCGCGGCTTAGCCTTGCGATCCTGCCGCGAGTAGGCGAACCACGGGATCACCGCGGTGATGCGCTTCGCGGACGCGAGCCGCGCCGCCTGGATCATCAGCAAGAGCTCCATCAAGTGCTGGTCGACCGGCGGGCTCCCGGTCTGGACGATGAACACGTCGGCGCCGCGGATCGACTCGCAGTAGCGGACGTAGGTCTCGTCGTTCGGGAACGTCTCGAGCTCGATCTCGCCGAGGTCGACGCCCAGCCGCTCGCTGATGCGCTCTGCGAGCGCCGGGTGGGACCGGCCCGAGAAGACCATCAGCCGCTTCTGCGGCGTCAGCGGGATCGCATGTCCGGGCTTCAACGTCGGCTCCACCGTGACGTGCTCGAGACCGGGCAGCGCCTTCTCAATCGTTCCTGCGTCCACCGCGCTCCTCCTTGACTACCTGCCTCGGGGGGAACCCAACCAGCGCGTTCTCGGGGACGTCGTCCGTTACGACCGTGCCTGCGGCCGTCCACGCGTCGTCTCCGATGTTGAGTGGTGCAACGAGGACAGTGTCCACACCGACCCTGACGTCACGCCCGATCTCGGTTCGCTGCTTGGGGCCACCGCCGTGCGGGAGGTTGACGGTGATCGAGCCCGCGCCGACGTTCGTCCGGTCGCCGATCTCGGCGTCTCCCATGTAGGACAGGTGCGGCACCTTGGTTCCTTCGCCGAGCGTCGTGTTCTTCAACTCGACGAAGGTGCCTGCCTTGGAGGATGCCCCGAGCACGGTGCCGGGGCGAAGGTAACAGAACGGCCCCACGACCGCGCCGGGCCCGATCGCGACGTCGACGGCGACGACGAGCGGCCCGATCTCGGCCTCGCCGGCGATCGCCGTCGAGCCCCGCAGGACGGTGAACGGATGGACGACCACGTCGGGCTGGAGCGTCACGGTCGGCTCGATCCAGGTCGTTGCCGGGTCGACGATCGTCACGCCGGCGAGCATGTGCGCCTCGTTGATGCGGTCGCGGAGCACGGCGGTGGCGGCGGCGAGCTCGACCCGCGTGTTCACTCCCTCGGCCTCCCCGGGGTCGGCGGTGACGTAGGCCGCGACGGTCGCCCCAGCGTCGGCAATCCCACGCACGGCGTCGGTGAGATACAGCTCGCCCTGGGCGTTGTGCGCGGTGAGCTCCTCGAGCGCGGGCCAGAGAGCATCGCTCCGAAACACGTAGATCGAGGAGTTCACCTCGTCGATTGCGAGCTGCTCCTCGGTCGCGTCGCCCGCCTCGACGATCGCGACGACGCTCCCGTCACCACCGCGGACGATGCGGCCGTATCTCCTCGGATCGTCGGGCACGAACGAGAGCACCGTCGCGGCGGCGTCCGCTTCCCGGTGGACCCGCACGAGCTCGCCGAGACACTCCGTCGTGATCAGCGGCGTGTCGCCCGAGAGGACCAGGACGGCGTCTGCGCCCGAGAGCGCGTCACGCGCCGAGCGGACCGCGTCCCCGGTGCCGAGCGGGCGCTCCTGAATCGCGATGTGGAGGCCCTCGAAGGCGGCGGCGGTCTGTGGAGAGGCGACGACGATCAGCGGATCGGGCTGGAGCGGCGCCGCCGACGAGACGACCCAGTCGACCATGCGGCGGCCGAGCAGCGGGTGCAGGTGCTTCGCGAGGCCGGAGCGCATGCGCGTCCCGAGCCCTCCGGCCATCACGACTGCAGCGAGACTCGTCGGCATCACGTGTTGACGATGGCTGGGGCGCCAGGATTCGAACCTGGGATCACGGGACCAAAACCCGTTGCCTTACCGCTTGGCCACGCCCCATCAAGGGACAGGGAGTGTATCCGGCAGGCGGACGGCTACCGGCGGTCGAGGAGGATCGCCGCGAGCGCAAGCACCGCGAGCAGCACGACGGCGACGGCGGCGAGCACAACCAGCGCGCCCGCGAGCACCGGGACGAGCACGACGAGCAGCTGCGACACGGCCGCCGTCCACGTGAGGACGCGCACGTCCGAGCTCTCGTGCTCTCTCCCCCAGCCCGCATACGCGGCGACGGCGCCGAGCGCCAACAGCACGACGAGCCACCACGGCATCACGCCGACGATCACGAGGATGCCCTCGGCCGCCGCGATCGCGAGCGCAATCCGGAAGCGGTTGTGGCGAACGCGCCGGGTGAGCCTGCGCTCGCGGTGCTCGAGGAGGTACTGGTCGCCCATCGTGTGAAGGTATCAGCCGGGTTCTGCCATCCACGTGCGCGCAACACGCCTCTCGAGCGACGCCCTGGCGCGCTCCG
>SMFH01000178.1_pt1 | contig 11028 bp, 8 predicted proteins | sample 2456121 | NCBI WGS metagenome assembly SMFH01 (sample SAMN10132613, study PRJNA489261) | soil metagenome | isolation source: day120 antibiotic-silty clay loam soil | place: USA
AGGAACTGGAACGCGTCGCCGCCGCAAACGAAAAATTCGATGTGGTGATTGCCGATCCGCCGCCCTTCGTGAAATCCCGCAAGGATCTGGAGCCGGGCGCCAAGGCCTACCGCAAGCTGGCGCGGCTCGCTGCGGCCGTGACGGCACCGAACGGATTTCTTCTTCTCGCATCCTGCTCGCACAACATCGCGGCAGACCGTTTCGCTCTGGAATGCGCCATCGGCATCTCGCGCGCCAATCGGCGCGGAGCGCTGATCCGCCAGTCGGGCGCGGGCGCGGATCATCCGGTGCATCCGATGCTGCCGGAAACCGCTTACCTCAAGGCGCTGGTCTACGCGCTCGACTGACTATTTGCGGAAGCGATAGACGAATTGATCGGTGTGACCCCGGATCGCTTTGTCGAACACCGTGGCCTTGTGCGTGTCGGCGGGATTGCGCAGCACATCGCTTTCGCCGTCGAACTTGAAGCCCACGCTTGTCACCTGCGTCTTCACGATGGCCGGATCGATGCGGTGCAGCGTGTCGGTATCACGCATGCCCGAGCCGGCATCGGCGACATGATCGACCACGATGAATACGCCGCCCGGCTTGAGCGCCGCATAGACCTGCTTGTCGAACGAGACCGGATCGATCTTGCCCATGAATTTGTCCGGATAGTCGTGATAGTTCTGCGAGGTCCACACGACATCGGCCCTGGTCGGAATCGCGAAATTCGCGGCGGGTTGCACGATCACGCTGACATTGGCGTATTCCGGCTTCGCGGCCATCGCCTTGGTTGCGGTCACATCGTCAGCCGCTTCACTGGCGTATTCATTGGGCCACACCGCATAGACGTGACCTTTCGCCCCGACGATCCTGGAGAAGATGCGCGTGAAATATCCGCTGCCCGGAATGAGATCGACGACGGTGTCGCCCGGCTTCACCTCGGCGAAGGCCGCAAGCTCACCCGGATGGCGCCGCGCATCGGCCGCCGCATCACCGGCGCGCGCGGGATCGGCGAGAGCGACACCTATATAAGGCGGCGTGTCGCCGGCGGATGCAGCCGTCGCAAACGAAAGCCCAAGGCCCAAAGCACTGGCAAGCAGAAGCGAACGGTGCAGCATGACATTTCTCGCAAGTTTGATCGGTGGGCGTGAGCCTATCTCCCTCTCGTCGCCGCGCCAGTCACAAACGCGTCAAGGGAATGGATCGCCGCTGCGTGCTGCCCAACCCGTATAGATCATGCCCAGTTGCTTGGCGCGGAAGTCGCCAACAGCTTGGGTCTGATCATCGAACACCAGGGTTTGCGGCGCAGCATCCGAGGATGTGGGCCATTGCGGAAGGTCCGCGCCATTGGGATCGCCCCTCTTGGCGAAGTTCGTCCAATAGTCCTGGACGAGTCCGACCATCTTCTTGTCCTTGTCGGTCACGAAGGATGTCAGCATCGCGCCGCGCGGCGTCTGCGAGAAACCATGCAGGCCGAAAACATAGATGATTTCACCACCATGCCCCACGCCGGGATCGCGCTTGCGCAATGCATCGGCGATATAACGGAAATGATAGACATAAGCGTTGTCGCCGGCCTTCGCCGCATAATGCGCGAAGCCCTGCGCACCGGATGCGAACAAGGCATCGCTGAAGAACTGCCGCACGAATTCGTCATCGGCGATTTTGCCGTCGGCGTCGTATACCGCGCGCACAGCCGCGAGCTTGTCGCCCAGCGGGTTCAACAGGCTGTCCTTTGTCATGCCGATAAACGGCATCAGCGTGGACTCATTGCTGTTCGAGCCCGCCATGTACGTCGCTTTGGCGATTTTGCCTTGCGAGAACAGTTGGGAGACCTGGTCGGGAAGCACCGCGCCGTCCACCATCGGTGTCGTGCCGTTTTCGACATTGTCTTTTGTCGCTTGCACGATGCTGGCAACCGGCAACGCGCGCAGCTTCGCCGGATCGTTGCCGGCACGAGTCTTTTCCGTAAACACCGCCGCGGCTGCCTGCGCTTCCGTCTCCGTCGGTGTGTGGATGAGTCCGAGGCCGGATTCGGAGATCGCCTTGGCGAAAAGCCCACGCGACAACGGCGACACCATGAGGTCGTTCACGCTCATGCCGCCGGCAGATTCGCCGAAGACGGTGACGTTTGAAGGATCGCCGCCGAAGGATGCGATGTTCGCCTGCACCCATTTCAGCGCCGCGATCTGATCGAGCAATCCGTAGTTGCCGTGCGGCTCGTCCGGGTGTTCGGCAGCGAGCGTGGGAAGGTCGAGGAAGCCGAACCAGCCGAGCCGGTAATTGAACGTCACCACGATCACGCCGTGCTGCGCCAGCTCCATGATCCTCGCTTTCGGGAAGCTTCTCATAGGCCATGCCTTTGGGCCGGGGCGCCTGCATGCAGATGGGGCCGAACTTGCTCGCATCGCGCACGCCGCTCCAATTGGCGGCGGGTTGCGGCGCGCGCCAGCGCAGGTCGCCGACCGGTGGCGCGGCAAAGGGAATATTCTTGAAGACGGAAATGCCGCCGTCGGTCGTCCCCGCCAACCTGCCCTGCAGGACCGTCACCTGGGGATCGGCCGAAGCCGCACCGCAGATCAAAACCGAAATTGCCACCGCCAATGCGAAACCGCGCATCGTCCCCTCCGCCATCACCTCACATACGAGAGGTGTTCGGGCGCTGTCCGTCAAGTCAGATGCTGATCTGCGTCCCCAGCTCAACCACGCGGTTGGCCGGCAGGCGGAAGAACCGCGCGGGCGAATAGGCATTGGACGCCAGCCAAGTGTACAGCGCGATGCGCCACGGACTGAGAACGGGCCGGCTTGCCGGCACCAGCATCTCGCGGCCGACAAAGAAGGTGGTGCTATCGGGATCGATGACGAGGCCATAGGGCCGCGCCAACTCCAGGCTCTTGGGCACGTCCGGATATTCGAAGAAGCCGTAATGCAGCTTCACGGCGAAAAAGCCCTTGCCCAGCTTCTCCACCTCCACATGCCTGGCGGGCTCGACCACCGGCACGTCTTCCACGATCACGCTCACAAGCACCACGCGCTCGTGCAGGAGGCGATAGTGCTTGATGCTGTGCAGCATCGGCCCCGGCGTCAGATCGGTGCGCGGTGTGAGGAACACCGCGGTCCCGGCAATGCGCTGCGTGGATTTGTCGGCGCGTTCGAGAAAGAGCCCACGCGCCATGTGTCCATCACCACGAATACCGCCGCGGCGACGGCCAGCGGTAGCCATCCGCCCTGAATGACCTTCAGCGTGTTGGCGGAGAAAAATGTGAGATCGATGAGGCCGAGCGTGCCGAACAGCAGAACCACCAACGGCAGCGGCCAACGCCAGCGGCGGCGCGCAACAACCGCGACCAGGAATGTCGAGATCGCCATCACGCCCGTGACCGCGATGCCATAGGCGGCGGCCAGCGCATCGGAAGATTTGAAGATGAGCACGATCAGCACCACGCCGATGCCCAGCATCGCGTTGATGCGGGGCACATAGATCTGTCCCTGCTCAGTGGCGGAGGTGTGCCGCACTTCCATGCGCGGCAATTGTCCCAGCTGCACCGCCTGCTGGGTGATTGAGAAGACACCGGAGATCACGGCCTGCGATGCGATGATGGTGGCGACAGTGGCCAGCGCCACCAGCGGGTAATGCGCCCAATGCGGTGCCAGCGAATAGAACAGGAAGTTGACGGCATGGGGGTTCACCAGCAGCATCGCGCCCTGGCCGAAATAATTCAGGAACAGGGCGGGCAATGCGAAGAAAAGCCACGCCACCTGGATCGGCTTGCGCCCGAAATGGCCCATGTCGGCGTAAAGCGCTTCGCAGCCCGTGACAGCGAGCACGACGGAGCCCAGTGAGACGAAGGCGGTCCAGGGTTCATGCTGAAACAGGGCGACGGCATAATCCGGATTGATCGCGCGCAGGATCTGCGGCGCATGCAGGATGGCGTTCAGGCCCAGAACGCCGATGACGACAAACCACACCACCATCACCGGTCCGAACAGCGCGCCGATCTTTTTGGTGCCATGGCGTTGGATGATAAAGAGCCCGACGAGGACGATCAGCGAGATGGGCATAACCCATTCGGCGAAAACGGGGCTCTCCGCGCCGATGCCCTCGACGGCGGAAAGAACCGAAACAGCAGGCGTCAACATGCCGTCGCCATAGAACAGCGCCAGGCCCAGCAGTGCGACCAGGCCGATGGAGGTTTTCACGCGGCGGCTCAATCCCGTCACGCGGTGGGCGAGCGCCGCCAGCGCCAGCACGCCACCCTCGCCATTGTTGTCCGCGCGCATGATGAAGACGACGTATTTCACCGTCACCACGATGAGCAGCGTCCAGAAGATCAGTGACAGCACGCCCATCACGGCGACCACGCCCGGCAGCGCACCGCCCGCGGAAAGCGCGGCTTGTTTCATCGCGTAGAGCGGGCTGGTGCCGATGTCGCCGAAGACGACGCCGAGCGCGCCGACCGTCAGGCCGATTTGGCGCCGCGCGGAAACGGACGTGGCTTGCACATGAGAAGCCGAGGACATGCTTGCACCTAGATGGTCGTCTGGGTTCCCAGCTCAACCACGCGGTTGGGCGGCAGATGATAGAAACGCGCAGGCGACAATGCGGATGCGGCGAGCCGCATGTAAAGCCACAGCCGCCAACGGCCTAGCGCGGAATGTTCGGCGGGCACCAGTGTTTCGTGGCCGATGAAGAAGGTGGCTGTCTCCACGTCGATGGCGAGGCCGAAGGGGCGCGCTTCTTCCAGCGCGCGGGGCACATCGGGTGTCTCGAAGAAGCCATGGTGGATGTTCACATTGTAGAACCCCTTGCCGAGCTTCTCGACCTCGATGCGCTTGGCGGCCGGCACGATCGGCGTGTCGTCGACCAGCACATGCGCGAGGATCACGCGCTCATGCAGGACCTTGTTGTGCTTGAGATTGTGCAGCAGCGCGCCGGGCACGACGTCGCCGCGCGCCGACAGGAAGATCGACGTACCCGCCACGCGCACCGGTGTCTTGTCGGCGCGTTCAAGGAAAAGATTGAGCGGCATGGATTCGCTGCGGATCTTCTCCATATGCATGCGCCGCCCGTTGCGCCAGGTTTCCATCAACACAAAGACGAAGCCCGCGATCGCGAGCGGCAGCCAGCCGCCCTCCGGAATCTTGAGCATGTTGGCGCCGAGGAAGAGGAAATCGATGATCGCCAGAAGCCCGAACAGCGCGATCACGAGCCCAAGCTTCCAGCGCCACTGCCGCGCCGCCACGAGCGACACATTCATCGTGTCGATCACCATCACGCCGGTGACGGCGATGCCGTAGGCCGAAGCCAGTGCGGCGGAGCTTTTGAAGATCAGCACGATCAGCACAACGCCGATACACAGGATCGCGTTCATGCGTGGCACGAAGATCTGCCCGTAATCCGTCGCCGAGGTGTGGCGGATCTCCATACGCGGCAGCTGGCCCAGCTGAACCGCCTGCTGGGTGATCGAGAACACGCCGGAGATCACCGCCTGCGAGGCGATCACCGATGCGATGGCGGACAGGATCACCATGGGGTAGTGCGCCCAATGCGGCACGACGGAAAAGAACGCGATGCTCGCCAGATGTGGGTCGCGCAGGATGGCTGCGGCTTGCCCGAAATATTCCAGCAGCAATGCCGGCAACGCGACGAAGAACCAGGCTTTGCGGATTGGCGCCTTTCCGAAATGGCCCATGTCGGCATAGAGCGCCTCGCAGCCGGTGACGGCGAGGACGACCGCGCCCAGCGACACGAAAGCGTGCCATGGTTCTTCGACGAATATCCGGATCGCGTACCACGGATTGATCGCGACCAGCACCGATGGCGTCTGCACCAGCGAGATCGTGCCCAGCACCGCCAGCACCGCGAACCACAGCACCATGAAGGGGCCGAACAGCGTGCCGATTTTCGCCGTGCCGCGACTCTGCATCGCGAAGAGGCCGATCAAAATGATCAGCGTCAACGGTATGACCAACGGTTCGAACTCGCGGCTGCCGAGGCCCAGTCCTTCAACGGCCGACAGAACGGTGATCGCCGGTGTCAGCATGCCGTCGCCGAAGAAGAGCGCCAGGCCCAGGACCGCGCCGATACCGATGGCCATCTTCACGCCCCGGCCTATGCCGGCGGAGCGATGTGCAAGAGAAGCGAGCGCCAGCGTACCGCCCTCGCCGTCATTGTCGGCGCGCATGATGAGCACGACATATTTCAGCGTCACGACGATGAAGAGCGCCCATATGATGAGCGACAAAGCGCCGATCGTATCGTCGTGCTGCGGAAAACGGCCGCCGGTGGCGAGTACGGTTTCGCGCATCGCATAGAGCGGGCTGGTGCCGATATCGCCGAACACCACGCCGAGCGCGCCCAGCATCAGCATCCAACTGCGGCCGCCGCTGCCGGATGGCACGGCATGCGGCGATCCCGCGCGCGGCGCGTCGAGTTCCAGGGCGTCCGACAGGCCGGGCTGCGGAGGGTTCACGCCGTTTTGGGAAGTTGGTTCATCCACCGCAGAAGACGCTCTTGGCGACGCTAACGCGCAGTTTCAGCGCCTCGGTTTACCGGCGCGCGACGGCTGCGCTCCGCTCAGGGGCGCGGAACATAACCGCGCACGCCCCAAAGGCAACCGGGCGGGGCGTCTTGGCCTGCGAGAGCAGCCAAGCCATTGATTCGGCAAAGAATATATCAGGAGTTGTTGGCGACCAGCGGATTGTCGTGGCCCGGTCCGATGAAGCCTTGCACCAGATAGGTACGCACGCCCCACGCGCCGGTGCGCTCGTTGAAGACGCGCACCTGGCTCCAGTCATTGTCCGGGCTCACATCCACCACCGGATCGTCGATGAAAATCGCGCCGTCATTCAGCCAGTTGGCGTGGCTGACGCGGATTTCGCGGCTCGACACCATGGCGGTCACGACGGCCACATGGCTGTGGCGCGGGCCTGCATAGCCGGTCAACACCAGAACCGATCCCAGTTCCGGCATCTCGCCGCGCTGATAAATGCCCGCGGCTTTGTCCCACCAGTCGGCGGCGTCGCCATAGAGCTTCACCTGCGAATGATCGCGCGCATAAGGAACGCATTGCAGCGGCGCGAATCCGGATTGCGCGCTGCCCGACGAATTCTGCGAATAATCGTAGTCGGGTGAACTCGCGCATGCTGCCGTCAGCAGGCAAAAAGCGGTCACCGCCGCGAGCCGGATCTGAGACCCCACCATCATCAAGCCCCTTCTGCCGCTCTGGCTGGCGGCGACCGTGAAGGTATTCTAGCTACGGTTTTTCAAAGCCGCGTAAGCCATTTCGCGTGCATTTGAGCGGTTCAAATGCCGCCTTAAACGTAAAGATTTTGTTAATCTTATTCGCCGGGACCCGGATCGCGCGCGGGAAGGCGAGTGGTTCCCTGCCATCCCATGGCGCCGATGAGGAGAAGTCCGGCCGCGGCGATGATGAAGAAAGGCAGGCTCCATGCCTGTTCGGTCAAGGCGAAAATCGGCAGCGAGATACCGGCGGCAAGTTCGGGGCTGCCGCGCCAGCCACCGACGATGACGGCACCAGCCTTGGGCGTGCGCGCGAAATCCATCGGCGTCCCCGCGAACGCTTCGTATGTCGCGCGCGCATTGGAAAGCACCAGGCCGCTCGGGAAGATCATCGCGAGCAGAAGCGATTGCAGGAAATAAGGCTCGCGTTCGCGGCCCAGCATCTGCTGGCCTTGCCACAGATAGAAGAGACTGGTCGAAATGCCGAGCGCGGTGACGCAAAGGCCCAGCGTGCCGACGCTTTTCAGGTAGACGGCGTCCATCGCCATCAATGCAAGGCTGATGATCGCGCTCGCCCCGGCGAGCAGATAGAAGCCGAACTGGCACATCTGCAGTGTCATCGCTGTTTTCTGCCACAGCGGGAAATTGCTCGCCCAGATCTGTGGCAACAGCTTGCGCGCGCATTGCGCATGGCCCTTGGTCCAGCGCGCCTGCTGCGCGCGCCATGCTGCCGCCGTCTCCGGCAATTCGCCCGGCACTTCGAGATCGTGCACGAAGGCCATGCGATAGCCCTTGAGCGCGCAGCGCATCGAAAGATCGAGATCTTCTGTCAGCGTATCGCCCGTCCAGCCGCCGCCATTGTCGATGGCTTCGCGTGACCAGACGCCTGCCGTGCCGTTGAACGACATCGGAAGAGCGGCGCGGAAACGCGCTTCCTGCTCGATCGCGAAATGGCTGTCGAGAAGGAAGCCTTGCGCGCGCGTCAGCCAGTTGCGGTTGCGGTTCGCATGTCCCCAGCGCGCCTGCACGAAGGCCAGACCGTTGTCGGCCACGAGCGCGGGCACGGTGCGGCGCAGGAAATCCGGCGGCGGCACGAAATCGGCGTCGAACACCGCGACATAGGGCGCCTGCGAATGTTTGAGACCGAAAGCGAGGTTGCCGGCCTTGAAGCCGGCGCGCTCGCCACGGCGCATGATCGAAAGATTGCCGCCGGATGGAATGATCTCGCCCACGGCGGCGATGAGCGCTTCATCGGCACGGGAAGCTGCACCAGCACATCGGGCAAGGCTTCGTCGGGCAGAAGCGGCATGCGGAGGCGGCGTGGGCTGCGATACATGCGCAGGATGGCAAGCGTGGCGAGCTGCAACGACAGAACTGCGAGCGCGACCAGCACCAGCGCCAGCGTGAACTGCAGCATCAGGGATAAACCGGACATGCGATGCGCGCGACCCCACTCTTTTTGGCCGAAGTCGGCACGCCGTTTCGTTGGCGCAACGTCCGGTTTTGATCCGCGAAGGCACACCGCGGATGGCACGGCTTATAACGAGGTTGAATGTGCTTTGGGACCAAATCTTTCGCAAGACCCGGCGGCATTTCGGCCTTTTTCAGTCCAGCGTGCGGCGGAACCGGGCCAGGGCGATACCCATCACGACGAACATAAAGAGAATAAGGGGCCACAGGTCCGGCCAGATTTCCGGGAAGCCGTTATCCTTCAAGAGGATACCCCGGACGATCCGGAGGAAATGTGTGGCCGGAAGCGCCTCCCCGATCCATCGCGCCCATTCGGGCATGCCGTCGAAGGGGAAGGCGAACCCCGAGAGCAGGATGGTGGGCAGCAGGAAGAAGACCATCATCTGCATGGCCTGAAGCTGGTTCTCGGCCACGGTCGAGAAGGTGTAGCCGACCGCCAGATTGGCGGTGATGTAGATCGCCAGAGCTCCGGAGAGCAGCGTGAGCGAGCCGATCATCGGCACGCCGAACACGAATTTCGCAACGAGCAGGATGATCGCACTCTGGATCGCACCGACGACGACGTTGGGCGCGATCTTGCCCAGCATGATCTCCACCGGCGACGCGGGCATGGCGAGAAGATTCTCGTAAGTTCCGCGTTCGCGTTCGCGCGTCAGCGCAAGGCAGGTCATCAGCACCATGGTCATGGTGAGGATCACCGCGAGCAATCCCGGAATGATGCTGTATTGGGTGATCGATTCCGGATTGTAGAGGAGATGCGTGATCGTGTTGAAGGGCGCCGCCGTCTGCGCGCGCGCCGCCAGCGGACCTTTCAGATCGTCACGCAACGCTGTCGAGGCGATGCCGTTGAGGGCGCCGATGGCGTATGACCCCGCGGCGGTGTCGGTCGCATCCACTTCGATCAGAAGGTCCGGCGGATTTCCGCGCACGATATCGCGCGTGAAGTTCTGCGGTATCTCCACCGCGAACAATACCTTGCCTTCCTGCAGCAAGCGGCGCGCTTCCTGCGGCGAATGGGTCTTCTTCACGATGTTGAAGTAGCTGGAATTCTCCAGCGCCACGGTGACCGAGCGCGCGAACACGCCTGGATCGTCCACGGATATCACGGTCGGCAGCGCCTTCGGATTGTAATTGATCGCGAAGCCGAACAGGAAAAGCTGCATCAGCGGCACGCCCACGATCATCGCCAACGTGACACGATCGCGCCGCATCTGCAGAAATTCTTTCAGCAGGATGGCGTAGACACGCGCGAAGGAGAACGCGTTGCTCATTTCGCGTCCTCCTGCAGATGGATGAATACGTCTTCCAGATTGGGTTTGGTTTCGCTGAGGGTGACGCCCGTCTCATTCCTGTATGGCGCGACCGTCTTTTCGAGCGCCGCGCGGTCGCGACCGGACACGCGCAGCGCCGCGCCGAAGAAGCCGGCGTAATCGACGCCGGGCTGTCCCTGTATTTTCTGCAGGAAGCGGCGCACATGTTCGCCTTCGAGCACGAAGGTGGTCAGGCCCGATTGTTCTATCACCTCGTTGACGGTGCCTTTGGCGATCAGCTTGCCGTTGAGGATGTAAACGATGCGGTCGCAGCGCTCCGCTTCGTCCATGTAATGCGTGGAGACCAGAACCGTCAGGCCTTCTTCGCTGAGCGCATGGATCTCTTCCCAGAAGTCGCGCCGCGCTTTAGGATCAACGCCGGCGGTCGGCTCATCGAGCAGAAGAAGTTTCGGCTCGTGCAGCATGCAGGCGGCCAGCGCCATGCGCTGCTTCCAGCCGCCTGACAGTTCGCCCGCCAGTTGTTTTTGGCGTTTCACCAAACCCAAACGCTTGAGCGTGTGATCGACCTTGGCCTGGCGATCCGGCAATCCATAAAGCCGCGCGACGAATTCCAGATTTTCGCGGATCGACAGGTCTTCCCAGAAACTGAATTTCTGGGTCATGTAGCCGACCTGGCGCTTGATCGCCTCGGACTGCTTGAGGATGTCGAGGCCCAGGCACGTCCCCTGGCCGTCATCAATGGTGAGAAGACCGCATAGCATGCGGATGGTGGTGGTCTTGCCCGACCCATTGGGGCCCAGAAAACCCCAGACCTCGCCCCGGGGAACGGAGATGTCGACATGATCGACGGCGAGCTTCCTGCCAAAGCGCTTGGTCAGGCCCCGAACATCGATCGCCATCTCCTGGCTCATAGCGGGCGGACTTGTACGGGCTGGCCGGGATGCAGTTTCAGCCCGCCTTGCGCGCGCGCCTCCAGCTTGAAGACCAGCTTTTCGCGGCTCTCGTTGCTGAAGATCACAGGCGGCGTGAATTCCTGCTGGGCGGCGATAAAGGTGATCC
>SMFH01000149.1_pt1 | contig 10973 bp, 10 predicted proteins | sample 2456121 | NCBI WGS metagenome assembly SMFH01 (sample SAMN10132613, study PRJNA489261) | soil metagenome | isolation source: day120 antibiotic-silty clay loam soil | place: USA
GAGCTCGTTCGCCTGGAAGGAGAGGTAGTCGATCCGCTCGGGGTACGTGATCCCCTTCCAGTACGTCTTCGCCTCCATGTTCTTCTCGAAGCCCGTGTGGAGGTAGCCGATCACAGCCTCGATCCCCGCGACGTGCTCGCCGTCGAGGTCGACGATCAGCCGCAGCACACCGTGCGTCGACGGGTGGTTCGGCCCGAAGTTGACGGTGAGGATGTCCTCGAGGTCGTGCTCCGACGGATCGATCTCCAGGATCGTCGGGCACGGCGACGGGATCCGCGTGCCTTCGTAGATCCGCGTCTGCGGGATGACCGCCACTACCTAGCGCTCCCCCGAGAAGCGGACGGGCTCGCCGCCGAGCGGGTAGTCCTTGCGCAGCGGGAAGCCCTCCCAGTCGTCCGGCATCAGGATGCGGACGAGGTTCGGGTGGCCGCGGAAGACGATCCCGTACAGGTCGTACGCCTCGCGCTCGTACCAGTCGGCCGCCGGCCAGACCGGCAGGACGGAGTCGATCTCCTCGCCGTCGTCGAGCCAGGCCCGGAGCCGGAGGCGGGCGGGGCTGTCCGAGACGCGCAGGAGGTGGTACACGATCGCGAAGCGCTTCGGCTTCGGGTCGGGGACGCGCTCGAAGCCCTGCGAGCCGGGCGCGTGCAGATCGCGCCCCTGGGTGGTGCCGATGTACCCCGCGACGCCGTTCTCGCCCCAGCCGAGGTAGTCGACGCCCGAAAGGTCGACGAGGACGTTGTAGCCCTCCTCGTCACGGAGGTGCGTGCACGCCTCGACGATCCTCGCCGCGTCGACCACCAGGGTCGTCTCGCCGTACGACTCGATCGTCTCGACGACCCCGGGTACGCCGGTGGTCACTCGGCGACTCCACGGATCTCGTAGGCGGGCGGCACACCGGCGCGGATCTTCTCGTGGAGCCGGACGATGCCCTCCATCAGCGCCTCGGGCCGCGGCGGGCAGCCCGGCACGTGGATGTCGACCGGGACGATCTTGTCGACCCCCTGGAGCACCGTGTAGTTGTTGAACATCCCGCCGGAGCTCGCGCACGCGCCCATCGCGATCACCCACTTCGGCTCGAGCATCTGGTCGTACACCTGCCGCAGCGGGGGCGCCATCTTGTGCGTCACGCGACCGGAGACGATCAGCAGGTCGGCCTGCCGCGGAGACGAGCTGAAGCGCTCCATCCCGAAGCGCGCGATGTCGTAGCGGGACGAGACGATCGACATCATCTCGATCGCGCAGCAGGCAAGCCCGAACGTGTCGGGCCAGACCGAGCTCGACTGCGCCCACGCGACCGCCTTCTCGACGGTCGTGATCAGCAGCGCGTCCTCGATCGAATCGAGCTCCTGCTCGAAGACGCCGGGGCCCCGATCGGGCCACAGCGTCCGCTCCGAGCGGAGCCCGGCCTTCGCCGCCGGGCGGTCGGAGACGAGCGGCAGCTGCCTCTCTACCGCCACTCGAGCGCTCCCTTGCGCCAGATGTAGACGTACGCGACCGCAAGGATCGCGACGAAGACGAGGAACTCGACGAACCCGAACATCGCGGTGAGGTAGAAGCTGACCGTGAAGCGGCGCTCGAGACCGGGAGCCTCCTGGGAGACGCCCGATTCGAACGGGAGCGTCCGCTGCCTCGTCCGCGTGGTCGGCCGCGTCGCGAAGACGAACGAGAAGAGAAGCATCGACGCCGGGATCGCCGCCGCGAGCAACGCGTAGATCAGAAAGGGGAGCCAGTCGGAGAGCAACGCGGTCCTCGATACCTGGGAGGCGGGGGTCTCGCGAACGCTACCACTCTCGTCCGGGCGCACGAGGTTCCAGCCGATCCCGCACCGCTAGGACGTTTCCGGTGTCACAAAGTCGGGGGGCTCGCGACCTCCAGAGACTCGGGTACGATCAGGGCATGGAGATCGCGGAACGCCCCACCGACGTGCTGCTCGACCTGACGCCGCTCGCGGCGGAGAAGGTCAAGGAGCTGATGGCGTCGGAGCCCGACGCCGAGTCGCTCGTTCTCCGCGTCGCGATCCAGGGCGGCGGGTGCTCCGGCTTCCAGTACGGGCTCGGGTTCGACTCGGGTGTCGCCGAGGGTGACCAGGAGCTCGTCCTCGAGGGCGTGCGCGTCGTCGTGGATCCGTTCAGTGCCCCGTATCTCCAGGGCGCGACGATCGACTATCTGAACGGCCTGCAGGAGTCCGGGTTCAAGATCGACAACCCGAACGCGGTCTCCTCCTGCGGCTGCGGCCATTCGTTCCAGGTCGAGGAGGGCGAGGAGCTCCCCGAGGGAACGCAGATGGGCGGCTGCGGCTCCGGCTGCTCGCACTGACGCTTTCGGCTCCGCTCAACCGGGACTTGTAGTCGTCCGTCGTCCGCCCTAAGGTCGCGGGCGCAGACGTCCATCACCCGACGGAGGTCCCATGGCTGCGGTCTACAAGTACCTGTCCGGGCTCGTGCTTCTCGCCGTCATCCTGCAGATCGGCTTCGCCGGCTACGGCGCATTCTCGGTTGCAAAGGACACCGACGGCGGCACGGTGAACGAGGACCGCTTCGAGGACGTGTTCGGCCTGCACGCGGGGTTTGGCTACCTCGTGATCCTGCTCGGGCTGATCCTGCTCGTGGTCGCGTTGATCGCGCGGCACCGGATCAAGCAGACGCTGATCCTCGTCGGGCTCCTGATCCTCCAGCTCCTCCTCGCGTGGTTCGGGTTCGAGGTGCCGTGGATCGGCTTCTTCCACCCGATCAACGCGATGGTGATCGCGGGCTTCCTCGGATTCATCGTCTCGACGGAGTTCCGCGGGCGCGCTCCCGCGCTCGCCTCCTAGGCGCTACTCCGGATGGTTGTGGGCGTCGCCCCCCGTCACGAACGGGGTGGCGACGCCCATATACGCGACGTGCATCGTCAGGCCGGCCGCCGCGTGGTTCAGGTTGTGGCAGTGCTCCATCCAAAGCCCCGGGCTGTCCGCCTGGAAGGCAACGACGTAGCGTGAGCCGGCCGGGACGTCGAGCGTGTCCGTCCACCATGGGCTACCGGTCGACGGCCGTCCGTCTCGCGAGAGGACGAGCGCGTGGTGGCCGTGGAGGTGCATCGGATGCACTGTCGACGTGTCGTTCACGAGCGTGAGCTTCACGAGGTCACCCTGCTCGACCATCAGCATCGGCACGTCGGGATAGATGCCGCCGTTGAGCGTCCACTGCATCCCCGGGTGGCCGTCCAGGAATCCGGGCTTGCGTCCGATCGTCAGCGAGAAGCTGCGGTCGAACGTACTCGACGCGTCGAACGGCGTCGAGGCCGGCGCCCCGTAATCGAGTGGGTCGAACTCCGCGCCCGCGTCGTCGACCGGGGCCTCTCCGCGCCCGTCGGCGCTCAGTACCAGCGTTGCCTGTGTCCCGTCCACCCTGAGCGCGACAGGCGAGGACGGCATCGTGAGCTCGACGTCGTAGCGACCGCCGGGAGCGACCGACAGCGTTGGGTGGTCGGTGATCGGGCCCGGCTCGTTGAGGTCGGTCCCGTCGATCGCGACGACCCGGAACGGCGCTCCGGAGAGGACGAAAGGCTTGGGCGCGTTGTCGGTGTTGACGAGGCGGAGGCGCACGGTCGTTCCCGGGGCGACCGCCTCGTTCGTGACGCCGTCGCGTCCGGAGAGCGTCTCGAGTCCGTCCAGCTCGTGGGCGACCACCGGGATGTCGCGGATCTGCGAGGCCCGTCTGATCCGCGCGGAAGCGGTACGTGTACGAGCCGCCGGGCCGGACGGCGTCCTGCGTGACGCCGGCGACGCCGTCCTCGGCGTTCGGCACGTCGACGCCGTGCCAGTGGATCGTCACTCCGGGCTCGACGTCCCGGTTGACGAGCGTCAACTCGACGAGATCCCCGCGGTGCGCGCGAAGCACCGGGCCCGGCACGGTGCCGTTGAACGTGAGCGCCTCGACCTCCTGCCCCGAAGGCAGGCGGATCGTGCCGTTCCCTGCGACGAGGCGGTAGCGGACATCGGGCGGGCCCTGCGGACCGTGGAAGTCGGTCACGCTCGCGCCGCCGGGGCCGTCATGACCCGCGTGACCCCCGGGAGGCACCGGACCGCCGCCGTAGTCCAGGCGGCCGTAGTCCATCACGTTGTACTCACCGGGCAGCAGGCTCGACTTCCAGGCCCACGCGCCGAGGCCGATCGCGGCGGCGAGCACGACGATGCCCACCACGGCAAGGACCCTGCCGACCACGCGACGGACGCCCACGCGGCGGCACGGTACCGCCTGGAGGCGACAGGCTCCACCGTAGGATCACGCCATGGCCGATCGGCCCTATCGCGTCGCCGTCGTCGGCTCCGGCCCGGCGGGGTTCTACGCCGTCGGCGCCCTGCTCGCGAGCGACGAGCCGCGCTTCGAGGTCGATCTCTTCGAGCGGCTGCCGACGCCCTGGGGCCTGGTGCGCCTCGGCGTCGCGCCCGACCACCCGAACATCAAGGCCGTCTCGCGGGCGTTGGCGCAATCCGACCGGCGACTCGGGATCCCGGGGGAGGAGCTGCCGGGCTCGTGGGGGGCGACGGCGTTCGTCGCCTGGTACAACGGCCATCCCGATTTCCAGGACCTCGAGTTCGACCTTTCGCACGAGCGCGCGGTCGTGATCGGGAACGGCAACGTGGCGCTCGACGTCGCCCGGATGCTCGCGCTGACGCCCGAGGAGCTGCGCCCGACGGATACGACCGACGCGGCGATCGACGCGATCAACGACGCGGGCGTGAAGGAGATCCTCGTCCTCGGCCGCCGCGGCCCGGTGCAGGCGGCCTGGACTCCGGTCGAGGTCGGCGAGCTCGGCGACCTCGTGGGCGCCGACGTCCTCGTCGACCCGGCCGAGCTCGAGCTCGACCCGGCGAGCGAGGCCGAGCTCGAGGCCGCGCCGGCCACCGTGAAGCGCAGCGTCGAGTCCCTGAGGGCGTACGCGGCAGCGACGCCGGAGGGAAAGCCCCGCGCGATCCGGCTCCGGTTCTTCACCTCCCCGACCGCGATCCTCGGCGGGGAGAAGGTCGAGGCGATCGAGGTGGTCCGCAACGAGCTCGTCGACGGTCGCGCAGTCCCGACCGGCGACCAGGAGACGATCCCGTGCGGGATCGTCTTCCGCAGCGTGGGCTATCGCGGCACGTCGATCGCCGGGCTCCCGTTCGACGAGGGCTCGTGCACCGTGCCGAACGACGGTGGCCGCGTGCTGAACGCCGACGGCGCACCGCTCGCCGGCGTGTACTGCGCCGGCTGGATCAAGCGCGGCCCCACGGGCGTGATCGGCACGAACAAGAAGGACGCGACCGAGACCGTCGAGCGGCTGATCGCCGACGCCGAGGGAGGTGCGCTCGGCCACGGCGAGGACGCGTCGGCGATCGACTCGCTGCTCGCGGAGCGCGGCGTCCCGGTCGTCACCCAGGGCGGGTGGGAGGCGATCGACACGGCGGAGAAGTCGGCGGGCGAGTCGCACGGCCGACCGCGCGTCAAGCTCGCAGAGTGGGACGCATTGCTCGAGGCGGCGGGCCTCGACCGGGCCGCCCGCTGACCGGGAGCGCAGCGACCGCCGATACACTCGGTCACATGAGCGGCACCGCCGAGCGCCGGGAGCTGTGGGGAGGAGAGACCACGAAAGCAGTCGCGAACTTCCCCGTCTCCGGCGAGCCGATTCCGGCAGCGGTCGCGCACTGGTTGGGCCGGATCAAGGCGGCCGCGGCCCGCGCGAACGCCGACCTCGGGCTGCTCGACGCCGACGTCGCGCAGCGCATCGCCGACGCCGGCGATCGCATCGCGGCGGGGGAGCTCGACGACCAGTTCCCGATCGACGTGTTCCAGACCGGCTCGGGCACGAGCTCGAACATGAACGCGAACGAGGTGATCGCGGCCCTCGCGGGCGAGGACGTCCACCCGAACGACCACGTGAACATGGGCCAGTCGTCGAACGACGTGTTCCCCTCCGCGGTGCACCTCGCCGCGCTCGACCGCGCGACGAACGAGCTGCTGCCGGCGCTGGAGCTCCTCGCGACCGAGCTCGAGAAGAAGGCGGCCGCGTTCGCGGACATCGTGAAGTCGGGCCGCACGCACATGATGGACGCCGTCCCCGTGACGCTCGGCCAGGAGTTCACGGGCTACGCCGCCCAGGTCCGGCAGGGAATGGCGCGCGTCTCGGACGCGCTGCCGCGGCTCGGCCAGATCCCGCTCGGCGGCACCGCGACGGGCACGGGCCTCAACACGCATCCGGAGTTCGCCCCGAAGGTCCGCGAGCTCCTGCACGCGGACACCGGCCTCCCCATCTCTCCCCCCGCGGACGCCTTCGAGTCACAGGCCGCCAGGGACGCGCTGGTCGAGCTCTCCGGCGCTCTCAAGGTCGTGGCCGTGTCGCTGACGAAGATCGCGAGCGACCTGCGCCTGATGGGCTCCGGCCCGCGCGCAGGGCTCTCCGAGCTGTTCCTGCCCGAGCTGCAGAAGGGCTCATCGATCATGCCCGGGAAGGTCAACCCTGTGATCCCCGAGGTCGTGACACAGGTCGCCGCCCAGGTGATCGGGAACGACACGGCGATCACGATCGGCGGCATGAACGGCCAGTTCGAGCTGAACGTCTACGTCCCGCTGCTCGCGCGCAACCTGCTCCAGTCGATCGGGCTCCTGGGCAGCGCCTCCCGGCTGTTCGCCGAGAAGTGCGTCGCCGGGCTGGAGCCGAACCGCGAGCGGAACGAGGCCTACGCGGAGAGCACGTTGAGCGCCGCCACCGCCCTCAACCCGTTCATCGGCTACGACAAGGCAGCGGAGATCGTGAAGGAGGCCGTCTCGTCGGGTCGGTCGCTCCGCGAGGTGGCGCGCGACGCCGGCGTCGAACAGCACGTGCTCGACGAGGCGCTCGACTTCCACAAGATGGCCCACCCGCACGACTGACCGCAGTCACCGGGCGAGTCGCGACAGATAGCACTCCCCGTGGTTTCATTTACGGCGCTCCGGGGGAGCCTCACGCCCGGAGTTCCGGGGGAGCCTCACGCCCGGAGTGCCATCAGGCGAACCACAGAAGGGAGCGAACCGCATGAAGAGAGCATGGCCTCTCTGCTTCGCGGCGGGCCTCGCTGTCGCGCTGGCCGTAGGAGTCACGGCCGCGAGCGCCGCGCCCAAGAAGGTCGACGTCACGGTCGAGCACGCGCCCGACGTCGTCGAGAAGGGGACGCTGCCGGTCCCGACCACGGCGCCGGCATCCGTCACGCCGTCCTCGGTGACGCCGGGTGTCAGCACGCTCGGGCGCGCGGCGGCAACCGCCTCGACCGCCGAGGTCGGCGACCAGAAGCTGTTCCTCTACCTGGACGACGCTGCGGGCCAGTACTTCTTCGACACGTTCACCCTCAAAGCGATGGGCGATCACATCGAGATCTGGGTGCAGGACGACATCGACTTCCCGGCCGGCGACTGCCGGAACGACGGAGTCCGGAACGTCGTCACCCAGGAACAGGTCGACAACTTCGTCCACGAGTTCGACACGAACATCTATCCGAAGGAGTCGGACGCGTTCAGCGTGCCGCCCGATCGCGACGGGACCAACGCCCAGCTACCGGGCCTGGTAGGGCTCCCGGCGGACTACTACGTCGGTGACGGGAACAAGATCGTCACGCTCGTCGAGAACGTACGGGACGACAACTACTACACACCGCCGAACGTCCAGGTCCTCTCGTACATCGCCGGCTTCTTCTCGACCCAGCTGAACGCCCTGTTCGGCCGGAACGTGATGACGATCGACGCGTACGACTGGGTGCATCGCACGGGCGCGAACCCGCCGAACGACCCGAGCACGGACCCGTGCACGAGCGCGACCGCGAGGCCGCACCTCTACGAGGGGACGTTCGCGCACGAGTATCAGCACCTGCTCGAGTCCTACGAGGACCCGGACGAGGTCAACTGGGTCAACGAGGGCCTGTCCGACTGGGCGCAGACGCTCGTCGGGTACGTGACTCCCTCGACGCCGATCACCGAGATCGGGTTCGACTCGCACATCCAGTGCTTCCTCGGCTGGCTGAGCGTCCAGACGCCCGTCAACCCGATCCCGTACATCGCCGGGCCGGAGAACTCGCTGACGCGCTGGGGCGACCAGGGTGACGACGAGATCCTCTGCGACTACGGCGCGGCGTACACGATGATGGAGCTCCTCCAGGGGCGCTACGGGAACGCCTTCATGTCCGCCTTGCACGACGACGACGGCAACGGGTTCGTGGGGCTGCAGGACGTCCTCGACCAGACCGGGCACCGCAAGGTCGAGTCGTCGGAGGTGCTGCACGACTGGAGCCTCATGGTCGCGCTCGACGGTCTCGTCGACAACGGGGCCAAGGTGCAGGGCACGGTGAAGGCCAAGAACGTCACCGCGCCTACGCTGCACGCCACGATCAACTGGGACAACCCCGAGGCGTACTCGTCACCCGGGGCACCCTCGAACGGTGCGGACTACGTCCGGCTGCGTGACTCGGCCGGCCAGTACCTCGGCGGTAGCCAGATCGACTCTCTCTCGTTCCAGGGCCAGTCGACACTGCCACCCCGACCCGTCGAGTGGACCGTCGACTCGGCACCGCCCCTCGGCGGCGCGAGCCCGACGAGCGGTGCGGCACTGTACTCCGGCGCCGCGGACGATCGCGACGAGGCGATCGTGCGGGAGGTCGCCGTTCCCACCGGCGCAGACGCCTCGCTGACCTTCGACGCCCTCTGGAACGAGGAGGAGGGTTGGGACTTCGGCTTCGTCCAGGTCTCGACCGACGGCGGAGGAACGTACGACAGCGTCGCGTGTACCGACACGACGACAGACATCAACCCGGATGCGCTGCCGACGGCCCAGGACAACATCCCCGGCTTCACGGGGTACTCGGGTGCCTGGAAGCCGGAGACGTGCAGCCTCGCCGACTACGCGGGGCAGACGGTGCTCGTGGCGTTCCGGACGTTCAACGACCCGGCGACCCTGGGCACGACGGGGGCCATCCCCGCGGGCGTCTGGATCGACAACGTTGCGGTCGGCGGGAGCCCCGTGAGCGATGGCTCGACCCTCGACGGGTGGCAGTCGTTCACGCAGGTCAAGCCACCGACCGTGGCCGGCTACACCGTGTACATCGTCAGCCTGAACACCGCCAAGAAGCGTGATGCGATCACGGTCAAGCGGCTCAAGCTGACCGGTGACTTCTCGATCAAGGGCTCGACCAAGGTCAGGAAGTACATCGACCCGAACGCCGACTTCGTCGGCGCGATCGTGATGTACGACGACCCGACGGAGTCGACGACGGACTACGCGCGCTACGCGCTCACGGTCAACGGCGTCACTCAGCCGGGCGGCTCGTAGAGCAGACCCTGGGAGGGCGGCCTCGGCCGCCCTCCCATCTCACTCGGCCCACCGTCACGGCGCGATGTTCCGGTTCGAGCGGAAGACGTTCCCGGGGTCGTAGCGCCGTTTCAGCTCGACGAGCCGGTCGTAGTTCGCCCCGTACGTCGCCCGGACGCGCTGGTCGTCCTCGTCGTGCCCGTGGAAGTTGACGTACGTCCGGCCCGTCGAGAACGGACGGAGGCGCTCGTGGGCGTTCCTCACCCAGCCCGGGAGTCGCTCGCCGCTCGGGTCGTCTGGCGCCCACATCGCCTTCGCCCCGATCGCGTAGCGGGCGTCCCGGTTGCCGACGGCGCCGTCGTCCTCGCCCCGTTCGTTGAGGGCTCCTCCGAGGTGGAGGACGCCGAGCTCAGCCTCGGGCGCGTCGGACTCGGCGGCGACGTCCCGCATGGCGTCGAGCAGCCCGTCGTCGAGCTGCGCGAGGAACTCGGTCCGCCAGTAGTGACAGATGCCCTTCGGCTCCGTCCCGTCGAGGTACGACTGCACCTCGACGTACTGCTGCTCCCGCAGGAGGTCGAGGATCGGGCCGCCGATCGCCCGGATCGGCGCGAGCGCGTCGTCGGCCCGGTCGAGCTCGCCGCTGTAGCAGACCGCCGTCGCGCAGATCTTGCGCCCGTGCCACTCGACCGGGACGAACGGGGCGGGAGGCGCGTGGAGCAGGAGCAGCCACACTGCGAGCTCCCGCGGGGCCTCCTCGGTCAGCGTTCGGTACGCGGCGAGAACCTCGTCGGCCCGCTCGAACGGCCATGCGACGAGCCCGCCGACCACGGTGGGCCCGACCTCGTGGAGCCGGAACGTGAAGGAGGTCACCGCGCCGAAGTTGGCGCCCGCGCCGCGCACGGCCCAGAAGAGATCGGCATTCTCGTCGTGGCTCGCGCGCTGGACGAGCCCGTCGGCGGTCACGAGCTCGACCTCGGCGAGGTTGTCGACGGCCCAGCCGAACCGTCTCGTCAGGTACCCGAGCCCGCCGCCGAGGGTGAGGAGCGGAGGCGCGACATGTCGATCGTCACGCCGCCGTCCGCGAGCGCCGTCCCGGCGATGTTGTGGCCGCCTCCCCGAACGGAGAGAGGCATGCCCCGGCCCCGCGCGAAGTCGACCGCGGCGACGACGTCGGCCGTGCCGGCCGGCTGCACGACCAGCGTGGGCTTCCGTTCCACCATCGCGTTCCAGAGAAACGTCGCCTCGACGAACCCCCCGTCGTCGGGCTGGAGGACGGAGCCCTGGATCCGTCGACGCAACCCGACGGCGGTCGTGTCGTCGAGCGTGGTCACGACGTCACCTCCACACGGTCGTCGAGCGCGACCCGGAGGGCCGCGACGAGTGCCTCGGGCTGCTCGAGGGCCGGCGCGTCGGCACACTCCTCGACGACCCGGAGCGGCCAGCCGTACCGCGCGCTCGCGGCTTCCGCGACGGCGAGGCTCGTCGCGAGGTCCTGCCGGCCCCACACGAGCGTGGTCGGGACGCGAATTCGCTCGAGCTCCTCCGCCGGGATCGCGTGCAGCCCGAACTCCTGCATGAGCGCTCCCACCCCGGGCATGGTCTGGGGTGCGGCGACGCGGTCGAGGTTGTAGACGAGCATCGACTCCCAGTCCTCGCCCATCGCCTCGCGCACGCGGTCGAGG
>SMFH01000159.1_pt1 | contig 10649 bp, 11 predicted proteins | sample 2456121 | NCBI WGS metagenome assembly SMFH01 (sample SAMN10132613, study PRJNA489261) | soil metagenome | isolation source: day120 antibiotic-silty clay loam soil | place: USA
CGCATGGATGGTCTGGCCATAGTAATGCTCCGTCTCATGCTGGCGGAACAACGCCGCGGCTGTGTCGCCATCTTCGTGATAGGACAACAGTTCGACCTTGATCTCGCCGCCCAGTCCTTTCGGCATTGGCCGCACCTGCTTGATCATGCCGGCCTTGTTCGTGAAGTCGCCATTTTCGTCGGCATAGATCACATCGGGATCGAGATATTCGTTCCACGGCGTCACATCGCCGGGCACCAGCGCGTCGGCCATGTCCTGCATGTGTTGTGTTAGCAGCGCGCGGTCGTCGGCGAGCGCGGGTGCGGCAATGACGGTAGCCAACATCGCGATGGCGAAGATGAATTTCATATTTCCCCCCAATCGTCATGGCCGCCCTCGTGGCGGCCATCCATTTTCCAGAGACATTGACGGATGAGCCTCTGGAATATGGATGGCCGGGACAAGCCCGGCCATGACGGTTTTGGGAATTAAGCGAGGCTCGGCAGATCAAGTCCCTGTGAGCGGGCGCAATCGATGGCGATGTCATAACCGGCATCGGCGTGACGCATGACTCCCGAAGCCGGGTCGTTCCACAACACGCGCTCCAGCCGCTTGGCCGCTTCCGGCGTGCCGTCGGCCACGATCACCATGCCGGCGTGCTGCGAATAGCCGATGCCCACGCCGCCGCCATGATGGATGGAAACCCATGTGGCCCCGCTGGCACAGTTCAAAAGGGCATTAAGCAAAGGCCAATCCGATACCGCATCCGATCCGTCCATCATGGATTCCGTTTCACGGTTGGGCGACGCCACCGAACCGGAGTCCAGATGATCGCGGCCGATCACCACCGGCGCTTTCAATTCGCCTTTCGCCACCATTTCGTTGAACGCCAATCCGGCGCGATGGCGATCACCCAGCCCGATCCAGCAGATGCGCGCGGGCAGGCCCTGGAACTTGATGCGCTCGCGCGCCATGTCGAGCCAGTTGTGCAGATGCTTGTCGTTGGGCAGCAGCTCTTTCATCTTCTGGTCGGTCTTGTAGATGTCTTCCGGATCGCCGGAGAGCGCCGCCCAGCGGAACGGGCCGATACCTCTACAAAACAAAGGCCGGATATAAGCCGGAACAAAGCCCGGAAAATCGAACGCGTTCTTCAAGCCTTCTTCCAGCGCCATCTGGCGGATGTTGTTGCCGTAATCGACGACGGGAATTCCCATCGCGTGAAAATCCAGCATCGCCTGCACATGCTTCACCATGCTCTGCTTGGCGGCGTGTTCGACGGCTTTGGGATCGCTCTCGCGCTTCTTCGCCCATTCGTCCAGCGTCCAGCCTGCGGGCAGATATCCGTTCACCGGATCATGCGCGGAGGTTTGATCGGTCACCGCATCCGGCTTGATGCCGCGCTTGACCATCTCCGGCAAAATCTCGGCGGCGTTGCCGAGCAGGCCGACGGAGATCGCTTTCTTCTCTTTGCAGGCGCGCGTGATCATCTCCAGCGCTTCGTCCAGCGTCTTCGCCTGATAGTCGAGATATTTGGTCTTGAGCCGCATCTCGATGCGCGACGGCTGGCATTCGATCGCTAGCATGCAGGCGCCCGCCATCACCGCCGCCAGCGGTTGCGCGCCGCCCATGCCGCCGAGGCCCGCGGTGAGAATCCATTTGCCCCGCAGATCGCCGCCGAAATGCTGGCGCCCCATTTCCGCGAAGGTTTCGTAGGTGCCCTGAACGATGCCCTGGCTGCCGATATAGATCCACGATCCGGCCGTCATCTGGCCGTACATCATCAGGCCCTTCTTATCGAGCTCGTGGAATTTGTCCCACGTCGCCCAATGCGGCACGAGATTGGAGTTCGCGATCAGCACGCGCGGCGCGTCCGGATGCGTGCGGAAAATTCCCACCGGCTTGCCGGACTGGATCAACAGCGACTGATCGCCCTCCAGCCGCTTCAGCGCTGCCACGATGCGGTCATAGGATTCCCAGTCGCGCGCCGCGCGGCCGATGCCGCCATAGACGACGAGTTCTTCCGGCCGCTCGGCCACATCCGCATCCAGATTGTTCATCAGCATGCGCAAGGGCGCTTCGGTTAACCAGCTTTTCGCGGAAAGCTGCGTGCCATGCGCGGCCTTGATATGGCGGGTGTTGTCTATGCGGGTCATGGGGAAATCTCAAATCATACACCCCCATATTGTCATGGCCCGCAAAAGCGGGCCACCCAGATGGGCGTAGAGCGCCTCCGCGCGTGGACACGCGCTGCCTGGGTGGCCCGGTCAAGCCGGGCTATGACATCTTTATGAGGTGCTAAGGTGCTGCGGCGTGATCGCCGGTGCGGCGCCGAAAGCATGGCCCGTATCGGCGAAACGGATGCAGCCTTCCAGGATGGCGTAAAGATATTTCCGCAAATCGGCCGCGCGTGTTTCATCGTAAGGCGCGGGCCAGTTCTTCTCGGAGATTTTCGCGGGGTCTTCCATATAGCCGCGGCAGGCCAGCTCCAGCTGGATGGCATGCACGCCCATTTGCGGCTCGCCATAATGGCGCGTCGTCCAGCCGCCCTTGAAGCGGCCATTCGCCACCCAGGAGAAACGCGAGGCATCGCACACCGCTTCCACCGTGCGCTGCAACTCCGAAGCGCAGGACGCGCCGCTATTGGTGCCGATGTTGAAGTTCGGCAGTTCGCCGTCGAACAGGCGCGGCACATGGCTTCGGATGGAATGCGCCTCGAACAACACCACGCGCTCATGGATGCTGCGCAGCCGCGCGATCTCATCGGCGATGGTGTCGTGATAGGGATTGAAATAATGCAACCGCCGCGCCGCGATCTGCGTGGAATCCGGCGGATGGGAACTCTTCTTGTAAAGCGGTTCGCCGTCGAAGGTGGTGGAGGGGCAAAGCTCCGTCGTCGCTTGTCCGGGGTACAGAGATTTTCCCGAAGGATCGCGGTTCACGTCGATCACGGTGCGCGAGATGGCGGTGCGCACAACGGTCGCGTCCAGCGCGGGCGCGAAATCGTAGAGTTTCTCCACCCACCAATCCGCATCCTTGCGCGCGATCCAGCCGGACACGAGTTCGCTTTCGATCTCCGGCGGAATGTCGGTGCCCGAATGGGGAATGGAGACGATCAGCGGCGCATCGCCGCGATGCACCGTCAACCAGGGGTGTTTGTCACTCATTGTCCGTTCCGGATTCGCGCATGCAGCGGATTATAGCCCATCCGGTAAACAAGTTCGGCAAGGTTCTCGATGTTCCAGATTGCAAGATCGCAATCTTTTCCGGCTTCCAGCGTTCCAGTTTGATTCAATAGCCCCAGAGCGCGCGCGCCTTCGCGCGTCACGCCCGCGATGCATTCGTCCACCGTCATGCGGAAACACGTCGCCGCCATGTTCATGGTGAGCAAAAGCGAGGTCAGCGGCGAAGTGCCGGGGTTGTTGTCGCTCGCAATTGCAATCGGCACGCGATGTCTGCGAATGAGATCGAGTGGCGGTTGCTTCGTCTCGCGCAGGAAATAGAACGCGCCGGGCAGAAGCACGGCCACTGTTCCCGCTTTCGCCATCGCCGCGATGCCCGCTTCGTCGGTGTATTCCAGATGATCGGCGGACAAGGCGCCGAACGTCGCGGCAAGTTCGGCGCCATGAAGATTGGATAGCTGATCCGCGTGCAATTTTACGCGAAGACCATGTTTTTTTGCCGCTTCAAAAACACGGCGCGTCTGTTCGGTGGAGAACGCAATGCCTTCGCAGAACGCGTCCACGGCATCGGCAAGCTTCTCGCGCGCCACCACGGGCATCATCTCATTGACGACGAGGTCGATATATTTGTCCTTGTCGCCATTCGCCTCCGGCGGCAGCGCATGGGCGCCGAGGAAGGTGGTGACGATGCGCACCTTGCGCTTGTCGGCCAACGCCCGCGCCGCGCGCAGCATTTTCAATTCATCGTCCAGCGAGAGCCCGTAACCGGATTTGATCTCCACCGTGCAGGCGCCATCCGCGATCAGCGCATCGAGGCGGGGCAGGGCCGCCGCGACAAGCGCATCCTGCGATGCCGCGCGCGTCGCCTTCACCGTCGAAACGATTCCGCCGCCGGCCTTGGCGATCTCTTCATAGGATGCGCCCGCCAGCCGCATCTCGAATTCGCGCGCGCGGTCGCCGGCATAAACAAGGTGCGTGTGGCAATCGACCAGCCCCGGCGTGATCCAGCGTCCGCCGCAATCGATCTGTTTGGCGGCATTGAGCGAGGGCGCGTCGGCCTGCGGCCCGGCATAGACGATGCGCCCGCCTTGCGCCGCCACCACGCCGCTTTCGACAACGCCCAGGCCCGGCCCCGTCAGGGTCGCCAGCCTTGCATTGTGCCAAAGCGTTTCGCAGTTCATGGGCCGGAATTTCTTGGGGCGCTCCACTTTGTCTCTTAGGTCCGCTAAACCGGCGTTGCAACGGGAGGCCGCCGGAATGACGTCGCTGTGGTTTCAGTCCGCGCTTTTGCCCGACGGATGGGCGCAGGACGTCCGCATCCGCTTTGACGGGAAAACCATCGGGCGGATTCCAGCGCGGCATGGCGGGTCTCGCTGAAACGCGTGGCCCCGCGCATGACAGCTTTTGGACATGGCGCGATGTGATGTACCGCTTCATCGACCGCCTCACGCCGGACGATGTGCAGGCCATCGCCGAACTCGCGTATATCGAGATGCTGGAAACCGGCTTCACACGCGTCGGCGAATTCCATTATGTGCATCACGATATCGACGGCAGACCTTATGCGAACATCGCAGAGCTTGGCGCGCGCATTGCGGCGGCGAGTGGCCGGTGCCGGGACAGCGCCGCTTCCTCAACGATCCGCCAAGCTTCGCGAAATTGATGGACGCCAGCCGCAAAGCCATCGCATCGCTCGACAATGCCAATATCGGCATCGCGCCGCATTCCTTGCGCGCCGCGACGCCGGAGGAATTGAGCGCGATCATCCCGCTCGCGCAGAGCGGCCCCATTCATATCCACATCGCCGAGCAGACGAAGGAAGTGGACGATTGCATCGCATGGTCCGGCGCGCGTCCCGTCACATGGCTGCTCGACAATGTCGGTGTCGATGCACGATGGTGTCTCGTTCACGCCACGCACATGACCGCGGAAGAAACCGCGCGTCTGGCGCGCAGCAATGCGGTGGCGGGACTGTGTCCCATCACCGAAGCCAATCTCGGCGACGGGATTTTCCCCATGCCGGACTATCTCGCGGCGGGTGGACGCTTTGGCATCGGCAGCGATTCCAATGTGCGCATCAATGCCGCGGAAGAATTGCGCGTCCTGGAATATGCGCAGCGCCTGGTTTTGCGCGGACGCAATGTGCTGGTCGCCGAAGTCGGACAATCCACCGGACGGGCGCTGTTCGATGGCGCGCTGGCGGGTGGTTATCAGGCGCTGGATGTTCCCGTTTTTGGACTGAGGGAGGGCGCGCCCGCCGATCTGGTCAGCCTCGATGCCGATAGTCCGAGCCTTGCGGGCAAGAAAGCGGACACCATTCTCGATAGTTGGGTCTTCGCGGGAACCGATTCGGTGGATTGCGTCTGGCGGGCCGGCATGCGGCTGGTGGCACAGGGACGCCACAAAAACAGGGAACAAATCGTGCGCCGCTATAAAGAAGTGCTTGCGCGCATTGTGAAATAGCCCGCGAATTGCCAATCTGTCCTCTGACGGATTAAGGGTCCGCCGGGGGCATGTTTCCGACATGGTGAAAAATTTTCGAGTCACCTTGCCGGTGGACAATCCGGCAAGCGCGAAGCTTGAGAAAGCCCAAGGTCGCGCGCGCCTTGTCTGCGCGGGCGACTGGACTGTCAGCGAGCTCACCGATCTCGATCAACAGCTCTCCGCGCTCGATCTGAAGAGCGTGCGCGATCTGGAGATCGATGCCAGCGGCATCACATCGCTGGACAGCGGTGGCGCGTGGCTTCTGCTGCGCACCAAGCGTCTGGTCGATAAGGCGGGCGCGAAGGCCACGCTTACGCTTCCGGAAAAATATCATCCGCTGCTCGAAACGATGGACAGCGGACACACCGCGCCGCCCGTCACCCATCCGCCGTATGTCGGCTTTCGAGGATTGCTGGAACGCACCGGCGAAGGCACCGTTCACGCGCTCCGGCAAGGTTACGATCTTCTGGGCTTTCTGGGGCGCGTCGCGGTGGAAACCGTGGAAGCCGCGCTTGCGCCGCGCCGCGAATTGCCATGGGCCGCATTCGTTCATCAGATCGAAGAGACGGGTCTCACCGCATTGCCCATCGTAGGGTTGCTCGCCTTCCTGCTCGGCATCGTCATCACCTATCAGGGTGCGGACCAGCTCGCCCGTTTCGGCGCGCAGATTTACACCATCGATTTTCTCGGCATCGGCTTTCTGCGCGAGTTGGGCGGCCTCGTCACCGCTATCATCATCGCGGGCCGGTCCGGTTCCGCCTTCACCGCGCAGATCGGCACGATGCAGGTGAATGAAGAACTGGATGCGATGCAGACCATCGGTCTCAACATCGCCGAGACATTGGTGCTGCCGCGCGTGCTGGGCCTGGTCGTCGCGCTGCCAATCCTCACGCTCTTCGCCGATGTCGTCGGCATCATCGGCGGCATGGTGATGACCTATTTCGATCTGGGTGTGACCATTCCCGCCTTCATGCGCGAACTGGGCAACGCCATCACCGTGAAGACGCTGATGGTCGGCCTGATCAAGGCGCCGGTGTTCGCGTTCATGATCGCGCTCGTCGGCTGCTTCGAAGGCATGCGGGTGGAACGCAACGCGGCCTCCGTCGGCAAGCTGACGACGCGCTCGGTGGTGGAATCCATCTTCCTCATCATCGCCGCGGACGCAGGCTTCTCGGTTCTTTTTTCGGTGCTGGGCATATGAGCAGTGCGGGCACGAAAGCGCAGAAGGACGCCGCGCTGCGCGCCGGCAAGAAAGATGACGTGGTTATCCGCGTGCGCGGCTTGGTCAACGGTTTCGGCGACAAGATCATCCACGATCACATAGATCTGGATGTGAAGCGCGGCGAAGTATTGGGCGTGGTCGGCGGTTCGGGCACGGGAAAATCGGTGCTGCTGCGCTCCATCGTCGGTCTCAATCGTCCGTTATCGGGCAGCATCAAGGTGTTCGGGCAGGAAACCGTCGGCCTCGCGCCCGATGAAATGCGCGGGCTGCAACTGCATTGGGGTGTGCTGTTCCAGGAAGGCGCGCTGTTCTCATCCATGACGGTGGCGCAGAACATCCAGGTGCCGATGCGCCGCTGGACGAACATGCCCCAATCGCTGATGGACGAGCTGGCCGCGATGAAGCTGTCGCTGGTCGGATTGCCCGAAGACGCGGCGCGCAAATTTCCATCCGAGCTTTCGGGCGGCATGAAGAAGCGCGCCGGCCTCGCGCGCGCGCTGTCGCTCGATCCGGAACTGCTTTTTCTCGATGAGCCGACGGCGGGTCTCGATCCGATCTCCGCGGCGCAATTCGATCAGCTGGTCGGCGATTTGCAGAAGAGCCTCGGGCTTACCGTGTTCATGGTCACGCATGACATCGACACGCTGCGCGCCACCACCGACCGCATCGCCGTTCTGGTGAACAAGAAGATCAAGGTCGGCACGATCAAGGAATTGCTGCAGGACAAGGATCCGTGGATTCACGAATATTTCGCCGGCCCGCGCGGACGCGCGGCGCTGGGCGGCTGAGGAGAGGGGCTGAGAGGCCATGGAAACAAAAGCAAACTACGTAGCGGTCGGCGCGTTTGTGCTTGCTAGCGTATTGGGGTTCGTGGTCGCGCTGCTGTGGCTCGCCGGCGCGCAATATTCCGCGGAGTACGCCTACTACCGCACCTATTTCTCCGGCGCGGTGACGGGGCTGGGGGACGGCACCATCGTCCGCTACAACGGCATCAATGTCGGCCATGTCAGCAAGCTGACCTTCGATCCCAACGATCCCAAGCGCGTCATCGTGGACCTGCAGGTCGATCCCACGCTGAAGATCCACGACGACTCCATCGCCTCCATCGCCAGCGAGGGATTGACCGGCGGTTCCTATGTGGAAATCGACGGCGGCTCGGCCAGCGCACCGGTGCTGGAGCGCCGCATGTTCGGCGATTATCCGGTCATCAAGTCCAAGCAATCGACCTTGCAGCAGCTGGAGCAATCGGCGCCGGAACTGATCGCCAAGCTCAGCCATGTCGCCGACCGGTTGAACAAGGCGCTCAGCGACGAGAACATCAAGAATTTCTCGGGCATCCTGTCGAACGTCAAAACCACCACGGATGTCTTCAAGGCGCGCTCTGCGGACATCGATCACACGCTGCACAATGTCTCGCTGGCGTCGGATACGCTGAATGTCGATTTGAAGGATCTGCACACCACGCTCGGCAACGCCAATGTCGCAGTCACGAAAGTCAGCCGGCTCGCCGACGATGCGGATGCCGCCGTCAACGGCGCCAATCTGGACCAGCTCTCCGATCAGGTGCGCACCCTGGCGCGCAGCCTGACCAAGCTTTCCAACGGGCTAGAACGCGAGCCCACCAAGCTTCTCTTCGGCGATCGTCGCAAAGGATACACCCCCCAATGAGCACGCTTCTCCGCACCCTGCGCCGCGCGGCGCTTGTCGTATTCTCCGCAACCGCCTTGTTGGCCTGCGGCAGCTTGATCGGCCCCAGCGAGGCGCCGCCGCAGATCTATGTTCTGCATCCGCAATTCGGCCCGGTGGACAACGCACCGGCGACGACATGGCAGATCGGCGTGCCGCAGCCGATCACGAGCGATGCGCTCGACACCAAGCGCATCACGCTGATGCGCGGGCAGACCATGGACTATTATGCCAATGCCGCTTGGACCGATCAGACCGGCGATCTCATCCAGAATCTGCTCGTCGAAGCGTTGGAAAAGAGCGGTAAGGTGAAGGCGGTGGGGCCGACATCCGGCGGCGTGCGCGCCGATCTGCTGCTCGTGACGGAAGTGCGCGATTTCACCGCGCGTTATTCCAGCGACAACGGCGCGCCGCAGATCGTCGTCAACCTCGTGGCCAAGCTCATCACCTCCACACACCACGATGTCGTTGCCACCCATGACGCCCGCGCCGAAGTGCAGGCGAGCGTCAACAGCGTCCCCGCCGTGGTGCAGGCGTTCAACCAGGCCACGGGACAGGCGATCCAGGAGATTGTCGGCTGGACGCTGAACAACGCCACGCCGCAGGCCTCCGACGCCCTGCCGCCGACGACGGCCCAACCGGTCCATCGCCGCCGGCACCGCCGTCACTAGGGCGCGGTTCCGCCCGTGGAACGGTGGCTGAAATCGCTGTAACAAAAGCCATGCCTGCTGCGAACAAACCTGACGGCGCCTCACCCGAAATGGCCTGGGCGGAGCTGATGCGGGCCGGGCTGGCCGGAGACGCCGCCGCCTATCGTCAGCTCCTGGAAGCGATCGCGCCGCGGCTGCGAAAATTCGCGGTCCATGGATTGATGCGGATTGGCAATGCCGATGCCGAAGATGTGGTGCAGGAGATTTTGTTGGCGATCCATTTGAAGCGCCAGACATGGATGCAGGATCAGCCTTTTTTGCCGTGGCTGAACGCGATCGCACGCCACAAGCTGATCGACGTGATGCGCCGCAAGGGCCGCCGCGGCGAAGTCCCCATCGAAGGCTTGATCGATGTCCTGCCCGATACGCCGCCGGAACCGGAAACGTCGCAGAGCGAACTCACCAAGCTTGTCTCGCGGCTGGACGGCAAGCAGCAGACGGTCGTTTCGTCGATTTCGCTCGATGGCAACAGCATAAAAGACACCGCGGCCAAGCTCGGCATGAGCGAAGGCGCGGTGCGCGTCGCCTTCCATCGCGGCCTGAAGAAACTGGCGGAGCTTTATCGCGCGGGAGGCACCGCATGAAGACGGATGATTTCATCGCCGCGCTTTCCGCCGATGCGCCGCAGCAACAGACGCCGCCGCGCCGCGCCTTCGCCATCGCGCTGGTGGTGGGTGCCATCATCGCGGGTGGCGCGTTCCTGCTCACGCTCGGCCCGCGCCCCGATTTCATGCACGCGATCCAGACGCTGCGTTTTGATTTCAAATTTGTTGTGACCCTGGTGTTGGCGATCAGCGCGCTGCTCGTCGCGCGCGACATGGCGCGGCCCGAAGTCCATCGCAGCGGGATGCGGCCGCTGCTGCTGGCCGCGCCCGTGCTGCTGATCCTCGCCGTCGCGCTGGAGTTGATGGTGGTGCCGCCGGATCTGTGGATGCCGCGCCTGATCGGCCACAACATGCGCTTCTGCACGACCATGATCCCGCTTTTCGCGCTGGGGCCTTTGGTGCTGTTGCTCTGGGCATTCCGCCGCGGCGCGCCGGACAATCCCGCGCGCGCGGGCGCCGTCGCCGGACTCATCGCAGGGGGAATCGGCGCGGCGTTTTACGCCGCGCATTGCTTCGATGATTCGCCGTTGTTCGTCGCCACCTGGTACACGCTGGCCATCGGCGTCGTCACCGGGCTCGGCGCGCTTCTGGGATCGCGCTTTCTGCGGTGGTGACTGGCTATTTTGGGGTACGTCGCGCCCGGCATGGCGGTTTTCACCGCGCGCGTATTGACCTTTTCCTTCCGCTAGAGACGATGCTGTCCTGCGTCGTACAATGCCGCAGGTTGTAGTTCCCTCGAGCGGTCCGGCTCTTATTCACGGAAGCGGTAATGTCATCGGCTGTG
>SMFH01000381.1_pt1 | contig 10616 bp, 13 predicted proteins | sample 2456121 | NCBI WGS metagenome assembly SMFH01 (sample SAMN10132613, study PRJNA489261) | soil metagenome | isolation source: day120 antibiotic-silty clay loam soil | place: USA
GTGGCGCCGACGCCGCCTTTCGCCCGCGCCGTGATCTTCGGCCAGACCGATGCGCCCGGCGCGCTCGAAACCCATGCGACCAAGGCCTATTATTTCATCACCCCGCCGGAGCCGACATGGCCCAAGGCACGGCAGGACAAGCTGCTGTCTTATTTCAACCGTTCGTTCCTGCAGAATTTGACGGTGCATGAATCGCTGCCGGGGCACTTCACGCAATATCTCTTCCAGCATGCCAATCCCGGCTGGTCGATGGTGCGCAAGACGGCGGGCTCCTACACGACCACCGAAGGCTGGGCGCATTACAGCGAGCAGATGATGATCGAGCAGGGCCTGAGCAAAGGCGATGCGAAGGTGCGCCTTACGCAAATCAACGACGCCTTGCTGCGCGATTGCCGCCTGATCGGCTCGATCAAGATGCACACCGGCCAGATCACGCTGGCGCAGGACACCGAGATGCTGGAGAAGCAATGCTTCCAGTCGCCGGCCGTGGCGCCGGGCGAAGCCAAACGCGGCACCAACGATCCGGGCTACTACTCCTACACCTTGGGCAAGCTGGAAATCCTGAAGCTGCGCGCCGATGCGCAGAAGAAGGAAGGCAAGGCGTTCAACCTCACCAAATTCCACGACCAGTTCATGAATTCGGGATTGGTGCCGGTGTCCATCATCCGGCGGGAGATGGGCGTGGAGGGATCGTCATTGTGAGTTTGGCGATCCCAGCGGCGCACAAAGCGCTTTGGGATTTGCGCGCAGCGTGAACCTGCTGCTGTCGGGCCGGATCTTGAGTGCGTCAAAGCGCGTGAAAAAATAAGGATAGTTCGCTTGCCGCCCTGCCAGGAACCCGCGGGCATGCACGAGAAGCTTGGGAAGCTCGCGCCGGTTTTCGGGCTGGTTGGCCGTCGCGAAATCGACGCTGATGGCCACGGCGTTCTCGATTTCGTTGTCATTGATGCGGCGCCAGTTATCGAGGCCCTCATACAGGCTGGCGTAGGTTAAGCGCTCATCCAGTCCGAGAAGCTGTCCCGCCGGAGTCGATTTTGCGCTGTCCTATGCGCTTGTGTGCGTGTTCCACAAGAACGGTATGTAGGCGTGCTGCAGGCGAGCATCCGCCGGGGCGACGGCAAGCCAATGCTCGAGCGCGTCGAGCCGGCGCAATGTGCATACGTCGCCGACGCGGATATTCTCCCAGCGCGCGCGGTCGTCGGCCAGCTCCGCGTGCAGCGCGTCGCGAAGCTGCGCAACGTCGCTTCGTTGATGAATCGTCTCGACGACCTGTCCGGCGCCCAGCGCAATGAGCACGCCCAACACAATGATGCCGACCTCGCCGGCAAACGCACGCCAGCCATGCAGCGGCTTAGGCAGATGAAAGCGCATGCGATTGGCCCCCGCCGATCGCGCGGAAGGTAGCAGAAGAGCTTATGTGCGCAATGGGCCAACGCCGCTGTAACGACGCCATCGACACGCGCGATTGTCATGGCCCGCCGGAGTGCGGTGGTGTGTTTGCGCGCGGCGCGAACCTACCTATTCAATTCCTTCATCGCATTATCCAGTCCCTGTATCGTCAGCGGGAACATGCGGTCGCCCATGATCTGGCCGATCAATCCGATCGAGGGCGTGTAGTCCCAATGCTTCGGCGCCACCGGGTTCAGCCAGACGACGTGTTCGTAGATCTGCGTCACACGGTCGAGCCACACCGCGCCGGCTTCTTCGTTCCAGTGTTCAACAGAACCGCCCGGATAGGTGATCTCATAGGGTGACATGGTGGCATCGCCGACGAAGATGACTTTGTAGTCGTGCGGGAATTTGTGCAGCACGTCCCAGGTGTTGCTCTTCTCGTTGTGACGGCGGCGATTGTCCTTCCACACGCTCTCATAGAGGCAGTTGTGGAAGTAGAAGAATTCCATGTGCTTGAATTCGGTCTTGGCCGCGCTGAACAATTCCTCGCAGAGCTTGATGTAAGCGTCCATCGAGCCACCAATGTCGAAGAAGATCAGAACCTTCACCGTGTTGTGGCGCTCGGCGATCATCTGGATGTCGAGATAGCCCTTGTTCGCCGTGCCCTGAATCGTGCCGGGAAGATCCAGCTCCGTCTCCGCGCCCTGCCGCGCCCATTTGCGCAAGCGGCGCAGCGCCACCTTGATGTTGCGCGTGCCAAGCTCGACGGAATCATCGAGGTTCTTGTATTCGCGCTTGTCCCACACTTTGACCGCTTTGCCGTGGCGGCCCTTGTCCTGACCGATGCGCACGCCTTCGGGGTTGTAGCCGGAATTGCCGAACGGCGACGTGCCGCCCGAGCCGATCATTTTCGATCCGCCTTCGTGCCGCTTCTTCTGCTCTTCGAGGCGCTCCTTCAGCGTCTCCATGAGCTTGTCCCAGCCGCCCATGGCTTCGATCTGCTTCTTCTCTTCTTCGCTGAGGAATTTCTCGGTGAGCGCCTTCAGCCACTCTTCGGGAATCTGCGCCAGCAAGGTGCCGTCGATATTCTCCAGCCCCTTGAAGACATGGCCGAACACCTGGTCGAACTTGTCGAGATTACGCTCGTCCTTCACCAGTGTGGCGCGGGCGAGATAATAGAAATCGTCGATCTTCAGATCGATGACGTTCTTGTCCAGCGCATCCATCAGCGCCAGATATTCCTTGAGCGTCACCGGGACGCGGGCGCTGCGCAACTCGTCGAAGAATTGAAAGAACATGAGACAGGCTTTCGGCAATGGCTGTTACGGCCATTGTCCCCCCGAAAACTGCCCTTCGTAAAGCCCAGAACCCCCGTTACGCCGCGTCCGCTATTGCGGGATCGTCGTGCAATAGAGCGGGAAATCGCCCTTGGGGATCGAATGTTCGATCTGCGCCACGCTGCAATCGACGAGATAGCCGCGGCGGGTCGTCGTCACGGTCAGGCGCGAGGCGGCGGTCTTGCGGTCCACGCTGGAGCGCATCAGCATGGGCGGCGCATCGGGCCCGCCATCCATCAGCTTCTTGTCGTTCTCCGCGCGGGAGAGGTCCGATCCCCAGCCTTCGATATATTTGCGCACGCGGATGGCGCCGGTGCGGCCGCGGCCGTCTTCATAGCGGCAGGTGCCCAATATGTTGGGATTGTCCTTCGAGGGACCGCGCACATCCTCAAGCGTGAAATTCTTGAACTGGACCGGGCACAGCACGCCGCTCGCGGCCTGCTTGTAGGAGCCGTTCAGATTCTGGGTCCAGCCTTCGGGTGTGTTGGTGATCTTGCCGAGGATATTGCTGATGGGCTGGGTCGGCGGCGGGGGAACCTTGTCCTGCGCAAGCGAAGGCAGGACGGAAAACGCCAGAACCGGCAAGGCGGCACAGGCAAGACGAACCAGACGCATGAAAAACCCCAGGAAAACCCGCAGGGCCCACTTTATCGCGGCGCACCGGTTCGCGCCAGCGCGGCGCATCACAACGCCGGCTTAACGATAATGCCGCGTTATTGCGGGGCGGGGGTGATGTCCTTCGCCGCGGCGGCATAAACCGTGTTGAGGAACAGCTTCTCCGCCGCCGCATCGCGCGGGTCGGCATATTCCACTGTCACCTCGACCGACCAGTTTCCGATCTGCGTGCCGGTAAAGAGGATGCGGTACTCCAGCGACTCCGCGTGCGCGGTGCGATAGGCGCGGGAGAAGACGTGCAGCGGCCGATCCGATCTGCACATCGTTCTCGCCCGCCGCGTCGCGCTCGAACGGACCGATGGAGGCGGGGCACACGAAACCGGAGGCGACATGAATCTTCGCGTAGCCGGGACCGTCCTTGAACGTGTCAGGAAGCGACTGCGCGAAGGCAGGGGTGGCAAGAACCAGCAAGAGAAGCGTGGCGATCTTCATGGCACTCATAATGTCACGACGGAAGGATCGAAGCCATGCGCTGAGATGGCAGCGATCTATCGACCGAGAACACGCAAGACGACGGCGCGAACGACCCAGGCTATTGGAATGCAAAACAGCGTTATGATCGCCGCTCCGCCGAGACTCATTTCAGTACCAAAGAAAGTCATCAAGCCCATATTGATGACAGCGCAAAGGAGCATTCCACCAACAATCGCACCGGCCACCTGAGAGAACGCGTAACCGGCGGCGCCCTCAAGATCGGATTCTTTGCTGTTGCCGGTGCTCATAAGCCCTTTTTAATTCCGCGATTCTCTCCGCGCCAGGAACGCGAGGCGTTCGAACAGATGAACGTCCTGCTCGTTTTTGAGCAGCGCGCCGTGCAGCGGCGGGATGAGCTTGGTCGGGTCTTTTTCCTTGAGCGCTTCCGGCGGGATGTCTTCGTTCAACAGCAGCTTCAGCCAGTCCAGCAATTCGGAGGTGGACGGTTTCTTCTTCAGGCCGGGCACGTCGCGGATCTGGTAGAAGACGTTGAGCGCTTCCGAAACAAGCTTCTGCTTGATGTCGGGATAATGCACATCGACGATCTTCTGCATCGTGTCGCGCTCGGGAAACTTGATGTAGTGGAAGAAGCAGCGGCGCAGAAACGCGTCCGGCAATTCCTTTTCGTTATTCGAGGTGATGAGGATGATCGGGCGCACCTTGGCCTTGATTGTCTCGCCGGTCTCATAAACGAAGAATTCCATGCGATCGAGTTCGAGCAGAAGATCGTTGGGGAATTCGATGTCGGCCTTGTCGATCTCGTCGATGAGCAGAACCGGGCGCTGGCCGGCTTCGAATGCCTCCCAGAGCTTGCCCTTCTTGATGTAGTTCTTCACGTCCTTCACGCGCTCGTCGCCGAGCTGGCTGTCGCGCAGGCGCGTCACCGCGTCATATTCGTAAAGGCCCTGCTGCGCCTTGGTGGTGGATTTCACATGCCAGGTGATGAGCGGCGCCTTCAGCGCATCGGCCACCTGGAAGGCCAGCTCGGTCTTGCCGGTGCCCGGCTCGCCCTTGATCAGGAGCGGGCGCTGCAGCGCGATGGCGGCGTTGACCGCGATGCGCAGATCGTCGGTCGCGACATAGCGATCCGTACCTTCAAAGCGTGTGTTGGCCATGGAAATCTCGGTTTGGGATAGCGTTCTGCGCACGGTAGGGGGCGGTCCCGCGCTTCGCAAGCCACGTCCGGGTGCGCTAGAATGCGCCATGAACCAGATCAGACCCTCCTCGCCCGAAACGCTGCCCGCACGCTTTTATTCCGACCCCGCGCTTTACCAAGCGGAAAGGCGCGAAATCTTCGCGCGAAGCTGGCTGCTCATCGCCCATGAAAGCCAGATCGAAACGCCCAATTCCTATGTGGCGACGAGCGCCGCGGGATTTCCCATCATCGTGGTGCGGGACAAGGACGGCACAATCCGCGCCTTCCACAATGTCTGCCGCCACCGCGCCGGGCCGCTCGCCGATGACGGACAGGGCAAATGCGAAGGCCAGCTTGTCTGCCGCTATCACGGCTGGCGCTACGCGCTGGATGGACGGCTCGCCAGCGCCCGCGATTTCGGCCCGGCGGAAGGGTTCGATCCGCGCGAATATTCGCTGCGCGGCGTGCAGTGCCAGAGCTGGCGCGGCTTTATCTTCATCAACATGGATGAGAAGGCCGGGGCGCTGGAAGACACCATCGCGCCGCTGATCGCAAAGACCGCGCATCTGCCGCTGGAGAAATTCTGCTTCGAGCGCCAGACGACGCATGACATCAACTGCAACTGGAAGACTTACGTCGAGAATTATCTGGAGGGTTATCACATCCCGCTGGTGCATCCCTTCCCAAATATGAAGTGGATGTCTCCGCGCCGGTGATCTTCCACCAGGCGCCGCCGCGCGACGGCTCGCCCGTCGGCGGATTGTGGGCATGGTCCTGGCCGTGCCTGGGCGTGAACGTCTATGCCGACGGCATATTGATGGAGCGCATGTGGCCGGTGGGCCATGGCGTCACGCGGCTGGATTATCTCTATCTTTTCCCCGACGACATCGAACGCGCGGTGATGGAGCGCAACATCTCCGCCAGCGAGATCACAACGGAAGAAGACCGCAAGATCTGCGAGAGCGTGCAACGCAATCTCGACGCGGGCATCTACGAAACCGGCCGCCTCTCGCCCAAGCACGAACAGGGCGTGGCGTGGTTCCAGAAGGAATGGCGCAGCACGCTGTCGCTTTAAAGGGGAGCCGTCATGAGCTGGATGATCATCGCCGCCATCATCGTGGCGGGTATCGTGTCGAGCTTCACCGACTGGTTCTTCATGGGCGTGCTGTTTTCCGACCGCTATCAGAAATATCCCGACACTTGGTGGCCGCGGTCCGGAAAGGCTGCGGAGCGCGGCGCGATCATGACCTCCACCGCGCTGGGCTTCATCACCGCGGCGGCGGTTGTTCTTCTGTGCGAATATGCGGGCGTGACCGGCATCGTGGGCGCGCTGATCGTGGCGGGGCTGGCGGCGGCAGCCGGGCCGCTCGTCACCACCATCACCAACGGGATGTGGATCAAGATCGATCCCGCCGTCACCGCGGCGCACACCGTCGGCTATATCGTGCGCTTTCTCATCGCCGGGTTGGCGGCGGGTATCGCGCTTTCCTGATCCCGCGCGCGCCCGGCGATGAAAGCTGTCGGCCTAGCCGCCCTGATCCATGCAACCTTGATAATTGACTTCACATTGGTTCGAGCACGACTGCGCACCGTCGCAACCCGCGAGACATTGCTGCTCGTTTTGCAGGCAAATGTCGGCATGGGTTTGCGCAAGCTTCAAAAACTTCAGAGCGTGTGTGACCGATGCATCATCATTCACCACATTCGCGCCATAACGGGCAGAAGCATGCCCGTCACCGAAACTGGTGTTGCCAAACGTCACGGATGCGGCAGCCAAAGACGCCGCGCCAAAAACAACCGCAGCGATAAGCAATTTTGAAGAAGTCGTTTTCATAACTTTTCTCCCCGATATTTCAAATTGAAATTGGCCAAAATGAAATTTGGATCGACGAAATCAAAACGCCGCCTGACATTGCGGCGGACGACCCAAGAACAGGATAGCACAATCGCGCCTTGAACGCGCCGCGTGCACGTCCGATCCGTAAGCGGTTGACTCCCTGCATGGAATCGCGAACGGGCGCCGTCTCGATTGCGGACCCGCGCGGCCGGTCCGACTGGAATCACGGCAGATATCGCCCTTTCCCGATTCGACAAACTTCGCGACAAACCTCGCGACAAATCCTGACGGTTGCGTGACGCGCGCGTGACGGATGCGCGCGATGCTGCCTCCACGGGGGCGAGCATGACGGTCGCGCATGTCTATACGGTAGCGTTCGAAGGTATAGCTCCTGTATGGAGCAAGCACACCTAGCGAATAGGTAGCCTTCGGCCCCGAAGTGCAGCACCTTTTCAGGATGGCAGAGTCACAAACCGTCACGATCTTGCGCGCAAAACGCGATGCTATCGCCGCTGCGATCAATAATTACGAGCGCCAATTGGAACGGGCTAAGGCGGATTTCACGCACGTTACAGCGGCGCTTGCGATCTTTGAGGCCGCAGAGGAGCCGGGTTCTAACCGCGCCTATGTGAGTCTCTATCGCTATTTCAAATACGGCGAGGTCGCCACGATGTGCCGCGAAGCACTAGAGAACGGTCCGCTCACCACCACCGAACTATCTCAGCTTCTTATGGCGTCTAAAGGGTTAGACGCAACGGACAGGGTTCTGTCCCAATCCGTAGGGTTTACCGTTCTCCGTTCCATGCGAGGGCTTGCGAGGCGCAAGACCGTCACGTGCACACGCCCCAAGGGGCGGTGCTTGTGGCGCCTTACTTCGGCAGGTGACGCTGCCAGTAGCCTTTCCATTGACGCGAAACCGGCTGATGCGTCACGGCGTGGACCATTGTTACAAATTGAGCGCCGTTAGACTGGCGGCGATGATCTTCGCGCCACGCCATTTCGGCGGCATACGCGCCAAGATATTGCTTCCTGATATTGTGGTGTGTCCCAAGTTCGGCCCTGCGGAGACGTGAAAAGAACGACTCCGCCATGTTCGTGCAAGCCACGCCGTCGCTGTAACAAATCGAATGATTGATACGGCGCATTTCGTAGTGGCTTTGCAGTGCATCCCAGCCCGGAGCCTCGTCCGCATGAATGACAGTGCCAGCGGCAACGCGCGCCAGAATTTCCGGGATGGCCGCATGCTCAGAGGAAGCAACAACCGTAAGAGTGCGTCCGCCACGTTCGCGCATCACGACAACGCTCTTACGCTTGCCAGTGCGGTTCTTAAGCAACCGGCGATCCTTCCGGGCTTCTTTGAAGTTCGCGGGTTTGACGTGCCCACCAAAATAAGCGCCATCGATTTCAACGGTGCCAGTGAGAACCACGTCCTTTGTTTCTGCGGCAAGCGCTTCGCGAAGTTTGTGCTGCAAAACAAACGCCGTCTTGTAACTCACGTCCAAGTCGCGTCCTAGATGCAACGCTGCGTGACCCTTCGCACCGTTCGTAAAAACTGCGATGGCCGCGAGAATGTCACGGATGGAAAGCTTGCGGCTGGCGAAGATCGTCCCATACGTTGCCGAGAACTGGCACTTCGGACAGGTCGGCTCGCCTTTAGTTTCCGCCCAGCGGATCGCCGTGAACGTTTTGAAGGCTTCCTCATCCGACAGGCGGAGGACCTGCATCAGGGAGAGGCTGCGGGCGGCGGCGGACTGGAGAAAGGCGATAGCCATATCATCGTTTCCGATAGGTTCATATCGAATATGGCTATGTATCATACCGTTGTCAATGAGGAATATATCGTTTATGGTGATATTTATCGTCGTAAACAGGGCGCTGACATGGTCACGGACGCGGAATGGCAGGCAAAGGCCAAGGGCATCCTCAAAGGAGAGCTAAAGCGCAGGAACATCGGTTATCGGGAACTGGCCGAACGGCTGGCCGCCGTAGGGGTTAAGGAGACCGAGGCGAACATCGCCAACAAGATCAGCAGGGGCGGCTTTAGCGCCGTTTTCTTGCTTCAATGTATGGAGGCCGTGGGCTGCAAGAACCTCCCTATCGGTATGGAATGAGCCTCCCAGAATCCCGAAAACGGTGAGATTCATAACCTTATTGCCTAGAGAATCGGCTTCGTGTAAAACAAAAACAGCCCGGCTTAGAAAACCGGGCTGTTTGAGTCAGATCGTCCTTGTTAATGGCGGGGGCGGTAGGATTCGAACCCACGGACCTGCTTCCACAGGTCACCCGATTAGAAGTCGGGCACTATAAACCGCTCTGTCACGCCCCCCCATAAGGGTGCCGATTAAAGGCCGTTACCCATCCTGATCAGGGGCCCGGGTAACGGCCTTTCCTATGAATCCAGGGCCCGTCACCGGTCGGCACATTCGCCGGGCCTCTCACTCTCCTATCCATGTCAAACAGCCTTTCCGCCCACGGAATCGGGGGCAGGAGATCGTTATGGCACAGATACGGGAGCCGCACAAGAAAAAACTTCCTCAAACTGCCGAAAGGTTTAGGTATTATTAGTAGAGATGTTGGCTACGAAGGTACAATGTTCTTGACAGGTGCCGGAACTCGATGTATTTCTGTTGCATACAAGGAGGCATTGCCATGGCCGCACCTCGCAGCCCCCGTTACCCCAATATTTCACTGAGTGAAGCGATTACGCGCGCGCGACTGATATATGAGCGGGAGCATATGAGCACGATGACGCCGCCCGTTGCCGCCGAGGCCATGGGGTATAAGGGAATCAGTGGGGCTTCACTAAAGACTATCTCAGCTCTTAAGAAATATGGTCTTTTGGATGGCCGAGCCGACGATGTACGGCTAACAAAGGACGCCCAAACGCTTATAATTGATGATCCTTCTAGTGCGGAATACATACAAGCCTTGGTCCGCGCGGCATCAGGCCCCGAGATATTTGTTGAAATTAGCAAGCAATTTCCGGGACATGCCTCTGAGCGAAATATATCTGTATTCCTCGAAAAGCAGGGTTTTCGTTCTGATGCTGCTGCGACAGTAGCAAAGTTTTATAAGGATAGTCAGGCGCTTGTTTCAGGGGCTCCGGCGCAATATCATGGTGGAGAGGAGCCGATAGAGGCCGCCGTGAACACCGTTTCTGATCAGCCGCGCCGTCATCCCTCAATCCGGTTTGCCGGAGGGGGCGAAGGCATTCCTGTTGCGAACCATCGGTATGACGCCGCGCCAGAGCGCGTGCAGCCAGTTGGCGATCTTGGGGCACCTTTCCGCATCACGATGGACGGGAAAAAGCTGCACATCATTGCGGACGTAGACCTCAATGAATTGCAGGTCTTGAAGCAGATGCTGGATAGCTATGAAGGCATGCTGAGACTGCTTCGTGCACCAGCGGGACAAGCAGTTAAACCAGAATGGGCCGATAAGGTTTTTGCGCCCGGCGAGACTGTGCCCGCCAGTGGAATTTACGCCCCGCAGCACGATGGCCATAGCGGTTATGACCGCGTGCAATACAATCAAGGGCAGCGGTTTATGTCATGCGATGAGTGCGCCGACCGCAATGCGGTGCGCTATACTTACGTGGATCCGATTCCCTAGCGAACGATACTGAGATGCGGGGGCTTAGTAAGAGACTTAGCCATTAGGTCAAGGAGCGCTTCCCCTGCCCATTTGGAAACAGCTTTAGCAAGGACCTCAAACGTCCCCTCTGCTGTGTCCTCCAAAACTACAAAGACGCCGCCGTCGCCACCAC
>SMFH01000111.1_pt1 | contig 10583 bp, 13 predicted proteins | sample 2456121 | NCBI WGS metagenome assembly SMFH01 (sample SAMN10132613, study PRJNA489261) | soil metagenome | isolation source: day120 antibiotic-silty clay loam soil | place: USA
GACGGGCGCTCGAGGCCCCCGAGCAGATGCAGCAGGGTCGACTTGCCGCAGCCGCTCGGCCCCATCACTGCGACCGTCTCGCCGGCGGTCACCTCGAGCTCGACCGCGTCGAGGGCGCGCACGAGCCCCGGCCCGCGGCCGTATTCCATCCCAAGGCCGCGCGCCCGCAGGACAGGCCCGGCGCGCAAGGCCGTCTCGCTCGCGTTCATGATCGTCCCTTCGTCTGAGTCCAGAACCGGGCGCACGCCTCGAGCCACCGCAGGTCTGCCTGCAGCCTCAGCACGACGCCCTCGAGCAAGAGGCCGGCGACGGAGTCGCCCGGCTCGGCGAGCGCGGCGCGCTGTGCCGCACCCAGCTCCGCGAGCAGCACGTGACGCTGCGCGTCCACGAGCCGCACCGGATCGGCGAGCCCCGCGGACGCGGCGGCGACGAGCTTCAGGTGGAACTCCGCCGGCGCGGGCTTCGGCCAGCTCGTATCCGCCAGCCACTCCGTGACCCGCGCGCTCCCCTCGGAGGTGAGCTCGTAGACCTTGCGGTCGGGCCGGTCGGCCTGCCCGACGCGCTCGGACGTCACGAGGCCGGCCTTCTCGAGCCGGCCGAGCGTCACATAGACCTGGCCTGCGTTCAGTGCGTCCGCCAGCGGGCCGAGGGCGAGCTGGAGCCGGGCTCGCAGCTGATAGCCGTGCGAGCGCTCCTTGGCCAGGAGCGCGAGGAGGACCTCCTGCACGACCCGCAGCTGGTAGCGCTGCGACGACTCTCGGATCGATACCCCAACGGCTTCTGGCATCAGCACCCCTAACGGTTAGCCAGAATATAACCGTTATCTACAGAGCCGTCAAGCGCCCTCGCCGGGCGGGCCGGCAAGCACCGTCGGGACGTACTCGACCAGCTGGAGCCGGCCGTCGAACGTGCGGCTCTGGATCATCTCCAGGGCAACGTCTGGGTACCCGTCGTAGATCCGGTCGCGACCCGTGCTCCCGGTGATCACGGGGAAGACGACGACGCGGTACCGGTCGACGAGACCGGCCTCGAGGAGCGAGCGGCACAGCGCGAGGCTGCCGATGGTGCGCAGCGACTCGCTGCCCGTGCGCTTCAGCTCTCGGACGGCCTCCACGGCGTCCGTGCCGACGAGCCGCGTGTTCTCCCACTCGAGCGGCTCCGTCAAGGTGCTCGAGAAGACGATCTTCGACAACCCCGACAGGACGTCGGTCCCCGGCTCGCCCTCGGTCACGAACCCGTGCATCAGCCGGTAGGTGTTCGCGCCCATCAGGAGCGTGTAGTCCGCCTCCGGTTGATCTCCCAGCCAGGCGAGGTATTCGGGCCCTTCGAGCCCCCACCAGCCGGGCCAGCCTTCGGCTGCGCCGTATCCGTCGAGCGAGGTGATGAAGTCGATCAGCAGCTCTGTCATGTGTGGCTCCTCCCTTTGGGGTGGTCTGGCGGGAGCGACTGGTGGAACCGAAAGAGGTCGTCGCGGTCGTAACGCGCCTTGACCTCCGTGAGGCGCTCGTAGTTGACGTCGTGGTAGGCACGTTCCCAGTTGGTGAGATCGGGGTCGGGGAAGCTCGGATACACGCCGCCCGATCCGTACGGGTGGACGATCGACCATGAGCGGCAGGGCGTGAAGTCGAGCTCGCACGCGTGACGGGGCCCACGTCCCGCCGCGAAGGAGTCGACCAGGGAGGCGATCGCGTCCGGCGGCAGGGACCGGCGGAAGAACTCCGACCTGGCGAACATCAGGCTCGGCCGAGGCGGTGCGACCGGGGTCGTGTCGTCCGAGCGCTCCACACCCGGCGCGTGCTCTGCGAGGAAGAGCTTGGCGGCGCGGTGCGGCATCTGCTCGATGGTGGTCGAGACGGGGTCAACCTCGAGCCGCTCGACGACGTGACGAAGGATCTCGGTGGTGTCGGCTTTCGTGCCGAGCATCGCGCCGAAGATCGTGACCACGGGCTCGTCGGGCTCGCCGGCCGCGTTGACGAGCAGGCTCGCCGCCAGCTCGTCGGGCGCATCGGGAGCCCAGTCCTGCCACAGCGCGATCGCGGCAGCCGCCTGCGCGTATGGCCAGGCGAGCGAGAAGCAGGTGAGGTCCTCGGCCGGGACGGTCCTGAAGAGAAGGCTGGTGACGATCCCGAACTGACCCCCGCCGGCTCCACGCAGGGCCCAGAAGAGATCTGGCTCGTGCTGCTCGTCGCAGTCGACGATGCGACCGTCCGCCAGCACGACCTGCGCTCCGAGGAGCTGGTCGGAGGTGAGCCCGTACCTGCGACCGAGGATGCCGAGCCCACCGCCGAGCGTCAGCCCGGCGATCCCGACCGACGGGCACGCGCCGGCGGCGATCGTCAGACCGTCGGCGTCGAGGCGGTCGTAGACGTCGCCGAGCAGCGCCCCGGCCTCGACCGTGGCAAGCCGCTCCGCACGGCGAGCTCGGCTCCGACCCGTCGTGCGAACGTGACCGTCTCGGCCACGTCCGCCGCGGTCCTGCACCGGACGACCACCTCGGGGACGATCTCCTCGAACTGCGCCCAGGCGGGCTTTCGCACGTCCTCGAGACCGGGCGAGCCTTGCGGAACGACCCTCCCGTCGACCGCAGCCTCGAGCGTCGAGATCCCGGGCAGGCTCACGTGCTTCAGTCGCCGGTGGCAGGTCGATACTCCGGCCGCCCGTTTGGCCGGTAGACCTGGATCGTGACGCCCTTCGCGTCGGTCCGCGATTCGATCAGCTCGAGCGCGATGTCCGGGCCGTCCTGCGGGAAGAGCCGCGTCCCCTGGCCGAGGACCACGGGGACAACGAGCAGGGTCATCTCGTCGACGAGGTCGTGCTGGAGCAGCCAGCGGATCAGGGCACCGCTGCCGTGCACCTGCAGCTCACCGCCCGACGCGGCTTTCAGCTCGGCGATCGCCGCCGCGAGATCTCCGGAGAGATGGGCCGAACAGGAACGCCTCGGCCTGCCGGTAGGTCTCGCTGATGAACGCCCCCGTCGTCTCGTCGAACACCCCCATGGCCCAGCCGCCGCGCTCGAAGCCGCTCCTGCGGTCTTCCTCCGTCGCGCCGCCGTTTCCCTGCATCACTCCGTCGACGGTGATCTGCGTCATGGTGGTCAACTTCATGCGCTCGCCCCTTCCCGCTTGGTGGTCTTTCCAGTCCTGACCGCACGGACGCGCGGATCTCATCGGTCGATCGTGCCTGGGTGAGAACACTTACGCCGTAGCCGCACGCGGCTCGACTCGTGGGTGCGTGGGCGCGTGCTGCTCATCGGCGATGCTGCGCATGCCACGTCGCCGAACATGGCTCAGGGTGCGGCCATGGCCCTTGAAGACGCCCTCGTGCTGGCCGAATACCTGGAGCGGTCCGACTCGATCCCCGGGTGCCCTCGCGGCGTTCGAGGCCCGTCGTCGTCCGCGCACGGACTGGGTCCGGGCGCAGACGCACCGTCGTGACCGCACCCGCTACCTCGCCGCACCTGTTCGCAACGCCCTCCTGCGCACCCTCGGGCGGAAGATCTTCCAGGCCAACTACCGGCCGCTGCTCGCCGAGCCGTGACGGCTCACTTCCAGGTGCCGACCGGTCCGTTCTCGAGGTAGAGGCGGAGGCCGTACGGCACGCTCTCCGCATCGTCGGGGTCGATCTCCTCGGGCGTCAGGGCGCGCACGTAGCGATACCAGGCGAGCGCGCGGGCGAGAGTTCCCGTCCTGTACGCGATGTGCGCAGCGTGACCGTGAGCGTGTGGAACGGATGCGAGATGCAGCTGTCGCCCCAGTCCAGGAAGCGGTAGCGGCCGTCCTCGACGTACACCTGCCCGTCGTGGAAGTCGTCGTGCTGGAGCGTGGAAGGGACCCCGAAGCTCTCGAGCTCCGTTGTCAACGCCCGCAGCTCCGGGAGCCGTCGCCGCAGCTCGTTCCGCTGCTCCGCTGTCAGCTCGTCGGACTCGTCGAGCCTGAGCGCCCGCTCGTCGTCGAGCAGAGCCTCGACCCTGTCGGGGATCCCCGCCGGTCGCTCGTCGGGCACGCCGAGCGCGAGGAGCTCGTCGGCCTTCGGCGTCAGCGCGATCTGCAGGTCGCCGTAGCGCGGCAGGATCTCCTCCCACCGGCGTGGATCGAAAGGCTCGGCGAGCTCACGCAGGCGCGTCCCTGCGTCACGCATCAGCATCCACCCGCGTGCGGCGTCGATGGCCACGAGCTCCGTCACGCGGTCGGCACGAGTCGCGGCCAGGATCTCGGTGAGCCGCGGTTCGAACCCGTGCACGTCCGTTGTTGCCTTGAACCAGAGCACGCCGTCCGTGGTCTCCAGACGCATCACCGTCGACCACCTCTCGAGATGCACCTGCTCGGGCGGCCGCGTCAGCACGGCATGTTCGCGCACCCACGACTCGGCCTCCGCGCGCCACTCGGGGTCGAGCCACCGCATCGGGAGAGATTCTGTCATCCGGCTTCCGAGACTTCGGCGTCCGCCGCTCGCCGACTCTGCTCGGCCACGCGGATTCGCGCGCTACGGTCGCACCGAGAACCGCGAGACCGTGCCGTGGTGCGCGACGAACGAGCATACGAGATTGGAGCTCCGTGGCAATCAGGACGCTGACCGCCGACGACGCCGACGAGCTGACGCGCCTCCTGCTCGTCAACCGAGAGGCGCATGAGCCATACCAGCCCGCTCGGTCCGAGGGCTTCTTCACTCTCGAGACCCAGCGCGAGCGGCTCGCCACCGCCCACCACATGTACGGGATCCTCGACGGCGACGCGCTCGCCGGCATGATCGAGCTCTCGAACATCGCCCGCGGCCCGTTTCGGAGCGCGAGCCTCGGCTACTGGGTCGACGAAGCGCGGCGCGGTCGGGGCCTCGCGACGCGGGCCGTCGCTGCGATCGTCGAGCTTGCCTTCCTCGATCTCGACCTCCACCGCCTGGAGGCGGCGACGCTCGAGGACAACCACGCTTCCCAGCGGGTTCTCGAGAAGAATCGGTTCCACCGCATCGGTCTGGCGCCTCGCTATCTCCGGATCGCAGGAGCGTGGCGTGACCATGTTCTCTTCCAGCGGACCGTCGAGGACTGACCGGGACCCGCCGTAACGGGTGCCGTGCCGCAGCCGGCGCACCGCAGTACCGCTAAGACTTCGTCCGAATGGAGCTCACCCTGCGAGAGGTACGCGACGAGGATCTGCCGGTGCTGTTCGAGCAGTGGGCGGATCCGGTCGCCGCACAGATGGCGGCTTTCACGCCGCCCGACCACATGGAGCGGGACGCATTCGAGCGCCGCTGGTCGAGGCTACGTGCCGACGACACTGTGCTGAACCGGGTGATCGTCGTCGACGACGACGTCGCCGGCTCGATCGGATCGTGGGGCGATGCCGGCGAGCGCGAGGTGACGTACTGGATCGGTCGGTCCTACTGGGGCAAGGGGATCGCGACCGAGGCCCTCGGGGCGTTCCTGGCCGTTGAACGGTCGCGGCCGCTCCGTGCGCATGTCGCGTCCGACAACGTCGGGTCCCGCCGCGTCCTGGAGAAGTGCGGCTTCCGCGTGATCGCAACGGAACGAGGCTTCGCGGAGGCGCGCTCAGCCGAGATCGAGGAGCTCGTCCTGCGGCTCGACGACCCTGCCCCGGGTTGAGGTCGTCAGCGGACGTGGGGTGGCGCAGGGGGTAGCTGTACCGTGACGTGGAGGCCGCCGGCGGCGCGCGGGGTGAGGGTCAGCGTGCCGTCGTGCGCCTGGGTGATGCTCCTGACGATCGCGAGGCCGAGGCCGACGCCGACGCCTCCCTGGTCGCTGTGGATGCGTGTCGTGCCGCGCTGAAACGGCTCGGCGAGCGTGGAGGCCAGCTGCGGGGTGAGCTTCTCGCCGGTGTTCTCGACCGCGAGCGACACGCTCCGCGGCTGGACGCTGGTCCGGACCCACACGGCTCCCTGCGCCGGCAGGTTGTGGACTATCGCGTTGTGCACGAGGTTCGTGCTCAGCTGGAGCAGGAGCGCGTGCGAGCCAATCGTGGGGGTCACGTCGCCCGAGGTCTCGATCGTGAGGCCGCGTTTCTCGGCGAGGGGGAGGAGCGTCTCGGTCGCCTCCTCGGCGATGAGGGACAGGTCGACGTGGTCTCGCCTGAAGGATCTCTGGTCGGCGCGGCTCAGCAGGAGCAGTGCCTCCGTGAGGTCGATCGCTCGGGCGTTGACGGCGCGTAGGCGCTCGACCAGCTCGTCGCCGTCACGGTCGGGATCGTTGCGGGCGACGTCGAGAAGGGTCTGGGTGATCGCGAGCGGGGTGCGCAGCTCGTGGGACGCGTTGGCCGCGAATCGCTGGTGCTCGGCAATGTGTGCCTCGAGCCGCGCGAGCATGGCGTCGAAGCTGTCGGCCAGCTCGCGGAACTCGTCCTGGCGGCCTTCCAGCGCGACCCGGTGCGAGAGTGACCCGGTCGCGGCCATGCGCGTGGCGCCGGTGATGCGGGTCAGGGGAGCGAGCATGCGGCCGGCGAGAAGCCACCCTCCCAGGAGACCGAACGCCAGCAGGAATGCCAGAAGGACGGCCGCCGTCGGAGCGAATGCGCGCCAGAGGGCGGCGTGGCTCTCCACCAGGAAGATCACCCCGGGGTGCACGCCACGCGAGAGGGAGAAGTACCCCACTACGAGCAGCACGGTTCCCGCCAGCATGAGGAACCCTGCGTAGCTGAGGGTGAGCTTGAGACGAACGCTCAAACCGGGGGCTCTCTTCATGACCCGCCCTCGGGCCCGGTCGCTCGTCCAGTGTCGATGCGGTATCCGACGCCCGCCACGGTGGCGACGAGCCACGGCTCGCCGAGGCGTTTCCGGAGGCCGGAGACCGTGATGCGCACGGCGTTCGTGAACGGGTCTGCGTTCTCGTCCCAGGCCCGCGCCAGGAGCTCTTCGGCGCTGACGACACCGCCGTCGGCGGCGACGAGGACTTCCAGCACTGCGAACTGCTTCCGGGTCAGCGCGACGTAGCGGTCGTCGCGGTAGACCTCTCGCCGGAACGGATCGAGGCGGAGGCCTGCGAGCTCTCGTACGGGTGGCCTGTGGTGGGCGCGCCGTCGGTCGAGCGCTCTGAGCCTGAGGACGAGCTCTTGGAGCTCGAATGGTTTCGTGAGGTAGTCGTCGGCGCCGCGCTCGAACCCGGTGGCCTTGTCGTAGAGCCGGTCGGCGGCGGTGAGCATCAGGATCGGCATGCCGCTGCCTGAGGCCACGATGCGTTCGGCGATCTCGTCGCCGGTCGGCCCGGGTATGTCACGGTCGAGGACGGCGATGTCATAGGGGTTGAAGCTCAGCAGCTCCAAAGCAGCGTTGCCGTCATGTGCGATGTCTGCGGCGATCGCCTCCAGGCGCAGGCCATCGCGGATGGCTTCCGCCATGTAGGGCTCGTCCTCGACGATCAGCACGCGCATGCCCCGATGCTAGAGCCGGCGTGTTTCGTCGGCATATCGAGAACCGGATACGTGCCGGCAACACGCCGCTTCCTTGAATGGAGGCGTGGCCGCCCGCACAGGAGCACGAACGACCACCCGCCGGGCTCGGGTCCGCAGGATCCGCGTCACGTGTCTGCTGGTCGTCATCGCGGTGATCGCCGCGCTCGGCAGACAGTTGCCGGCGTCCTCGTCCTCGACGGCCGCTCGACCCGTTCACGTCCGTGGCAGCGACCCGCCTCGTGCGCCTGGCAAGGCCCGCGCCGAGCGCCGAGCTGCGCCCGGCGAAGCCGGCGGTGCGGTCCCCCGCGGCACGACAGTCTTCGACGACGGGATTCCGGGTGTCGCCAACCTCGCTCCAGCTCTCCGCGGGGCCCTGCGCCGAGCCGCCACCGATGCCGCGACCGACGGAGTCGAGCTCGTCGTCGACAGTGGCTGGCGTTCCCCGGAGTACCAGGAGCGATTGCTCCGCGAGGCGGTCCGGAAGTACGGCTCGGAGGCGGAAGCTGCCCGCTGGGTGGCCACCCCCACCACGTCTGCTCATGTGTCGGGGGACGCGGTCGACATCGGGCCCTCCGCTGCCGCGGCGTGGCTCTCCGAGCACGGCGCCCGACACGGGCTCTGCCGCGTCTACGCCAACGAGTCGTGGCACTTCGAGCTGCGGCCCGAGGCCGTCGCCCTCGGCTGCCCGCCCATGTACGCCGACCCGACGCACGATCCGAGGATGCAGCAATAACCGCGCGGTCTGTCCCCTCGGGCGGAGGACGCTCGCGCATGCGAGGCCAGGCGGCTCCCCAGGGCCGGTCGTCCGCATCGACCCGGTTGTCCCCATTGCGGCTCGTCTACCCCGACCGTGGCGGGACCCAAACGATTAGCGTCCCGGGAGAGCCGGACAAGGATCGATGGCCGAAAGGAGCCGCCGTGTCCGCAACCGTTCTCTACATGTCCATGTCGCTCGACGGGTTCGTCGCCGGGCCGAACGAGCGACGTGACAACGGCCTCGGCGACGGCGGGCTTCGGCTCCACGAGTGGTTGATGCCCGGCGGCGACGTCGACGTGGAGGCCCTCCGCCGGTCGGGCGGTGTGAACGGCCAGATCGTCGAGGAGTTCCTGGCCACCGGCGCGACCGTTGCCGGGCGGGGGACCTTCGAGCCGGCAGATGGCTGGGGCGGCGACCACCACGACGGTGTGCCGATCTTCATCCTCAGCCGACACGAGCCGCCCGCCGAGTTCGCGAACATGCCGCTCGTCACCTACGTGAACGACGTCACGACCGCGATGACTCGAGCCAAGGAGGCCGCGGGTGAGAGGAACGTGCTCGTCCACGGCGCCGGAACCGCGCAGCTCGCTCTTGCCGCCGGCGTCCTCGACGAGCTCGAGCTGCACGTCATCCCGGTGCTGTTCGGTCAGGGGCGCCGTCTGTTCGAGGGCCTCGCGCCCGAGCAGATCGAGCTGGAGCGCACCCGAGTCCTCGAGGGGGAGGGCGGCGTCACCCACATGCACTACCGCGTCGGGCGCTGACGAACGACCGGGGGCGAGCGGGGCTCGGCCACCTCGGCGCCGACGTCACGGCGTGCATCTGTCGCTTTTCTGGCGTGTCTTCGCGGTCGACGCGCGGTCAGGCGTGAGGTCGTCGACGCGTGGCGTCGCTCTCCGCGCGGCGACGCTGCCGGTTCGACCCACGCCTCCGGCGCCGCGCCACGGTGCCGGCGATAGAGTCGCGACCATGGTCGACCGTGTGGTCGTCCGGGACAACCCGTCCGAGCTGCGATATGAGCTCCTCGTCGACGGCGAGAGTGCCGGGCTCATCGCCTACCGGCGCCGGCCCGGTGCTGTCGCGTTGATCCACACCGACATGGAGCCGCGGTTCGAGGGCCAGGGCCTCGGCAGACAGCTCGTCGAAGGCGCGCTCGCCGACATACGCGAGCGTGGTCTGCGCCTCGTGCCGATCTGCCCGTTCGTCCGGTCCTACCTCGATCACCATCCGGAGTTCAGCGACCTCGTCATCCCCGACTGGGAGGTGCCGGACTGATCCCGGGCCGGCCCGCCGAAGCCAACGCCGTCGAAGAAGCGTCCTCCTGACCCGATGACGCGAAGGCAACGCCTGACGTTGATCGCGGCCATCCTCGGCTCGGGCGTGGCCACGCTCGACGGGACGATCGTGAACGTCGCGCTCCCCGCGATCGAGCAGGACCTCGGCGGCGGGCTCACCGCTCAGCAGTGGGTCGTGAACGCGTACCTGCTGGCCCTTGGCTCGCTGATCCTGATCGGAGGCTCGCTGGGAGACATCTACGGCGAGCGCCTCGTGTTCACCGTCGGAGTGGTCGCGTTCGGCGTGTTCTCCTTGGCGTGCGCTCTCGCCCCCACGATCGGCGTGCTGATCGCCGCGCGGGCGCTGCAGGGTGTTGCCGCAGCGTTGTTGACGCCGAGCTCGCTGGCGATCATCATCGGCGCGTTCTCGGCCCGAGAACGCGGTCCCGCCATCGGCACCTGGACCGCGTGGGGCGGAATCGCGGCGGTCATCGGCCCGCTGGCGGGCGGCGTGATCGTCGACCAGGTCTCGTGGCGCTGGGTGTTCGCGCTCAACGTCCCCCTGGTCGCGGGAACGGTCGTGCTCGTGCTCGCGGCCGTGCCGCGAACGCCGAGGGTGGCCGGGCGGCGCGTCGACGTGATCGGTGCGGCCCTCTGTGCGACCGGGCTGGGCGGGATCGTCTTCGCGCTCATCGAGCAGCCGCGGCTCGGCTGGACGAGCCTCGCGATCCTCGTGCCGCTCGTCGGGGGCGCTCTCGCGCTCGTCGCGTTTGTCGTCTACGAGCGCCGGGCAGCGCAGCCCATGCTCACGCTCGACCTGTTCGAGCGTCGCAACTTCTCGGTCGGCAACGTCGAGACGCTCGCGATGTACGCCGGGCTCGCGATCCTGTTCTTCTATCTCGTGATCTTCCTGCAGCAGGTGGCCGGCTACAGCGCTCTCGAGGCCGGGGTTGCGACGCTACCGACGACGCTGATCATGTTCGCCCTCTCGAGCCGCTTCGGCGCCCTCGCAGACCGGTACGGCCCGCGCCTGTTCATGGGCGCCGGGCCGCTGATCGCCGCGGCCGGCATCTTCCTCCTGCTGCGCACGGGCCTCCACACGTCCTACGTCACGGACGTCCTTCCGGCGATCCTCGTGTTCTCGCTCGGCCTGACGATGAC
>SMFH01000373.1_pt1 | contig 10440 bp, 11 predicted proteins | sample 2456121 | NCBI WGS metagenome assembly SMFH01 (sample SAMN10132613, study PRJNA489261) | soil metagenome | isolation source: day120 antibiotic-silty clay loam soil | place: USA
AAAGTCGATGGCAAGCAGATCTATGACGTCAAAGACCTCAAGGTCGGCCTGGTCACCGACGAGCAAGCAGCGGCTGCCGCGGCGCGCGGGTGATTTCTCGCACATGATTTATGAACACACAGGAGTCTTGCCATGAGACGGGTTGCCGTCACGGGCATGGGCATCGTTTCGCCCATCGGAAACAATACGCAGGAAGTGGTTGCGTCTCTGCGCGAGGCGAAATCCGGCATCAGCTACTCCGAGGAATACAAGGAAAAGGGTTTCCGCAGCCAGGTCTATGGCAAGCCCAATATCGATCTTGCGTCGATGATCGATCGCCGCGCCATGCGCTTCATGGGCGACACGGCGGCGTTCGCCTTTGTCGCGATGGACCAGGCGCTGCGCGATTCCGGGCTCGAGGAAAAGGACATCATCAATCCGAAGACCGGATTGATCGTGGGCTCCGGCGGTCCGTCGGTGCGCAACATCATCGAAGCGGCGGATATTCATCGCAAGACTGGAAGTCCCAAGCGCGTCGGTCCTTTCGCGGTGCCCAAGACCATGTCGTCCACCTGCTCGGCGGTGCTTTCGACCTGGTTCAAGATCAAGGGCGTGAACTATTCCATCAGCTCGGCCTGCGCCACGAGCGCGCACTGCATCGGCAACGCGGCGGAGCTGATCCAATGGGGCAAGCAGGACATCGTGTTCGCCGGCGGCGCCGAAGAGCTGGACTGGACGATGTCCGGCCTGTTCGACGCCATGGGCGCCATGTCCAGCAAGTTCAACGATCGCCCGTCCACCCGCGACGTCCGACGGTCACGACATGGTGGCGCCGTCCGGTGAAGGCGCCATCCGCTGCATGCAGCAGGCGCTCGCGACAGTGAGCGGCCCCATCGACTATGTGAACGCGCACGGCACCTCGACGCCGGTGGGCGATGTCACCGAGATCAAGGCGATGCGCGAAGTGTTCGGCGACAAGATGCCGTACATCAACTCCACCAAATCGCTGACCGGTCATTCGTTGGGCGCCACCGGCGCGCAGGAAGCGATCTATTCGATCCTGCAGATGAACAACGGCTTCATCGGCGAGAGTGCGCATATCGAGGAGATCGACCCGGACGTGGCCGATGCCCCTATCGTCCGCAAGCGCATGGACAACGCCAAGATCGAGCGGGCGCTTTCCAATTCTTTCGGATTCGGCGGCACCAACGCGACGCTGGTATTCCAGCGGCATGACGCCTAAACCGCGCACGCATATTGCAGAGACAGGGCGAGAGCCCTGTCTTCGCGTTTCAAAATGAGACAGGCAAGGATAGATCATGGCTGAGGCCGGCATGATGAAGGGCAAACGCGGGCTGGTGATGGGCGTGGCGAACGACCACTCCATCGCCTGGGGGATCGCACGCACATTGGCGGCCCAGGGCGCCGAAATCGCATTCTCTTATCAGGGCGATGCCCAATTGCGGCGGCTCAAGCCGCTGGCCGACAGCATCGGCTCCAACATTTTGCTCCCCTGCGATGTCGAAGACGACAACCAGATGGATGCGGCGTTCGACGTTCTGAAGCGTGAATGGAAGACGCTGGATTTCGTCGTCCACGCCATCGCGTTTTCCGACCGCGACGAATTGAAGGGCCGTTACGTCGATACCAGCCGCGAGAACTTCGTCCGCTCGCTGCTCATCTCCTGCTATTCGTTCACCGCTGTGGCACGCAGAGCCAAGGCAATGATGCCGAACGGCGGATCGCTGATCACGCTCACCCATATGGGCGCGCAGCGGGTCATTCCGAACTACAATGTGATGGGCGTGGCCAAGGCGGCGCTGGAATCCAGCGTGCGTTATCTGGCCGCCGATCTGGGCAAGGACAATATCCGCGTCAACGCGATTTCCGCCGGCGTCATGCGCACCTTGGCCGGTTCGGTAATCGGCGAAAGCCGCGTCGTCTTCCGCTGGAACAAGACGCAATCGCCGCTCAACCGCACCGTCGATCTCGATAATGTCGGCAACTCGGCGCTCTATCTGCTCAGCGACATGGGTGCGGGCGTTACCGGCGAAGTGCATCTCGTGGATGCCGGCTACAGCATTATCGGAGCGCCACCGTCGACCAAGCTGAAAGGCTGGACCGGCGATGACGAAGGGGCCAAAGAGGAAAATTGACCATGCGCGTCGCCATTTCGCTTCTTGCACTTTGCCTGTTCACAACGCCCGCACTCGCGGCCGGATGGCAGGATGTGGCGACGCCCGCCGATCAGAAACGTCTTTCGCTTCTGGAAGAATCCAAAGCCAAAGGTCTGGACGCCGCGCGCGGTGGTTCCGATATGGCGGCGATCAACGAAGCGCTGGGTTCGGAAGGCGGCCCTGCCGAAGGCATCGAAGGAAACTGGCGCTGCCGCCTCATCAAGCTGGGCGGCATGACGCCGTCACGCGTCTATTCCTGGTTCAACTGCCGCATTTCCGATCGCGGCGGCCATCTCTTCTTCAACAAGCTCAACGGCTCCACGCGCACAGCGGGTTATCTCTATCCCGCGCAGGGCGGCAAGTATGTCTATCTCGGCGCCGAATATATGAGCACCGAGCCGATGCACGCCTATTCGGGCAGCGGCGCCTCGGTCGGTGCAACACAGACGCCGGATGACGAAATCGGGTTGCTGTCCGGCCTCGGCGCCGGCCATGCCCGCATCGAGCTTCCCTATCCGGTGCAGGAATCCGCGTTCGATGTGATCGAACTGCGCCGTTGAGCTAGTTCAGGCCGCGCGCTTTTTCAGCAGCGGCTTCGCTTTTCCATGCGGCGAGAAAATCGCTCGACGGCTGCGGCGGCGCCTCGGCCATCAGCTTGTCCATGAAATTTACAAAGCCGCGCTCGAATCCATGCCGCCGCAATTTCCACAAGGCCCGAACGCCGGGCTGTGCCAGCGTCTGCCGCCAGCTTTCGGCGAAGCTGGCATGCACCGCATGGGTCAGCAGGCCTTCCTTGTATTGCAGATAGGTATACTCGGCGCTCGCGAGGAAGGCGACATCGATCGCGATGAACTCCATCCGTGTTGCGCGTCCCTGCCGGATCGACGCCTGCTGGTTTCGTTCGGCCTGGCGGACCTGCAAAGCAAGATAGATCAGCGAGATCAGAACGGCGATGCTGTTCGCCAGACTCGCGATCGAGGCCCAGTCAGAAAGGTTCATGTGCCGTCTCCACCCGCGCGGTCTGTTAGCTAGGAGCGTGTGGCACGAGCGTCAAGAAGCGCGAGGTATTACGCCTTGGCGAATTCCAGCTTTAACTCGTCGAGCAGCCGCGCTTCGGCTGTGTCGAGACGGCCATCCGCCATCACCACGGCACGCGCCGCGCCAAGGAAGGCGATCTTGTTGTCGGTGGTTTCTTGTTCGAGCCGATGGAGTGCCGGATCGAGCTGCATCAGCGTCGGGCGAAAGCCCATTATATAGGCTTTCAGTTTCGCCAGATCCGCTTCGCCGACCGGATGGCCAGCCGCAGCCAGCATCGCCACCGCATGATCGAGCATCGCCTTCTGTTCGGCCTCGGCAACGCTGCCATCGGTACGCGCCAGGAGTGCCAGCGGGATCAGATGATGCGCGATTGTCTCGCGCGTCTCCTGCGGCAACGGGGTGGGCGTTTCCGGCGCGGGTGGCGCGACGCAGGGCTCGTGACGGTCGCGGACATATTGGCCGAATCGGCCGGAAAACATTGTCTGTTCAACGCCCATGATACGCCCCGCGAAATTTTGGCGACGCTAGTGACGATGCGTGACAGTTGCGTGTCAGGCCTTCGCTTTCGCAGCCTTTGCGAAGCGTTCGAAGAGGTAATGCGAGTCCATCGGGCCGGGCGACGCCTCGGGATGGTACTGCACGCTGAAGACATCCTTGTCCGTCACGCGCAGGCCGCAATTGGTGCCGTCGAACAGCGACACATGCGTCTGCTTCACGCTTTTGGGCAGCGTGTCGGCATCCACGGTGAAGCCGTGATTCATCGACACGATCTCGACCTTGCCGGTCTCCAGATCTTTCACCGGATGGTTCGCGCCGTGATGGCCTTGCGCCATCTTTCGGGTCTGCCCGCCGAGCGCCAGCCCCAGCATCTGATGGCCAAGGCAGATGCCGAACACCGGCACGCGCGTTTCAAGGATGCCCTTGATCGTCGGGATTGCATAAGCGCCCGTCGCCGCCGGATCACCGGGGCCGTTGGAGAGCAGCACGCCGTTGGGCGAATGACGCATCACGTCTTCATAAGTTGAAGACGCAGGCAGCACGATGATCTCCGCGCCATGGCCCGCAAGCTGGCGCAGGATGTTGCGCTTCACGCCGTAGTCGAGAACCACCGCGCGCCATGTCGGATTCTTTTCGACGCTGTAGCCTTCGCCCCACATCCACGGCGTTTCATTCCAGGCATACATCTGCCGGCACGACACATCCTTGGCGAGATCGAGGCCGACAAGTCCCGGAAATTCGCGGGCCTGTTTTACCAGTGCGTCGCGATCGAATTTGCCGTCCGGCGACACCGCGACAACGCCATGCGGCATGCCCAATTCGCGGATGCGGTTGGTGAGCGCGCGCGTGTCGATCCCCGCGATGCCCGGAATATTGTGCAGCTTCAGCCAGCGATCGAGCGGCGACAGCGCGCGGTAGTTGGACGGCTGGCTCGCATCGGAACGCACCACCATCGCGCGCACCACCGGCGTCGTCGCCTCGATGTCTTCGCTGTTGGTGCCGACAATGCCGATATGGGGGAAGGTGAAGGCCACGATTTGCCCGGCATAGGAGGGATCGGTGAGAATCTCCTGATAGCCCGTCATCGCCGTGTTGAAGCAGACTTCGCCGACGGCGGCGGTTGCGGCGCCAAAGCCCTGTCCTTCGAACACCGTTCCGTCCGCCAGAACCAGAAGTCCTGTCGCGCGTGAAACGGCTGCCGCCGGACGTTCGGCGGTTGCGGAATATGTGTCGCTCATGGGGGACTCCGATTTGCCGGAAAATAGGAATGGGACCCCTCAGGGTCAACATGCTATTTTGCCGTCATCGCCCGCTTTATGCGGACGGCCCCTTTTTCTGTTAGCAAAGCCGCGGAAAATGGGTGGTCCGGGCGGTCCCTAGCGACAGCGTGGGGACGGGCCATGACGGAACCGGGAATTTGGAGAGCGATATGGGCCTGCGCGAACAGTTCAACGAGCAGATGAAAGAGGCGATGAAGGCGAAGGACCAGCGCCGTCTTTCCACCGTGCGCATGATTCTGGCGGGCGTGAGCGCCGAAGCTTTCGACAAGGGCGGCCGTCCGGAGATGGCGAAATCCGAGCGCGAGGAAGTGGATATCATCCGCACCTTCATGCCCAAGCAGATGAGCGCCGACGAACAACGCGCCGCGATTCAGAAAGCCATCACCGATGTGGGCGCCGCCTCGATGAAGGACATGGGCAAGATCATGGCCGCGCTCAAAGAGCGTTACGCCGGCCAGATGGATTTCGGCAAGGCCAGCGGCATCGTGAAAGAGCTGCTCAAATAATTTCCTCTCCGTAAAACGGGGGAGGAAGGTCAAGCCGCAATGCGTTGCATCGCCTCCGACACCGCCGCGCCAAGCGCTTCCACGGCAGTGACATCATGCGCGCTGAAGGCGCTCTTCTCGTTCCAGTATGTGCCCATCGCGGCTACCGGCGCGTCGCCGCCGATCGGCACCATCACCAGGCTTTTCACGAAGGTCTTGCGATAGACGTCGTGCGGGATGCGGTCATCGACGAAAATATCTTCGATGGCGGCGGTGGCGTTGTTCAGCATGCACCAGCCGGAAATGCAGGTTTCTATCGGGAATTTCTGGCCTTTCCACAAAGGCCCGATGGCGTCTTCCTCGATGTAATGGCATTTGCCGTTGTCGCGCAGCACGAAGGTCACGCCGTCGGCAGAACAGACCGAGCGAGCGGTGGAGCGCACGATGGAGATGATCTCGTCCAACGACCGGGCGACACGCAGCCGATCCTTCGCCACTTCCAGAAGCTTCAGGCGAAAATCCTGATCTCCGCGGACATGAAGTTCACCGATCAAACTTGGCCCCAGACTTCAACCCCCTTGAAGGAATACAAGTCTCTTCTTGTGAAGACAATAAAACTGTCAGTTGAAACGCCACAGTTGACGGCTTTTATTGTACAAATTCGTACCCTCCACGCTGCGGTGCGATAAAACCCTTCGATAGCACCGGAAACGCGCGGCGTTCCCGATAAACCCACAGCGGAATTGCAGGTCTTTTGGGACATTCGCCCGCGGGGTACCTACATTGGTCTCATGCGCTACGGCCCCAACCTTCTTGACGAAGTCCTGCGGCGGACCGATCTGGTTCAGCTTGTGGGCAAGCGCGTGAAGCTGGTCCGCAAAGGCCGGGTGATGTGGGGCTGCTGCCCTTTCCACAAGGAGAAATCGCCCAGTTTCAAGGTCGAGAACGAGCGGCGCACCTACAAATGCTTCGGCTGCGGCGCGGGCGGCGACGCCTTCAAATGGATGATGGAGACGGAGGGTCTGACGTTCCCGGAAGCCGTCGAGCGGCTGGCGGGCGAGGCGGGCGTCGAACTTCCCAAATGGTCGCCGGAAGACGAAGCGCGCGAAGAGAAGAAAAAATCGCTCTATGACGTGGTGGAAGCGGCGTGCCAGTTCTTCGAGGAACAGTTGCGCGCGAAGAACAGCAGCGAAGCGCGCGATTATCTGGTGTCGCGCGGGTTGAATGGTGATGCCGCAAAACAGTTTCGCCTCGGCTACGCGCCGGATTCCAATTCCGCGCTGAAGGATCATCTCTACGCCAAGAATATTCCGCTGGAAGACATGGTCGCCGCCGGTCTTGTGCGCCCGCAGGATGGCGACCGCGCCGCGCGGGATTTCTTTTACAACCGCGTGATGTTTCCGATTTCCGATGCGCGCGGGCGTATCGTGGCATTCGGCGCGCGCGCGCTCGATCCCGACGCCAAGCCCAAATACATCAACACCGGCGAGACGGCGCTCTTCTCCAAGGGCCACCTGCTTTACAACTTCGCCACGGCGCGTCCCGCGGCGCTGAAAGCGCAGACCATCGTTCTCGCCGAAGGCTATATGGATGTGATCGCGCTGGTGCGTGCCGGCTTCGATTACGCCGTGGCCCCGCTCGGCACCGCGCTCACGGAAGATCAGCTGCACCTGCTTTGGCGCACCGCGCCCGAACCTGTTCTGTGCTTCGACGGCGACGAAGCCGGATTGCGCGCCGGCCTGCGCGCAGCCCATCTGGCGCTGCCGCATCTGAAGCCCGGCTTCTCGCTGCGCTTTGCGTTTCTTCCCTCCGGCGAAGATCCCGACACGCTCATCAAGCGCGAAGGGCCGATGGCCATGCGCAAGATCCTCGACGCGGCGGAACCGCTCGCCAAAGTGCTGTGGCGCGCGGAGACGGAGAGCAAGGATTTCTCCACGCCTGAACGCCGCGCCGGACTGGAACGCTCGCTGGCCGAAATCGTCGGGCGCATCGGCGACGGCAAGATCGCCGATTACTATCGCCGCGACTTCGATCAGAAAGTTTTCGAGAGCTTCAAACGCCGTGCGCCCGCGCAGCAAAACTGGCAGCCGCGCGACCGTCAGCAGGATCGCCGCAGTTTCGCAGGTGGCCGCCGCCCACCGCCGCGGCCCGGTTTTCCGGGCGGTGGCGAAACCGTTTCCCCCGCCGTGAAGAATTCCCTGCTCGCGCGCTCGGGCCGTTCGGGTGCCCGTAGCGTCAAGGAACTGGAACTTTCGGTGATCCTTTTCCGCCATCCCGATCTGGCCGCGCGCCACGCCGAGATCGTCGCCGAGCTGCCCTTGTCGGACCGCGTCCTTGACAGGTTCCGGCATGAACTCCTAAACCTCGCCGCCTCCGGCTCCAGGCTTGAAAATCAAGGCTTGGAAGCCCATCTGGTCCGTCACGGCATGTCCGATCTCGTCGAGCGCTTGAATGCGCGGGCGCTGGCGAGCGGAGAGATTGCCCCCGCGGACGACATGCAGGGGATTGAGGGTGCCGAAGACATCGAAGCCCGCTGGCTCAGAGCCGCGTCCCAATTGCGGGATATGGCCGAAACCGGCCCCGAACGGGCCCGTGCTTTCGAGCGTTTCAAGTTGGAAGGCACCGAGGAGAGCTGGCGCGATGCCGCCAATCTTCTCCCAGGGCATGATGACTAGCGCGGTATTCGCGTTCTGTTCACGGTAGAGCGCAAAAACCGGATTCTCTCCACATAGGGTAGAGGGTTCAGCAAAACGGAAATTGTCAGTTGGCGACGAAGAAAGACACCAAGAAGAAGCCGGCCAAGGCCGCTCCCGCGAAATCCGCAGCGAAGGCCGCTGTGAAATCCAAAGTGGCAAAGCCCGCCGCGAAAGCCGCCGCCTCCAAAAGCGCCGCGGTGAAGAAAGCCGCTCCCGCGAAGCCGGCTGCCAAAGCCGCCGCGAAGCCCGCGGCCAAGGCGGCAATCAAAGTCGATTCCAAGGCCAGCAAGAAAGCCGCCGATCCGAAGCTCGATCCCAAGGCCGCGAAAGCCGCGGCCGCTGCCGTCGGCCTGGTGAAGAAGCCCGACGTCATCATGAAGAATGGCAAGCCCGTTCCCGTGAAGGGGCTGAAGCCGGGCGAGGCCGAGCCGCCGGGCGATGCGGACAGCCCGCTGCTGGATATGTCCGATGTCGGCGTTCGCAAGATGATCGCGAAAGCCAAGACGCGCGGCTACGTCACCTATGACGAACTGAACAAGGTTCTGCCGTCGGAGAAAGTGTCCTCCGAACAGATCGAAGACACGATGTCGATGCTCAACGAGATGGGCATCAACGTCATCGAGTCCGAAGAGCAGGAAGAGGGCGAAGGCGGCGAGGCCGGTCTTCCCGCCACCACCACGGGCACCGCTGTCGCCACCACCGCGACCGGGCCAAGCGCATCGAAGCCGGCCGCGAATTGATGATCGGCGCGCTGTGCGAATCTCCGCTTACCTTCGAAGCCATCACCGTGTGGCGCGACGAGTTGAACGAAGGCAAGGTTCTGCTGCGCGACATCATCGATCTGGAAGCCATGTATGGCGCCGGTCCCGATGGCCAGCCTGCCGCCGTGCCGCCGCCGGTTGGTCCGGATGGTCAGCCGCTCAACAATCCGGTGACCGGCCAGACCGCCGCGCCGCAACCGCCCAAGCCCGCTTTCACGCCCAAACCGCCGCCGCCGCCCAAGCCTGCCGCCGCCGAAGGCGAGGAAGTCGATCCGGCCGAAGCCGCAGCCGCCGCCGATGCCGGCGATGACGAAGAAGACGAAGGCAATCTTCCGTTGTCGGCGATGGAAGCCGCGCTCAAGCCGCAGGTGCTCGAGACGCTCGACAACATCGCCAATCTCTACAAGAAGCTTGGCAAGCTGCAGGACGCGAGCGTCGAAGCCGCGCTCGGCAGCGCCGAAGACCTGTCGACGTCGCAGGAACGCCGCTTCAAGAAGCTGCGCAACGACACCGTCGATCTGGTGAAGGGCCTCAAGCTCAATAACAACCGCATCGAAGCGCTCGTCGATCAGATGTACGGCATCAACCGCCGCCTGGTGTCGCTCGAAGGCCGCCTGCTGCGCCTTGCCGAAGCGCATGGCGTGGACCGCGCGGACTTCCTGAAAGAGCATTTCGGCAATGAACTCGACCCGCAATGGGCCCGCCGCGTCGGCCGCCTGACGCGTCACGGCTGGAAGGATTTCGTTCAGGATGAGCGCGACCGGATCGCGGCCCTGCGCGATGAAATCCAGTCACTGGCGCAGGAAACGCGCCAGTCCATCGTCGAATACCGCCGCATCGTGCACACCGTGCAAAAGGGCGAGCGCGAAAGCGGGCAGGCGAAGAAGGAAATGATCGAGGCGAATCTTCGTCTCGTGATCTCCATCGCCAAGAAATACACCAACCGCGGCCTGCAGTTCCTGGATCTCATCCAGGAAGGCAATATCGGGTTGATGAAGGCCGTCGATAAGTTCGAATACCGCCGCGGCTACAAGTTCTCGACCTATGCAACGTGGTGGATCCGTCAGGCCATCACCCGCTCGATCGCCGATCAGGCGCGCACCATCCGTATTCCGGTGCACATGATCGAGACGATCAACAAGCTGGTGCGCACGTCACGCCAGATGCTGCACGAAATCGGCCGCGAGCCGACGCCGGAAGAACTGGCCGAACGCCTCGCCATGCCGCTGGAAAAAGTGCGCAAGGTTCTGAAGATCGCCAAGGAGCCGATCTCTCTCGAAACGCCGATCGGCGACGAGGAAGATTCGCATCTGGGCGATTTCATCGAGGACAAGAACGCGATCCTGCCGATCGACGCCGCCATCCAGGCCAATCTGCGCGAGACGACCACGCGCGTTCTGGCCACGCTCACCCCGCGCGAAGAGCGCGTGCTGCGCATGCGCTTCGGCATCGGCATGAACACCGACCACACGCTGGAAGAAGTCGGCCAGCAGTTCTCGGTCACGCGCGAACGTATTCGCCAGATC
>SMFH01000120.1_pt1 | contig 10406 bp, 8 predicted proteins | sample 2456121 | NCBI WGS metagenome assembly SMFH01 (sample SAMN10132613, study PRJNA489261) | soil metagenome | isolation source: day120 antibiotic-silty clay loam soil | place: USA
GCGGAATAGTCTTTCGCGATGCGCTTGAATGCATTCCACAGCGTCACATAGGTCGAGCCGAAGCGGTCCACCGGGAAATTGCTTTCGAACATGCCATGGTTCACACCGAAGGCTTCGATGCAGGTCTCGATATAAGGCTTCCACTCTTTCGCGAGCTGTTCGGACGAAGGTTGCGGATCGTGCCAGCTCTTACGCCATCCGGCGAAGGGCATCGGCAATCCGCCCAGCTTCACATGCACGTTCTGGCATTTCGCCAGTTCGCGGATGTTCTTGCGCCATTCGTCGAAGCGCTCTTCGCGCTTGCCCTGATACCGGCCGACGCCCAGCGGCGTGCCGACGTGATCCAGAATGATCGTTGTGTCCGGGAAGGCGCGCGCCAGATCGATCAGGTCGGGAAGCTGAGGTTCCAAAAGCCACGCGTCGAACGACAGGCCCAATTTGCCAAGAACCGCGAAGCCTTCGCGGAATTTCTTGTCGAGATACATGCCCGCGCTGGTGCGTCCGTGCAGCGGCCCCAACACCATCGGATCGTCGTCGTAAGAGGCACTGTGGCGAATACCGCGGAAGCGCCCATGCCCCGCCGCGATGTGCGAGCGCAGCGCATCTTCCACCGCCGCTCCTTCGCGCAGATCGACATGGCCCACAATGCCCGCGCACGCGCGCACGTCGCCATAGAGGCCGCTCGCCGTCATCGCCGCGATGCCGTTGACGAATTCCGTCTCGCCCACGCATTTGAGGCCATCCGGCCCATCGGCCCGGTACATCGCGCCGCATTCCATATAGATCGTGCCGCGAATGTTGTGGCCGCTCTTCAGGTCCGCCAGCAATTCATCCAGCAGATAGCGCGGCACTTCACGGATGATGTCCATGAAGCCGTGATCGATCTTGGGAAGATCGCGCAGAATCTCCTTCGGCCGGTCCCACAGATGATGATGCGGATCGATGATCGGCAGTTCCGGTTCGAGGATTTGTTCTGTGCTCATGTCATTCCCTCACATGTCATCCCCGGCGAGCATCGCACTTTTGCGATGCGAGGGAAGGGGACCCAGGTATTTGAGCGTTGCGGTATTGGCCGGCTTTGCGCGGTTTCTTAAAGACCGACCGAGCGGCGCGACCTGGGTTCCCTTCCCCTCGCTTCGCTCGGCCGGGAATGACAAGCGGAGTTTTACGGCGTCAGGATCACGCGGCCCGTGACCTTGCCGGCGACCAGATCCTCCAGCGATTTGTTCGCTTCCGACAGCGGGCGCTTGGTGTAGGGGATCGGATCGACCTTGCCCGCGCGCACCAGCTCCATCATCTCCTTCGTTTCATCCAGTGAGCCCACCATGGAGCCGCCGATGGAGATCGTGCGGAACGGGAACATGGGCAGCGGCATCGACATCGCGCCGCCGAACAGGCCCACGATGATCACCTTGCCGCCGCGGCGCACCGCCTGCGAGGCGAAAGCGAACGTCTTTTCCGAACCCACGAAATCGACAACCGCATAAGCGCCGCCACCCGTATCGGCGACGAGCTTCTTCGCCGACTCCGGGTCCTTCGTGTTGTAAACGGCGCTCGCGCCCGCTTTCTTCGCGGCATCGAGCTTGCCGTCGTCGATATCGGCGGCAATGGGGCCCTTGCCGAACATCGCTTTGGCAAACTGCACGCCCATCATGCCGACGCCGCCGACGCCCAGCACCAACACTTGATCCTTCGGCCCAAGCTTGCCGATCTTCTTCATCGCCGCATAAGCGGTGACGCCGGAGCACATATAAGCGGCGGCAAGCGCGGGTTCGGTCTTGCCGTAGTCGATGAGATATTTGGGATGCGGCACCATCACATGCGTCGCGTAACCGCCGGGGCAGCCGTTGGAGCAGCCAAGCTGGCGCGGGCCGCCGACGCAGATGTTCTCCTCGCCGCGCAGGCAGGACGGGCATTTGCCGCAACCGATCCACGGAAACGCCGCATAGCGCGCGCCGACTTTTATGCCTTTCACGTCAGGGCCGACGGCGACGACTTCACCCTCGATCTCGTGGCCCAGCGTGTGCGGCAGCTTCACATTCGCCATCGGCAGCTTGTTGCCGCCGCCCAGATCGAAATAGCCGTCATGGATATGAACGTCCGAATGGCAGACGCCGGCATTGTGGACCTTGAGGAGGACTTCGGTGCCTGTCGGGGTCGGTGTCGGCGTCTCCAGTTCCTGAAGCGGCTTGCCGAATTCCGTGATCACCTGACTGAGCATGAGCGTCTCCCTTGGGTTTTTCTGATCTTTTGTCAGTCTTGCATGGCGATCTTCCGCTCTCAACCCAAACCCTCGCTTGTCATGGCCCGGCGCTGACCGGGCCACCCATTGAGCGCGTGTCCACGCGCGCAGAGATGCTCTACGTCCAACTGGGTGGCCCGCTTTTGCGGGCCATGACACTATTATTGTTGAGTGGCGCGCCAGGTCCGCGCCAACGCGGCGAAGTCGCTGACCGAGAGGTTTTCCGCACGTGCCGTGGGGTCAAGCCCGGCGGCGCGAACCAGTGCTTCCGCATCCGGCGTGAGCGACTTCAGGCTCTGGCGCAGCATTTTGCGGCGATGGCCGAAACCAGCAGCCGTGACGGCTTCCAGATCGGACAGCCGTGCGGGCGCAACCGGTTCAGCCAGCGGTTCGATGTGCAGGATGGAAGAGGTGACTTTCGGCGGCGGCGTGAAGGCGCGCGGCGAAACGTCGAACAATATCTTCGGCTTCGCGCGCCATTGTGAAAGCACCGAAAGCCGCCCGTAAGATTTCGTGTCCGGTTTCGCCACCACACGCTCGGCCACTTCGCGCTGGAACATCAGCGTGAGCGATTGCCAGAAGGGCGGCCATGTTTCGACCATCAGCCACTTCACCAGCAGCGCCGAACCGATGTTGTAGGGCAGGTTGGCGGCAATGCGGACCGGGGTTGCGATGCCGTGTTCGTGAAACAGCTTTGTCTCATCCAGTGCAAGCGCATCTGCAGGCACGATCTGCAAGCGATTGGGATAAGCGCGCGCGACATCTTCCAACGCCGGTAGACAACGATCATCGCGTTCGACGCAGACGACTTTCGCCGCACCTTCCATCAGCAGCGCACGCGTCAGCCCGCCGGGGCCGGGGCCGACTTCATAGATCATTGCGCCCTCGGGTAAGGCCGCGCGCGCGATCTTGCGGGTGAGATTGAGGTCGAGAAGAAAATTCTGGCCCAGCGATTTTTTCGCCGCCAGATCGTAGCGCGCGATGACATCGCGCAGCGGCGGCAACGGATCGGGATTATCCAAACCGGGCATCCGCAATGCCGGATGCCATCTTGATCGCGGCAATCATGCTGCGCGGATCGGCTTTGCCCTTGCCCGCGATATCGAGCGCGGTGCCGTGATCGGGCGAGGTGCGCACAATGGGCAGACCGAGGGTGATGTTCACGCCGTCCCAGAACGCCAGCGTCTTCAGCGGGATCAGTGCCTGATCGTGATACATGCACAGCGCCGCATCGTAACGCGCGCGCGCTTCTTCGTGGAACATGGTGTCCCGCCAGCCGCGGCTTTGCGATTCCAAAATCCTCTTTCAGCGCGCGCAGAATAATCTCACCGGTCTCAACGATGGCGACTTCGGTGACGCGCGTGGGAACCTCGCTGATCGCGATATGAATGGTCAGCGGCACCACCCGAAGGCCACCGCCTGCCAGCATCATCACCGCCCGGTCGCTCTCGGTGATCTTGGCGAGATATTCGGTATGCCCCGCGAATTCGAAGCCGCCTTGCAGCAGCGACGCCTTGTGAATCGGCGCGGTGACAACGGCGCTCGCCGCGCCCTGCATCGCCATGGCCACCGCTGTGTCGATAGCGTCCACCACCGCATGCGTGTTCGCCGGATCGGCATGTCCCAGCCGCAGCGGCGCGCCAAGCGCGTGGCTGTCGATCAATGCCGTTTGTGGAATATCGCCCAGCGCGCGCAATATGCTCGCGTCGCCGACCAGCTTCAGTATGCGTTTGCCGATGCGCCCGCCCAGCGCGTGCCACGCGGCGACGGCGACTTCCGGCCCGATACCGGCCGGCTCGCCCATGGTGATGAGGATGGGTGCGTCCGGTGGCGGGGGATTTTCACTCTTGCGAGGCATCGGAGGATTTGCGCGGGCCCAGCGGCTGACCCGGCTTTTCAATGTCGGCATCGCGGCGCAGGTCCCGCAGATATTGGCGCGACAACACCGCCATGCGCTGTTCGAACAATTGCTGCTCGACGTCGTCGCGCGAGGGCATTTTGAACGCCGATTGCGGCGGCGGCGCGCCCTTGTCGCAACGCACGATCAATTCGACGCCGGCCGGTGACTGGAACGGTGTGGTTGTTTCGCCGGCGCGGGTTTGCGCCAGGGCCTGTTGCATCTGCGGGCTGAGATCGGCGACGCGCATGGTGCCCAGACGCATATAAACGACGCCCTTCATCGGCTTCACCGCATCGGCCAGCCCCTCGCAGCTCAGGATATGCGTGCGCAAATTGTTGGCGAAGGCCATTACCTTCTCCAGCAAATCCTTTTTCGGCGTCGGTCCCACCGGAAGCAGGATGCGGTCCAGCGGGATCGACGCGGGATGGTCGTTCACCTGCTGTTGCGCCGGGTCGGGCACCTTCGCGTTTTCCCCTTCCTGACGCGCGCGCAGAGCCAGGATGTAATAGCCTCCCGTGGAACGGATAGGTTCGCTCAGCGTGCCGGGCCGCATTTTGCTGAGCGCTTCATCGAGCTCTTTGGGCAGTTGTCCCTGCACGACGACGCCCAGATCGCCACCCGCGGCGGCGGTCGGGTTCTGGCTGAACTGCCGCGCAAGTTCGCCGAAGGAGGCGCCGCTGCGAAGCTGCTCTTCCATCTCCTGCATGCTCTTGAGAACTTTGGCGTCGTCCTCAGGATTGTCCACCGACTGGAAGATTTCGGCGACGAGGAAGTGCGGCTTGTCGCGGCCCTCGGCCATGCGCTGCATTTCCGACTTCACATCTTCCGGCGAAATGTCGATGCGATCGCCATACTGGGCCTGCACCGTTTTCGACCATGCGATCTGCGCCGCGATCTGCGAGCGCATCGTCCCCATCGCCACATTGGAGCGCGCCAGAAGGGCGGTGAGCTGCTCCAGCGTCAGGTGGTTGTCCTTGAGGATGTTGTCGATGGACTTGTCCACGTCGGCAGCCGAAACGGTGATCTTGTTCTGCTGCGCTTCCAGAAGCTGGATGCGCTCGGTTTCAAGCTGACGCAGAACCTGTTCGCGGATCTGCTTCATCGCTTCCGGCGTCGGATGGGCATTGGATGTCGCTATATAAAGAGCGACGCGCTGGCGCAGATCGTAATCGGTGATGACCGTGTCATTGACGATCGACGCGACGCTGTCGCCTTTCAACTGCGCTTCTTCCGGCGTTTCGCCGAGGTTGAGCTTCTCGGTGCCCGGCGGCGTGGCCGGCTTGGAAGCGGTCGCGGCCTGTGCGGCGGTTGCGGGTACTGCCTTGGCGCAGAGCGGCGCGGCGTTCAGCGCAAGCGCGCAAACACCGATGAGGGCGAACGTGAAGCTGCGAGTCATTTAAGGACCGGTCTCGAATATTCTTGCGGTTTCGGGTCACCATTCGCGTCCCGTCCACCGCGGGCGCCCGGCTGCCCACAGAATAAGCAATTTGGGCGCAAGGTCAAAGGTTTGTGGTCGAGAACAGGTGCCGTGGGAAGAGCTCGCTGGCCCGGTCGTCCGGCTCGTCGCTGGTGTTCAGCTTGAAACGAAGCAGGATCGAGGTCGATGGCGCGATGTCGCGGTCGCGGGTGTATTGGCGCCGGTAGGAAAGCGAGATTTTCAGGCATTCATCATCGTAACCGATGCCGAATTCGTCATCGAGCATCTGGCTGTTCGCCAGATCCCGCCGCGCAGCCGCGAACAACACCCAATAGTCGAAGATTCCCACGGTCGCCTGCCCGTTAACCTCCTCGCGCGGTTCATCGGTCGCGATAACGTCCTGCTGCGGCAGGCGCACATAGCTAAGCTCGACGGACGAGCGGCCATAGGACCCGTCCAGATAGACTTGGTTGCGGCGTATGGTTCCGTTGGATTCGTCGATGTCCACGCGATGGGTGAGGCTCAGATAGGGCGGGAATTTGATGGTGAAGCGGCCCACCACATCCGAAGCCTTGTCGCCAAAGCCGGTCTGTTCCGAAAACACCGGATCGGGCTTCAGGCGCAGCACCTGGCCGACCTGCAATTCGACGCTCCCTTTGGGGAACAGCGCTTCGGTGCGGAAGCCCACATTGGCGCGCGGCCCGCTCTCCACGAGGTCGTAACCGGGAATGCGATCGAAGCTGAAGACGTCGTTCTCGCCCAATTCGATATTGACGCTGCCTTCGTTCGGAATCCCTTTCGGGTTTCCGCCATAGGGCGCGGCGATGGCCTGTATGATCGGCTCGACGATGAACGCCGTTTTGCCCGCGCCGCCGCCGCCCACGAACGGCCAGCGCCAGTCGATGCCGAGGTAGGGAATGCCGCGCGTGATGTAGTTCGTCTTGGTCGGAATGTTGGGAAAGTTGATCGGATCGTTGTTCGAGACGCGATAGACGTCGCCGCGCGCATCGGCGCGAATGGTGATGAGCTGTCCGTTGCCGGTGACGAAAGGAAGCTGCCAGCGCATCTCGCCGGTGAGGCGCTGGTCGTCGGGACCAAGATTGCGCTCCAGCGAAACGCTGTTCAGATCGAAACGGAAATCGCCGCCCAGAACCGAGCGCTCGGGGATATAGGTATATTCGATGAGCGGCAGCGCGAGCGGTATCTGCGAGTTCTGGATGAAGAGCGGCGAAATCTGCGTCGTGGCGCAAACCGGTGGCTTGGTCGAAGCCAGCACGGGGCACGAACCGACAAGGCTCTGGAAAAAATATCCGGTGATCGCAAAACGGCTGCGTCCGCTGACGCCTTCCACGAACAGATCGCTGAAGAGCTGATCGTCCTTGTTGTAGAGGCTGTAGCGCTCCAGATAGGTCGGGTTCGAGGTGAGTTGCGCGTCGAAGCCGAAACGCCAGACACTACTGTTGCCGATCGGGGTGCGGCCCGCGCCGAAGATGGACGAATACCGTTCGTGCCTGTTTTCATTGAGGCCGCCATTGGGATTGTTGGCGATGGTGCCTTGCAGCCACATGCCGCCGTGATTCCAGCGTTCGCGATATTCGCCTTCCAGCACCTGGCCGCCTTCGGTCGAGATGATCGGCTCGATCGTCATGTCCCGCGAATCCGTGAACGAGATGTAGTAGGGAAGCTTGACGAAGGTGCCGAGCGTGCTCGACGAGCCGACATCGGGCGCAAGAAGCCCGGTCTCGCGCTTCACCGTCGGATCGGACTGGCTGAAATACGGCGTGTAGGCGACCGGAATGCCGAACATATCGATGACCGCGTCGCGGTACGTGATCTTGTGCGACGCCTGATCGTAGACGACGTGATAGGCCTTCACGTCCCATAGCGGGGTGCGCTGGCCCGGCTTGTTGCAGATCTTGCAATGGGTGAACACCGCGCGTTCGAGCGTGGTGACGGTGCCGTCCTTGCGCGTGGCCCTGGCGGCGGAAAGCCTGCCGGTCTTGCCGATCAGCGCCTGGAAGCCCTCCAGCACGCCGTCCTTCATCTCATTGCTGAGCACGACGCGCGGGCTGAAGATCACATTGCCGTCCGGCGCCATCATCACGACATTGCCGCTCGCGGTGACGGTGTCCGCGTCCTGGTCGTAGGTCAGCAGGTCGGCGGTGACGATGCGGCCGTTGTGATCGACTTCCACATGCCCGGTCGCGGTAACGACCTTGCCCTTCACGTCATAGGTGACGTCATCGGCCTTCAGCACATAATCGCCGTCCGGCGAACCGAGCAGGGCGTTCTTTTCGAGCGGGCTAGCGGCATGCACCGCACCGGCGCTGAGCAGGAGAGCCGCGGTCAGCGCGCCGAGAAGTTTCGCGCGGCGCATCAGCCGTCCTCCTGGTGGAAGACGAGCGTCATGCCCAGCAGGATCGCTGCCGCAGCGGGCGCCGACGCCGCGAGGGCCGTGGGAAGAATGCCGGATTCGCCCAGCGCCTCGGTCACATTCGCGAAGAAGTAGACACCGAAGCCCGCCAGTGCGCTGTAGAGGATCACGCGGAGCAGTCCGCCCATGCGTGCAAGCCGCAGCGAAAAGCTCGCGGCCATGAACACCATCGCGGCGAACATCGCGGGCATCACCAGAAGCGAGTCGAAATACAGGACATAGCGAACGGCGGAAAACCCGGCCTTGCGCGCAGTGGCGATGAAATTGGGCAAGTCCCAGAACGAAATCGTGGCCGGAGACGCGAAGCTTTCCTGAATCTGCGCCGGCGTCAGCGTGGTCTCGAAACTATAGGCCGGGTGATAGATCGCTTTTCCTTCGGGACCGCTCACCCAGGCATCGCGCATGGTCCAGGCACCGGTTTCCAGCACGGCGGAGCGCGCATCGATACGGCCGAGGAAGCGATCGTTCTGGCCATAGTGGAAGACGATGACATCCTCCAGCCGCAGCCCCTGATTGCTCACCCGCAACGCATGGATGACCGATTGCGAATGGGTGTCGCCCTGCCGCAGCCACAATCCGTTGCGCGAGATCGCCAGTTGCGACGCTTGTCCGCGAATATATTTCGCTTCCATTTCGGAATACTGCACCAGCATGCGCGAGGTGAGTGGCGTCAGCGCCATGACCGTGAACACGCCGAGCGCGACCGCAACAGCAAGCGACGGCGCCAGAAGATCCCAGGCCGATACGCCCGCCGCGCGGATGGCGATGAGCTCCTGGCTGCGCGAGAGCCGCACAAAGGCGAACACGCCGCCGAGCAGGACCGCGAACGACATCAGCTTCAGCCCAAGATCGGGAAGCTGCAGCAGCGCCATCGCGATCACGACGCCGGTGGGCACATGCTTGGCGGCGGTGTGATCGGCCAAGCCGACAATGTCGATGGACAGGGCCAGGAACAGGAAGCCCGCATAGACCGTGCCCACGCCAACGATGAATTGGCGTCCCAGATAGCGGAAGAGAGTCCAGGACCACATCATGTGGCGGCCGCCGGCGTTGAACCGCGCAGGCGCTCCAGCAGGTTCGGCAGAAGCGTTCCTTGCAGGTCTAATAGAGCGAGCGCACCGCCTGCGATCGGGATCAGGTACAGCAGGAAGACCAATGAGGGATTGCGCGCGGCCATGCTCTGCGCGCCGTAGCCGACGATGCGCAGCACGGCGGCGAACATCGCGGCGATCGCAAGGCGCAACGCATAGGCGCCGCGCTGCCTGCGCCCGCTCGTCACCGCCGCAAGCGCAAGCAGGGCGAAGGCGATGCAATAGAGCGGGGCGGCGAGGCGATTGTGTCCCTCCGCAAAGAAGATGTTGATCGCGTTGCGGTTCTTCGGCGGCGTCTCAAAGTGAGGCCAGAACAACTCGCTGAGATAGCGATCGCTGGCTTCCAGCTGCGATTGCCGTTGTTGACCGGAGAATTGATCCAGATCGAAGACGTAGCGGCTGAATTTCAGAACCGAGAGCTGCGCGCCGTTCCCGTTCGCCTGTTCGACGGTCCCGTCCATCATGATGAGCCGCCCGCCGCCCGACGTCTGCGCCAGCACGCCGCTCTCCGCGATATAGGTCGTCGGCCGCTTGGCGTCGCGATTGTCGTGAACGAGGATGCCGCGGATGTGTCCGTCCGGCGCCAATTCGCGGATGAACACCGTCAGCCCGTCCGCCGGTGTGTTGAACGCGCCTTCGCTCAGCATCGCCGCCCCGATGTCGGCGCGGATGTCGAGCACGGCCGCCCGCATCGTGCGCTGGCCCAGCGGCATGAGATAAAGGCTGCATAGATAGGTGAGCGCCATCACCGCCACCGCCGCGATCATCACCGGGATGCCCAGTTGCACGCGGCTGAAGCCGCTCGCCTGCATGACAACCAGTTCACTATCCGCGTTCAGCTTGTGCAGGCCGTAGAGCGCGCCGGCGAAAAAGCCGATGGGCAGGATGATGACCAGCAGGCTCGGCAGCACCAGCAAGGTCAGGTAGATGAACGTCGGCGCGGATTGCCCGCGGTTGATCACCAGATCGAGCAGGCGCAGGGACTGCGACAACCAGACCACGCCCGTCAGCAGGAAGCAGAAAAGCGCAATCGGCCCCGCAAGCTGGCGCAGGACATAGTTCGACAATCGCGGCAGTCTTGCGTTTGCTGGCATACCTGAAAGCCTTGGCGCGGCGCTTGGTCCCGGCCCCGGATTCGACCTAAGCTGAATCTAGCACTAACTAGCATTTTCCCGCCGCCACCCGGCAGTTGCTGCGGAGCCAGGAGCTGGGCGAGCACACCGGGTTGCCGCAGAACCGGTATCGCTGGCGGGTCGCGATGGCGCGGATACGGGAGGCTGAAGGAGATCTGGGCGGCGCACTCGACCTGCTCAACGAGGCGG
>SMFH01000102.1_pt1 | contig 10377 bp, 8 predicted proteins | sample 2456121 | NCBI WGS metagenome assembly SMFH01 (sample SAMN10132613, study PRJNA489261) | soil metagenome | isolation source: day120 antibiotic-silty clay loam soil | place: USA
CGTTTCGAACAGACACAGACCGAGGCTCTTCCCGTGCTGTCGGCGCGCGCCGATCCGCGTGTCGTGGGGTTCCTCACCGAGTCTTACGCGCTTCGGCGCTATTCGCAGGAGCTGGAGCGGCGGCGCTCAGCGGAACTGGGCGAGGAAAACCTGTTCTCGCTGGGCCAGACACCCGGCCGCTGACGGGACTTTACGCCGCCATCGCGCAACCCTATATCAGCGTCATCCCATTCAAGAGACCTCCATGCGTCCCGAAATCCAGCGCACCGCCGACGAAATCAAGCAGGCTATCGACCTGCTGAGGAGGCATCTTTGACTGGGACAATGCGCTACGCCGCCTCGACGAACTGAACGCGCGCGCCGAAGATCCCTCGCTCTGGAACGACCCGCAAGCCGCGCAAAAGCTGATGCGCGAACGCCAAAAACTTGAGCAATCCACATCGTCCGTGAAAGCGCTGCAGGTAGAGTTGGATGATGGGCTCGGCCTGCTGGAAATGGCGGAGTCCGAGAACGACAAAGCGATGATCGCCGACGCGGAGAAATCCATCGAAGGGCTTTCCAAGCGTGCGGAGGGCTTGCGGCTTCAATCGATGCTATCGGGCGAAGCAGACGGCAATGACAGCTATCTTGAAGTCCACGCGGGCGCGGGCGGTACCGAGAGCCAGGACTGGGCCGAAATGCTATTCCGCATGTACACCCGTTGGGCGGAGCGTCATGGCTACAAGCTGCAGCTCATTGAAGAGAGCATGGGCGAGGGCGCGGGTCTGAAATCGGCCACGCTGCTGGTCAAGGGCGAGAACGCCTATGGCTGGCTGAAAACGGAAGCGGGTGTGCACCGTTTGGTGCGCATTTCACCGTTCGATTCCAATGCCCGCCGACACACAAGTTTTTCCAGCGTCACGGTCTATCCCGTGATCGATCAATCCATCGAGATCGACATTCCGGAAAAAGATGTGCGCATCGACGTCTATCGTGCCTCCGGGGCCGGTGGTCAGCACGTCAACAAGACAGAAAGCGCGGTGCGTATCACCCATCTCCCGACCGGCATTGCCGTCGCCTCGCAGACGGAGAAATCGCAGCATCAGAACCGCGCGATCTGCTGGGACATGTTGCGTTCGCGACTCTATGAGATCGAGCTGGAAAAAAAGAAAGCGGAAACCGGCGCGTTCATCGGCGAAAAGACCGATATCGGCTGGGGCCACCAGATCCGCTCTTATGTGCTTCAGCCCTATCAGCTTGTGAAGGACCTACGGACCGGCGTCGAAAGCCGGTTGCCGCAGGATGTCCTCGACGGCGATCTCGATTCTTTCATGGCTGCCGCGCTGGCGCAGGAAGTCGGCGGCAAGCCGAAAGAGAAGATCGAAGATCTGGATTAGCTAGTCCGGTTCGCGGCGCGGCCATCCGAAGGTGATCGCATCGTCTTCCCACCGGGCAGACATAGCGGCAGCCGCGGCCACGATCGCGCCGAAAAGAAGTGAAGCGGCAATCCACAAGCTCGCATAGCTCGCGATTTTACGTGCCGTCTCGGCTGCCCGGACCGTGTCGTTGTGCATGCGCGCCTCGGCGTTGTCGACGCGGCGTTGGGCGCCCGGCAGGCTCATCCCGGTATCCTGCGCGACCAATGCGGCGATGCGATCCTTGTCGTACTGATTCAGGCGTGCGTCGTTCATCATCCCAACATCGATGATGCGAGTGACTTCGGCCTTGTCGGCGTTAAGGCTGGCGGGCGGCGTAAAGCCGGTAGGGGCGGGCGGTATAAACGTGTCCTTGGGCGTGATGCGGCTTTGCGGTTGTGTGTTTTCCGATGGCGTGCTTCCCGATCCGATCGTGACGGAAGAGGGCGCGGGCGGTTGCGACGTGGATTCATCGGCGCCGCTGGGCTGTGTCGATTCCGGAAGATCGGGCGAAGGCGTTGCCGCCGGATTTGCATTCGGATTGGCCGGCGCCGGTTGCGGGCTGGCGTCCGTCGCGTTGCCGGTGTTGGCCTGAGCATATTGCGCCCAGTCCAACGCGGCCTGCGATGGGCTGGGGCCGGGACGGAAGAGCATGTCTACCCAATAGGCGACGTAGCTCGTCGTCATCGTGGAAGGCTGGGCGCCGAATTTGTTCGACGAAGCGGCCACCGAAACGGCGGAGCCTCCCGCGGCGAGACTGCCGATTGCGATCAGCGTGGCGGTCGCGACGACGGCGACGGCCCACACCACAAGGCCGTGCGCGGCGGAACGGAATTCCTCTTCTTTTGTCGTTTCCGGCGCGGGCCCGATGAGGCGCCCGGCCAAATGCCCGCCCGCCGCGAAGCCGAATGCCTGCGCCACCAGGAAGTAGATCGCACCGAGCGACAGGAATGTCGGTGTCGCGACGTTCGACGTGGGCGTGAGCGCAAGGCCGAAGCCGGATCCCAGCGCCAGCAGGAAGAACGTCACCGCGGTGGCGAGAACGGCGCCGGCGAGCGCTGCGCTCCAGGAAAAGCGATGGCGGAAATATCCGTCATTGTCATTGCCGCTGCTGACGATGGTCGCCGAGCCTTCGTCACTCAAAACAGTGGTGACAGCCATGGAAATCTCCCCAAGATGCGCGCTCGAGTTGTAGCACGCCAGCCTGAGAACGCTTCAGCCCGCAGGCCGTTCCAGATTCGCCAGAACCGCAAACGAAAACCCCGCCGCGGTCTCCCGGGCGGGGTGGTCGTCAAAATGTTTGCGGCAAATCAGCCGTTGCTTTTGAGCGGTTGGAACGTCGCAGCCGGCGCGGGGCGCGGAGCGGAAACACTCACGTCCGGCGCCTTGATGGTGTTGATCGGCGCGGCGGCAGGCGCAGCAGCGGCCGCGGGGATCGTCGCAGGCTTGCTCTGATAGGACTGGGTCTGACGGCCGGCATCGTCGGCGAGCGGATTGTCCGAATGGCGGCAATTGCCTTCGAAGAACGCGCCCAGAGCAGAACCTTGCGGGCGCGAATGCCGCCCTGTACGCGGCCGCGAACGGTCACGTCGTCGGCGAGAATCTCGCCTTGGATGAATGCCTTGTCGCCGATGACGAGACCGGCGCTGCGCACATCGCCTTCGACGCGGCCATCGATCTGGATGTCGCCGGTCGAGGTCAGGGTGCCCTGAACCACGAGATCGGCGCTGATGATGGAGGGAGCGGCGGAGCGCGCCGGACGTCTTGCCTGTTGCGCGACGGAAGCGGTGGCGTCGGTGTCTTTACTCTTACTGGAGAACATGGCGGCCAGCCTCGATGAATCTGCTCGGATCTCTCACGACGTCAGCGAGCCATATCTCGTAATGGACATGTGGCCCAGTGCTGCGACCGGTGGATCCGAGTTTTCCAACGAACGAGCCCTTAGACACTTTCTGGCCGACATGGACGAGGATAGACGACATGTGGCCGTAACGGGTGTGGATTCCATAACCATGGTCAATTTCGACCATATTTCCGTAACCGCCTCGGGGACCGGCGAAAATCACCGTTCCGGGCGCTGTCGCCGCGATGTTGGACCCCCAGGGGCCGGCATAATCGATGCCCGGATGGAACGAGACATGGTGGGTGAAGGGATCGACGCGCCCCCCGAAGCCGCTGGTGATCTGATAGTTGCGGCCACGGACCGGGGTCGTTAGCGGGATGTGGCGCAGGCCGGCGAACAACTCATCCAGTTCTTCGCCATGCGCGCCCGCTGAGGCATAGGCCGCGATGAAGCGCTGATCGGAAATGCCATCGATACGCATCTCGCCAAGCGGCACGTCCGGTCCGCCGATGGCTTTTTGCTGCTCGAACTGGTCCGGGTTGATGCCGACGCGGCGGATCACCGTTTCCAGCATGTCGATGCGGCTTGCGACTTGGCGATCCACGCCGATCAGCAGCGCCGTCTCGTTGCCGCTCATGCGGCGAACGCGTTCGGTTTGTTCGGCCAGGGCGCGGAAGGCCGGGTTCTTCATGACGGCGGAAGAAGGCGCGATCCTGACCGGGGTTCGCTGATGGAAGAAGGCGCCGGCCAGCTTGCCTACGGCGTCATCCAGAAAGCTTGCCTTCACCGGCTTGGCGGTGCGCGGCTGCGGGCGCGGCGTTTGCGGCATCACATTCAGCTGCGAGCCGGCGGTTACTTCGGAATCTTCGCTGCCGACGCTGTCGCTGGCGGCGTTCGATTCCGGCGCCATGGTGATGTCGTCGGATGTTTCGCCGCTGGACGGGCCGACGGCCTTGCCCTGGAGGCTTTGGAAGGTCGAGTCGACCTGTTCCTTGTGGCTCAGGAGCTTGGCCACGGTCCGCTGCTTGTTCTGCAGTTCGTCCGCGACGTTTTTGAAATGGTCTTCGGCGCCCACCAGCGCATTGTTGAGTTCGTCGTAGGAAAGCTGGAGGTCGGCGACACGGTTTTCGTAGGTCGACTGCATCGACTGATAGCGATGGTCTTTCGCCGCGATGATGCGGTCCTTGAAAATCACGTTGACGGACGCAAAAGCGACCCAGCCGAGGAAGATCAGGGCGAGGCCGGATAGCGTCGCCTGCAGCGTGGCGCCGAAGGTGAAGAACTGCACCCGGCCGTCGCTGCGGATATAGATTTGACGTTCGGGGAACGTCGCATGGAGCCACGTCCAGACGCGCTCGACGAGCCCATCGGCCATACCGGAACTTCCCTTTTGGGCGTCTTTCGCGCCTACCCCAGAAGTTTTCATTTCACCCGCTTCTGGGCGCTCGATCAAGCTCTTAGTCCAGAAAAGAGATCGCGCAGTTAATGTTGGCCGCAGCGGCGTCCGTCGTTGGGTCATAGGGCTTTTGCCGCGCTCAACACGGCCTCCACATGACCCGGGACTTTGACCTTGCGCCAGATTTGCCGGATGACGCCCTTGGCATCGACCAGAAATGTAGCCCGGTCCATTCCCATGTACCGGCGGCCGTATAGGGATTTCTCGACCCAGACACCATAGGCATTGGCAATCTTCAGCTCGGAATCGGAACCTAACGTAATCTTTAAGGTATACTTTTTCCTAAATTTTGCGTGGGATTCTGGGCTATCCTTGGAAATCCCCACAATTTCGACGCCTGCCGCGGCGAATTTCCGCTTCGCCTCCGAAAAGTTGACGGCCTCCTTGGTACAACCAGAGGTATTATCCTTGGGATAGAAGTACAGGACGTAGGGCTTGCCCTTGAGTGCGGCGGAGGAGATCTCACCGTCCCCATCGGTGGGAACCCGGAATGATGGAGCTTTGTCCCCCGGCGCCAGTTCTTTCGCCATCAACATCCCCAAACCGGCCTGCCGCGATCTGGCGTTTACCGGAAATAACCGTTAGGCGATAAGCTGATAAGCGAACCGGCGCAAGAGGTGGGCACGCCGGGGAAAGCTTGCTTGCAGGCGAGGCAAAACAGGTAAGCCCATTGGACGACGTCCTCACATTCCTACAAGGCTGGGCCGATGCCTGCCGCAGGCAATTGGAGCCTGCGGGCCGTTTGCTGCGGCCTTACCGCGCCCAGTTCCGGCTTGCGGGGCTTGTGATCGCCGGCATTTTCACCGCCATCGTTTTTTTTGTCGTCGGCGCCGTGATCCGGATTCTGATCGGTCCGGTTTCGCTGGGCCCTTTCAACGGAGAGATCGCGCAGGCGATTTCGGAATCCCTGCCGGGCCTGGCCGTCGGCTACGATCAGGCGGCTATCGAATGGTCGCGCGAAGAACATCGGATCAATCTGGTCGTGTTGGGCGCGCGCGTGCTCGACCGTCAGCAGCGCATCATCGCCCAGGCGCCGAAAGCGGAAATCGATCTGGCGGCAGGGCCGTTTTTACGGGGCCGGACCGAAGTCAAACGCATCGCGCTGGTAGGCATGCAGCTTACGCTTGTGCGCACGAAGTCGGGCTCGCTGCGGCTCGGCGTGGAGCACGACGTCACGGACAACGATGTGCTCGATCGCATCCGCGACGCGATCGCGAAAGCGAAAGGCGGGCCCTCGTCGCTGGAAAGCTTCGCGGTCAAGCACGCGCGTCTCGCGTTCTTCGATGAAGGAACGGGCGCGTTTCTGGTCTCGCCGGACGCGAATTTTCAGATATCCACGGGAGAGGGCGCCACGCGGGCGTCCAACACCATCGACGCAACGGTGGATTCGCAAATTGAGATTTCGGGGCGGGCGGCGCATCTCCTCGCCAATCTGAAACTGCCGCGCGATTCCGGAGGCACTGTCACGGGCGATGTGAGTTTCACGGGATTGAGCCTGAAGGCTCTGGGACGCAATGCCAATGCCTTCGCCTTTCTCACGCCGTTCGACCTGATCGCCGATGTCGCCGGCTCATTCGTCTTCGATCACGGAACGCGCCTGCGTTATGCCGATATGGGGATCGGCGCACACGGTGCGGTGAATGGACTCGGTGCGCCGTTGAAGGTGCGCTCCCTCAAACTCGTGGCGCGCTATGACGGATTGACGGGGCAGCTGCTGGTGGACGACGCGTCGCTGGAAGGCGATCATGCCCGCGCGCACATGACCGGCAGAGGCAAGCTCGATTTCGACGCCAACAACGTGCTGACGCTGGCGACCCTGGACCTCGATGCGGATCGCTTCGCCGTCAACATGCCGGGTGTCGTGACGCAATCGGTGGCGCTGGGCCGGATTGCGATGCACACCGTCTACACACCGGCGGTGCAGAAGATCGACATTCAGAAGCTGAATATCTCGGGCGGCCCGATGAACGCGCAGCTCGCCGCCGCAGTGACATTGGGCGATGGCACGTCACCTGCCATCGTCGCCAACGGCACGATCGCCGCAATGGGCGTGCGCGATCTGCTTCGCTACTGGCCGATCCATGTCGGCGAAGGCGCGCGCGAGTGGATCGACGACAATATCTCCGCCGGCCGTATCGGGCCGATCGTCGTCCATGCCGACATCAAGAAGGGAGAGCTGGATCAATCCGCGCTGCCGGAAGACGCCTTGAACGTTTCCGTGCCACTCAACGATGCCACGGTCACCTATGTTCACGGCATGTCGCCGATGACGAAAGTGCAGGGCGTCGCGACCCTGACCGGCGACACATTCAAGGCGGTCATCGCGTCGGGCACGGTCGGCACCATCAAGGTGAGCAATGGCGCGGTGGTGATACCGGATCTTCACACACATGGGCCGGTCGGCACGATCGATGCGCGCATCGCCGGAACGGTCCCCGATCTTTTGACGCTGCTCGACCAGAAGCCGCTGCAATATCCGACGCGATTCCATCTCAATCCGTCGCTGTCGAAAGGCAGTGCCGTTGCCGATCTTTCGGTGCGTGTTCCCATGCTCCGCGATTTGAACACGGACGATATCGGCATTTCCGCGAAGGTGGCGACGCAGCAATTCGCCATTGCGCTCGGCCCGCACACAAAGATCAGCAACGGCACCGTCAATTTCGACATCACCAACGCCACGCTTCACGCCACCGGCACGGTCGCTCTGGGGGGCGCGCCCCTCGGCGTGGATTGGGTGGAGGATTTCAAGACCAAGGGCGACATCACCACGAAGATCCAGGCCAAGGGACTGGTGGACGAAGCGACACGTGAGGCGCTGAATTTCCACGCCGGCGATCTCATCAGCGGGCCGGTGTCGGTCAACGCGCAGATATTCGGACATCAGGGCGATCTGCGGCGCGCAAGCATGGCGATGGACCTCACGCCGACGACCGTGTCCATGGACATCGTCAACTATCACAAGGCACCTGGCGTTCCCGCCACCGCGCAGGTGAACGCGGTGTTCGCCGACGACGGAAGCATCAAATCGGAAACGATGACGATCACCGGCGCCGGACTGAATGTGCATGGCACCGTGGACTTCGCCCCCAATGGCGATCTCGCGCGCGTGGACCTGCCCGTGGTGCGGGCCGGCGCGAACAATGACTTCGCCGTCGTTTATTCCGAGACGCAGGCGGGCGGGCTCGACGTCAATGTGCGCGGGCGTTCGGCGGACGGCACGGGCCTCGGCCACCGCAAAGCGGCGCAAGCGAATGCGGGGCCTCCTCCGGTCGATGAGCCGTTCCACTATTCGGTGCATCTGGATCGCGTGGCGATGCGCGATAATGTTTCGCTCTCGGATTTCTCGCTGGAAACCAGGGGCATCGGCAATCGTCCGCAGACACTGACGCTGACGTCATCGCTCGGCAAAAGCAAAATCGCCGGCTCGATAACACCTTCGGATGCGGGGCGGCGCGTCGCGCTCACATCCGACGATGCCGGGTCGCTGTTGAGAGGGTTGTTCGGGTTTGAAAGCATGCGCGGCGGCGCGCTCAGCGTGAACGCAACGCTTTCGCCGGTGGATCAGGCGAAGGGCAAGGCGCCGCTCGATTACGCCGGAAACGTCGTGATCGAGGATTTCAAAATCACCAACCAGCCTTTTCTGGCGCGCTTGTTCGCGGCGGGATCGTTGCTCGGCGTGGCGGATCTGCTGAGCGGACAGGGAATCACCTTCGACAAATTCGAAGTGCCGTTCCGTGCGCAGAACGATGCCATCACCATTCACGACGCGCGCGCGGCCGGTCCCGCTGTCGGGATCACCGCCGATGGTTATCTCGATCGAGCGCACAATCAGATCGCGCTCAAGGGAACGCTTGCGCCGGTGTATGGCCTGAATTCAGTGCTGGGTGCGATTCCCATTCTGGGGAATGTGCTTGTGTCCAAAAAGGGCGAGGGCGTGTTCGGCATGACCTACAGCGTGTCAGGCGATGCGGATCAGCCCAACCTCAGCGTCAATCCGCTGGCCGCCCTGGCGCCGGGTATCTTCCGCCGGATCTTCGAAGGCTCCATGCCGGTGGCGCCGCAACCCACAGCGCCCGTGCCGCCGTCGCAGGCGAACACGAACCACCCGCCCACGCCGCAACAGCAATAGGTCAGACCGGTCTCACCAGAACGTGCTTCTTCTTCCCGCTCGACACTTTGATCGCGCCGGAAGACGAAACATCTGAAGCCGCCACATTCGCTACCGGGTCGCTGACGGTGACGTCGTTGATCTTGAGGCCGCTGTTCTGGATCAGGCGACGCGCTTCGCCGTTCGACGATGCGACTTGGGCCTTCACCGCGAGGGCGAGCACACCCATCGGAAATTCGCCCTTCGGCACTTCGATTGTCGGCAGGCCTTCATCGGTGCCGCCTTCCTCGAAGGTACGGCGCGCCGTCTCTGCAGCGGCATCGGCCGCGGCGCGGCCGTGCAAAATGGCAGTCGCTTCCGTCGCCAGGATTTTCTTGGCGTCGTTCAATTCGGCGCCCTGAAGTTTTTCGAGGCGCGCGATTTCCGCGATCGGCATATCGGTGAAGATGCGCATGAAGCGGCCAACATCGCCGTCTTCGGTGTTGCGCCAGAACTGCCAATAATCATAGGGCGAACGCATGTCGGCATTCAGCCACACCGCGCCCGACACGCTCTTGCCCATCTTCGCGCCTGATGACGTGGTGATGAGCGGTGTGGTCAGACCGAAGAGCTGCACATTCTCCATGCGGCGGCCCAGATCGATGCCGCTGACGACATTGCCCCACTGGTCCGAGCCGGAGGATTGCAGGCGGCAGCCATAACGCTTGTACAACTCCACGAAATCATAGGCCTGCATCAGCGAGTAATTGAATTCGAGGAAAGACAGCGGCTGCTCGCGGTCCAGACGCAGCTTCACGCTCTCCATCGTCAGCATACGGTTGACGGAGAAGTGTTTTCCAACCTCGCGCAGGAACGGAATGTATTCGAGCTTGTCGAGCCATTCGGCGTTGTCGACCATCAGCGCGTCCGATGGGCCATCGCCGAATTTGAGCAGGTGCTGCACGCCGGCAACCATGCTTCTCTTGTTTCCTTCGATCTTCTCCGGCGTAAGGATGAGACGCGTCTCATCCTTGCCCGACGGATCGCCCGCTTTCGTCGTACCGCCGCCCATGAGCAGGATGGGGCGGTGACCGGCCTGTTGGAGGCGGCGCAGGGTCATCAGCTGCACCAGATTGCCGATATGCATGGACGAAGCCGTGCAATCGAAGCCGATATAGGCCGTCACGCGCTCCTTCAGGAAAAGCGCGTCCAGATCCTCGGGCGCGGAGCAATCGTAATAGGCACCACGCTCCACAAAAGTGCGGAGGAATTCGGATTTGAAACTGTGGGCCGCGCCGGACATGGTATGAAACTCAAAGAAGAAGAGCCGGGTCTGTAGCACGAATGGCAGAGGTTCAAAAAGTCATTGGATTGATGAGCGGCACGTCGCTGGACGGCATCGATGCCGCACTGCTGGAGACCGATGGCGAGGATATCGCCGTGCCCGGTCCGGCGCTGGGCATGCCATACGACGCCGAAACGCGCGCCATGCTGCGCGCGGCGCTGGAAGAGGCCAAAAGCGTGGCCGCGGGGGCGCCCGTTCCTTATTCCATCCGCGAGGCGGAGCAGCGGCTAACAGAGGCCCACGCCGAAGCGT
>SMFH01000122.1_pt1 | contig 10007 bp, 7 predicted proteins | sample 2456121 | NCBI WGS metagenome assembly SMFH01 (sample SAMN10132613, study PRJNA489261) | soil metagenome | isolation source: day120 antibiotic-silty clay loam soil | place: USA
CATTGCACGCCCGATTGCTCATAGGCGCGCACCAGCCGCGCGACATTGAGCGGCCCGCCATGGCCATTGTCGCCATCGGCGATCAGCGGCACGGGCGCAATGGTCCCGGCGATGACGCGCGCGCGCTCGATCATCTGCTCGGCATTGACGAGACCTATGTCGGGAACGCCGAAGCTTGCGCCCGCCACGCCGAAGCCGGTCATGTAAACCGCTTTCGCGCCGCTCCTGACCGCGATGCGCGCGGACAGCGCATCGAACGCGCCGGGAAGAACAAGGATGCCCGGTGCTTTCAGCAACGCATCGAAAGTTTGAGCCATGACCAATTCCTATCTGCGGTCGATCAATCCCATGGGATCGCCATTGGCATCGGCTGGCGCGGCGAAGTGAACTCCAGGATCTCTTCCTCGGAGAGATATTTTTTCAGTTCGTCGAAGATGCCATCCGCTACGCGCCCGCCCATCAGCACGAGCCCATCGGTATAGGCGAGCAGGGCGCGTTCCACCGGCGTGTAGCAATCGGCCACCTGCCAGTGCGGGATCGCTTTGATCTTCTCTTCCGGCAGGCCCACGCCGCGGCACGCCTTGCAATGCTGCGAATAGACGAACTGGCTGCCGCGCGCCCAGCCGACGCGCGTCTGTCCCAGTTCGCGCAGCTTGGGATCGAGCTTGCGCTTGGGGCTGCGATAGAGTGCGAAGCCGGCGACGGCGTGATCGAAGACATCGGGCGATCCGGCATAGACGGTCCACCAGTTTCCCGGCGTTCCGGTGGCGGTGCCGGGCTCTTTCACCGGATCGCGCTCGCCGAAGAGAAGCTTGTAGATCTGCTGGGCGCCCGCGTGGGCGTCCGCTTTCGGTACTTCGTGCAAGCGCGGCATGGCTGTCTCCGGATGGTTGTCGCCGCGTCAACCATGATGCGGCGAATGGCATTCGATGAAAACTGTCGCACAAATCGATGCAATTGCACGCGTCCGATTTCAGCCTGCCGCAATCAGTTGCGCCGCAAGATGCGAAGACCGGATTCAGCGCCGGTTTGGCTGGGAGAAATGCCGTGAGCGAAAGCTTTGTGCCGCCCCCGCGGACGGATCGCATGCATGTGCTTGTGCTCGCTTCGCAGAAGGGCGGTTCCGGAAAGACGACCCTCTCGGGCCATTTGGCCGTCGAAGCCGACAAGGCCGGGATCGGGCCGGTCGCGCTGATCGACACCGATCCGCAGGGTTCGCTCGCGCAATGGTGGAACGCTCGCGAAGCCCTAACGCCGCATTTCGCGCAAGTCGGTGTGCTGGAACTCGATGAAGCGCTGGATCATCTCGAGAAGGCGGGCATGAAGCTGGTGGTGATCGATACGCCGCCGGCCATCACCGGCTCGATCTCCCGCGTCGTGGCGCATGCGGACCTTGTGCTGGTGCCGACGCGCCCCAGCCCGCACGATCTGCGCGCGGTGGGCGCGACGGTCGACATCGCGGAGAAGCACGACAAGCCGCTGGTGTTCGTCGTCAACGGCGCCACGGCCCGCGCGCGCATCACCGGCGAGGCGGCAGTGGCGCTGTCGCAGCACGGCACGGTGGCGCCGATCACGCTGCATCACCGCGTCGATTTCGCGGCGAGCATGACGGACGGGCGCACCGTCGGCGAAGCCGCGCCGAAATCGGCATCGTCGAAAGAGGTGCGCGATCTGTGGCTCTATGTCCAGGACCGGCTGTCGCGGCTGACGAACGACGAGAAGATCGTGCCGGAGAAACGCCCCGAGCATTTCGCGGTGAGCGCGCTCACGGTTGCCGATACCGAAGATGTCGAAGCGCCGGAGCCGGAATGGAATCCGCCGGTGATGACGCAGAACACGCCGCTGCCGCCTCTGCCGTCTTTACCGGCCAACGACACTGCGGTGGTCACCATCGAGAAGCCGCCGTTCCCGGACGGCATCGACCGGCGCTCCGGCGTGGATCGTCGCGCGCCCCAGTCGCACATGTTCGGCGGCGGCGAGCGTCGCACCCATTCCTTCGGCCGCCGCGCGACCGACAGGCCATCCTATGAAAACGGAGGCAACCGATGAGCCAGGCCCGGTTTGCACCGATCACCGCCAATCTTCTCGCACGGAAAGGCAGTGCCATGCCGTCCACGATGATGCCGCATCACTCTTCGCCCGCGTGGGCGGAAGCCGTTCGTCCGGCGCCGCCACCCGCCGCGCCGATAGTGCCGCCGCAGGACAGCGATCACGACGCGCATCCGCCGCACGATCCGTCACGGCCCAAAAAGCTGTTCATCACCTTGTCGCATCGCGAGCATGAACGTCTCGCGATCGCCTCCGTGAAGACGGGACTCGACCGCCATCAGCTCGTGCGCGATGCGCTCGACGCCTATTTCGAACAGCTTTCGCGCGACATGCACGAAGGTTGTCACTGCATGTCGGGCGCGAAGAACTGCAGCGGACTTTGCGAATCCTAGTGTTGTGATTCTTTCAGCAGCTCCGCCATCCGGGCCTGCCACACCGCCGCCCAGGTATGCGTGCCGTGACCGTGCGTCTGCATCGAGACGGGGATCACGACATATTTGATGTGCGGATTGCGCGCGGCCAATCCTTCGGCGATGCCGAGATAGGGTGGGTTGATGAAATCGTCGGCGGAATTCACCCACATCGTCGGCGCCTTGATAGCCTCGAGTTTGGCTGACGGGTCGTAATCGCGCGATGAGCCGACCTGATAGAGGAAATCATTCGCGTCGAGTTCGGAGAAATAGCTGGCCGTCTTGTCGGCGAGATATTTGTCGGCATCGTCGCGCGTGGGCAAATCCTTCTGCATTTGCTGTGGCGCGCTGCCAGCAATCAGCAGCATGTCCACAGCGACGCGCAGGCCCATCAGCGGCTGGGTCTTGTAATTGCCGTTGTCCCACGCCGGATCGTTGCGAATGGCGTCGATGGTCATCTTGCGCCACATGCGGTTGCGGCCGGCGATCTGCGTCGGCTCGCAGGCCAGCGGCATCAATGCGTCCATCATGTCGGGCCACATCTCGCCCCACATGAAGGAGTGCATGCAGCCCATCGACGTGCCCATGACGAGGCGCAGATGATTGACGTTCAATCCCTTGGTGACGAGTTCATGCTCCGCATTGACCATGTCCTCATAGCCATATTGCGGAAAGCTCGCGCGCATCCCGTCGCTGGGCTTGGAGGATTTTCCGTGCCCGATGTCGTCGGGCAGGATGATGTAATACTTCTTGATGTCGAGCAGCCCGCCGGGAACAAACAGCACGCCGGAGAATTGCGGCCGCAGGAACTGGTGACCGCTGCCGCCTGTGCCATGCATGATGAGCACCGCGTTCGTGACGCGGCCCGATTTGTCGCGCACGGGCGTGCCCAGCGTCGTGTAATGCAGGCGCAGCGTGTCGAGCGTCTCGCCGTCGGAGAATTTGAAATTCTTGACGATGTAGTCGCCTTCCTTGGTGGGAAGGGACGGCGCGGATTGCGCAAAGGCCAAGGAAGAACCGGCAACCGCAAAACCGGCGGCAACGGCAAGACGAACAAATGCAAGACGGAAAAACGAACGCATAGAAGAACTCCCCCATTTCGCTGAACGCATGTTCCCGCGAAAGAGCGCGTTCGTCTATGCCTCGTGGGAAAGTTCTTCTCTATGCCGCACCTTCACGGTGCCCGCGCGCTCCAGCTTGCCCCAACCGACGGAAGGGCCGCGGATCGCGGTGAGAATGGATCGCACTACGACATAATACATGATCTGGCGATAGCCAAAGCGTTGCAGCGGCAGCCACCACAGCAGGCTCCAGTTCTCCCGCTTCTCGATCAGGAAGCCGAACACGGCGGCAAGCAGATCGACCACCACGAACACCACATAATAGATGCCGACGGTGATGAGATCGGTGTTCTGGAACTCCGCGCCGTGTTCGAGATAGGCAAGGCCCTGCCAGATGAGCTGCCACAGCAACAGCAGATCGGCGAGCGGCGCGAAGGCGGTCAGGAAAATCTGGAATAGCCACACCTGCGGCAACGCGATGGCGCCCAGCGCGCCATAACGCGGGTTGAACGTCATGCTGCGATATTTCCACAGGCATTGCAGCGTGCCGTAAGCCCAGCGGAAGCGCTGCTTGGCGAGGCCGCGAACGGTCGCGGGCGCTTCGGTCCAGGCGATGGCGGAGCTGTCGAATTTTACGTCGTATCCGGCGCGCTGCACGGCGATGGTGAGGTCTTGATCCTCGGCCAGCGTTTCGGCGGGGAATCCACCCAGTTCCTGCAGCACGCTCTTGCGCCAGGCGCCGACGGCGCCGGGAATGACGGTCAGCGTGCCGAGCGCCGCCAGCGCGCGGCGTTCCAGATTCTGCGCCACGACATATTCCAGCGCCTGCCAGCGCGTGATCATGTTGATGCGATTGCCGACCTTCGCGTTGCCCGCGACCGCGCCGATATTCTCGTCCGTGAACCAGCGCACCAGCCGTGCGATGGTGTCGCGTTCGAACTGCGTGTCGGCATCCAGCGCCACGACGATATCGCCGCGCGCGCGGGTGAGGGCGGCGTTGAGCGCATTCGCCTTGCCACCATTGGCGACGGAAATGAGTTGAACGCGCGGATGTGCGCCGAAATTCGCGGTCAGAACCGCGAAGGTTTTGTCCTTCGAGCCGTCATCGATAACGATCACGTCGAGATCGCTATAAGAACTGGCGAGAATTCCATGCACCGTATTGGTGATGACGCTTTCTTCGTTATAGGCCGGAATGATCACCGAGACGTGGAAGGGATCTTTCTTCGGCGGCAATTCCTGCGAGCGCAATTCGCTGCGCCGGTTCCAGAGGCTAAGTCCGGCCAGGAAGAACAGGCGTGAAACGCCCATCCAGATCGCCGCTAGGAAGCAGAAGTATAAAATCTTGCCGAGAATCGAGAGCGACAAGAACACGAACCGGTCGGTGACGAGCGCGATCGTCCGCGGCAGCGGCGGCATGACCTCGTTGCGCGTCATCCCCGCGAGCTTCGCCACCGTCGTGAACTGATAGCCTTCGGCCCGCAGTTTATCGATGATGATGGGAAGCGCTTCGACGGTTTGCGACCGGTCGCCGCCCGCATCGTGCAGCAGCACGATGTTGCGGGGAGAATCGGATTTCGCGCCGTGAATCTGTTCGAGTGTGCGCTGCACGATCTTCTTCGTGCCCGGCAAAGCCCAATCCACCGGATCGACATGCTCGCCGACGGCGATGTAGCCGAGATTTTGCGCCACTTCGACCGGCACGATCTCGTCGGCATCGGTCGGCTCCGCGTCGCCCAGATAGGGCGGCCGGAACAGGCGCACAGAATGGCCGGTCAATGCTTCGAGAAGCCGCTGCGTCGCGTTGAGTTCGAGGGAGACGGCCTCGGGGGGAATATCGGACAGGTTGGGATGCGTATAAGTGTGGCTGCCGATGTCATGGCCTTCCTTGAGGATACGCTCGACGATGCCCGGATTGGCTTCCGCGTTCGCGCCGATCAGGAAGAAGGTGCCCGGAACGTGCTTCTCCTTGAGGATGTCGAGAATCTCCGGCGTCCATTCCGCGTCAGGGCCATCGTCGAAGGTGAGTGCAACCTTCTTCTTCGCCGCGCCGAATTGCTGGATCACATAGCCGGTGGGAAGTTTTGTGTAGCTTTCGTCGTCGATATCCCCGAACTCCTTGTCGAGTTCGAAGGTTCGCGCGCCGGCTTGCGGATGCGCGACCACCTGGAAGATCTCGCCCTCTCCTTCGTAATCGATGTCCTCGATCACCGGGATGTTGTGCAGGGTCTGCGGCGCGGGCGAACCGTAAGGTTGGCCCATCACATACCAGACAGACGGATCCTCGCTGCCGAGGCGCCACACCGCATAGCCGGCAGGCTGATAGATATCGGCGGCATGAATCTGGTTGTAGGCCGTCACCGCATCCAGGAACCAAACGTCATGCTTGGTGCCGTCGTCTTCGACATAGGAGAAGTGCGGGTTGTTGGTGGCGTCGTCGAATTGCACCTGCGCGCCGGAATCATGCGCGGCGATGACCGCTTCCTCGAAGGCGAGGCTGTTCACATCGTCGCCGTTCCAGTCATAGGCATAGGAGCCGAGCGCGATGATCGTCTTGGCCGGATTGAGAAGCTTCATCCGCTTGTCGATGATGTTCTCGAACCACGATTGGCCGGCGATGCTTCCCGGCGCCCTGGGCGTCGTGTGCTCGTCATAGGCCATGAGCATGGTGTAATCGACGTCGCTCGCGAACGCGGCCCACGGCCATTTGTCGTTGGAGACGGGAGAGGCGAGCACGACGATCCAGCCATGCGGTTTGAACGCCTTGCGCAGATCGCGCAGGAACATGCCGTAATTGTCGTAGGAATCGTCCGGCATGGATTCGAGATCCATCACCACGCCGTCTAGCTTGCGCTGCGTGAGATAATCGACGAGCTGCTTCACCAGTGCCGCGTTGCGCTTGGGATCGGCGAGAAGGGCGGCCATGCCTTTGCCGTCCCACACGCCAAGCGTTGCATTCTGCACCACGGGCAGGATCGCGACGCTCTTCTTGCTGCGGCGGATCAGGTCGTAGACCCGCTGGTTGAAACCATCCTTGAAGGTAAGGCCCGGTCCCTGGAGGCTTATCCAGGTGGGCATCACCCAGTCGAGCTTGGGCAGCGCCACGCGCAGCGAGTCGAAGGCGGAGGCTTCCCAGTTCGGAAAGAACGCCGTGGAAAGCGGACGGCCGCGTTGCGGAAGCAGCGTGGATGCGGCGGCTTTGCGATGTTCTTTCTGCTTGGCCAGGCGCCGTGCGCGCTGGCGCTCGGCTTTGCGGATACGCGCGGCTTCGGCCAATTGCTCGGCGGATTTCAAAAGGCCGGGGGCGACGGCTTTTTTCTCCAGCTCGGGCGCATGGATCGCCGTGATATGGCCGGGCAGGTTGAGGATAGCCTCGCGCGGGACCGCGATGAGGCTGGCGACGAACGCACCGCCCAGCACAACGCTGAGCACGACCGCGATCCAGCCGATCAGTGAGATGCGCGCCGCGCGTTTGCCGGAGGCGTCGAAAAAGATAGGCTTCTTTGCCATGATGCCCTGACCGGCGCGGGGGCCGGATGACCGGTTTCTATTTTACTTCAGTTCTGAGGGGCGGACAGGGGCCTACGCCGGGTGGCACCCGCCCGTCACCTCATGGCTCCTTGGCGTTCTGGACGCAATCCTGCCCGGAACCGCGCTTTTCGTGGTTCTCGACACGCTCCTTATTTATGGCTGCCTGTGGGTACTGATGCGGCGGGCGAGCCGGCCGGCCTGGGCGGCGGCGGTGCTGGTGCTGCTGGCAGCGGCGACGCCGCAATATCTGATCTACCCCGGCATCGTCTGGAAGGACGTGCTGTTTTCGGCCGCGTCCGTCGCCGGCTTTACCGCCATCGCCTGCGCCGCCGCGGCGTGGTCACGCCCTGCCGTCCGTTACGTGTGGCTTGGCTTCGCGCTTGTGCTTCTGGTGCTGGCGGCGCTGGCCCGGCAGAACGGAATTCTTCTTCTGCTGGGCGGCGTCATCGCGTTCGGATGGATCGCGATGCGGCAGGAAAATCTCGATCTGCGGCAGACTGCCATCCGCAGTGGCTGCGCGCTGCTCGCGGGCATTGCAATTTTAACCGCCGCGAATGTCGCATTGGGAACGCGGCTGACGAAAGAGTTCGGTGGCGCGCGGCAGTTTCGTCTTCTGCAGGCCTACGACATCATTGCCGCGCTGGCGGCCAAGCCGGATCTGGTGTTGGACAAGCTGGATCGACAAGACCAACCGCTTCAGGCGGCGTTGACGGCGGTGCCGCCGCCATTGCTGCGCGCGCAATGGTTCAGCCTCATTCTGCATCATCCGCTGCTGTACCTGTCGTCGCGTGCCGACATGTTCTCCTGGGTGCTATTCACGCCGCGCATCGACAAATGCCTGCCGTTCACCGTCGGCGTGCAGGGGCCGCGGAACGAACTCGATGAGGTGGACATGGAGCCACGCTGGGATGACCGCGACGTGCGGCTGCAGGATTATGGGAACGGCTTCAGAGGCACGCCCGTCTTCCAGCATGGCCTGTTTGCAGCGCTGTCGATGATCGTCGCGTGGATCGGTCTGCGTCGCCGCCGCCCGATGGATATCGCCATCGGTGCGATGCAATTATCCGCGCTCGTCTATACCGCAAGCTTCTTCGCGATCTCGATCGCCTGCGACTACCGTTATCTCTATGTGTTGGATATCGCCGCGGTGACCGGCTGCTTTTATCTGGTGTTGGACTGGCATTGGCCGGAAGCCTGGCTGCGCCGGCGGTTCGCGCGTCCAGATGACGGCCGCGCATAGGAAATCGCGACACTTTCGACAAATTTCCCCATGGCCTGTCTGGTATTGGAATGGTGTGGCGACCTGCGCGCGGCCAGGTTGTGTGGAGCGGGAACCTTGATCGCGCGTTGAAGGAGCGCTGTTCCGCAGCAAAGCCTTTGGGCGATGCAGGCATATCCTCCAATAAGATATTGATATCGACAGGATTTTCGGGTGAACGATCAAGGTACAGAGGGGCAGGGCGCTCTGCGCGCGGCCAGCGTTCGGGTACGCGGCGGCATAACGAACGCCGGCGATTGGGCGGACCGTCATATTCCCGGCGGTCAGCGCATATTCTGGATCGTGATGGGGCTGTTGCTCCTGCTGCTCGTGATCTGGGCCATCCAGCCGAACCCGAATGCCAATTCCCGCCGCGGCCGCTTTGGCGGAGGCCCGATGCCAGTTGGCGTTGCGCGTGTCGTCAGCGGCGACATCGACGTTACGCTCAACGCGCTGGGAACGGTCACGCCGCTTGCCACCGTCACCGTCCGCCCGCAGGTGAGCGGGCAGCTGCTCAAATTCGACGTCGAAGAAGGCCAGATGGTCAAAGCCGGGGACGTGCTGGCCGAAATCGATCCGCGCACCTTCCAGGCTGCGGTCGATCAGGCGGTCGGCACCTTGCAGAAAGATCAGGCCGCGCTGCAGGAAGCGCGCATCGACGTGCAGCGTTATGCTAATCTCGTCAAACTGAACGCTATCTCGACGCAAACCTACACAGCCGCCATCGCCACGGCGAAGCAGGCCGAAGGCACGGTCAAGACCGATCAGGCGAGCGTCGATCAGGCGAAGATCAATCTGCAATACACGAAGATCACGTCGCCGGTGTCCGGGCGCGTCGGTCTGCGTCAGGTCGATGTCGGCAACCTTGTGGAATCCGGACAGGCGAACGGCGTTGTCGTGGTGACGGAGCTGCAGCCGATCTCGGTGCTGTTCTCCATCCCCGAGGACAATATCGGCGCCATCATGGAGCAGGTGAATGGCGGGCAGACTTTGCGCGTCGATGCCTATGACCGTGCGCAGGTCAAGAAGCTTGCGAGCGGCACGCTATCGACGGTCGATAACCAGATCGACACGACGACCGGCACCGTGAAGCTGCGCGCGAATTTCGACAATCGGGAAGGTGCGCTCTTTCCACAGCAGTTCGTGAACATCCAACTGCTCGTCAACACATTGCACAACCAGGTCATCGTGCCCGCCGCCGCCATCGGGCGCGGCTCGTCCGGCGCGTATGTGTTCGTGGTCAATTCGGACAGCACGGTCAGCATGCGTGCGGTGACGCTTGGCGCCGTGCAAGGCGACAAGCAGGCGATCGCCAAGGGTCTGAAGGTCGGTGAAACCGTCGTGACAGACGGCGCCGATCGCCTGAAAGACGGTGCCGATGTGGAAGTGCCCAGCAACAAGGGCAAGCCCATCCAGACGGCTGCGCCGCCCGCCAGTTCCAGCGCCAGTGACGATGCGCGCGCAAAACGCAAAGCGGCGATGGCCGCAGCGATGAAGCAGTATTGCAGCACCGACCTGGCGAAATACTGCCCGAACATGGCGCCCGGCTCGACCGAAGCGCGCCGCTGCTACTTCACCAATCGCGACAGCTTCAGCGACGATTGCAAGAATGCGATGGCCAAGCTGCGCGGGAATGGCAAACATCATCGTCGCGGCGGAGGCGGGGGCGGGCCGTGATGCTCCGCGCCTGAGCGCCCG
>SMFH01000083.1_pt1 | contig 9962 bp, 9 predicted proteins | sample 2456121 | NCBI WGS metagenome assembly SMFH01 (sample SAMN10132613, study PRJNA489261) | soil metagenome | isolation source: day120 antibiotic-silty clay loam soil | place: USA
ACATCGGCAAACAGGCAGATGGCGCGGCGGATGCGGCGCTCCGGTTCTTTCTCGCCGGGAAAGAGCGGCGTCATCCATTCGAACATCTCTTCGGCATGAAGCGGCGCGCGGCTGACGCGCATGTTGGTGGCGGACGCGAATTCAATGAGCGGGTCCTTCTGGCGCTCTTCCGGCGACAGGCTGGCGTACAACAAGCCCTCGCGCACGCCATAGGCGGAGACGACGACTTCCTTCAGACCCGTCGCCAGCATCAGCCGTTCGAGAACGACCGCGCCATACGGCAACGCTTCGGAACGGCGGCGCGAGACGACCTTCATCAGGTCGAGCGATTTCTTCGACTGCCGGCTGAGGATTTCGCACAGGTCGAGCACGCGGCCGCGCGGGATCGGATAATCGTGCAGCACATGCAGCGGATAATACCGGTTCTCCATGTCGATACGCGCGAAGCTGCGCCACGCGCCGCCGACGGCATAGAGCGAGCGGCCGGTGAGATCGCCGAGCTTGGAGAATCCTTCGAGGCCGCAATCCACCAGCTTGCGCGCCTTGTCGGGATCGTCTTTCGACTGGTCCATCAGGCGCAGCGGACCGAAGGGAAACGTCATCGCCGCGCCGGTCTTGCCTTTGCGCACGGTGACGACATCGAGGCTGCCGCCGCCCAGATCGGCGACGAGGCCGTCCGCATCCGGCGTTCCGGCAAGCACGCCCTCCGCCGCGAGCCGCGCTTCTTCCTCGCCGGAGAGAATGCGGATCGGCCCGCCCCACAGCGTTTCCGCCTTGCGGACGAATTCCGCGCCATTCGATGCGTCGCGCGCGGCGGCGGTGGCGACGGCATCGCGCATCTCCACCTTGTGCGCATCGGCCAGCATGCGGAACCGGCCCATCGCTTCGAGCGCCAGCACGATGCCTTCGTCATGCAGACGGCCCGTCGTGACCATGTTGCGGCCGATGGCGCAGATCGCCTTTTCGTTGTGAACGACGGCGGGCGTGCGCGCGAAATCCTCGTAGATCACCAGGCGCACGGAGTTGGAGCCAATATCGACGATGGCGCGGCCGCGGCCGGAAAGCGAGGGATTCGTCATGAAGTAAGTATGCGCGGAAAACGCGTCGTCGGACATGGCCTTGGGGTCGCGGATGTAGATGTTGTCCGGCCCCATATGCCAGCTTTGCGCCTGATCCTTGAGCAGCGCGACCATGATCTGATCCAGAATCTGTTCGTGGACGGTGACGTTCTCGATGGGGACCAGCGCTTCGACGCGTCGGTCCAGATTGCGCGGCATCCAGTCGGCGGAGGAAATGAACAGCTTGGCCTTGGGCGACGGCAGGCCGTGGCCGCCGCCGAAGCAGACGATGCGGCCATGCTCCAGAAACCGGCCGACGATGCTTTTCACGCGGATATTGTCGGATAGTCCCGGAACGCCGGGACGCAGGCAGCAAATGCCGCGCACCACGATGTCGATCTGCACGCCTGCCTGGCTGGCTTTATAGAGCGCGTCGATGATGTGGGAATCCACCAGCGCATTGAGCTTGACCCAGATCGCCGCGGGCCTGCCGGCCTGCGCATGGACCATCTCTTCCTGGATGGAATCGATCAGCTTGCCGCGCAGGGTGATCGGCGAGATCGCGATCTTCTCCAGGCTCGTGGGTTCGGCGTAGCCGGTGATGTAGTTGAAAAGCTGCGCGGCGTCGCGGCCGAGCGCCGGATCGGCGCTGAACAGCGACAGGTCCGTATAAACCTTCGCCGTCTGCGGATGATAATTGCCGGTGCCGAAATGCACGTAAGAGCGAAGCTTGCCGCCTTCGCGCCGCACAACCAGGCTGACCTTGGCGTGCGTCTTCAGTTCGATGAAACCATAGACGACTTGCACGCCCGCGCGCTCCAGATCGCGCGCCCATTTGATGTTGGCGGCTTCGTCGAAACGCGCCTTCAGCTCGACCAGCGCGGTCACGGACTTGCCCGCTTCCGCCGCCTCGATCAGCGCCGAGACGATCGGGCTGTCCGACGAGGTGCGATAGAGCGTCTGCTTGATGGCGACGACGTTGGGATCGGCGGCGGCCTGGCGCAGGAACTGCACCACCACGTCGAAACTTTCGAACGGGTGGTGGACGATGATGTCTTTCGCCTGGATGGCCGCGAAGCAATCGCCGCCGTGATCGCGGATGCGTTCGGGGAAGCGCGCATTGTAAGGCTTGAACTGCAGATCTGGCCGCTCCGGCACGATGAGCTGCTTCATGTCCGAGATGCCCATCATGTGATCGACGATGACGAGTTCGGATTTCTTCAGCGACAACTGGTCGGCGATGAAGTTGCGCAGGTTCTCCGGCATGGCGGCGGCGCATTTCATGTGAATGACGGAGCCGCGGCGGCGGCGCTTGAGCAATGTCTCGAACAGGCGGACGAGATCTTCCGCCTCTTCCTCAACTTCCACATCGCTGTCGCGCAGGATTCGGAAAAGACCCGAGCCGTTCAGCGTGTAGCCGGGGAAGAGCTTGCCCATATAGATCGTGAACACGTCTTCCAGCGCCAGGAAGCGCACATGGCCGTTGCTGCCCGGCAACTTGATGAAACGCTGCAGCTGTGGCGGCACCGGTAGCAGTGCGTTGACGACCTTGCCGTCCTTCTTACGGGTAAGCTGCAGTGCCAGCGTGAAGCCGAGATTGGGGATGAACGGGAAAGGATGCGCCGGATCCAGCGCCAGCGGCGTCAGGATGGGGAATATCTGCTCGCGGAATTCCTTGTCGAGCCATTCGCGGTCGGCATCGGAGACTTCCTCCTGACCGACCACGGCGATGCCCGCCGCGCGCAACTCCACCCGCAAATTCGCCCAGGTGGATTGCTGGTCGACAATCAGCTTGCTCGCCACCTCTTCGACACGCGCGAGCTGCTGCGCGGGCGTGTGGCCGTCATCGCTGAGGGTGGCGACGCCGGCGGCAACCATGCCTTTGAGGCCCGCGATGCGGACCATGTAGAACTCGTCGAGATTGGACGCGGAGATCGACAGGAAGCGCAGCCGCTCCAGCAATGGGTGGCGCGGGTTGTGCGCCTCTTCCAGCACGCGCCGGTTGAAGGCGAGCCAGGAAAGTTCCCGGTTCACAAAACGGTCGGGCGACGTCAGGTCCACGGCTGGTCCAACCGCGGAAACAGCGTCCTTCACCGGCGGTGTCAGCGGCAGGCTGCCGAGCGCCGAAGAGTTGGAATTATCTATATTTAACTGAGGCTTAGTCATGTTCCGCACTGTGGAGGACACGGAATCCTAGAGGATAAAGATTACCGTGTCATGGCAGTCCCGGGAGGCTCTCGGTTCGACCGCCATCGAACCTTGCGCCTGGCATTTGGTTTAATTGGGGCGGCCGCCTGCAAGGGAGCCACGCATGTTCTCGGTCATCTTTGAAGTCTTTCCGAAGCCGGAATGCTTCGACGAATATCTGGCGATCGCCAAGCACCTGAAGCCGATCCTGGAGAGCATCGACGGCTTCGTGGACAATGAACGCTTCGAAAGCCGGCGGCGGCCCGGCTGGATTCTCTCCCATTCGACATGGCGCGACGAGAAATCGGCGATCCGCTGGCGCACCAATGGCGAGCATCACGCGATGCAGGAGAAAGGCCGCGGCGAAATCCTGCGCGACTATCATCTGCGCGTCGGTGACGTGACCGCCGATACGCATGCGCCAAGCGGGGCGCCTGTGCGGGAACAGCGTTTCGACGAAACCGAAACCGGTGCGGCGAAGTTCGCCACGTTCACCGAGATCATGCCGAGGGAAAAGGCGTTTGACGGCGATCCGCTTTCGGCGCTCGCATTCGATCCGTCGCAGGGCGGCGTGATCGGCCACGATGTGTTCGCCAGCATCTACAATCCGGGAAAGATCGCATTGCTGGTCTCGTGGAAAGATGCGGACGCAACGAAACAATGGACGCCGAAGAAAGCCGAACACACCCAATCCCTGCGGCATCGCATGGTCCGCGTCGTGCGCGACTACGGCATGTTCGACCGGCGGGAGGCGCCGCAATTCTATCCGGACCTGCCGGAGCACGGCACCAAACAGAGAGACGGGAAGCCTGACGCCGCAGCCTAGCGTCCACTCTCGGCCAGCATATCGCGCACCAGCGCCAGATTGATCGGCCTGCCCTCCGCCAGCGCGCGTTCGTCGGCCTGCGCCACGAAATCGCGCATCGCGGCGGGGCTGCGCTCCAGCGATGTCACCATCCGCGCGATCACCGCGTCCGGCACCGCAAGCTGGCGGTCGTTGAACAGCTTGCGCGCGATGGCGGCGAGCAATTCATCATCCGGCGCCCAGAGGGGAAATGCCAGCAGCGCGGAAAAACGCGACGCCAGGTCGGGAAGCGATGTCTTCCACATCGATGGCGGCTCGCGGCCGGTCAACAACACCGGGGCATTGTTTTGCGCGCGCTCGAGAAGCGAAAACAGCGCCGCATCGCGCGCCGGGCTGACATGGGCCGAATCCACGTCTTCGACAATGAGCGGCGATGCGGGATCCAATCCGGCAAGCGGGCCGCTGAGCTCTTTCGCCGAGACGATCTGTGCGCCGGACCGTGCATGCCAGATCGCGGCGAGATGCGATTTGCCCGAGCCAGACGGCCCATGCAGCGCCGCCGCCGCAACGGGCCATTGCGGCCAGGAGTCGATGAACGCCAGCGCCGGCGCGCTTGCGAGCGACGGCACGAAATCTTCGCGCGTCATGGCGACGCGGGAACCAAGCGGCAAAGGAAGTTGCTGCGGCAAGATCAGGCCGGGCGGCGCGAATGCGTCGCGGCGCGCAGCCAGATTTGCGCGTAGCCAAGGCCGGATGCGAGCGTGAAGGCCGCAACCGCGATCTCGGCGGTGCTGATCAGCAGCCGGGCGTGAATATCGAATGTCAGGAGCAGCAGCATGAGGCCGACATAACTCACCTGAACGGCGGTGCTGACCTTGCCGAGGAAACTGGGTGTCGCACGCACCGGCAATGCCCACAGATGCGCCAGGCCGATGCCGATGACGATGGCCGCATCGCGCGTGATGACGAGCGCCGTTAGCCAGATCGGTGTGACGCCCAGCACCGTCAACGCGATAAACGATGTGAGCATCAGAAGCTTGTCGGCCGCGGGGTCCATGTAACGGCCGAAACGGGACTGCAGGTTGAAGCGCTTGGCGAGATAACCGTCCAGCGCATCGGTGGCGCCGGCGATCACGAACACGATCAGCGCCGCATAGTCGTGGCCGCGCCAGAGCAACGCGACAAGCGCAGGCGAAGCCGCGAGCCTGAGCGCGGTCAGGATGTTGGGTATGTTGCGCAGAACGATACTCACTGCCCTGCCGTCGTGGTGGCAGGATCGGAATCCTGCAGGGTCAGCGTATAGGTGCCGCCCGCCGTCTTTTGCGTCAGATCGATTTTCTGTTGCACCAGACTGTCGCGCAGCTGATCAGCCGTGCCGACATAGGTGAAGGACAGTCGCGCCATTCCGATGTCCATCGCGTTCACCGCCACATCGGTGAGCGTGGGGATCATGCCCAGGCGCGAGAGCAATGTTCCCCATTGCGTCAACGAGTCGATGGTGACGTCCGCGGTCAGCCGGTTGCGGCGGCTGTAATCGATCGCGGTGCGGTTTTTCCAATAGGCGGCGATCGCGGCGGCGGTTGCGGCGGCGGCGGCCTTGAGATTGCCCGGCGGCGTGCCCGGCACGGTCACATCCGGGATCGGCGGCGAAACGCCAAGGCCCAGGCGCTTCATCTTGACGATGGTCTGACCGCCCGAAACATTGAGCTGCGCGATCACCGCTTCCTCGGCTTTCACGCGCGATGCGGATGGCTCCACGTCCTGCCATGTCGTGGTGTTGAAGTCCGTATCGCCCAGCGTGGCCTGATCGAGCGCATCGCCATAAGGCAAAACCATCGGCAGCGCGGCATGCGAATAAAGCGGCGTCGCCCAGGCGGCAGCCCAGGGCGAACGGCCCGCCCAGCGGGGCGACATCGCAAGGATCAGGATCGGGTGTGCCTGCGCGTCGGAATAGGCGAGGTTCGCCCCGCGCAGCAGGTGGCGCACCGCGGCCGGGTTGAACGCATAGGTCATCTTGGCGACGTAGCGCGTGGTCGACCGCTTCACGTCCTGCGGCAGGTAGCTGGCGATGAGCCGGGTCAGCGCCACATCGTCCAGCGCGGGAACCTTGGCGATGTCTTCGGGCTTGAGCAGCCTTTTGAGCACCATCTGCCAGGCGCGCGCCTTGCCGGAATTGATGGCGATGGTCTGGGCTTCGGTGGCCGAGGCCGCGGAGGCATCCACCGGGATGTTGGTCACGGTGAATGGATCGGCGGAAGCCGCCTGCACGCCGGAAACCGGCGCCAAAGCAAGAAAAGCCAGAGCAGCAAAAAGAAGTGTATGGCGCATGGAGACCCTCGAAGCGGGGCCAATATAGGTGGGCCGGACATTCCGCGAAAGCGCTGGAAAGCCACAGGAAACGACTGTCCTGCGCCAAGTTTGCGGTTGTCAGGTCTGGGCTGGCTGCTTAAACGGGGCCGTCGCGCCACATACGGGATTCCATGACGTCCGGCCGCAACGGCATCACCTATAAGGACTCCGGCGTCGACATCGACGCGGGCGACGCGCTGGTCGATCGCATCGCCCCCGCCGCGAAGGCCACCCGGCGCAAAGGCGCGGATGCGAACCTCGGCGGCTTCGGAGGCCTGTTCGACCTGAAGGCCGCAGGGTTCAAAGACCCCATCCTCGTGTCCTCGACCGACGGCGTGGGAACCAAGCTGAAAATTGCGATCGACACCAAGCTGTTCTCCGGCATCGGGCAGGACCTGGTGGCGATGTGCGTGAACGACATCATCGTGCAGGGCGCCGAACCGCTGTTCTTTCTGGACTATTACGCGACCGGCAAGCTGGACGTGGATGATGCCGCGACGGTGATCGAAGGCATCGCGCGCGCTTGCAAAGAGTCCGGCTGTGCGCTGGTCGGCGGCGAGACGGCGGAGATGCCCGGGCTTTATGCCAAGGGCGATTTCGATCTGGCGGGCTTCGCGGTTGGCGCGGTGGAGCGTGGCCATGTTCTGCCCCGGACGCACGACATGGTGGCGGGCGATGTGCTGATCGGTGTGGCGTCGTCGGGTGTTCACTCCAACGGCTATTCGCTAGTGCGCAAAGTGGTGAGCGATGCCGGGCTGGAATGGGATGCGCCCGCGCCGTTCGACAAATCACGCAAGCTGGGCGAAGCGCTGCTGGCGCCGACGCGGCTCTATATAAAGAGCGGGCTGGAAGCGATCCGCGCGGGTGGCGTGAAAGGGTTCGCGCATATCACCGGCGGCGGCATCACCGAGAATTTGCCGCGCGCCTTGCCCGATGGTCTGGACGCGGAGATCGATTTGGCGACATGGACGCCCTCGCCGGTGTTCGGCTGGATGGCGAAATCCGCCGGCATCGAAGAACGCGAGATGCTGCGCACCTTCAATTGCGGCCTGGGGTTGATCGCCATTGTGTCCGAGAAATGTGCCGGCCATGTGATCGACGCTTTCCAGGAAAGCGGCGAACGCGCCATGCGCATCGGCACGCTGGTCAAAGGCGATGGCGAGGCGAAGGTCCGTTACAAGAGCGCGCTGAAGCTGTGAGCCGGGTTCGGGTCGCCGTGCTCATCTCCGGGCGCGGCAGCAATCTGCAATCGCTGATCGATGCCGCGAAGGCGCCGGATTATCCGGCGGAGATCGCGCTGGTGATTTCCAACAAGGAGAACGCCGCCGGATTGTGCGTCGCGCAGAACGCGGGTATTCCCGCGCGCGTTATCCCGCATCAGAATTATGAGAGCCGCGAAGCGTTCGACCGCGCCATCGATATGGCGCTGCGCGAAGCGAAAATCGATCTCGTTGCCGAAGCCGGCTTCATGCGCATCCATTCCGAATGGTTCGCGAAGATGTGGGAAGGCAGGCTTCTCAACATTCATCCGTCTTTGTTGCCGCTATTCCCCGGCATCCGCGTGCATCAGCAGGCGCTGGATGCGGGCGTGAAAGAGAGCGGCTGCACGGTGCATTTCGTGGTGGCCGAACTCGACAGCGGACCGACCATCGCACAGGCCGCCGTGCCCGTGCTGCCCGCCGATACGGCGGAAACGCTGGCGGCGCGCATTCTTGTCGAGGAACACCGGATCTATCCGGAAGCGGTGAAGCTGGTGGCGGAAGGCAAAGTGAGGTTGGAAAACGGCCGCGCGGTGGTCGCCTAACCCACCAGCTTTTCGGCGCTCAGTTCCTTGCGCCATGCCGCTTCGCGCTCCTTCAGCAATTCGCCGATGATGAGCGCGTTGTCGTCTTTCACTTCTTCCAGCACGTCGTAAGCGAAGGCGGCTTCGCCTTGCGCGTTCCAGGCTTTCTGCACGTCCGGGTTCGGAAATCCGTTCATGCGAAGCTGAAACCATAGCGAGTTCTGCTGCTTTTCGAGATTGCGCGATGTGCCGGTCCAGCGCTGCTCGCCGCAAGTGACGGAGAACACACCGGCGCGTTGCGCGGTTTCCTTGTATTCGCGGAGAAGCTCTTTCTTGCGGGCGTTGCTCATCAGAAGCCCATGCCGGCGATCTTGGCGGAGATATCCCACAGACGTTTGGCATCCGCGTCGCTCTGCGCGGCGCGCGACGGGGCGGTGAGCTGTTTCTTGTCGTAATAGCCGCCGGACTTTCCCGCGACATCGTCCGACGAGGCCAGATAGATGATCGTTTCGGCGCCCTGCTCCGGCGTCAGCGCGAAATTCTTGCCCAGCTTGATGACCCATGACATCAGCCCGCCGCTCTCGTCGCCAAAGCGCGTGCCGACGAAGCCGGGATGCAGACAGTTCGCCGTGACGCCCGTTCCCGCGAGCCGCTTGGTCAGCTCGCGCGTGAACAGGATGTTCATCAGCTTGGAGCGGCCATAGACGGCGAAAGGCGAATAGCTCTTCTCCGATTGCAGGTCGTCGAAGTTCAGCTTGTTGCCGACATGCGCGCCCGACGCGGTGGAGACGATACGCGCGCCCGGCGTCGCTTTCAGCCGGTCGAGCAGGATGTTGGTGACCGTGAAATAGGACATGTGGTTCAGGGCGAAGGTCTTCTCCAGACCGTCTTCCGTCACCTGGCGCGAATCCGCATAGTGGACCGTGTGATCGGATTGGCCGGCGATCGCCCGGAAATGTTTGCGCGCCGCTTCGCCGCGTTCGCGATCGCGCGCCACAAAGACGATGCGCGCGCCCTTCTGCGCCAGCCTGTCGGCGGCGACTTCACCGATCCCCGACGTGGCCCCCGTGACGACAACAACCTTGTCTTTCATCGCGAAGTCCATCGTTCGGGTCTCGGGCGTTACAATATCTTATCCAACCAGTTCGAGGTCGGAGAAGAAGAAACGGATTTCATGCGCGGCGGTTTCCGGAGCGTCGGAGCCGTGAACCGAGTTGGCTTCGATCGATTCCGCGAAATCCTTGCGGATGGTGCCCGGCGCGGCCTTGGACGGATCGGTCGCGCCCATGACTTCGCGGTTCTTCGCGATGGCGTTCTCGCCTTCCAGAACCTGCACGACGACCGGACCGGAGGTCATGAATTCGCAGAGGCTTTTGAAGAACGGACGCGCCTTGTGCACGTTGTAGAACGCTTCGGCCTGCGCCGTGGAAAGCTGCATGCGCTTGGAGGCGATGACGCGAAGACCCGCCTTCTCGAAACGGTCGACGATGGCGCCGGTGTGGTTACGCTTGGTGGCGTCCGGCTTGATGATGGAAAGCGTGCGCTCGACGGGCATAGGGAACTCCAAAGCAAGGGAAATCGCGGGCCTTATAAGTGTGGCGCAGAACTGAGGCAAGTTATCGCCCTCCCCTTGAGGGAGGGCCGACAAAATTCAAGCGCAGCGCAGAATTTTTCGGGGAGGGGTCATTGCGCTGACGCGCACCCCTCCCCGAAACGCTTCGCGTTTCGACCCTCCCTCAAGGGGAGGGTTGGAAAAGTCCGCACGGTACTGTAGCCACCC
>SMFH01000170.1_pt1 | contig 9886 bp, 12 predicted proteins | sample 2456121 | NCBI WGS metagenome assembly SMFH01 (sample SAMN10132613, study PRJNA489261) | soil metagenome | isolation source: day120 antibiotic-silty clay loam soil | place: USA
TATCGAGCGGTTGTTCGGCAGGAGATAGCGATGGCTCACCGTGATGACGAATCGTATCGACTGGCTGCTGTTGAATTGTACCGACTGAACGTCGAACGCCTCAAAGCAGTAACAGCCATTCAAGCAGACTACGGCAAGTGGCTTATAGCGACATTATCGGTGATTCATACTGGTGCCTTGTACGCAATTGCTACGGCTCATCTCGCGTCAAACGTAAAAGGGGCGTATGCGCCATTCTTAGTAGGGCAGCTACTAGTGCTGGCTAGTGGTCTTTCCACTTGGACAAACTTCAGTCTTGTCATGAGTCTAATGGAAGACTGGACAGATCCATTTATGCTCACGGACGATGCTCGGTGGCCTAAATTGGATGGGCCATTCAAATTCTGGATTCCTGCAACGATGGTCATTTCCATAGTCGCAGGCGTTCTGTCTGCGCTTTGCTTACTGTGGGGCGCGGCGCTATTGATGCACTAAGCCTGCGAGCAGTATCTAGATGTTCCGCGCAAACCGGCGAACGCCCGGTATACCCAGTGCCGCCTCGAAATCCGGCGCGTGTTTTTCTTCCGCGAATTTGAAATGGGACTTGGTGTAGTTCCGCTCCGCCGCGGTGTTGCCCACGAAGAAGCTGATCTGCGCGCGTTTGAATCCCTTGGAGCGGGCGACGCCCAACTCGACCTGAAGCAGGGCATAGGTGAGGCCGGTGCCGCGGAATTGCGGCTTGGTTGCCACATTCTCGATGGTCCATGCGCCCTCTTCACTGGTGGACGGCGAGATGATGAATTTGCCGCGCGGCCAGAATTGTGCCTGTTCGGATTTGGGAATCCCCATCTTGTCGCCGGCCTCGGCCATCGCCGCATGGGATTCCCGATAAACGCTGTCGTCACCAAAGCCGCACATCGCGCTGGCCAGCACGCCATCCACCTCCGCCACATGAAACAGCGACCAGTGCCACCATGACACCGCCTTGGCGAGCGTCAGATAGGTGGCGAACTGGATACAGAACGCCTCGTCGCGCTGGAGCACGATCTCGAACCAGCCGCGGTCCAGCTGGCTGCGCGCCGCCTCGAAACAGGCCCAGCCGAGGAACGGTGCGTCATTCGGCGTGGCGGGGCGGATGGTGATGGGCATGGGGCAGGTCCGGGGAGTTGGTGTAGTGAATAGACCATGGCCTTCTTCCGCAACACCGCCGTCAACCTGCTGAACCTGCATTACGGCCTCTTCGCGCTCGTGATGAACGGGGCAGGGGTGTTCGTTTGCGTCTATCTTCTCAAGGCCGGCGTGCCGTTGCCCGGCGTGCTGGTGGCGATGGCCGCCATCCTGCTGGCGCGCTTCGTCATCCGTCCCGCCATCGTACCGCTGGCTGTGCGCTACGGACTTCAGCGCATGCTGATCGTGGGCACGGTGCTGATGTCCTTGCAGTATCCGATCATCGCGATGGTGCATGGCGTGAATTTCGCGCTCTATCTGATGATCCTCGTCGCGGCGATCGGCGATACGGTCTATTGGTCCTGCTATCACGCTTACATGGCCGCGCTGGGCGATCAGGAACATCGCGGCCATCAGGTCAGCATGCGCGAGGCCATCGCGGCGATGGCGGGGATTGTGTCGCCCATCCTGACGGGTTGGCTGCTGATCACATTCGGGCCTTTCGCTGCATTCGGTGTGGCGAGCGCAATCAACCTGACGGCGATGGTGCCGCTGTTCTGGACGCCCAATGTCGCGGTGGCCAGGCAGGTTCCCGGCGCGTTCCGTGCCGCGTTACCGGGCGTGCTGTTCTTCGCGGCGGATGGCTGGATCGGATCGGGCATCGTGTTCGTGTGGCAGATCGCGCTGTTCGTTTCGCTGGGCGGAAGCTTTCTGAATTTCGGCGGCGCGATGGCGATTTCCGCGCTGGTCGGCGCGGTCGCAGGATTGTTTCTGGGCCGCCATATCGATGCGGGGCATGGCGACCGCGCGGTGTTTCTCGCGCTCGGGCCGCTGGTGGCGATGGTGCTGTTGCGCGCGTTCTCCGTGGGCCATCCGGGGATATGGGCGGCGCCAGCGGAAGCCTTGCCGCCGCGTTGCTGCTCTGGCTGGGCGCACCGCTGTCGATTGCGCTGTTGCTACCGCTGATCGGTGTCGCTGCCGCGTTCGTCATGCTGCGCCGCTATTATGCGACGCAAGGCCATGTTCAGCTCGCTGTCGAGGAGATCGGCGGCAGCCAGACAGCCGGCCATTAAGCCTGCGCGAGAAACTCCACGCGCGTGTCGCCATAGACGCGGCTGTCGAGTTGGCGAAAGCCCGGTGCGGCGATGGCCGGTTCGTCTTCCGCCGTTTCCGCGATGATGAGCGCATTGGGCGCCAGCCATCCACCATTGAGGAGCGATGCCAAAGCCGGGACCATCAGGTGCTTGCGATAGGGCGGATCGAGAAACACAAGATCGAACGGCCCGCCGCTGCCGGTGTTGATGGGACCAAGATCCGTCGCGTCGCGCCGCCAGATCTTGCTCGCGCCGGTGAGACCGAACGCTTCGACATTCTCGCGGATCAGGCCACGGCTCTCCGCGCTGTCGTCCACGAACAGGCAGAAGGATGCGCCATGGCTGATCGCTTCGATGCCAAGCGCACCCGTTCCGGCATAGATGTCCGCCACGCGCGCGCCATCCAGCGTGAAGCCGATGCCGAAATCATTGTGCATCAGGATATTGAACATCGCCTGCCGCACCTTGTCGGAGGTCGGCCGCACCCGCTCGTCCTTCGGCGTGACGAGGTTGCGTCCACGCAAAGTGCCGCCCGTGATCCTCACAGCGCCTTCCACATCACGATGCGCTGGTGTCCGCCGGGGAAGGGCACTTCACCGACAACCTTGTAGCCGAGCTTTTCGTAGAACGGCCGCGCCTGGAAGCTCATGGTGTAGAGCCAGCTATCCTGCGCGCCGCGCCTTTTGCCTTCTTCCTCGACCATCTGAATCATCTTGCGGCCATGACCTTTGCCGCGAATGGCATCGCCGTTCCACACGACCTCCAGATACATCGAGCCAGCGCCCAAGGTCGCGGCCACACCGCCGACGACCGTGCCGCCGTCATCGCGCACCGCCACATTGAACTTCTGCGGCGGCGGCGCATCGACGAAGCGTTTGTTGAAGCCCTTGATCCCTTCGATGATGGCTTCAACCGTCTTTGGGTCTTCATCAATCGAAAAATTGATCGCCATTCACGGCTCTTCCGACATCTGCAGCAGGAGTTTTCCGGTGTTGCCGCCGACGAAAAGCAGGTTCAGCGCAAACAGCGCCTGGTCGATGCCTTTCACGACATGTTCAGATTGTCCATCACGGCTTCCATGATGGTGCCGCCCGCATTCTCGAAATCCACATCGATGCCGTTCGGGCATTCGCGCTTCAGCGCCTTGGCGACATCTTCCTTCTTGTAGTTGATGCAGGCGTCGAAGCCGAAATCCTTCACGACATGGCGGCATTTCTCGTCCGATCCCGCGATGCCGACAACGCGGCAGCCTTTCAGCTTGGCGATCTGACCGACGATGGAGCCGACCGCGCCCGCGGCGGCGGACACCACGACCGTCTCGCCCGCCACGGGCTTGCCGATATCGAGCAAGCCGAAATAGGCGGTGGCGCCCGTCATGCCGAGCACGCTCATATAAGCGGTGAGCGGCGCACCGTCGCGCGCGAGTTTCTGCCCGCCATCGAGCACGGCATATTCCTGCCAGCCGACAACACCCGACACGATATCGCCTTTCTGGAAACCGGGATTGTTGGATTCCTCCACGACCGACAACGTGCCGCCGCGCATCACATCGCCGATCTGCACCGGCGGCATGTATTGCTCCATGTCGCTCATCCAGATGCGGTTCGTGGGATCGAGCGAGAGATACACCGTACGCGCGAGGAATTGGCCCGGGCCCGGTTTGGGAATCGGCTGCTCGACCAGTTCCAGATCGCCCGCCTTGATGTCGCCCACGGGGCGGCGCTTCAGGATCCACTGCCTGTTCGTTTTTGTCATGTTTTCCTCCGGTAGTTTCCTGCCCCGCAGCCTATCGGGCCATTCACGGGGATGCGAGTGGCGACGGGCCGTTGTTCCCGGTATAGCGGGCGGCCATGAAACGGTTCCTCCTCGCCTTCGCGATTCTGATCGCGGCTTCAGCTTCCGCAACGGCACAGATCAACACCGGTCAGAAGGTGCAGGCACGCCTCGTCGCGGAGCAGGGCGAGATCGCGCCCGGCGGCAGCCTCACCGTGGCGATGGAAGAGGTCATCAAGCCGGGCTGGCACACCTACTGGTCCAATCCGGGCGAGGCGGGGCTGCCAAGCGAAATTAAATGGACGTTACCCGCCGGTTGGAAAGCGAGCGCGATCGTTTGGCCCTATCCCAAGCGCCTGCCGGTCGGGCCGCTGATGAATTATGGCTATGAAAACAATGTCTGGCTGCTGACAACGATCACCGCGCCGGCCGATGCGAAGCTGAAGGAACAGTTCGACGCCGCGCGCGCGAAAATTCCGATGCCGTCGCCATGGCCGGTGACATTCCAGGCGGGCGACAATCTCGATCTCTTCGTCGCGTCGCCATCGCTCGCAAAGTCGCAGTTGAAGGACGCGGTGTTCTTCCCGGCGGCAGAAGGCATCGTCGATGGCATGGCGGCGCAACTGCGCGGCGCGGCGGATGATGGCCTGGTGCTGCGTCTCGCCAAGGCGAAGAACGGCAAGACGCCGAAGACATTGTCCGGCGTGCTGGTGCTCACCTCCGCCGACGGGTCGGTGCAGGCATTGAGCGTGAATGCGCAGCCGGGTGCGGTACCGCATGTCGATTTCGGGAACGCCGCAGACAGCGGCCTGCTCATCGCGCTTCTGTTCGCGCTCATCGGGGGCTTGATCCTCAATCTGATGCCCTGCGTGTTGCCGATCCTGGCAATGAAGGCGCTCGCGATTGCAGGGCAGGCGCATGGCGACAGGCGCGAGGTGCGGCGCGAAGGTTTTGCCTACGGGGCCGGCGCGATTCTGACCTTTGCGGCGATCGGCCTGCTGCTCGTTTTGCTGCGCGCAGGCGGGCAGGCGATCGGTTGGGGCTTCCAGTTGCAGGAGCCTGCGGCGGTCGCATTCTTTGCGCTGCTGGTGTTCGCGGTGGGACTTAATCTTTCCGGTGTGTTCCAGGTCGGCAATGTCACGGCTGGCGATACGCTTACACGGCGCGGCGGCTGGATCGGCTCATTCTTCACGGGGGTGCTGGCGGTGGCTGTCGCCGCGCCATGCACCGCGCCGTTCATGGCGGCGGCGCTTGGTTATGCGCTGACACAAAGCGCTGCTACCGCGCTTCTTATCTTCGTCGCGCTCGGTATCGGTTTCGCGCTGCCTTTCGTGTCGATCGGATTGGTGCCCGCATTACTGCGCGTATTGCCGAAGCCCGGCGCATGGATGCTGACCTTCAAGCAATTGCTCGCCTTCCCGATGTATGGCGCGGCGGCATGGCTGCTCTGGGTGCTCAGCCAGGAAACGGCCGATGCAGGATTGGTCGCGGGTTTCGCAGGGTTCGTCATGCTCGCATTCGCGGCCTGGGCGTGGAACGCGAGCCGCAACGCTTCGTCGGGCTGGCGCGCGGTGGGCGCGGTTTTCGCGCTGCTGGGTTTACTCGGCACGATCGTGTCCTTGATCTTCATTCACGATACCGCCGTTCCACCTGTCGCCGCGTCAGCCGCACAAGAAGTGGCGGGAATCCCATCCGAATCCTATTCAGCGTCGAAGCTCGCGGAATTGCGCGCGGCCAAACGGCCGGTGTTCGTGGACGCCACCGCATCGTGGTGCATCACCTGTCTGGTGAATGAGAAGGTCGCGCTCTCGGGCGAGAATGTGCATCAGGCGTTTGCGTCCAAACATATCGCCTATCTCGTCGCCGACTGGACGAACCGCAATCCTCAGATCACCGCGCTGCTGGCCGCGCATGGCCGTTCCGGCGTGCCGCTCTACCTCTATTACGCGCCGGGCGCTGCGGATGCCGTAATCCTGCCGCAGGTTTTAACCGAATCCTCTGTGCTGGAGACGATTGGCGCGAAATAGCACGTTGCCAACTTTTGTTGCGTCAGATCGCGCTGCAGGACATTCCGTTGCGGCTGTCCTGCGCAAATAACAACGCAATTACGACGCGTGGCGTATATGGTCCGGACCTTCAAAGCAGCCTCCGGAGTGATCATGAGCGCGTTTGAGTCCCCCGATTTCGACCATCACGAAACCGTCGCCTTCTTCGACGACAAGGCCAGCGGGCTCAAGGCCATTATTGCCATTCACTCCACGGCCCTCGGCGCGGCTTGCGGCGGCACGCGCGTTTATCCTTACGCCAATGGCGATGCGGCGCTGACCGATGTGCTGCGCCTGTCGCGCGGCATGAGCTACAAGAACGCCATCGCGAACCTGCCGCTGGGCGGCGGCAAGGCCGTCATCATTGGTGATCCCGCGAAGGACAAGACCGAAGCGCGTCTGTTGGCCTATGGCCGCGCCGTGAACGAACTCGGCGGCCGTTACATCACGGCGATGGACGTGGGCATCACGCCCGCTGACATGCCAGTGATCGCGCGCGCCACGAAACATGCCGCCGGCTTCGACATGCCGGGCAAACCGTCCGGCGATTCCGGTCCGCCGACCGCGCTTGGCGTGTTTGTCGGGTTGAAGGCCGCCATCAAGCATCGCCTTGGCGCGGACAGCGCGAAAGGCCTGACCGTGGCCATTCAGGGCCTCGGCAAGGTCGGCACCAATCTCGCCAAGCGCCTGCACGATGAAGGCGCCAAGCTGATCGTGTCCGATGTGAATGCCGACGCGGTGAAGAAGGCGGTCGGCGCTTTCGGCGCGAAGCCGGTTTCGGCCGACGAGATCGTCACAGCCGAGTGCGATGTGTTCTCGCCGAACGCGCTGGGGGCGATCCTGAACGACAAGACCGTGGACAAGATCCACGCGAAGGTCGTCGCCGGTGCGGCCAACAACCAGCTCGCGCGCGACGAACACGGCGAAGCGCTGAAGGCGCGGGGCATCCTTTACGCGCCGGACTACGTCATCAATGGCGGCGGCATTATCCGGGTGGCCGGCCAGATCTTCGAATGGAGCGATGCCGAGGTGGAGCGCCGCGTGCTCGCGATCGCCGGCACACTGACGCAGATATTCAAGCGCGCGGATTCCGACAACAAGCCGACCAACATCATCGCCGACCGCATCGCGGAAGAGCGCATGGCGGCGGGCGGAAAATCGGCCGCCCGCGCCGCGGAGTAATCACCGGAAAAGATGCGGCCACAGGCCGATGACGCCGATCATGATCAGATAGATCGCGATCAGGTAGTTCAGCAGCCGTGGCACGAACAGGATGAGGATGCCGAAGATCAGGGCGATCAGCGGCGACAGGACCAGTATGTCGATTCCAAAAATGGGGTGCATGAGGCGGGTCTTTCGCTAGCGCGCAGGATCAACGCGACTTTCTCTTTTTGGTTGCGCGCTTTTTCTTTTTCGCAGCCGGCTTCTTTCGGGCGATGGCCTTCTTTTTGGGAGTTTTGGCCTTCTTTGCCGGTTTGCGACGGCTTCCCGCGGTGGCCCGCCGCTTCTTTGGCGATTTGCGCCGGGGCGGGGCGCCAAGGACTTCACCGCCCATGAAAGAAGGCGGATCGCTGGCCGGGAAGGTCTCTTCGATCTGCTCGTCGATCACGCTGTTTTTCTTCTTGCCTGGCATGATTCTCGTCCCCGAGTTGCGCCGTAACGCTAACAGCTATGCATCTATCCCGTCACGCGAGTTTGATCCTTCACCCAAACGTCATGCGTGCTAGCGTTTGCCGCTTTCGCGATGGGGACAGATATGGCGAAGATTTCCCGCAGAGAATTGCTGGCGGCAGCCGCGGCGCTAGGGGCGAGTGCCGCTTGGGCAAAGGCTCCCGCTCCTTCCCGTGCGGCCTGGCACGAACGCCGCGAATTCTTTCCAGAGGGCGTCGCCTCCGGCGATCCCGACAGCACCAGCGTTCTGTTGTGGAGCCGCAGGCCATATGTTCGGGGAAGCAAGCGCGCGCGCCTGATTGCCGAAGTCGCCACCGATCGGGAGTTTCAAAAGGTCGTGGCCACGGCGAATGTCCATGCGCTGGAAGAGTCCGACTGGACCATGCGGGTGCTGGTGGGCGGTCTGCAACCCGCAACGGAATATTGGTATCGCTTCACCGATGGCGACGGGAACGGCAGCCGCATCGGCCGCACGATCACCGCGCCGGCCGATGACGATCCGCGCCGCGTGAACTTTGCCTTTGTGTCCTGCCAGAACGCGAACTATGGCGCGCAGAACGCTTATCGTCGGATGATCTACGAGGATCAACGCGCCGCGCCGGAAGACAAGCTCGCCTTCGTCTTCCACATGGGCGATTTCATCTACGAACTGGTCTGGTATCCGGAAGACCGCCCGAAGGGCATGTATGACCGCAAAATACGCGACATCGTGCGCTACGAAGATGGCGAGAAGCACGAAGATTTCCACGTCCCAACAACCGTTGCCGGTTACCGCGCCGTCTACAAAGCCTATCTGCACGATCCCGACATTCAGGACGCGCGCGCTTATCTGCCTTTCGTCACCATGTGGGACAATCACGAGTTCTCCTGGCAGGGCTGGCAGTCGCTGCAGAATTTCGGCAAAGGCGACATCCCATCGCAAACCCGCAAGGTTGCGGCGATGCAGGCGTGGTGGGAAATCCATCCGTCACGGGTGGCGAAGAAAGATCCGTCGCTGGAGAGGTTCGATCCGCCATCCGTCGCGAACAAGCCGGTGACGGTGTTCGACGATCACGGACTCGGCACGGAGCCGAACAATATTGCCGCAGTGAACAGCCTGATCGGCTATCGCGCGCTGCGCTTCGGCAGGCACATCGATCTCATCATCACCGACCAGCGCTCCTTTCGTTCCGAAGAGCCGACCGGCCGCGACGAGGCGGCGCCATTGCAGTCGAAAGACTTCCGTGAGTTCTTTCCGGAAGACCTGCAGATCGTTCTGGATGCGGGGCGCGTAGCCAATGGCGGCAAACCGCCGGAGAAGATCAAATTCGGTGACGCCGAGATCGCGAATTACCGCAAGGACGAGCCGCCGCAAACAATGTTGGGCGCCGTTCAAAAAGCCTGGTTTCTGGACCGACTGAAATCGTCACAGGCGACGTGGAAGGTCTGGGGCAACACGCAGGCCACGCTCGACATGCGCGCCGATCCGCAGAACCTGCCGGATGGCGTGGGCAAAAAATGGCCGGCTGAAGGTTATGCGGGGTTCGGCGGCGGCGAACCGTGCACGGCCTATGTCGAGCGTGACGAGATTTACGATACGGTTGCGCGCGAAGGCATCACCGGCTTTGCCGCTGTCGCAGGCGACCGCCACAGCTTCTGGGCGGGCGTCGCGTCGAAATCGCTGCCGCCGCGCGGCTTTGAGCCGGTTGGCATCGCGTTCGTCGTCGGCTCGATCTCCGCGCCGGGCATGGCGGAGGCGCAGGAGCACAAATACCCGAAAGACGATCCGCTGCGTCCGCTGTTCCTCGCCGATCGTCCCGGCGGAAAGTTCGAGACCACGGTGAACCTCACGCTGCATCACGGCGTGCGCACCGCGCTGGAATATGCAAAGAGCGGCGACATCGCCAAGGCGCACGCGCTGCGCAATCCCGACAATGCGCCGCATGTGTCCTTCGTCGATATGGGCGGCCATGGTTACGGCATCGTGCGCGCGAGCGCCGACCGGATGGACACCGAATTCGTTTGCATCCCGCGCCCGGTGGAGCGCAGCGCGACGGAAGATGGCGGACCGCTACGCTATCGCGTGGTTCATTCCGCGAAATTGTGGCGGAAGGGGGAGCGCCCGGTGCTGGAGCAGAAGGTTATCGAGGGAGACGCGAGTTTGTCGGTTTAGCAAGC
>SMFH01000169.1_pt1 | contig 9866 bp, 9 predicted proteins | sample 2456121 | NCBI WGS metagenome assembly SMFH01 (sample SAMN10132613, study PRJNA489261) | soil metagenome | isolation source: day120 antibiotic-silty clay loam soil | place: USA
CGTCGCCTGACCGAGTCGGCGACGACGACTCCCGTGCTGACCGCCGCGGCCGACGTCGACGTCTCGCTGATCGTGGCGCTGCGACGCGGCGGGCGCGACGCCGGCGAGGAGGTCCCGTCCCTCAACGACTTCGTCGTCAAGGCCGCGGCGCTGGCGCTACGCGAGCACCCACGCCTCAACTCCTCGTACGCCGAGGGGCGTATCGAGACGTACTCGCAGGTCAACGTCGGCATCGCCGTCGCGACCGAGGACGACGCGCTCCTCGTCCCGGTGGTGCTCGACGCCGACCGGAAGCCGCTCGCCGAGATCGCGGCCGACTCCCGGCGCCTCGCCGATGCCGCCCGACGACGAGCGCTCACGCCGGAGCAGCTTCACCACGCGACGTTCGCGGCGATCCTCGCCGTCGGCGGTGCGCGGCGCGAGGCATTCGAGGACGGCCCCGCCCGGGTCTCGTTCCGCAACGTGATCACCGTGACGCTGACCTGCGACCACCGCGTGGTCTACGGCGCGCACGCCGCGCAGTTCCTCTCCCGACTTCGCGAGCTGCTCGAGCGGCCGCTCGCTCTGACGCTGTGACGACGACGTTCCGCAGCGCGATTCGAGACGCGCTCGACGAGGCGCTGGCCGACGACGAGCGCGTGATCCTGTTTGGCGAGGACGTCGCCGTCGCGGGCGGCGTCTTCGCCACGACGACCGGCCTGTACGACAAGTACGGGCCCGAGCGGGTGTTCGACACGCCGATCTCGGAGCTGGCGCTCGCCGGGGCGGGCTTCGGCTCCGCCGTCACCGGCCTGCGCCCCGTGCTCGAGATCATGTTCGGCGACTTCCTCACGCTGGCGATGGACAGCCTCGTGAACCAGACGACGAAGTACTGGTTCCTGACGGAGGAGCAGGTCAGCGTGCCGCTCACGATCCGCTCCGTGGTCGGCGCGGGCGGGCGGTTCGGCGCGATCCACTCCCAGATGCCCGTCTCCTGGTTCATGGGAGTGCCCGGGCTCAAGATCGTCTGCCCGTCCACCCCCGCCGACGCGAAGGCCCTGCTCAAGGCCTCGATCCGCGACGACAACCCGGTGCTGTTCTTCGAGCACAAGCGGCTGTACACCCTCGAGGGCGACCTGAACGGCGCGACGGCGGAGCTGGGCAAGGCGCGCATCGCCCGTGAGGGCCGAGACATCACGATCGTCACCGCTATGAAGGGCGTGCACGACAGCCTCGAGGCCGCGGAGGCACTAGAGCGCGACGGGATCTCCGCAGAGGTGATCGACCTCCGGACGCTCCGTCCCTTCGACGCCGACACCGTTCGCGCGTCCGTGGAGAAGACCAATCGGATCGCCGTCGTCGAGGAGGGGCCGCAGACGGGTGGCTGGGCCGGTGAGGTTCTCGCCACCGTGACCGAGCAGGCGCTCGGCCACCTCGACGACGCCTGGCGGATGGCCACGCCCGACACGCCGATTCCCTACAGCCCCCCTCTCGAGGATGCGTTCCTCCCCGGCGCGGACCGGATCGCGACCGAGATCCGTCGGCGCCTGGGCCGCGCATGAGCGACGTCGCGCCCGCCGAGCCGGTCGACGGCACCTTCGACGCGTCGAGGGTCGGTCATCGCCTCCGAGCCGAGCGGGAGCGGCTCGGCATCGGGCTCCGCGAGCTGGCCCGCCGGGTCGGCGTCTCGCCGAGCCTCGTCTCGCAGATCGAGCTCGACCGCGTCAACCCCTCGGTCAGCACGCTCTACTCGCTCGTCACGGCGCTCGGGATCACGATGAGCGACGTCTTCGGCGAACAGGCGGAGGAGCGTGTCGTCGAGCGCGGGGACGGCCTCGCCGAGAGGCCCGACACGCGCCGGGTGATCAACCTCGCCTCGGGGGTGCGCTGGGAGCGGCTCACGCGCGAGCGCGACCCGGACGTCGAGTTCCTCTACGTCACGTATCCCGTCGGCGCGGAGTCCTGCCCCGAGGATGCCCTGACGACGCACGGCGGGCGGGAGTACGGCTACGTCTCGAGTGGAACGCTGGGCGTCCAGGTCGGGTTCGAGACGTACCAGCTCGGCGCCGGGGGCTCGATCGCGTTCGACTCGACCTCGCCGCACCGCCTGTGGACGATCGGCGGCGAGCCTGTGCATGCGATCTGGGTCGTGATCGGCCGCGAGGCGGACCCGCGCGGCGCGAACGCCCTGGCCTCCACCCAGGGCTGAGCTCTCAGCCCACTGGGGCCTCGCCCTCGGGTGTGCGGAGACGCCCCACCCCGCCCCAGCTCGTGCGCAGGCGCGAGACCAGCTCCGGGCTCTTGTAGAGCACGAGCGCGAGGAGGATCAGCACGCCGATCGTGATCTCCGAATACTCCGTCGGCTGCTGGAACAGCGGCAGCACGTTGTCGATCAGCGTCAGGAAGAGGGCGGCGAGGAGCGTCCCGACGTACGAGTGATCGGCGACCCGATCTGCACCTGGGCGGCGAGGAAGAAGCCCGCGATCGCCGCCATCAGCGAGCAGGCGACGAACGCGAGGATCACCGCGACGCCGGTCCGCATGCCCAGCCGGCGCGACGACGTCTCGTCGAGCCCGACCGCCCGCAGCGCGAGGCCGGTGCGCGAGCGGTAGAGCCACAGGTCCGCACCCACCGCGAGGACGCAGACCGCGACGAACGCGATGGGAACGAAGCTGACGCTCTTCGTCAGACCGCTGATCAGGTCGGCGTTGATCGTTCCCTCGGGATGGTCCCGCAGCCAGAGCGAGGCGCCCTGGAGGATGCTGAGCGTCCCCAGGGTCGCGATGATCGACGGCAGGCGTAGGACGCGAATGAGGACCGCGTTGAAGATGCCGGTCCCGAGCCCGACGGCGAGGACCGCGAGGCTCCCGGGAACGAGGCCCCAGCCCGAGGTGGTGGGGGTCATCGTGTACGAGGCGAGCACGACGCAGAACGTCATCAGCGCCGCCACGGAGACGTCGAACCCGCCGACGAGGAGCGCGGTCGCCTGTCCGAGCGAGACGAGCGCGAGCGGCATCGTCGCGAGGAGCAGGTTGTTGAGGTTGTACGAGGTGAGGAACGCGTCCTCCCGCACCGCCGTGTAGGCACCGAGCGCGAGGATCAGCGTCGACATCAGCAGGAGCGGCAGCCAGCCCTGGAGGGTGCGGGAGAGCTTCATGCCCGCTCCGGCGCCGGCAGAGCCGGCACCTGCGTCGCTTCCCCGCTACGGCGGCGGCACAGCCACCACCGTCGCTCCCTGACCGGCTCCGTCGAGCCTGCGCCGGTTGGGTCGCCTCCGTCGAGCCCACGGCTCATGCCGGCGCCGCCTCCTCCTCCGCGGCCCGGCTCGCCCGGCCCAGGCCCGAGCCGACGATCGCCTCGACGATGCGCCGCTCGCCGAGGTCGTCGCCCTGGATCTCGTCGACGATCCGACCGCGTGACATCACGATGACGCGATCGCACAGGCCCGCGAGCTCGAGCGGGTCGCTCGACTTGACGATCGTGGCGACACCCTCGTTCGCCTTCTCGCGGAGCGCGTCGTAGATGTCGAAGCGGGCGGCGACGTCCACGCCCTGGGTCGGCTCCTCGGCGAGGATCACCTTGACGTCGCCGCGGAGGAACGGCCTCGTCAGCGAGACCTTCTGCTGGTTCCCGCCGGAGAGCGACTGCACGGGCTGCTCCATCGACGCCATTCGGATGCGCAGGCGGCCCGCGAGGTCGTCGACCGTACGGCGCTCGCGGCCACGCCGGAGGAAGCCGAAGCGGCCGAGCCGACGGAGCACCTGGATCGTCGTGTTGACCCGGACGCTGAGCACGGGGAAGAGCGACTCTCCCGAGCGGTCGCCGCTGAGCAGCACGACGCCGTCGCGGAGCGCGCCGAGCGGCGACCCCGAGTCGAGTTGGCGCCCGTCGCAGGTCGCCGTGCCGACCGACCGCTCGACGCCGGCGAGCGCACGGAGGAACTGCACCTGCCCGTTGCCCTCGGCGCCGGCGAGCCCGAGGATCTCGCCCTTCGCCACCTCGAGGTCGACCGGGCCGAACCGCTCGCCCTGCAGAGCCGAGACGGCGAGCCGGATCTCACGGGTGCCGCCCGGGACCTGCCTGTCCGGAAACGCGAGCTGGAGCGGGCGGCCGATCATCAACGCGACGAGACTCTCCTCGGACATCGATGCGGCCTCGAACGTCCCCTGGCAGACGCCGTCGCGGAGGACGCTGACCCGGTCGGCGATGCCCAGGACCTCGGGCAGGCGGTGGCTGACCTTCGGCTTGGCCAGGAGCGCCTTGACCACCTCGAGCAACTGGCGCTGCACGAGTGACAGCGAGCGGGTCGAGGCGGCCAGCGGGAGGTCGAGGTCGAACGCGCCGAGGGTCTCGCCGGCCCAGGCCTCCATCCGCCCGTACCTCGGGCGCAGCTCCGGCGGCGCCCCGAGATAGAGGTTCTCCGCGACCGAGAGGTCGAGGACGTGCTCCCGAGCAAGGTCGACTTCCCGGACCCGTTCTCCCCGACGAGCGCGTGGATCTCGCCCGCCCGGCAGTCGACGCTGACCTCGCGGAGCGCCCTGACTACTCCGAACGCCTTCGAGACGTCGCGGAGCGAGAGCACGCTCGGGGTGGCGGGCCCGGGAATCGACATCGTTTGCTCGGTCTTCGTTGCCTCCTAGGGGTACATCCGGTGGAGCAGGCTCAGCGGGATGAGGGACGTCGCGGACGCCTCCTGCGGATAGCCCTTGACGCAGGAGTCCCGGACCCGCTGGTTCTGCAGCTCGATCGGGAACACGATCTTGGGCGGGATCTTCGCGCCCTTCAGCTTCATCATCGCCGCGGTGAAGGCGACGCGGATCTGCGAGTTCCCGGAGGTGTAGTACCACATCTTCAGGTTCGGGTTGTTCTCCTTGTTGAACGTGCAGCCCATCCCGACGTCGTCGGTGCGGAGCGTCAGCACGGTGTCGAACGGCTTGCCGGCGGCCTTGTACGCCGCGAGCGCGCCCTGCGCCATCCCGAGCCCGTACTCGTAGCTCCAGCCCTTCACGTCCGGGTGCGCCGCGAGGATCCCCGCGACGACCGACTGGACCTTCGACGGATCCCAGTTCGTCGGCTCTGTCGCGACGACGTCGAGGTTGGAGTTGAGCGCCGGCTTCTCGCAGTTCTGCCAGCCGAGCGAGAGCGGGTTCCCGGGGAAGCCGCCGAGGAACGCGATGTCCCCCGACTTCACCTGCGTGTTCATCACCTTCGCATACGCCTGGCCGAGCTTGCACGTGTCCTCGCCGACGACGGTCAGGTAGTTCTTGCCGGGACCGGTGACGAAGCCCCAGGCGTACGTCGCGACCGGGATGCCGGCGTCGGTCGCCTCCTTCATCACCGGCAGCATCGCGTCACCGAAGTCCGGGTAGGAGACGATGAGGTCGACCTTCTGGGCGATCGCCGCCTTGAAGTCGGCGATCCCCTGGTTCAGGTCCGAGTGGGCGCTCTTGTAGATGATCCTGCCGACCTGCGGATAGGTCAGCGCCTGGAGGATGAACTCCATCTTCGACATCTGTCGGTAGACGTTCTCGCCGAACTGCTCGATGTAGGCGACGGTGAGCTTGCCGCCCGTCCCCGTGCTGCAGCCGTTGTTCTTCCAGCACTGGAGCGCGAGGTTGTAGTTGACCTTCTTGTCGGCGCGCCCGAGCCCGGCGAGCGCGATGTTGCGCGACATCTTGTTCGCCGGGAGCAGGGTGGCCCTGAAGAGCGTCTTCTTGAGGGTCGACGCCTTCGCCGCGTACACCTCGCCGAACCCCTTGCCGGTCGAGATCACGACCGCCGGCTTCGCCTTCGCCGTGCTGGTGCCGCCGCTCGAGGTCGAGACGAGCCCCAGCGTCACACCGAGGACGAGGATCGTCAACGTGCCCGCGACCAGCGGGCGCCTGCGTGACGCTCCGGATTCCCTCCGACCCTGCATCGTGCCTCCTTTCGCCGAGCCTCAGCTCGTGGTTTCCATGACTTCGGGTCGGGTGCCCGCCGGTCCATCGGCCGGCCGCAGGAGGCGACCGAGGACCGACGCCAGCCGGTCGCCCGAGATCAGCATCCCGACGATGATCGCCCCGCCGAAGACGATGTACTGCATCGCCGTCGAGAGGCCGAGGATGAGGAGCATCTGGGTCAAGAGCGTGAGCGCGAGAGCGGCCATCCACGTCGACGTCGCGCTCGCGAGGCCACCCGAGAGCGACGCCCCCGCGATCACGACGGCGGCGATCGGCGCAAGGAGATACGAGGCGCCGAACGCCGGGTCGATGCTGATGCGCAGCCCTGCCAGCAGGACCGCCGCGACCCCGTAGAGCACACCTGCTGCGGTGTACGCGAACACGACGTGCGACTGGACGCGGAGACCGGCCATCCAGGCGGCGCGCGGGTTCGCGCCGACCGTCTGGAAGCGCCGGCCCGGGGCGGTGTAGCGAAGCGCGAGCGCGACGGCGAGGGTGAGCGCGGCGCCCGTCCAGAACACGGAGCTGATCCCGAGCGGCTTCTCCTGGGCCCAGGACGAGAGCGAGCTCGGGACCGCGGCCTGGCCCGTCACCTCGCGCGAGTACCTGATCGCGATCGCGAGCACGATCTGGCCGGTCGCCAGCGTGACGATCAACGGGTTCAGCCTGAGGATCCCCACGAGGATGCCGTTGACCAGCCCGACGAGCACGCCGACGCCGACGCAGGCGAGGATCCCCAGCGCCAGCTTGTCGTTGGCCCCGCTGCTGACGCCGACGAGCAGGTTCCCGCCGAGCGAGATCACACCCGGCGTCGAGAGGTCGATGCCTGCGTGCATGACCACGAGCATCTGGCCGAGGGCAGCGATCGCGAGGACCGTCATGTACGGGAGCACGAACGCCCAGGAGGTGCTCTTGATGGCGTTCGGCGCGATGGCCGCAGCGACGATCACGAGCGCGCCGGTCGCGAGCCAGATCGGCAGGAATCGGGCGGCGACGACGGCGCTCGCGCCGACCGCGGCCAGACGTCCGCGCGGGGTCGAAACGGCGTCGCGGCGCTCTCCGGGGGGGCTCACGAACCGCGCGATCCCGGAGGGCAAGGGGCCGAAGAGCGTGCGGCGACCAGGCGTCCATTTTGTGCACGAAAGACGCGAAGTGTCAACCGTGACGGAACGCGCACTCGTTCGACCTGTCGCGGACGACGCAATCCGAGGAGGCTCCGGATCCGCTCGAACCCGCACTGAGCCAGGGAAAGTGGCGGCCAATGGCCGGTTGACTCTCCCACCTCGACGTGTTTATGCTCGCTGTACATCCGGCAGCGCGAGACGCGTTCTGCTTCGGGAGGAGGCGGTCGCGGCTGTCGTGATGTCGGTGACCGGCCAGCCAAGGAGAGCCACATGAGCTCGCAGCGACTGTTCATTCGCAACGGCTTCGTGGTCTCGATGGACCCCGACGTCGGCGAGATCCCGAACGGGGACGTGCTCGTCGAGGACGGGGTGATCGTCGAGATCGGCAGAAACCTCGAGGTGGGCGATGCCGAGGAGGTCGATGCGAGCGGCATGATCGTCATGCCCGGGTTCGTCGACACCCACAGGCACACGTGGCAGACGCCGGTCCGCGGTGTGCTCCCGTGCTGCACGCTCGACCACTACTTCGCGGTGATGCTGGGCAGCGTCGGCGGCTTCTACCGGCCCGACGACGTCCACATCGGCGACTACGCAGGCGCGCTCGAGGCGCTCAACGGCGGCGTCACCACGCTGCTCGACTGGTCGCACATCAACAACACCCCCGACCACGCGGACGCCGCGATCCAGGGCCTCAAGGACGCAGGTATCCGCGCGGTCTACGCGCACGGCATGCCGACGGGCGGCGAATGGTGGTCGTTCAGCGAGCTCGAGCACCCGGACGACATCCGCCGCATCCGCGAGACGTACTTCTCCTCGGACGACGGCCTGCTCACGCTCGCGATGGCGGCGCGCCAGCCCGGCAACGTGAACCACGACGTGGCGAAGCACGACTGGGCCCTCGCACGGGAGCTCGACATCCTGATCAGCGTCCACGTGGGCATGCGGCTCCACACCCTGCACTACACCCCCGTGAAGGACATGCACGACCTCGGGCTGATGGGCCCGGACGTCTGCTACATCCACATGACCGACCTCACCGACCAGGAGATGGACTTCATCGCGGAGACGGGCGGCAAGGCGTCGGTCGCGCCGTACGTCGAGATGCTGATGGGCCATGGACCGCCCCCTACCGGGAAGCTGCTCGCCCGCGGTGTCAGGCCCTCGCTCAGCGTCGACGTGGTCTCGAGCGTCCCGGGCGAGATGTTCACGCAGATGCGCACGGCGCTCGTCTACGACCGGATCCTGGAGTTCACCCCGACGCCGGACGAGGCCTACGCGCCGAAGCTCACGCACAGGGACGTGCTCGAGTTCGCGACGATCGACGGGGCGCGCGCCTGCGGGCTCGAGGAGAGGGTCGGCTCGCTCACGGTGGGCAAGCAGGCGGACCTCGTCCTCCTGAAGACCGAGGCGATCAACACGATGCCGGTGCTCGACCCGATCGGGACGATCGTCGTGTTCGCCGACACCTCGAACGTCGACTCGGTCTTCGTCGCGGGCAGGGCCGTGAAGCGGAACGGCGAGCTCGTCGGCGTCGATCTCAAGCAGACCTTCCAGCGGCTCGAGGAGTCGAGGAACCACATCCTGGGCGAAGGCGGCCTGCTCCCCGACTGGGCGGCCGAGTCGGCGGCCCCGGCCTAGTAGAGAACTGAACCGACGCCCGGCCCGCGCCGTGCGGGACCGGGCCGTCTCCACGAGAAAGGAGTGCGCGATGGCCAACGGCAGCGTCGTCGTCGTGGGCGGCACGGTGGGGCTCGGTCGCGAGCTGGCGCAGGCCTACGCCGACGAGGGTCGCGAGGTCGTCGTCACCGGCAGGGAGCAAGGACGCGCGGAGACGGCGGCGTCCGAGATCGGTGGGAACACGCGCGGCATTGGATTCGATCTCGCGGAGCCTCACGCCATCGCCGGCGCGCTCGCTGACGTCGGCGCCGTTGAGCACCTCGTCCTCGCCGCGATCGAGCGCGACGTCAACAAGGTGCAGGAGTACGACATCGAGGGCGCGCTCAGGCTCGTCACGCTCAAGCTGGTCGGCTACACGGAGGTGATCCACACGCTCGTCCCGCGGCTCGGCGACGACTCGAGCATCCTCGTCTTCGGCGGCCTCGCGCGCGATCGGCCCTACCCGGGCTCGACGACCGTCACGACCGTCAACGGCGGCGTCACGAGCATGGTGCGCACGCTCGTGATCGAGCTCGCTCCGCGACGCGTGAACGCGATCCACCCGGCGATCGTCGGCGACAGCCCGCAGTGGATCGACATGCCGGACGAGCGCCGGCAGGCGCTCGTCTCGCGCACGCCGATCGGGCGCCTCGTGACGATGGCCGAGGTCGTCGGCGCGTGCCGGTTCCTGCTCCAGAACCAGGCGATCAACGGGATCAACCTATCGGTCGACGGCGGCTGGATGTGTATGTGACGAGTGCCCGAGTACAAGATCCGCGCGGACTGCCTCGGGCCTAGCTGATTCAGCACCACCAATCCTGGGACGACGTTGCCCGGTTCCGGACGGTGACGATCGCCGAGCTGCTCGACCGGACGTCGCCGGCTCCTCCAGCGTCGCGTGCACGTCGAGCGCCTTCGGCCTCCCCGACGGGCCGGCGCCCACTGACGCGGTGGTGTGGAGGACTGCGTCGCCGCGGGCCTCCACACCTGCCGCTCTGTCTAGGCCGGTCCGACGCGCTGGCGCCGAACGGCGAATGCCGCGCCGATGATGAGTGTTGCGCCGGCGAGACCGCCGATGGCGGCGGCCGTGCCGGCGTCGACCGACGGGAGCTCGAAGCTGGTCCCCGCGTCCGCCGGCTGCGCGGTCGGCTCGCCCTGGAAGAGCGAC
>SMFH01000342.1_pt1 | contig 9775 bp, 7 predicted proteins | sample 2456121 | NCBI WGS metagenome assembly SMFH01 (sample SAMN10132613, study PRJNA489261) | soil metagenome | isolation source: day120 antibiotic-silty clay loam soil | place: USA
GGTCGATCTTGTACTTTGCAGATGCGCGCTTGCTCATTCTTGTCTCAGGCTTTCGAATTCGGTTTGGCGGACAGAGCCGCGAAGGTCGCGCAATATAGTCAGCCATCTTGCACTGTCAATCGCGCTTAAGCCTTGGAAATATTTGACTTTCTTCTATGTACTCAACCTTTGGTTGAGGTCAATTGCGCTTCTCCTTGCCGTTTCCCAGGCTCACGCCCGGAAGGCTTCTAGCGGGCGGGGGTGATCGCTATACAGGATTCGTCCAGGCGGGCGTGGCGGAATGGTAGACGCACCGGACTTAAAATCCGTTGGGCCGCAAGGCCTGTGTCGGTTCAAGTCCGACCGCCCGCACCATCATTACATCGCAGCCATGGGTTTGCCGGAAGATGCCGCCGGCGTTGGCGTGGCCACCGTTGTCATGGAGGCCGTCGGGGCAGGTTCCGCGACAAAGAGTCGGTAAGTCGATCCTTTGGCGATGAAATCGATCGCGCGCAGCAATGCCCAGACGCTCACCAACGCAATGACGATCGGCGTGGCGTTCAAGCCAAGACTGGCTATCACGTGATTGGCGCCCATCACCCCGGCAGCGGTTGCCACCAGAACCCAGCCGATCGCCGCCATGGCCACGAAGAGAACGGCCAGCCACAGGGCGATCTTGTCCGCCCAGATGAAATGCAGATGGTTTCGAATGTTTTGCACGGCGCAGCCTTTCCCGCTGCTGCAACGCGGATATCGCAAATAAGGTTGCGCCGCCTTGCAGCTACCAGAACAATGGCTCCCATTGATTGAAATGGGGTGCAGATGTTTTTCCGCAATAGACGCGAAGTTTTGGCAATGGGCGCCGCCATGGCGGCAAGCAGTTCCATCCCGGCACAGGCTTTGGCGAAAACGCGCGGGAAACCGGCAAAAGAGGCTAGTGGCATGATCATCGTCAACGCGCTGGGCGGATTGGAAAATCCCAATCTCGCGCTCGTAAAGCCGCAAGGCGACAACCCCGTCGCGATGGACGCGGTGGGCATGGATGCCCGCACCATCGCGGACGCGCGTGCCTCGGGCCTTACCGCGGTGAATGTCACGCTCGGCTATGTCGGCGGCCCGGAAGAACCTTACGAAGAATCCATCCGCACCGTCGCCATGTGGGACGATGTGCTGCGCGCCATGATGGGCAATGACGCGAGCCGTGTCGCCACCTTTGCCGGTCTTGGTGTGCGCGTGATCCAGCTCACCTACAATCCGCGCAACCAGCTTGGCGACGGCTCGATGGTGAAGGAGAACAAGGGTCTCACCGATTTCGGCCGCGAGGTGATCGCGCAGTTGAACGAGCATCGCGTCATGGTGGACCTATCCCATTCCGGCCAGAACACCTGCCTGGATGCGGCGCGGATATCCAAGGCGCCGATCTCGATCAATCACACGGGCTGCCGCGCGCTGGTCGATCTGCCACGCAACAAGACGGACGAGGAATTGAAACTGGTCGCCGAGAAAGGCGGGTTCATCGGCATCTATTTCATGCCCTATCTGAAAGCGAACGGCCATCCGCATGCCGAAGATGTCGTGGCCCATATCGATCACGCGGTGAATGTCTGCGGCGAAGACGCCATCGGTTTCGGCACGGACGGCACGGTGACGCCCATCGACGATCTGAATCAGTACCAGTCCTTCCTCACCAAGCAGATCGAGGATCGCGCGAAGACAGGTCTGGGCGCCACCGGCGAACGCCCAGACACCTATCCTTTCGTCATCGACCTGCGCGGCGTGGATCAGTTCCGCAAGCTGGAGGGATTGTTGAAAGCCAAAGGCTACAGCGAAGCCCGCATCGAAAAGATCATGGGCAGGAACTTCCTGCGCTATGCCAAGGAGATCTGGGGCTAACGCCCCGATCAATCCGGCGGCGCATAGACGGGCACGGCGCCTTCGCCCGGAAGGCCCGACCAGCCATTCGCCGATGCCATGGGACCGCGCGTCATGCGCGCGAGCCGGCACACGATCCAGGGTTCGGCGCCGTCTTTCGACAAGGCGATCACGCAACGAATCTCGCCATGCAGCGGCGCGCCGTCGTGCGCTTGCAGCAAGGGAGCGGAGGAGAAGCGGGGTTGCACGACCCAGCTCTGCGGATCGGGGAGTCCGTCCAGCGCATCCGCATCCGGATCGAGCAGCACGCTTTTCCCCGCATAGCTTTGGCAAGCCTTGGCGACCAGCGCGCTGGCGGGAAGGCCCAGATCGCGCCATCGGTCGCCGCGTGCGCAGCGCTGATCTTGCGGCAAAGGAAGATCGGACATCACGCCCTTGTTGATGCGGTAATACCACGCCGGATGGCTGTGCCAAGTCACCGAGGCCGATGACAGCATCCGCTTCACCGCATCGGCCTGTGCCGCTTCATGCAGGATCAGGCGGTTGGCGATATGCGGCACGGGATGCACATGGCCGTCTTCATCCGTGCGTTCGAGTTTCCCGGCGCGCAGCCGCAATGCCTGCGGCTCGGTCACGGTCACGCCGAACCAGTGCCGCGCGGCTTCGAAATCGGCACGCGTCGGCTGCGACCAGGGATCCTGCTCCAGAAGAATCGAGCCGCGCTCCGGCGCCATCCATGCCTTCGTCGCGTGCAGCCAATCGTTTCCATGGGGCGGCTTGCTCCAAAAGGCGCGCTCGCCGAGTTCCGGCCATAACTCCGCACCTGCGCGATGCAGCGTGTAGATGAGAGAGACGAGCGAGGTGAAGGTTTGAAACTCGACCCAGCGCAAATCCCAGCCCTGTTCCGTATCGGGCGCGGAAACGATGGCGAGATCAGCGCTCAACACATCGGCGGCGGGCGCCAGCGGCCAGTCGGCATCGTTCCGCCGCGCGAGTGCCGGGCCGAGCCATGTCAGAATATCGCCGACCTTGTCGTCGAGCGCCGCGATCAGCGCCTTCGATGCGACAAGCGGCGTCTCACCGATCCAGTTTGGATTGATTGGGAAGCGCGGTCCGCTGAGGAGACGTAGCCAGTTCGAGAGCAACGCCGCCCGTGGTTGCGGCTGGCGCGCGGTCAATTCGAATGTCAGCGGATGCAGGGGCCCGTGGGCGCTGCGTTCCGGTCTTGCGGCCAGTGTCGCGGCGGCTTGTCCTGGATGGTGGGGTCCAGGGTTTGGCGGTGGCATCGGAAAGAATCTCCACAAGGCTTTCGTATGAGCCTGTCTCTTTATGCCATGCCCGTTGCTGATCAGCACCCGCGCCCTGCGACAAGGCCCGCGCGACGGCGAGTTCGAGGCGGGGCCAAATGCCCAGCTTCATTGCGGCGGGCAAAAGCCCCAATCCACCAGCGCGGCATTCAGCCCGTAGCGGCGCGCACGCCATCTGTTTTCGACAATGAAGGCGCGCGGAAGCGGGTCGCGCAGACGTCCGCGTTCCGCGTCTTCGGCAAGCGTCATGGCCTCGCATTGCAGAAGCGCGGTGATGAGCCACACGCGCTCCAGCGAATGTACCGCATCGCAAATGCGCACTTCCAATGTGCCGTAGCGATGATGCAGGCGCAGATCGTCCCACATGCCCTGATCGGGCTCGAGACTGCCGACGCGGCGCAGCCGATCGATATGCGCGAAATAGGCCTCTTCGCTTGGCCATGCTTCGGGAATTCCCATGCGCGGATATTGGCCGAGCACGCTGTGGCGCCAACAGGCGAGCCCGGTATCGCGGCCTTCATAGAACGGCGAGTTCGCGGACAGCGCCAGCACTTCGGGGAGCACGGCGCGCAAGGCGTTCATGATGGGCATGCGCAGCTTCGCGTCCGGTATGCCCAAATGGATGTGCAGCCCGAACGACATGGCGCTGCGCGCGATGTCGCCATACTCATCGAGCAGATGCGCGTAATGCGGATAACGCTCCCTGTCTTCGTTGAGGGATTGGCCCTTCCAGGTTGTGAAGGGATGAAGGCCCGCGGCGAACACCGCCTGGCCTTTCTCTTCGGCCTGCTTGCGCGCTTTGCCGCGCAGCACGGAAAGCGAAACGGCGATGTCGTCGGGATGCGCGCGGATCGACGTCTGCAATTCGACGGCGCATCTGTGGATTTCGCAGCCGATCCCGCCGCTGCCATTGGCGAGGTTAAGCTTCATCATCTTGAAGTCATGCGCAGTCAGTGCACGTGTATGTGCATCGACGACCTGCAGCTCTTCTTCCACGCCCAGTGTAACGATCATGCGCCCAGCCCAAACTTCGGCGTATGCGACAGACCGTTCCGAAATGAACCGGCTCGATCCTTGCTCCTGGGCGTGGGTGAGCCATAACCCACCATCCACCCCGGCTTTCACGCCTTTATACTGGACTTATAGCACGAACCGTGCCGTACGGCTAAGGATGTCTTAACGGGCCATGTATTCGGTTAGTATTGGTTAAGCATCGGCCAAATACAGTTTCCCGCGCTCGCGGAGTGTATTTTTGAACGGCGCGGTGCGCGGGAAAACTAGGCGCTCTTGCGGAGTTCGAAATCCGCGGGGTTAGGCTTCAACGTGGCACTCCAATAATCGACAAGCGGGAACGGCCAGTTCTGGCTGACGCGGCCTTTGGCGTTCTTGTACCAGCTCGTCACCTGCGGTGCGCCCCAGGCCATCATCTTGTTCGCTTCATCGACCTTCTCATTGAAGCTGTCATGCACCTTCTCCTTCGGCTCCAGGGTCGCGTTGCCGGTTTCGGCCAGAAGGCGCAGGCAGCCCATGATGTAGCGGACGCTGCATTCGCTGAAGAAGATGATGGAGCCGTTCACCACGATGTTGGTGTTGGGACCGTAGATCATGAAGAAGTTCGGGAACCCCGGCACCGTCATGCCCAGATAGGCGCGCGCATCGCCGTTCCAGCGGTCGTGCAGCTCCACGCCGCCGCGGCCATAGACCTTGAAGGTGCGCAGGAAGTTGCTGGCATGGAACCCGGTGCCATAGATCAGCACGTCGGAATCATATTGCTTGCCATCCTTCGTCTTCACACCTGTGGCATTGATCTCTTCGATCGGCTCAGTGACGAGCTCGACATTCGGGCGTTTCAGCGCTTCCACCCATTTGCCGTTGTCGCGCAATGAGCGTTTCCCGCCGAAGGGATAGTCCGGGATAATCTTCTGCAGAAGCTCTGGCGCGTCGTCCGTCTGCGGCTTGATCGAAGCGGTAAGCATCTCGCGCAGCAGCGCATTGTTCGGCGATACCGAATTGGATGGGCCGTTCCAGGTGGGATCGGTCTTCACGAACTCATAGATGCCGTCCGTCAGCATCCAGAACAGCCAGAAGCGGTACCATTTGTCGTACATGGGAACGTGTTCGAGCAGCCATTTTTTCCCCTCGCCGACCTTGTCGTGATAATCCGGCGTCGGCCCTAGCCATGGCGGCGTGCGCTGGAAGACCTTCAGCTCTTTCACATCCGGCGCGATTTCCGGCACGAACTGGAAGGCGCTCGCGCCCGTGCCGATCACGTTCACGCGCTTGCCCTTCAAATTCACGTCGTGCGCCCATTGCGCGGAGTGGAAGGTCGGTCCCTTGAACGATCCCACACCTTTGATGTCCGGCAGCTTCGGCTGGTTGAGCTGGCCCACCGCACTGATCACGGCGTCCGCAACAAGTGTTTCTTCCTTGCCGGCCTTATCCCTGATTTTTACATGCCACTTCGACGACTTCTCATCGAAGCGCGTTTCCAGAACATGGGTTTCGAAACGGATGTTCTTGCGCAGCCCGTATTTGTCCGCCGTGCGCTGGAAATAACCGAGCAAAACGTCCTGCGTGGAATAGTGATAAGGCCAATCGTGGTTCGGCTCGAAGCTGAACGAATACATGTGGTTTGGATTGTCCACGCGGCAGCCGGGATAGGTATTCTCCAACCATGTCCCGCCGACATCGGGGTTCTTCTCGATCACATCGAAGGCTATGCCGGCCTGCTTCAGGCGAATGGCGGAGAGGATGCCGCTCATGCCGGCGCCGATCACGACAACGCGCATTCTGCCGCGTGCCGCGCTCAATTCTTCGGTGTCCCAATGCGGATGCTTTACATCTTCACCGGTAAGGCCGAGTTCCTCCTCCATGAACGGCACGTAGTGTTCGGGAATGTCCGCGCCGGCGAGGAAATTCATCATCTTGCGCACGGTGGCGGCCGAAGGCGGCGGCGGAAGCTTCTGTCCGTTCACCAGATAGGTTTCGATTGCTTCCTTGGCGCGCGCGCGAATGGCCGCCTGCTGCGCTTCGGAATAGCCGCCAAGCCGTCCCTCGGCGAAGAAGTCGTAAACCGGCCGCGGAAATTCATCGAGGATGGAAGCGTCACCCGTCACATGCACCAGCGCCATCAAAAGCGCGGGCAGATGCGCCTGCTTCAACCCAAGGTCCAGAAGTTCTTCGCGCGCCATGTTTTTGTTCTGCTTGAACGTTTCCGGCGCAAATGGAACGCCGCCGCGCGGCTCCCGTCAAGCAAACGAAAGCGCTAAAAGAAAAGCGCCAGTCTCCGCGAAGAGACCGGCGCTTTCCGTAACGTCGCTTGGCGTTACCAGATGTGGACGCGGTTCTCCGGCGCGAGATACAGCTTTTCGCCCGGCTTCACGTCGAAGGCTTTGTACCAGGCATCCACATTGCGCACATTGTCGGCGCGGTATTCGCCCGGCGCGTGTTCATTGGTGAGAATCTGCCGGCGCAGCGCCGCTTCGCGCGTCTTCGTCCGCCACACCGTTGCATAGCCGATGAAGAATTGCTGTGCGCCGGTGAAGCCCGCCTGTTTGGGCGCGGGCTTGCCGTGCAGCGAGGCCATCCACGCATCGTAGGACGCATTGAGGCCGCCCAGGTCGGCGATGTTCTCGCCCAGCGTGAGCTTTCCGTTCACCGCCAGATCGGGGAAGGGCTTGTAGCCGTCATATTGCTTGGCCAGTTGATCGCCGGCGGCCGTGAAGTGGTCCATGTCCTGCTTCGTCCACCAGTTCGTCAGTTCGCCATGCGGGCCGAACTGCGCGCCCTGATTATCGAAGCTGTGGCTGATCTCGTGGCCCAGGGTCACGCCGATGGCGCCATAGTTCACCGCATCCGGCGCATTGGGGTCGAAGAAGGGCGGTTGCAGAATTGCGGCGGGAATGTTCACCGCGTTCTGAAGCGGCAGGTTCACCGCGTTCACTGTCTGCGGCGTCTTTCACCACCTTCACATCGGCGTAGCTTCGCCACTTCTCGGGGTAGCCGATGCCGACATAGAAGGCATCCACTTTCTCTTTCGCCTTAATGCGGGTCGCCGGATTCATCCAGTCCAGACGATCGATGCGATGCTTGAGCGCGGTCTTGATGTTGGAGACCATCTCCTCCGCCTTGGTCTTCGCGGAGGCGGGGAAGTATCGCTTCACATAGAGCTGCCCCACTGCGTCGCCGAGCGCCGCATTGGTAGCGTTGACGGCGCGTTTCCAGCGATCCGCCTGCTGGGGCGTGCCTGACAGGATGTGACCGTAGAAATCGAAGTTCTCATCCGCGAATGCCTTGGGCAGAAACGCGGCGTGACGATCCACCGCGTGATAGGCAAGATAATCGCGCCATTGCTCTAGCGGCGTGATCTTCACAATGGAAGCAATGCTGGAAATTGCCGCCGGTTGCCAGACGATGAAATTGTTCTGCTTGGAAAGCCCCGTGGCATCGAAATAGGCATCCCAGTCGAAGCCTTGCGCCTTGGCCGCGAAGTCGGCGCGCGTCCATGGATTGTTGGCTTTCAGGATATCTTCCGATTCCACGCGGCTTTCCTGCGCCTCGGCGATCTTCTTCTCCAGATCGACGATGGCTTGCGCCTTCTTCGCCGGATCGCTCATGCCCATCAGCGTGAGCACCTTGGTGACATGCGCGAGATATTTCGCGCGAATGTCCGCCATCTTGGCGTTATCGGTCAGGTAATAGTCGCGGTCGGGAAGTCCGATGCCGCCCTGCAGCATGTAAGGCGTGTAATGGGTGGGATCGTTGAAGCCCGGCGCCACCCAGATGCCGATCAGATGATCGGTATGGAAATTGGTGTTGTTGAGGGGGTCCACATCGATGCGCTGGCTGGCGCCGATTTCGGCGGCAAGATCCTTCGCGGTCTTGATGGCGGCGATGCGATCCAGTTCGCTTTTCAGCGGTGCCAAGCCCGTCTTCTCGATCCCGGCCTCATCCATGAACGCGGCGTAGTAGTCGCCCACCTTGCGCGCTTCGCTGGCTTGGGGCGCGTTGCCCGCTTCCTCCATCAATCCGCGATTGCGCAGCTGCACCTCGCGCGCGAGCGCCGTGAACGAGCCCCAGCCGGAAAGGTCCGGCGGAATCTGTGCCGTCTTCATCCATGCGCCATTCACATACGCATAGAAATCGTCGCCCGGCTTTACGGACGCATCCATGGCCGCGGTATCGACGCCGTGCACGGCGTCTGCTGCGAAAACACCGCCCGCCAGAAGGGCAAGCGTGGCAGAGGCGAGAATGGTGGAACGAAAACGCATGGGAATCCCCTGATGAACCGGCGCGGGAAACGCGCTCTTTTTGCGGGAGTTTTTTAACACGAAGCCGCTGCCAAATACGCCATCACGCTTTCGGGAAATGGGCGGGAAACTATCCAAAAACAACGAAGGGCCGCCCCTCTCGGGACGACCCTTACATTGTCAGTAGCGGTTCCCGTGAACCGCGTAAGCGGTCAGGCCGCTTGGACCTCCGAAAAACGAACGATCCAGTTAGCGAACCTCACGGGCCGCAGGTCATGACAATGAGACACTGGATCACCTCCTTTCGAAAAAACTGTTGCGACTCGAATATAGGGCAAGGTGTCGCTTTTGATAAGGGCTTGCTGAACCGGTTTTTCATTGCGCGCGGGCGGGCACCACGCCAGCCTCGCCCGGGTGGCGGCGAGGTGAACGGCTGATGGATTCCCAGAAGACTCTTTCCACCCGCGTCGCGATCGCGGGCGGGGGCCCCGCCGGAATCATGTGCGGCTTCCTGCTGGCGCGTGCCGGCATCGATGTCGTCGTGCTGGAGAAGCACAAGGATTTCTTCCGCGATTTCCGCGGCGATACGGTGCATCCCTCCACGCTGCGCGCCCTCAATGATCTCGGCCTGCTGGAGGATTTTCGGAAAGTCCCGCATCAGGAGCTCCAGGATCTCGCTTTCGAGATCGAGGGCGTCCGCTATCCGGTGGGCGATTTTCGCCGTCTGCCCGGTCCTGCGAAATTCATCGCGCTGATGCCGCAATGGGATTTCCTGAACTTCCTGGCGGAGAAGGCGAAGGCTTTCCCGCGTTTCCACCTGATGATGGAAGCGAAGGCGACGGATCTCATCGAGGAGAACGGGTGCGTTGCCGGCCTTGTCGCGGATGCGAAAGACGGGCCGTTGCGCATCGCCGCCGATCTTGTCATCGGCGCCGATGGCCGTCACTCCACCATTCGCGAGAAAGCGGGCTTCATACCGAAGGATCTCGGCGCGCCCATCGATGTCGTGTGGCTGAAACTGCCGCGCAAGCCGGACGATCCTCAAGCGGTGCTGGGCCGCGCGACAGCCGGGCTGCTGTTCATCATGATCGACCGCGGCGATTATTGGCAATGCGCCTTCGTCGTCCCCAAAGGCGGCTTCGACAAGCTCAAGCAGGAAGGCATCGCGGCGTTTCATGCACGGCTCAAGAAAGCGGCGGGCTTCGCGGCGGACCGCATCGACGCCATTCGCGATTTCGATGACGTGTCGCTGCTGACCGTGACGGTGGATCGCCTGGAGCAATGGGCGCGGCCGGGGCTTCTGTGTATCGGCGATGCAGCGCATGCCATGTAGCCGGTGGGTGGCGTGGGCATAAACCTCGCGGTGCA
>SMFH01000307.1_pt1 | contig 9764 bp, 14 predicted proteins | sample 2456121 | NCBI WGS metagenome assembly SMFH01 (sample SAMN10132613, study PRJNA489261) | soil metagenome | isolation source: day120 antibiotic-silty clay loam soil | place: USA
ATGCTGCCGAACGTCCCGGCCTTCGCCCAAACCCGCGAGCGGGATGATGTGAACCTCCTGCGCGCTCAAATGCCCGTTCTTGCCGGGCACGGATGTGATGCCCACGAAATCCGTCGGCTTGATCTGGCTGAAGCTGCGCTTCTCAACCGTCGCAAAGCGCGTGGTCAGACCCACCGCCGCCGTGAAGTCCGCACCCGCGTCCGTCTTGATCGTCATCGACTTGGCGCCGAGGGATTGGATCGTTCCACGCACCAAACTCGTTTTCGGGGCCGCCGGCGGCGCATCCGCCGCCATTGCAACCGATGATGACAAAACCAACAACGTCGCTGCGAGAATGCGCATGTGAAATCCCCTCATCATGAATTTGTTATGGGAAGCTTCCGGCAATACCGACAAACTGTCAATTCGCGAAACACCACCGTTTCACGCGAACAAATTCGTACATTGTGTGACGTCACGCGGGTTGTCACAGCAAACGCACAGCACTTCATCGTGCGAAAAATATTGTGAGAAACGTGACCGAAAATTCTCTTTACTCCCCGTGCGCGATCACTAGCTTGCATAGGGAGCGGGGGCTCGATCAACGGAGCTTCCGATGCCCGCTTACGAAATCATCTATCGTCACGATGACGGATCGCTCACCGCGAAAATCGAAACCCATTGCGCCTCCGACAAGGAAGCGAAAATTCTCGCACATGCGATGAAGATGGACGGAGCGCACCAACTCGAAGTGCGCCAGGGGGAAACGCTCATCTATTCGCGGCCGCAGGACTACGCGGAAAAAGCGCCGATTTCGGTGGAAGCCGGCTTATCGGTGTGACGTAGACGTCTTTTCTTGGATGGGCGGGCATGGCACGTTTGCCCTCATAGGGGTTCCTCTGAGGGATTTGAACATGAAGACGTTTGCCAAGCTCGCCGCCGCCGCGGCGATCGCCGTTTCTTTCCTGGCCATGCCCGCGCAAGCGGCCAGTCCGCGTGACCTGCTCGCCCATGCGAGCGCCACCGTCTCCACGCTTCGCCATGACCGGGTGTTCGGTGATGCGCGCAGTAACTTGCGCAACAATGCGCGCGCGGTGTTGATCTTCCCGTCGCTCGTGAAGGGCGGCTTTATCTTCGGCGCCGAGGGCGGCGATGGCGTGTTGCTGCGCCGTAGCGGTCGCGGCTGGTCGAGCCCGGCGTTCTATTCGATGGGTTCGGCCTCGTTCGGCTTTCAGGCCGGATTGCAGGACGCGCAGGTGGTGATGATCATCATGAGCGATCGCGCCCTGCGCGCGATAGAGCGCAGCAAGTTCAAGTTCGGCGCCGGCGCGGGACTGACCGTGGTGACATTGGGAGCCGGCGTGGAAGGCGCGTCCAGCGGCAATCTGGGCGGCGACATCGTGCTGTGGTCGAAGTCTAAGGGCGTTTATGGCGGCATCTCGATCAACGGTTCGGTCGTCGCGCCGAAAAGCGACACCAACGCCGATTTCTATGGCCGCGACGTCAGCGTGCAGGACATCCTGTCCAACCGCGTGAGCAATCCCGCTTCCCGCCGCCTGCAGAACAATCTCAACGCGGCGTTCTGAGTTCAAGGTTTTGTTGAAGACCGGCGGCGGTGGCGACACCGCCGCTTTTCTTTTCAATCGCGCGCCGCGGCGATGATCTCGCCGCCGCGCGGCCGCTGCAACAGGATGGCGGTTTTCAGGCCGGGCGAAGCAGGCGGCAACGCGAACTGCTTTTCGCCGCCGCTCCAGGAACCGAGATTGGCCAGAACGCGGACCACATTGATCTGCGGCTGCGTCGTGCCGGCATTCTCGCCGCGCGAAATCGGCACCTGCACGACGCGCGGATCGTAGCGCACCAGCCACACATCCGCTTCGCCCATGCCAGCGCCGACGGACGCCGAATTCGCGGTCAACCGGATTCGCGGCGTTGCGGCGCGATTGCTTTTGGCGATCAACGCCTCGATCTCGGATCGAACATTGCCGATCGTATCCTTGCGTCCATCGACGACAATCTGCGGCGTGAACGGCCCGCTCTCATGCAGCGGCGGTTCATAATCGCTTTGGCGTTGCGTGAATGCTTCCTGATCGAACGTGTCTTTCCAGCCGAGCCGGTCCCAATAGGTGACGTGGAAGCTCAGCGCCAGCACATCGGGTCGTTTGGCGAGGACGATGAGATTGGCGTCCGCCGGCGGACAGGACGAGCAGCCCTGGCTGGTGAACAACTCCACGACGGCAGGATTTTGTGCGGTGGCGGCATTGGCGGAAGCCGCGAATGCAAACCCCAGCATGGCGAGAACAATGGCGGATCGCATCGGCGTCCCTGTCGGCGGCGGCGCTTCTTATACGCCCTGCCGCCCGGCTTCGTTACGCCGCGCCGGCCTTGCCCGGTAAACTTTACGCGAAAATCTGCCAGGCCAGATCGGCGACGAGATTGCTGCCCCAATGCTTCAGCGGGGGCATACGGTCTTCCCATTGCTGCTGCCGCATTTCCGGCGATTGTGAACGCGCAAAGACATAGTCTTCGCGGCGATAGTCCGCATGGACGCCCGCATATTGCGCACCGATCCGCACCCTGGGCTTGCGCCCGATCAAATCGTTGGCAGGGGAAATTTCCCGGCTTTCCCGCACCTTTGTCATCTGCATTGTTTCACTCGCTTTTCTGCCCCTCCTGGCGGAACAACGCGTGAATTGCGGAAAAGGTGCCGGTTAAAAATCGGGAAGGTGAAGAGTGTGGCGCGCCGGACCCATCGAGTTAAGACTTATTCTATTAAAGCCACCGGCGATTCAGGATTTCTGGCGGTGCGCCGGGTCCGCCGCTCCATCGCCTCCTCCATTTCCTTCTTCCACTGCGCGCGCAGCTTGGCGCGCGGTGTCGCATAGCGCGCTTCCAGGAATTCTGATCCTGCGACACGGTCGGTCCGGAAATGCCGAAAACCGTTGCGCAATTCGCACCACGCCACGATCAGCCGCACCGCCTCCCAATAGCTGACGGCGATGGGCCAGATGACGCGGCGGGTTTCGTCATTTTTTTCGTCCCGATAGACGAGCGCGATCTTGCCCTGCGCGCGGATGGCGGTGCGCACGCGCGCGATGTCGATCGTGTCGGGAGGCGGCAATGGGCGCGAACTGGCGGCCGCAAGCGCCGGCTCCATCAGAAGCGGACGCAGATGCTCGGGAATGACGACGCCGATCTTGGCAATGAGATCGCCGGCGGCGCGCGCCAGCACCGGATCGGCGCGGCCCATCACCCATTGCGCACCCAGCATCGCCGCTTCGATTTCGTCGGGTGTCAGCATGAGCGGCGGCATGTCGAAACCGCCTTCCAGCACATAGCCGATGCCCGCCTCGCCGCGGATCGGCACGCGGTCCGCCATCAACTGCGCGATGTCGCGATAGGCGGTGCGCAGCGAAATCTCCAGTTCCTCGGCGATTTCTTGCGCCGTGGCCGGGCGCTTCTTGCGCCTAAGTATTTGAATGATGCGGAAAAGCCGATCCGCGCGTCTCATGGCGTGTTTTCCATGCTGCCAACATCCCGCAACGCTGCTGACACCATGCTGTCAGCAGCCTGTCCGTAAGAAAAGGGCCACTTGGAGGAGCAAGACATGATCACACTTTACGGCTTTGGCCCGGCCTTCGGCCTTCCCGATCCCAGCCCGTTCGTGATGAAAACCGAGATTCAACTCAAGATGGCGGGCGTGCGCTACCGTTTCGAACGCGCGGCGCCGCAGGAATCGCCGAAGGGCAAGATTCCGTTCATCCAGGTGGGCGCGCACCGCGTGGGCGATTCCACCTTCATCCGCGCCCATCTCGAAAAACATCACAATTTCGATTTCGACGCGGGCCTTTGCACCGCCGAGCGCGCGCAGGCCTGGGCGATCGAGCGGATGTTGGAAGACCATCTCTATTTCGCCATCGTCAATTTCCGCTGGCTGGACGATGAGAACTGGATGAAGGGCCCGTCGCATTTCTTCGACGGCGCACCGGAAGCGGTGGCGAAGGAAGTGCGCGAGCGCGTGCGCGCGACGCAGATGGGCCACGGCCTTGGGCGTCACAGCAATGACGAGATCATGGATCTCGCCGACCGTTCGCTCACCGCGCTACGGGCGTGGATGCCACGGCGGCAGCGATGACAGCAGCGGCGTTGACGCCGTTCTTCACCGGTGAACTACGCCGCCGCGCGGAAAAGCACACGAACCTCGTCGCCTATGCCAACCGCATGCTGGCACAATATTATCCAGACTTCGCAAAGCAGAAGGCGGCATAAGAGCGATCATCGCCTCCCCCTTGTGGGGAGGCGATTTTCATTTCAAGTACTTATCAAACCACCCAATGATCCGCGCACGCAGATCGATGAGATGCGCCGGATCATTGAAGTGGTGGCCCTCGCCCGCATAGATATAGAGCTGCACCGGCGTGCCCAGCGCATGCAGGGCGTGCCAGTATTCCAGCGATTGCGGCGCAGGGCATTCCACGTCGCGCTCGCCAACATAGAGCAGCGCCGGCGTCTTGGCGTGTTTGATGAATTCGATGGGCGACGCTGCACGATAGACCGCCGGATCGTCATAGACCGACGCGCCGAAGAACGGGATCATCCACTGGTCGATGCCGTTCTGGCCGTAATAGCTCGTCCAGTCCGCAATGCCCGCCCCCGCGACGAACGCCTTGAAGCGGCGCGTCTGCGTGTTCGCCCACATCGAAAACCAGCCGCCATAGGAATGGCCGTAGAGTCCGAGGCGCTTGTCGTCCACGGGCGCGATCTTCTCCACCGCATCCACGCCCGCCAGCATGTCGCGCATGTCGCCGCGGCCAAAATCCTTGATGTTGGCGCGCGTGAACGCTTCGCCTTGTCCGTAGGAGCCACGATCGTTCGGCCAGAAGATGTAATAGCCCTTCGCCACCAGATCGTAGGTGAAGTCGAAACTCGTGCCGTGCTGCCCACCCGCCACGATGTAGCGCGGCGTCACCGATGAACTTGGTCCACCATGAATGATGACAACCATGGGATGCTTGCCGGGCGCCGGCGTCTTCGGCCCCACCAGCCAGCCCTGAAGCGCGAAGTTCTCGTTCTTCCAATGCACGCTTTGCACGGAGACATTCACCGGCAGCGCTGCATTCTCATGCGTGACGGGCGCAAGCTCGGCGATCTTGCCGAGCGCGATTTCTTTGCCGTGGGGGAAATCCTGCGTCACCGTCGCGGCGATTGCGCCATTCGCGCTGAAAGCGATGGCGCCGTCGAAACGCTGCGAGCTCACATCCACAGGGGCGGACCATAACACTTTGGTCGCATGTGACGCCGGATCTAGCGAGACCACGGCGTAGCGGTCGTCGATCAGCGCGGACGTCAGCAGGGTCTTGCCCTGCCACGCGATCCCATCGAACGTGCCTTTGAAGCCGGGCGTCGCGTCCACGGGCGTTCCACCCGCAAGCGGCGCCACATAAATGTCGCCGCCGATCGCGCCCCAATCGCTCATCAAGCCACCGATGAAGGCCACGGATTTCCCATCGGGCGACACGCGCGGCAAATTCATCTGCATCTTCGGCGCCGCAATCACGCGCAGCGCACCGCTATTCGCATCGACATAGACCAGCTTGGCGACCCACCAATTGTTGGCGAAGCCTTTGCCATCCGGCGCCCAGCCATATTCATAAACATAGGTATCGGCGGGGGAGACGGGCTTCAGCGCACCGCCGCCAACCGGCGTCACCGCGATGCGCTGCTCATCCATCGAAACGCCGATCTCACCGGTCTGCGGCGCGGAAGCTTCCGTTGCGCCGGTCAGCTTGTGCGCGCCGAGCGTCACCAGCGCCGCGAGCTTCGATCCGTCCGGCGAGAAGCGCAGCGTGTTGGCGATACCGTTCACCACCGACGCCGCGCGCAAGGCTCGCTACCTCGAGGTGGCCACGACGATCGACAAGCGCCTGTCACCTTGCCGTCCGCGCCGCGAACAACTACCGCGCCATGCGGCTCCTTCGTCATGTTGCCGGGATCGACGTTTTCGACGTTCACGATCCTGTCGCCGCCGGGGGCGAGCGAAAGCTTTTCGAAATTGTGGATGGTCGAAGCGGGCTGCGCGGACGCAACCGAGACGGCACCCAGCAGTGCGAGCGCCGACATCGAAACGATCTTCATGACATTCCCCCTGAACTTTTTTTACATGCTCGCGCCGTCGAACGGACTGACGGTCGCTTTTTCCAGAACATCGCGCGGCATCAGATTGGCGTTCACGCCCATGCGATTGCGGCTCACATCCACCGGCGACCAGTGGGTCACGCAGCCGCAAATCTTGCAACGGTGGAAGGCCAGCGACCTGTCGTCCCACATATAGGTGTCGGTCGCGCCGCGCACCTGCACCTGATCCAGCGTGTAATAGGCCCACAACACGCCATAGCGATGGCAGATGGAGCAGTTGCAGTCCTTTACAGTGTCAGGCGCTTGCGCAATCTGAAGTTTCACCGCGCCGCAATGGCAAACGGACTCGACCATGTTCTCCCCCCAATCAGGCGGCGAACATTGACCGGAATTTGCTCTCGCCGGAACGGGAGAAAAGCACGGCGCGGCTCTTCCGGTCGCGCATGGCCCAGCCCTCGTCATAGATGCGGTCGAGCAGCGCGGCGCCGAGGCTGCCCGCCAGATGGCTGCGCCGCTGGCTCCAGTCGAGGCAGGATTTGCACAAGGGCCGGCGGCTCTGCGCCAGCACCGAAAGATCGATTCCGATTTTCGGAAAAAACGCTTCGCCCTTGCGCGTGATCTTCACATCGTCGCCCCGCGACGCGATGTATCCGCCCTTCGCAAGCCCGTCGAACATCTCCACGCCCATCTCACCGGCCAGATGATCGTAACAAACGCGCGCCTTGCGCACCTGCGGATCGGAGGGGCCGGGCCGCGTGCGCAGATGTCCCGCGCGAGCCGCCACGCCCATCATCTTCTCCAGCATGTCGGCGACATCGCTGCCCGAAAGGCGGAAATAGCGATGCCGCCCCTGCTTCACGCCCGCGATCAAGCCGCCGGTTTCCAGCTTCGACAGATGCGAACTCGCCGTCTGCGCGGTGATGCCCGCCTCGTTGGCGAGTTCGGTGGCGGTGAGCGCCTTGCCGCTCAGAAGCGCCGTCAACATGTTCGCGCGCGCGGGGTCGCCGGCAAGGGCGGCGATAGGTGCGAGGGATGGGCCGTCTTTCATAAATCCATGCCTTTCATACTTCGACGGTAGCCGAAGCATTCGCGCAGAGGCAAGCGCTATCGTTGCCGTCATGAACACCAACCATCATCCGCATCGCCGCACGGTGATGCGCTGGGGCGCGCTTGCAAGTCTGCTCGCGGCCTTGCCCTGGACGAAAGCATTTTCACGCGAGGAGAATCCCATGAACGTCGTCTGCCACATCCGCTATGAACTCGATCCCTTCAAGCGCGACCAGTTCGAGCAATATGCGAAGACGTGGCTCACCGCGATCCCGCAATGCGGCGGTGCGCTCATCGGCTATTTCATGCCGAACGAAGGCACCAACTTCGAAGCGCACGCATTGATTGGCTTCGACAGCCTCGCGTCCTACGAAACTTATCGCGCCAGGCTGCGCACCCATCCCGCCAGCAAGGCGAATTTCGAATTCGCGCAGCGCGAAAAATTCATCCTGCGCGAATATCGCGACTTTCTCCGGCAAGTGATGGCCTGAATGAAGCAGCAGGTCTTCATCCTGCAGGGAGACGGCCCCGGATTGCTGGTATGTCCACGGCGCGACATTCCCGTCCGCGCTGTCGGTCGCCTATCGTTTCAACGGCCGTTCCTGGATGGACGATTGGAACGCACGCGGCTTCGATGCTTGGGCGTTCGATTTCGCGGGCTATGGCGGTTCGGATCGTTACAGCGACGATGCGCAATCGGAAGCGATACCCGGCCGCGCGCCGCAAGCCGCCGCCCAGATCGCGCGGGTCGTAGCGCATATCGTTTCGCTCACCGGACATTCCGCCATCGCGATGGTCGCCCATTCCTGGGGAACGATCCCGGCGGCGCTGTTCGCCGCGCAAAACCCGCAAGCGGTGAACGCGCTCTGCCTGTTCGGCCCCATACTCAGGCGCGACGGCGAAACGGAAACGTCAGCACGCGAGAAATACCGGCTCGTAACGATCGAACAGCAGCGCGCGCGTTTTATGGAGGACGTACCACCAGATCACCCGCCTGTGCTGATCCAGCCCGAACTTGCAGACTGGGGACCGGCCTATCTCGCCAGCGAGCCGGGCGCCTCGCTGCGCGTGCCGGCCGCGGTGAAAATCCCAAACGGTCCCGCCGCCGATATCGCCCAAGCATGGTGCGGCAACCTCGCCTACGATCCACGCGATCTTCGCTGTCCGGTGCTATGCGTGCGCGGCGCGTGGGACAGCGTGACGAACGATGCGGATGCTGCGTGGCTGTTGTCGCGCCTGAAACATCCGGCGCGCCGCGATGCGAAGATTCCCAAAGGCACCCATCTCATGCATCTGGAACACAGCCGCGATGATCTGTTCGTGGCGGTCGGCGATTTCCTGAAAGCGAATGCGGCGCGGGATCAGTCCGACGTCGGAAGCACGCCGTCCGGCTTGGCGTAGACGATTTCGTTCATCTTGAGCGTGCCCGGATTTTCCCGCTCCACGATATCGATCAGCGCCTGCACGTCGAGAACCTGGATCTGCCGATAGCTACGCGCCAGCACGCCTTCGGCGATCAGCGCGCCGATCTCCTTGTTGATCGTGGGCCGCGACTTGCCCAGCATCGCCGCGACATCTTCCTGCGAAATCCCCACCGGGATGCGCGCGCTTTTGCCGGAACCCATCTGGCCGCGCGCCCAATACAGAATGACGCGCGCAAGCTGGCAGCGCACCGAATTGGTGGTGCGCGTGTAGGTGTTCTCATGTTCGCGCCGCAACCGGCGGCACAACATGAGGACGAAGTCGAAATAACGCGCCGGGTCTGCCGCGAAGATGTCCATCAGCGATTTGCGCGCGATCATCAGCATCTCGCTGTCCCCGCTCGCGATGACGTCAAACAGCGGCGGAAAGCCGTCGAGCACGGCGATATAGGAGATCGCCTGGCCGGGCATCAGATAATCGGCGATCATGACGTCGCCATCGCCATGCTGGCGCTGCGCCACGAAGCTGCCGCTCGCCACGATTCCAAGATAGGGCGCAGCCACGCCGCGCCGGATCGCAACTTCGCCCTCGACATAGCGATGCAATTCAGCGCCTTCGACCAGTTTTTCGATCAGCGGCGCGGGCCAGCCGGCAAACAGGTGGATGCGCTTGAGAACATCTCTCACACGATCCCCTGCATTCCGAACAGCTGCGCTCACAAGGCCCCCGCCCTCAATATCCGGCCTGCCGTTTGCCCGTCAGAACCAGTGCCTCGCGCGCGCGTGTTTTGGCTTGCGAATACTCCGCCAGACTTCGGGTCCGGGCACGAATATTGAATCCCTAAAATACTGGGAAAGCTAGAGTGCTGCCCCTGACCATTTTTGCCTTTAAGCGCTTTATGCGCTCTCGGAGACGGTCGGCTTCGAATCGCGACGGGCTAGTTCACGTCGGGCGCTTCGTCCTGCGTATCGTGCGGGGGCGCGAACCTCCACCTCGGCGCGCATCGCCTCCGCTTGCACGGCACGCGCTTCGGCTTCCGCCCGCGCGATCTGCGGGCGCGCGCGCTCCAGCGCTTCGGCGGAGACGCGACCCGTATCGATATCCACCGACACATGGCGAACGCGATGGCCATCGAGACCTGCTCGAATCGCACGAAGCCGATGTCGACGTCGCCCACGTCG
>SMFH01000107.1_pt1 | contig 9649 bp, 12 predicted proteins | sample 2456121 | NCBI WGS metagenome assembly SMFH01 (sample SAMN10132613, study PRJNA489261) | soil metagenome | isolation source: day120 antibiotic-silty clay loam soil | place: USA
CATCCGCTGTGGGAAGACCGCCTGCAGCAGCATGAAGGCGAAGGCAGCCATGTCGACGCCGGGTTGGTGCTGTACCATGGCCGCGAAGCGATAGGCACGTCATCGCTGGATGCGACTCCGGACATCATCCTGCGCATGCCGCGCGACTCCTATGCGCCTGTGATCCTCGCGCTGACGGCTACCACGATATTTATCGGGCTCGCTTTCCATCTGTGGTGGCTGGCGGCGCTCGGCGCGCTGGCGACGGGCGTCGACATCATCGGCTGGCTGTGGCCGGAGCGCGCGCTCGGCGAAACGAAGGAGCCCGCGATCAATGGCTGATCGTCTCCCCATCGAAACCGCATTGCCCGTCGGCGCCATCGATACGCGCGCGACCGGATGGTGGGCGATGATCTTCGTCATCTTCACCGAAGCGGCGCTCTTCGCCTATCTGCTGTTCTCCTACTATTACCTCGCGGTGCAGCCGCACGCGCAACACACCTTCCCCGAAGGCGGCCTGCCGGATTTGAAGCTGGCTATTCCCAACACCATCATCTTGCTGCTGTCCAGCGGCGCAGTAGCCTGGGCGCAGCTCAATATCGAGAAGAACGACAAGCGGCATCTGGTCTGGGGCCTCGGCATCGCGGCCGTGCTGGGCATGATCTTCCTCGCCGTCCAATATTTCGAGTGGGCAGCGAAGCCGTTTGCGCTCGCGTCATCGCCTTACAGCTCACTCTATTTCACCGTGACCGGTTTCCACATGGCGCATGTCGTTGTGGGCGTCATCATGCTGTGGATGCTCTTCGCGTGGTCAGCGATGGGCTATTTCAACCGCGTGCGTTACGCGCACATCCATATCGGCGCGCTCTACTGGCACTTTGTCGACGCGGTGTGGATCGCGGTGTTCTTCACTTTCTACATCACGCCCTATTTGGGGTTGCGGGCATGACAACCGCGACCACCCATCCCGCGCCAAACCGCGACAAAGTGAGCTTCTGGGCTTTGATGTTCGGCTGCTGCGCCGCGCCGATCTTCTGGCTCGGTCAATTGGGACTGGGGTACTGGGTTTCGGCCCAGATCTGTTACGGCGGCGATCATCCCACCGTCACGCAGATGCCCGGCACGCTGCACACCGCGCTGATCGTGTTCGATATCGTGGCCATTGTGGCGGCGCTGGCCGGTCTTACCGTGTCTTTCGCAAGCTGGCGTGCCACCCAGGAGGAGAAGGAAGGCGGCGCCCATCGTGCGCTGCATATCGGTGAAGGCCGCGCCCGCTTCATGGCGCTGTGGGGAATCATGTCGAGCCTGTGGTTCCTGGGCGCAATCGTCTTTGGAACCATCGGATCGCTTGTGGTGCCGGTATGCACGTCATGATGCGCAAAATCTTCTTCGCGGCCGGCGTTGCGGCCGTCCTGGTCGCGATATTGCCGCCGCTTTCCGGCATCTCGGCGCAACTTTTCGCGGCGCATATGCTGCAACATCTGCTGCTGATCGTCGTGGCCGCACCGCTTCTGGTTGCCAGTGGTGTGTTCGATGGTCTGCAGCGTTTCGCGCTTGTGCAAAAGGCGACCCGGCCGGTTATCGCGTGGCTGGCGTTCGTCAGCGTCTTTTTGTTCTGGCACTGGCCAACAGCCTTTCAATGGGCGGCGCGGAACGAAGCGACGATCCTGTTCGAACATGTGAGCATCCTCCTCGGCGCATTGCTGTTCTGGAGCGTGGCGCTATCGGCGCGCGGGCAGGCGTGGCTATCCTATGGTGCGCGCGCGCTGTTCGTGATGACGGCCGCCGTCGTCACCGATCTGCCCGGCGTCATCATGCTGTTCGCGCCGCGCGCGCTTTGCGTCATGCCGGGCGAGAACGCGCCCGCTTTCGGCATCACGCCATTGGAAGACCAGCAGATTGCGGGGCTTCTGATGTGGGTGCCCGCCAATCTGATTTTCTTCGGCATCGCGACATGGCTGTTCGCGCTCTGGATTTCCGACACGCACAAGGCTTCTTCACAGGTGACGACATGAAATCTCTCTATCAGGCATGGACAATCGTTGCGGCCCTAGTCGCGGCGCTGGGAATGTCCAAGGCGGTCGCCGACGATCTGCAATCGCTGACGCAAGACGACAAGCAATGGGTGATGCCGGCGAAGAACTTCGCTAGCACGCGCTTTTCCTCACTCAACCAGATCAATGCCGGAAATGCGGGAAAGCTGCAGGTTGCCTGGTCGTTCTCGGTCGGCTCGAACCACGGACAAGAAGCAGCACCCATCGTTGTGGGCGACACCATGTATATCGTCGGCGCCTATCCCAACGAGCTGTTCGCGCTGGATGCGACCACCGGCGATCTGAAGTGGAAATATTCTCCGCGCGTCGATCCGGCGTCGCAAGGCGTGGCGTGCTGCGATGTCGTCAATCGCGGCGAGGCCTATGACAACGGCAAGATTTTCTTCAATACGCTCGACGACCACACCATCGCGGTGGACGCGAAGACCGGCAAGGAAGTGTGGGTCGCGAAGCTTGGCGAGATCACCAAAGGCCAGACGATGACCATGGCGCCGCTGGTGGCGGACGGAAAGGTCTTCGTCGGCAATTCCGGCGGCGAAATGGGCATCCGCGGGTGGGTCACGGCGCTGGACGAGAACACCGGCAAGATCGTGTGGCGCGCCTACAGTGTCGGTCCCGACAAGGATGTGAAGATCGGGCCGCGGTTCCACGCCTATTATAAAAGCGCGCAGGGAAAGGACCTTGGCGTCAAAACCTGGCCGCCGGGGCGCTGGCAAATCGGTGGCGGCCCGGTGTGGGGATGGATCAGCTACGATCCGAAGACCAACCTCATTTTCTACGGCAGCGGTAATCCGGGTCCGTGGAACTCCAACCAGCGCCAGGGCGATAACAAATGGACGACCACGATTTTCGCACGCGACGCCAACACCGGTGAAGCGGTGTGGGGCGATCAGCTCAATCCACACGATCTCTACGATTATGACGAGATCAACGAGAACCTGCTGATCGATCTGCCGATCAACGGGAAGATGACGCATGTGCTCGTCCATCCCGGCCGTGACGGGTTCATGTTCGTGATCGACCGGCAGACGGGGCAGATCTATTCCGCCGACAAATACGACACGCAGACGTCGATGAAGTATTTCGACGTCAAAACCGGCCGCCCGGTGATGAACGACGCGTTGAAGCCGGTGCTGGGCAAGAACATCTCCGGCATCTGCCCCGCATCGCCCGGCGCGAAAGATTGGCAGCCAACTGCCTATTCGCCGGTGACGAAGCTGCTCTACATCCCGCACCAGCATCTGTGCATGGACTTCAAAACCGGTGAAGTCGGCTACATCGCCGGCACGCCTTATGTGGGTGCGACGGAAGATATGTATGCGGGGCCAGGCCATTATCGCGGCGAGTTTGCGGCGTGGGATCCGATCAAGCGCAAGAAGGTGTGGGCGATCCACGAGAAATTCCCGGTGTGGACCGGCACCATGGTCACCGGCGGCAACATCGCCGTCTATGGCACGATGGACCGCTGGTTCAAGGTGGTCGACGCGCGCAACGGCAAGCTGCTCTATCAATTCCACGCGCCGAGCGGGTTCGTGGGACAGCCGATCACTTACCAGGGCAAGGACGGCAATCAGTATATCGCGATGCTCTCCGGCGTCGGCGGATGGGCGGGTGCGATTGCCAATGCTGCGCTCGATCCACGCGTGCGCAACGGTGCGCTGGGCTACACGGGCGCTGTCGGCGATCTGCCATCCGTTACCAGTGGCGGTTCGACGCTGCTGGTTTTCTCGCTGCCGAAACAAGGCAACGCCAATGCGCCGCATTGATCTCGTCGCAGCGCTGCTGGCACTCGCGCCATTCGCCGCGCAAGCCGGAACGTTGCGCGTGTGTTCGGAGCCGAACAATCTGCCTTTTTCCAACAAGGCGGGGCAGGGCTTCGAGAACAAGATCGCCGATATTGTCGCGCGCGATATGGGCGACAGGGTGGAATACACCTGGGCGCTGCAGAACGATCGCTTCATCAAGCACACGCTGGATGCGCACAAATGCGATGTGATGATGGGTGTGTCCGTGGGAATGGACAGTGTGGAGACGACGCAGCCCTATTATGCGTCCACCTATGTCTTCGTATCGCGCAAGAAGGACGATCTGGCTGTCACGTCGCTGGCCGATCCGCGCCTGCACAAGCTGAAGATCGGTGTGCATCTGATCGGCGACGATTCCACGCCGCCCACCATGGCGCTGGGCCAGGAAGGCATCGTCGATAATGTCCACGGCTACATGATCTATGGCGATTTCTCGAAGGCCAATCCACCCGCGCGCTTGATTGAGGCGGTGGAAAAGAAGGACGTGGACATCGCGGCGGTTTGGGGGCCGCTAGGCGGCTATTTTGCGAAAGGCTCGCCGGTCGCATTGCGTGTTACGCCAATAACCGGCACCCGGCGCTTCGCGCCGCTACAATTCCAGTTCGCCATCGCAATGGGCGTGCGCAAAGGCGACACTGCGCTGCGCGATAGGCTCGATGCGGTGATCGCGCGCGAACAACCCGCAATCCGAAACATTCTGCGCAGCTATGGCGTTCCCATGGTGGCGCTCAAAGGAGCTTCCCATGGATAAGTTCCGCTGGACCATTGTTGGGATCGCAGTGATCATCGTCATCGCGGTCGTCGCCGCGCTTTCTCTCATCATCATGCCGGGCGCTGCGCCGCAGGCGAACGCGCGTATGGCGAACAGCTACAGCGGCATGGTGCCTGCGGGTGAATTGCTGCGCGTGCCGGTAACCGGAATCTATCCGGGCGGATCTTCCGCCGGCCTCAATCCCGACATGAAGAATCCGCTGGCCAACGATCCCGACGCGGTGGCGCGGGGCGCGAAGGATTTCGATGCGTTCAATTGCTCTGGCTGCCACATGGCGCATGCGGGCGGCGGCATGGGCCCGGCACTCAGTGATGCGGCGTGGATCTATCGTTCCAGCGACGCGAACATCTATCTGGACATCGCGCAGGGCCGCGCCGCGGGCATGCCTGCTTTCGGCGCCATGCTGCCGGATCGCACGATCTGGGAGCTTGTCGCTTATGTGCGGAGCATCAGCCACAAGCCACCCGCCACCTTCGGCGCGACTACGTCTGCCGATCCACAATCGCCGGATACGGAGCAGGTGCCCGCTGGAAAGATCGACACCACGAAGCCATGGAAGTTCACAGAGCCGATGCCGCCCAATGGCGAGAAGTCCGGTGGCGGTCCGCCGAATGCCAACCCCGGCAACTGAATGAAGCGCGCGTTCTGGATGTCCCGCGCCACATGTTTTGGTTAGCTCGAGGCTGCTTCCGCAATCGTATCGGCGAGCGCGGAAGCCATGACCTTGAAGCTCTCGTCGCCTTCCGCCGCGCTGGCGTTGCGTGGGAATCCAAAATAGGCGTCGGGCCCTCCAGCCTCCGCGAAGCTGCGCGCGCCTTTCGCGAAGGCGTCTGTCAGGCTGGCGGGATTATCCCTCAACTTCAGCCGTCCCGTCTCATCTACGAGGTCCGGCCGCGCCGCCATGATGAGGCTGGTTTCGTATTGGCCCGCGTGACAGGCGCCGGACTGGAATTCTTCCGTCAAAGTCCGTGCCAGCTTGCGGCGCGTGAAATCGGGGAAAGCGACGGGCAGGCCACGCCCGCGAATGTCGTCTGCCGCTTCGCGCAGCATGGCGACGTTAGCCGGATCGAAATGGCTGTTGGCGAGCGCCAGACAAACGAAGCCCTGCGCCTTCAGGCTCATGGCAATGTCTATCATCAGGGCTTTTGCCGTCGCCGCGCGCACCGTCACGGTTCCCGGAAAGGCCTGCGCATATTCAGCGGGCATATAAGCGAGCGCGGGAAGAATGGCCGCCGCATAGCCGCGTTGTTCGAGCAGCGGCAGCGCGCGCGCCGCCATGGTTTCGCTGATGATGACATCGGTATTCAGCGGCAGATGCGGCCCGTGCGCCTCGGTTGCGCCGCAGGGCAGAATGGCGACGGCCTTCTTGCCGCTTTGGAGCGCGTCGCGTACGGCGGTCCACGCGTTCTCGGCGAAAGCAGGCTTCATGCGTGCGCGGCTTTGAGGCGTTTGCGATCCACCTTGTCGCGATCGTTGCGCGGCAGCGGATCGGTGACGAAATTCACCCAATGCGGCGCCTTGTAGCGCGCAAGCTTGGTCTTGGCGAAGGCGATGATTTCTGTTTCCAGCGCGGGTGAAGCGGCAAACCCGGATTTGAGCACGATCAGCGCCAGCGGTTTCTCCAGCCCATGCTCATCCTTCTTGCCGACGACGCAACATTCGCGCACGGATTCATGCTGGATAAGGCAGTTCTCGACCTCCAACGGGCTGACATAGATGCCGCCACTTTTCAGAAGATCGTCGCCGCGGCCTTCATAGTGCCAATAGCCGTCCGCGTCTTCGCGAAACTTGTCGCCGCTGACGATCCAGCCGCCGCGCAGATGCTCCTTCGATTTCTCATAGGCCGAGTGATAGTAGAGCGCCGCGGAATCGCCACGCACCCACAGCGTCCCCACATCGCCTTTCGCGACGGGATTGCCGTCATCATCCACCAGTTTGGCTTCATAGCCGGGGACCAGCCGGCCCAGGCTTCCGGGCCGCACGTCGCCGGGTCGGTTGCTTATATATATGTGGAAGCTTTCGGCGCTGCCGATGCCGTCGATGATCGGAACGCCGAAAGCGCGGTCCCAACGCTCGTGCAGTTCGCGCGGCAGGGCTTCGCCCGCGCTCCACATGAAGCGAACGCTGGAAATATCGCGGCGTTGCGCTTGCGGCGTTTGCAACATCTTGTTGATGAAGGTTGGCACGCTGGTGAGGACTGTGGGCTTGTGCTTTTCGATCAGCTCGAACAGAAGGTCGGGTGTGGGTTGCTCGCGGAAAAGGGCCGTCGCCGCGCCCACCGCAAAGGGAAACATCAGATTGGTGCCGGTTGCGTAACCGAAGAACAGGCGCGAAACGGAGATCGTCAGATCGTTCTCGCGCATGCCGATGAACGCCTTGGCATAGACTTCGGTGTTGTAAGGGAAGTGCGTGTGGGTATGCACAGCGCCCTTGCTTTGGCCGGTCGTGCCGCTGGTGAAGAGCCACACGGCCGGATCGTCCTTGCGCGTGGGCCACGGCTCGGCATCGGCCTTAGGATCGTCTTTCAACCACGCATCGAAACTTTTGTAACCGCCCGCACTGGGCCCCGCGACAATCGCGTTGTCCTGGCCGAGGCTGCGGCCGCAATGGCGCGTGGTCTTCAGCGCCTTCTCGAACTCCGGCAGGCTTTGTGCACAGCAGCACGCGCTGTTCGGGGAGCAATCCGTCGCTCACCAGCTTCTTCGCCACGCGCATCACATTGTCGGCGACGGTGCGATAGGGGATCGTCTGGCCTTCGAACAGGATGGCGGGCTTCTCGCCGCGCCCGGCCTCGATGTTCGAGAACACGAAATAATCCGCCATGTTGAAGTTGTCGGGGAAAACAGGCGCGGACATTCGAAAAACTCCCTATGTGACTTCGCCACCGGCGATGGGCAGCGCGATGCCGTTGACGGCGGCGGCTTCGTCCGAGGCGAGCCACAGCACGGCGGCGGCAACTTCCTCCGGCTTCACGAGGCGCCCCTGCGGATTGGCGGCGGTGAACGTCGCCAGCGCTTCGCTCTGCGTGCGGCCCGATGACTTGGCGATGGTCTTCACCGCCAAAGCGATGACTTTCGCGGCGACATAAGCGCTGACATAGCGATAGCCCGTCAGTCCCGCCGTGCTGGCGATGTTCACGATGCGGCCCCAGCCGCCTTCCTTCATCTGCGGCAGCACCGCGTGAATGCCATGCACCACGCCCATCAGGTTGAGATCGATCGTCTGGCGGAATGATTCGAGGCTGGTCTTCTCAAAGGACGCGGATGTCACGCCGCCCGCATTGTTGACCAGCAATTGCACCGGCCCATGCGCTTTCGCCGCTGCTTGCACGGCGACGCGCACGGAATCTGCATCCGTCACGTCGCAAGTTTCGATATGCGCACCGCTTATTGCTTTGGCGGCGGCTTCCAGTTTCTCTTTGTTGCGGCCCGTGATCGTGACCTGCCAACCGGCGCCCGACAGCGCCCGCGCAATGGCGACGCCGATTCCGCTTCCCCCGCCCGTGACCAACGCGTGTTTTCCGGTTCGCGCCACTTTCGGCTATCTCCCTTGCACCGGAAACTAGTCTAAGCTTCTGTCACAGAGCAACAAACGCGAGCGCAGCATGGACCCGAAAGCCTTTGCACCGGCGCATTTCCTGTGGGCCTTCGCGGATGGTGTCGCCACCGTCACGCTCAACCGGCCGGAGCGGAAAAACCCGCTGACCTTCGAATCCTATGCCGAGCTGCGCGACATGTTCCGTGCGCTTGTTTATGTGCCCGAAGTAAAGGCGGTGATCCTGCGCGGTGCGGGCGGCAATTTCTGTTCTGGCGGCGACGTGCATGAGATCATCGGCCCGCTGGTCAAGATGGACATGATCGGGCTGATGAACTTCACCCGCATGACGGGCGATCTGGTGAAGGCGATGCGGGGCTGCCCGCAACCCATCATTGCCGCCGTGAACGGGGTCTGCGCGGGCGCGGGCGCGATCATGGCGATGGCATCTGACATTCGCCTCGCCGCCGAAGGCGCGAAGACGGCGTTCCTCTTCAACCGCGTGGGCCTTGCCGGTTGCGACATGGGCGCGTGCGCCATCCTTCCGCGCATCATCGGGCACGGACGCGCATCGGAGCTTCTCTTCTATGGCCGCAACATGAGCGCGGAAGAGGGCGAGCGCTGGGGTTTCTTCAACAAGATCGTGGCGGCGGAAAATCTCGACGCGGAAGCCAAAGAATGGGCGGCGCGCATCGCAGCGGGGCCTTCCTTCGCCAACGGTATAACCAAGAACCAGCTCAACATGGAATGGAGCATGAGCCTGGACATGGCGATCGAGTCTGAGGCACAGGCACAGGCGATCTGTATGCAGACTCAGGATTTCGCGCGCGCCTACAACGCTTTCGTTGCCAAGAAGCAGCCGGTGTTCGAGGGGAATTGACGATGCGCGTGCTGCAACCCGAAGGCTGGCCGCGCCCGCGCGGATATTCCAACGGTATCGAAGCCGAAGGCCGCATGGTGTTCGTTGCCGGACAGATCGGCTGGGACGAGCAGGGCGTGTTTCGCTCCTCCGATTTCGCAGCGCAGTTCCGCCAGACACTGGTGAACACGCTGGCGGTCCTGAAGGAAGCAGGCGCTGGGCCGGAGCATGTCGTGCGCATGACATGGTTTGTCACCAGCCGCGATGAATACATGGCTTCGCTCGCGCAACTCGGCGCGGCGTGGAAAGAACTCATGGGCCGCAACTATCCCACCATGGCCGTCATCATCGTGTCGGGCCTCGTTGAGAAAGAGGCCAAGATCGAAATCGAAACCACCGCGGTTGTTCCCAACTGATGCCGAAGCCTCTGAAGATCGCGGTGGTTGGCGGCGGGCCGGGCGGGCTTTATCTCGCGCTGCTGACGAAGAAGGCGCGGCCCGACTGGCAGATCGACGTCTATGAACAGAACCGCGCCGACGACACCTTCGGGTTCGGCGTGGTATTCTCCGACGAGACCCTCGAAGAGTTTCTCAGCCGTGACGCGGAATCCTACGCCGCGATCAAGGACGCGTTCGCCTATTGGGAT
>SMFH01000240.1_pt1 | contig 9599 bp, 20 predicted proteins | sample 2456121 | NCBI WGS metagenome assembly SMFH01 (sample SAMN10132613, study PRJNA489261) | soil metagenome | isolation source: day120 antibiotic-silty clay loam soil | place: USA
GGAGCCACGGCCGACCTTGGCCTTGCGCTTGTGCGCGCCGGGATTGTTGCGGATTTCGTTGAGCTTCATCGTACGTCTCCATGGCCGGCCAGCGAGCGCAGCGAAGCGCGTGCCGGCCACCCAGTTATTTCTTGTCGTCTACAACTTCGACCAAATGCTGCACCGCGCGGATCATGCCACGAACGGCCGGCGTATCTTCCAGCGTGCGCTCGCGGCGGATCTTGCCCAGGCCCAGGCCGCGCAAGGTGGCTTCCTGTTCCTTCGGCTTGCGGGCCGTGCTGCGGATCTGGCGCACCGTGACGGTCTTGCCGGATTTCTTTTCCGGCGCCTTCTTCGCTGCTGTCTTCTTCTCAACCATCACACATATCTCTTTCGGTGCGCCGCGCATTTCCGCGCGAACGCTTCAGTTAGTTCGCGGCGGGCTGCTCGCCTTTTTGACCTTCGCGGCGCGAGATGATCTCGGCGACGCTGCGGCCACGGCGTTGTGCGACCATGCGCGGGCTCTGCTGGTTCTTGAGCGCGTCGAACACCGCGCGAACCATGTTGTAGGGGTTCGACGTGCGGCCGTCTTTCAGCGGAACGCGGATGAGCGACTTCTTGGCTTCCTCGGTCGCCTTGCGGATGGCTTCCGGCACTTCGCGCGCCTTGCCATGACCGAAGCCGACGCGGCCCTTCTGGTCGCCGACGACGACGAGTGCGGCGAAACCGAAGCGACGACCGCCCTTCACAACCTTCGCAACGCGATTGATGTGAACCAGCTTGTCGACGAATTCGTTGTCGCGCTCTTCGCGGTCATTGCGATCTCTACGACCGCGACGCTCGCCACCACTGCCTTCTTCACGTGCCATGCTCAGAACTCCAAGCCGCCCTCGCGGGCAGCGTCTGCGAGCGCTTTGATGCGCCCGTGGTAAATGTAACCGCCACGATCGAACACGACCTGCTTCACGCCGGCCTTCGCCGCGCGTTCGGCGATCTTCTTGCCGACCGCTGCCGCGGCATCGATGTTGTAAGACTTCGCGGCCTTCTCGCCCTTCTCGTTGGTCGAGGCGGAGGCAACCGTTGCGCCTTTGAGATCATCGATGACCTGCACATAGATGTGCTTGCCCGAGCGGAACACGGACAGGCGCGGGCGATCCGCGGTCTGCGAGATCTTGTAGCGCGTGCGCGAACGGCGGCGCGTAAAGAGCTTCGAGGTCATTTCTTCTTGCCTTCCTTGCGGCGGATATGTTCCTCCGCGTACTTCACGCCCTTGCCCTTATACGGCTCCGGGCGGCGGTAGTTGCGGATTTCAGCGGCAACCTGACCGACCAACTGCTTGTCGATGCCGGCAACCGTGAGCTGCGTCGGCTTCTCGGCGGTGATCGTGATGCCGGCCGGGATCGGATAAGCCACGTCATGGCTGAAACCGAGCTGCAGGTTCAGGTTCTTGCCCTGGACCGCGGCACGATAACCGACGCCGTTGATCTCAAGCTTCTGCTGGAAACCCTGTGTGACGCCGACGACAAGGTTGTTCACCAGCGTGCGGGACAAACCCCACATCTGGCGCGCCTGATCCATATCCAGGTTAGGCGTGACGGTGATGCCGTCAGCTTCGACCTTGGCGTCCACTTGCGGAACGAGCTTCACCGAAAGCTCGCCCTTGGGGCCTTTTACTTTGACCAGTTTGCCGTCCACCGAGGCAGTAACGCCCTTGGGCAGAGGAACCGGCTTCTTGCCGATACGAGACATATGTTTCTCTCCTGCCCTTAGAACACCTGACAGAGTACTTCGCCGCCCACGTTTTTCTCGCGTGCGGTGGAGTCTGTCATCACGCCTTGCGGCGTCGAAATGATCGAAAGGCCAAGACCCTGGCGATGCGGCTTCAGGTCTTCGACGCCGGCATAGACGCGGCGGCCGGGCGTGGAGACACGCTTCAGCTCGCGAATGACCGGACGGCCTTCGTGATATTTGAGTTCGATTTCGAGCTCCTTGCGGCCGGTGCCCTGCATTTCGACTTCCGCGTAACCGCGAATGAAGCCTTCGGCCTGCAGCACATCCAGCACGCGGACGCGCAGCTTCGAATTCGGAGACTTGATCGTCGCCGTGCCACGAAGCTGGCCGTTGCGGATGCGCGTCAGGAGATCGCCGACGGGATCTGTGATCGCCATATCCTTATTTCCTTCCTTACCAGCTTGCCTTGGTCATGCCAGGGATCTGGCCAAAATTCGACATATCGCGAAGCGCGATACGCGACATGCGTACCTTGCGGTAGTAACCCTTCGGGCGTCCCGAGACTTCGCAACGATGATGGATGCGCGTCTTGGACGAGTTGCGCGGAAGCTTCGCGAGCGCGAGTTGCGCTTCGAAGCGCTCTTCCGGAGCAACCTTCATGTCCTGGATTTTCGCCTTCAGCTCCGCGCGCTTGACGGCGAACTTCGCCACCAACTTCTCGCGCTTGGCGTTGCGATTGATCTGGCTCTTCTTTGCCATCAGATATTCCTCAACTCACGAACGGGAACTGGAAGCCTTCGAGAAGCGCACGCGCCTCTTCGTCGGTCCTCGCAGACGTGTTGATGATGATGTCCATGCCCCAAACCGTTTCCGTCTTGTCGTAGTCGATTTCGACGAAAATGATGTGTTCCTTCAGGCCGAGCGCGTAGTTGCCGCGTCCGTCGAAGCTCTTGGGGTTCAGTCCGCGGAAGTCGCGCACGCGCGGAAGCGCCATGGTGACGAAGCGGTCAAGGAACTCGTACATCTTGTCCTTGCGCAGCGTGACCTTGGTGCCGATCGCGCGGCCGGCCGTGATCTTGAACGACGCAATCGCCTTCTTGGCGCGCGTGACCTGGGCCTTCTGGCCCGCGATCGCCGTCAGGTCGTTCTGCGCCTGCTGGATCTTCTTGGAGTCCGCCGCACCCTCGCCCGCGCCGATGTTCAGAACGATCTTGTTGATCTTCGGAACCTGCATGACGCTGGTGTAGCCGAACTTCTTCATCAAGCCCGGCTTGATCTCGTCGTTGTAGCGCTTCTTGAAGCGCGGAACGTAGTTCGGATCGCGCGCCTGATCGCCGACCGCGACGGTCGTGCCGGCAGACTTCGCTTCCTTCTTCAGCGTCTTCTTGGATTTCGGAGCCTTATCCTGTTGCCCTGCTTCAGACATCGATGACCTCACCGGACTTCTTGGCAAAGCGAACCTTGCGTCCGTCCTTCAAAAGCTTGAATCCAACGCGCGATGCGTCGCCCGATTTCGGATCGACATGCGCCAGGTTCGACAGGTGGATCGTCGACTCCTTCTGCACGATGCCGCCCTGCTGCGTCTGCGTCTGGCGCTGATGGCGCTTGACGACATTGACGCCGGAGACGAGCGCACGGCTTTCCGACGGGAAAACCTTGAGCACTTCGCCCTTTTTTCCCTTGTCGCGGCCCGTCGTGACGATCACGCGGTCGCCTTTTTTGATTTTCACGCCCATCACAGCACCTCCGGTGCCAGCGAAATGATCTTCATGTGGTTCTTCGCGCGCAGTTCGCGGGTAACCGGTCCAAAAATGCGGGTGCCGATCGGCTCCGCCTGGTTGTTCACCAGAACGGCCGCGTTGGTGTCGAAACGGATCAGGCTGCCATCCGGACGGCGAACACCCTTGGCGGTGCGAACGACGACGGCCTTGAGCACTTCGCCCTTCTTCACGCGGCCGCGCGGGATCGCTTCCTTCACGGAGACGACGATGGTGTCGCCCACGTCGGCATAGCGGCGGTGCGAACCGCCGATCACCTTGATGCACATCACCCGGCGCGCGCCCGAATTATCGGCGACCTCAAGCTCGGTGGACATTTGAATCATGACTTAAAACTCCTGACCGGTGACCGGCCTTATTTCGCAACCTTTTCGACCACTTCCCAGCTCTTCAGCTTGGAAATCGGACGGCACTCCTGGATACGGACGATGTCGCCCATCTTGAATTCGCCCTTGGGATCATGGGCGTGATATTTCTTCGAACGGCGAACGGTCTTCTTCATCACCGGATGCGTGAAGCGGCGCTCCACATTCACCACGACGGTGTTCTTGTTCTTGTCGCTGACCACGACGCCCTGCAGCACGCGCTTCGGCATAGTCTTCTTCCTTCAATCAGCCAGCCTTGCGGCGCTGCTCCGTAAGCTTCGTTTCGATGCGCGCGATCGAGCGGCGCACCTGGCGAATGCGGTTGGTCTTTTCGAGCTGGCCGTTGGCGCGCTGGAAACGCAGGTTGAACTGCTCTTTCTTCAGCTTCACCAGCTCGTCGCCAAGCTCGTCACCCGTCTTGCCGTGGGTGTCGCCGGATTTTGTCTTCTTCTTCACCGCCATCGGTCTATTCCTTACTGATGCGCCGCGCGCGCGATGAACTTCGTCGCGATCGACAATTTGCGCGCACCAAGACGCATCGCTTCCTTCGCCGTCGCCAGATCGACACCGTCGATTTCGAACAGGATGCGGCCCGGCTTCACTTTCGCCACCCAGAATTCCGGCGCGCCCTTGCCCGAGCCCATGCGGACTTCGGCGGGCTTTTTCGACACCGGCACATCCGGGAAGATGCGGATCCACACGCGGCCGGCGCGCTTCATTTCGCGCGTGATGGCGCGGCGCGCCGCTTCAATCTCACGGGCGTTGAGACGTTCCGGCGCCATCGCCTTCAGGCCGTATTCGCCGAAGTTGAGCTGGGTGCCACGCTTCGCAGCGCCGTTGATGCGGCCCTTGAACTGCTTGCGGAATTTTGTGCGTTTGGGTTGCAACATGACTCTGTTCCGTTACTCAGCAGGTGCCGGCGCGGGCGTGGACTGACGAGGCGCGCTACCGCGACCCTTCTCTTCCGCTTCCGCGTTGCGGCGTTCGACGGCCATGGGATCGTGTTCCATGATCTCGCCCTTGAAGATCCAGACCTTCACGCCGCAGGTGCCATAGGTCGTCTTGGCAGTCGCGACGCCGTAGTCGATGTCGGCGCGCAGCGTGTGCAGCGGAACGCGTCCTTCGCGATACCACTCGACACGCGCGATTTCGGCGCCGCCCAAGCGGCCCGCGCAGGTGATCCGAATACCGAGCGCGCCAAGACGCATCGCGGACTGAACGCTTGCCGTAGTCCTTCTTGCCGGCATACCAGCGGGAGTCCCACGTGCGGTTGATGCCCAGGCGCAAGCCGGTCGGGTTAACTTTCTGACCCATTACGCTTTCTCCTTCGCCGTTTTCTTGGCGGCGGGCTTCTTCGCGGCGGCCTTCTTGGCCGGCGCTTTGCCCTTGGATTTCGTCTTGCCTTTCGCGGGGGCTTCTTTGCCTTCCGCTTCTTTCTTCGCGCGAAGCTCTTCCACGATGATCGTGAGCTGCGCGAACGGCTTTTCGATGCTGGCGCCGCGGCCACGCGCGCGCGCGTGGAAGCGCTGCAGCACCATGTTCTTGCCGACGCTGGCTTCTCTCACCACCAGATCATCGACATCGAGATCGTGGTTGTTTTCCGCATTCGCGATCGCCGACTGAAGAACCTTCTTCACTTCGTGCGCAACGCGCTTCGGCGAGAAGGTGAGTTCGTTCAACGCAGCTTCCGCGCGCTTGCCGCGGATCGTCTGCGCAACGAGATTCAGTTTACGCGGGGACGTGCGGATATTGTATCCGACGGCCTTCGCCTGGTTGTCCGCGAGGACGCGGGCGCGTGCTTCCTTGCCCATTAATCTCTCTTCGCTTTCTTGTCGCCGCCAACGTGGCCGTGGAAGGTGCGCGTCGGCGAGAACTCGCCGAGCTTGTGACCCACCATGTCTTCCGTGACGAGAACGGGGATGTGCTTCTTGCCGTTGTAGACGCCGAAGGTGAGGCCCACGAATTGCGGCAGGATCGTCGAACGGCGCGACCAGGTCTTGATCACGTCCTTGCGTCCCGATCCGCGCGCGGCTTCTGCCTTCTTCAGGATGAAGCCGTCGACGAACGGGCCTTTCCAAATAGAACGAGTCATATCTTACGATCCTTGCATCACTTTGCCCTTACGCGAGCGCACGATCATCTTCGTGGTGCGCTTGTTCTTTCGCGTCTTGGCGCCTTTGGTCGGCTTGCCCCACGGCGTGACCGGATGACGGCCACCCTTGGTGCGGCCTTCGCCACCACCATGCGGATGGTCGATCGGGTTCATCGCTGTGCCGCGCACGGACGGGCGCTTGCCCTTCCACACGTTGCGGCCGGCTTTGCCGATAACTTCGTTCATGTGATCCGGGTTCGACACGGCGCCGACAGACGCCATGCAGGTGAGCAGAACCTTGCGCACTTCGCCGGAGTTCAAACGCATCAGCGCGTAACCGGCATCACGGCCCAGATACTGCGCATAGGTGCCGGCGGAACGGGCGATCTGACCGCCCTTGCCCGGCTTCAGTTCGATGTTGTGCACGATGGTGCCGACCGGCATCGCCGACAGCGGCATCGCATTGCCCGGCTTCACGTCCACCTTGTCGCCGGAGACGACGGTGTCGCCGACCGAAAGGCGCTGCGGCGCCAGGATGTAGGCGAGCTCGCCGTCCTTGTACTTGATCAGGGCGATGAACGAGGTGCGGTTCGGATCGTATTCCAGACGCTCAACCTTCGCGGGCTGATCGGCCTTCTTGCGCTTGAAGTCGATGAGACGGTAGCGCTGCTTGTGACCGCCGCCCTGCCAGCGCACGGTGACGCGGCCGGTGTTGTTGCGGCCGCCGTGGCGATGCTGACCTTCGGTCAACGCCTTCACCGGCCCGCCCTTGTGCAGGTCCTTGCGATCGATCAGCACCAGCTGACGCTGGCCCGGGGTCGTCGGACGATATTGTTTCAACGCCATCTTAGAGCCCCGTCGTCACGTCGATCTGGCTACCCTCTTCGAGGGTGACGATCGCTTTTTTGTAATCGGACTTCTTGAACTTGGTGCCGCGGAAGTTCTTGCGCTTGCCCTTGATGGTGACGGTGTTCACCGCCTTCACCTTGACCTTGAACAGTTCCGTCACGGCCTTCGCGATTTGCGGCTTGGTCGAGTCCAGCGTCACGCGGAAGACAACCTGGTTGACCTCCGAGAGCTTCGTCGCCTTTTCCGTGATGACCGGCGAAACGATCACATCGTAGTTCGTGGTGGTCATGCGAAGCGCTCCTCGATCGCCTGAAGGGCGGCCTTGGTCAGCACCAGCTTCTCGCTACGCATGATGTCGTACACGTTGATGCCGGACGCCGGCAGCAGCGACGAGCTCGTGCAGCGCGTCGAACTCATGGCTATGGTTGACCGGGCCCATGGCCTTGGCACCACCGACATAAAGCGGAGCGGAACGCGCGCCGTGACGGGCGCCGCCGCTGCCCTTTTGCGGGCCGGTCTTCTTCTTCGTGCGGTTCACTTCCGCGCGCGTCAGGATCTTGTGCGTGCCGGCGCGGCGCTTGGCGAGCTGCCAGACAACCACGCGCTGGATCAGGTCCGCGCGCGGCTCAAGACCGAAGATTTCATCCTTCAGATCGACTTCGCCGGAAGCCTTGTTGTCCAGGTTGAGGACTTTCGTTTTCACGTTCAGCCCTCCGTCTTTTCAGCAGGTGCTTCGGCGGCAGCCGGAGCAGCTTTGGTTTCACGCTTCACGACGGAACCCGGCATCGGCGAGTCCTTGTGCGGCTTCTTGATCGCATCGCGGACCATCACCCAACCGCCCTTGGAGCCCGGAACGGCGCCGCGGACCATGATGAGGCCGCGCTCGACATCCACTTTTGCGACTTCGAGGTTCTGCGTCGTGATGTTCTCGTCGCCGTAGTGACCGTGCATCTTCTTGTTCTTGAAGGTCTTGCCCGGATCCTGACGGCCGCCCGTACCACCGAGCGAACGGTGGGAGATGGACACGCCGTGCGACGCTTCGAGACCGCGGAAGTTCCAGCGCTTCATGGCGCCGGTGAAACCGCGGCCGATGGTGACGCCCGTGACGTCCACCTTCTGGCCCGGAACGAAGTGATCGGCCTTCAGCAGATCGCCCACTTCGAGCAGGTTCTTTTCGTCGACGCGGAATTCCGCGACTTTCTTGCGGGGCTCGACTTCGGCCTTCGCGAAACGGCCGCGATCGGCTTTGGTCAAACGCTTTGCTTTCGCGAAGCCGGACCCGAGCTGAACGGCCGTGTAGCCATCCTTCTCATTGGTGCGCGTTGACACGACCTGACAGCCATCCAGCTTCAGGACCGTGACGGGCACATGACGGCCGTCCTCTAAAAAGAGGCGGGTCATGCCGACTTTCTGCGTGATGACGCCAGTGCGCATCGCCGCTTCTACTCCTTAAAGCTTGATCTCGACGTCCACACCGGCGGCCAGGTCGAGCTTCATCAAAGCGTCGACTGTCTGCGGGGTGGGGTCGATGATGTCGAGAAGACGTTTGTGCGTGCGGATTTCGAATTGCTCGCGGCTTTTCTTGTCCACATGCGGAGACCGGTTCACGGTGAAACGCTCGATGCCGGTGGGCAGCGGAATGGGTCCGCGGACCTGGGCGCCCGTGCGCTTCGCCGTGTTCACGATTTCCTTCGTCGAATTGTCGAGAATTCGATGATCGAAGGCCTTGAGCCGAATGCGGATGTTCTGGTTCTGCATCTTTTATTTTCCTGTTCGGCCTAAGACCGACAATCCATCGGTTCTTATTTGATGATCTTCGCAACGACGCCCGAACCAACGGTGCGGCCGCCTTCGCGGATGGCGAAGCGAAGCTTCTCTTCCATCGCGACCGGAACGATCAGCTCGACTTCGATCGAGACGTTGTCGCCCGGCATGATCATTTCCGTGCCTTCCGGCAACTTCACGATTCCGGTCACGTCCGTCGTGCGGAAGTAGAACTGCGGACGATAGTTGGAGAAGAACGGCGTGTGACGGCCACCCTCTTCCTTCGTCAGCACGTACACTTCGGCGCTGAAGGTCGTGTGCGGCGTGATCGAGCCCGGCTTCGCCAGAACCTGACCGCGCTCGATGCCTTCGCGTTCGATGCCGCGCAGCAGGCAACCGACGTTGTCGCCCGCCTGACCCTGATCGAGCAGCTTGCGGAACATTTCCACGCCGGTGACGGTCGTCGAAGTGGTCGGCTTGATGCCGACGATTTCAACGGTCTCACCGACCTTCACGATGCCGCGGTCGATACGGCCCGTGACGACGGTGCCGCGGCCGGAGATCGAGAACACGTCTTCGATCGCCATCATGAACGGCATGTCCACCGGACGCTCCGGCTGCGGGATGTATTCGTCCACCGCGTCCATCAGCTTGAGGACGGCGTCGTGACCGAGCGCCGGCTCTTTGTTTTCGAGCGCCATGAGGGCCGAACCGCGGATGATCGGAATCTTGTCGCCCGGGAAGTTGTACGAGGACAGGAGTTCGCGAACTTCGAGCTCGACGAGATCCAGAAGCTCCGGATCGTCGACCATGTCGCACTTGTTCATGAACACAACGAGCGCCGGAACGCCGACCTGACGGGCGAGCAGGATGTGCTCGCGGGTCTGCGGCATCGGGCCGTCGGCAGCGGACACGACCAGGATCGCGCCGTCCATCTGGGCAGCGCCGGTGATCATGTTCTTCACATAGTCGGCGTGGCCGGGGCAGTCGACGTGCGCATAGTGGCGCTTGTCGGTTTCATACTCGACGTGCGCCGTCGAG
>SMFH01000343.1_pt1 | contig 9556 bp, 15 predicted proteins | sample 2456121 | NCBI WGS metagenome assembly SMFH01 (sample SAMN10132613, study PRJNA489261) | soil metagenome | isolation source: day120 antibiotic-silty clay loam soil | place: USA
CGGGCGGGCTTTCCCGCGGTGAGTTGCGTGTTCAAGCCTTTTTCGATGCCCGCGATACCGCGGCCGCCGCTGACGGCCTGCGTCACGCCGATCACCGGCCGCGCATCGCCTTCCGGATAGAAGCGCTTGGTGCTGGCCTGGAACTCCAGGCCTGGCAGACCAAGATGCATGACCTTCTCGCGCGTCACCGGTGTGATCTGCTTGGCGACGAGCACATAGTTGTGCTTGCCGGCGAAAGCACGGGCGAGACGCGTTTGGCTGACCCCGGTGACTTGCGCCAAGCCGCGCGCGGCTTCCGCCTTGTCCCAGAAATCGCGCGGGCGCGCATAGAGATCGAACACGGGAAGATCGCGCGCCAGCAAGCGGCCGTTGCGATCCAGAATGTCGGCGCGGACGACCGGCGCCTCGCTGCGATCGGCGACGATGCTGCTGGACCGGCGGCTCTTCAGCACAGCCAGGTCGACAAGGCGGATGCCGACGAAGGTGAAAGCCAGAACGCAGATTCCCGCCGCCACGACGATACGTCTTTGAATCGTGGTCGGCGGTTTTGCGGCCATCTTAGTTCCTGTTCGCCACCACCAGATGGAGATTGGCGTTGCCGTTCACGGGCGCCGTCATGCTCGCGTTCTGGACCGGATTGCTGTCGAGCGGGTTTTCGCCGCGGCGCGGCAGCATCTCGAAGGACGACAGCTCCATCACCGGCGTGTCGTTCGTGCCGAGATAGGCCTGCGCCAGTTTCTGGATGCGGCCGGGATTGGCGACGCGCTGCCATTCGGCTTGCAACACGCTCATGGTGCTGTGTTCCTGCGCGATCTGGCGGTTGACGGACGCCAGTTCCATGTTTGCGACGCGCGTGTTTTCCGAGACGCGGTAGAGCGCAAGGCAGGACAACGCGGCGAGGCCGACGAAGAAGAAGTTGAGGACGCGGGCGATCATCATTTCCTCCTATGCCGCCAGTTTTTCGGCGGCTCTGAGACGGGCCGAGCGGGCGCGGGGGTTCTGCGCAATCTCGGCTTCGGTGGGCATGCGGGGTTTGGACGTAAGCAGGCGGAAAGTCTGTTCGCGTTTCGCGGCGGCGAGCGGCGCGTGACGCGAACCGGCGGGTTGCGGCTTGCCGTGTTCGGCGAAGAAGCGCTTGACGCGGCGGTCCTCGAGCGACTGGAACGAGATCACGGCCAGCCGGCCGCCCGCAACGCGGCGGGACCGAGCGCCTTGGCGACGACATCGGCCAGTTCGGCGGTACGCGACAACGGCCTTGCGGCGACGATGGCGCGGGCGACACGGCGCGCGAAACGTTCTTCGCCCAGATGATGGATCACATCGGCGAGCACAGACTCTTCGGCGGTGTTCACGAAATCGGCGGCGCTGACACCGGACTTCGACATCCGCATATCGAGCGGGCCGTCTTCGCGGAAGGAGAAGCCGCGATCGGCTTCATCGAACTGGAAGGACGAGACGCCGAGATCGAGCACCACGCCGTCGCTCTTGCCGGTGAACAATTCGTCCATCTGCGAGAACTCGCCCTGCACGATGGTCAAGCGGTCGCCGAACTGTTTGGCGAGTTCGCGGCCGCGCGCGATGGCGTCGGGATCGCGGTCGATGCCGAGCACGCGGCAATCGGCGGCTTCCAAAATCGCTTTGGCATAACCGCCGCCGCCGAAGGTGCCGTCGATGTAATGGCCGCCATCGCGCGGCGACAGCGATTCCAGAACTTCCGCGAGCATCACGGGGAGATGGCCGGTCATGGCGTCTCCCCGCTGGCCTGGTAGGCCGCTTCCACAACCGCAACGCGCGCGGCGGCGGTGGCTTCGAGCGTATCGGGATTCCAGATCTCGAAGATCGCGTTCAAGCCGACGAACGCAACGCGATCCTTGATGCCGCAATGGGCGATGAGATCGTCCGGCAAACGCACGCGGCCTTCGTCATCGAATGCCAGATGACGAATCTGTCCGAACATGCCGTGCGCCTGCGCGGCGTAATTCTTGTTGAGCAGCGGATTGACCGGCTTCATCTGCGCCGACAAATCCGACAGCAGCGTGTTGCCGAAACCTGTCAGCGCCGGATCGCGGCTGATCGACTTGATGCAGTAGAGGCCTTCGGTGCCTTGCCCGGACAACACTTTGCGAAATTCCGCGGGCACGCTGACGCGGCCCTTCGCGTCGAGCTTGTTGAGGATGGTTGAGACGAACCAATCCACGGCTGTGACGATGCCCCCTCATCCCTGCGCCCACCGACAGCCGGCGGATTCCGCGTTGGGCGAAGGGAAATGATCCCATTTCGCCCGTTTGGGACTTCATGGGATAACATGGGCTGAGATGGCCAGTCAACGGAAAACGCAGAGAATAGAAGGACTTGAGTCTAAATCTTGAATCGAGACATCTACCCCTAGATTCCGTGTGAACGAATGTTGAACGGGTAAACCATGGCTTCATCGGGGTAAAGAAAGTGTTAAGACCCCGGCCTGGAACACCAACCAAAACACAACCATGAGTAGCAAAATCAGCCTCACGCCCATCGGCCATGTCCGCGGGGGCCGGTCGGCGCCGATCGACGACCAGTGGGATGCCGTCACCGCGCGCATCGAACTCGATCCTTCACAGTTCAAACCCGACGCCACCGCCAGCCTGGGCGACTTCTCCCACATCGAAATCGTCTTCCACTTCGACCGGGTGCCGGACGCGGAGATCCATTCCGGCGCGCGCCACCCGCGCGGGCGCAAAGACTGGCCGCTGGTCGGCATCTTCGCGCAACGCGGCAAGGGCCGGCCCAACCGCATCGGCGTCACCATCTGCAAACTGGAACGCGCCGACGGCCTCACACTCCATGTTCGCGGCCTCGATGCCATCGACGGCACGCCCATTCTCGACATCAAGCCGGTGATGAAGGGCTTTCTGCCCCGCGGCGAGATCCGCGAACCGGCATGGGCGGGCGAGCTGATGAAGGATTATTGGTGAAGCGCAGTCCCCTCCCTCTACCCCTTCAGGGGGAGAGGGAGGGGGTGAGGGGGCAGTAAAGCCGAATTCATCTCGTCCTTTTGCGTGTTGCCCGAAAAGCAAGGCGCACGTTTCCATCTCGCAGCTTTGCATCAGCGCCCCCTCACCCTGCCCTCTCCCCCTGAAGGGGGAGAGGGAAATTCTTTTTCTATTTGTTGGAGCAACGCTCTCGTCTCTCGCTTCCACGCCGCGATCTGTTTGCGCAGGGCGCGCGGCTCTTTCGCATAAAGCCCGGTTTTAAAGGCGTTTCTGTTACCGGGCTGGCCGCCGCCCTTGCGGCGGGGTTGTTTGTCAATTTTCTCGATTTCCTTTTCGTGCATTTCAACATCTTGTGGTGCGACACGCGTTGGAGCAGTCGTTTTCACGTTTTCGCCTACCCCCTCCCCCTCTCCCCCTCCAGGTGATTGACGTTGATGTTCTGCTCGCTGCGCGAGACTTGCCCGCGCAGGCGGCCGACGACCTTGCCGACATTGGCACTGGCGCCGAGCATTGCCGTCATCCGGTCCATGAACGACATGCACACGCTGGGATCGGTGTCGGTGCGCGCGACATAGTTGGAGAGATAACCGATCAGCGCCGCGCTGGACGCGATCTGCTTTTCCAGCAGCAGCGCCGCATCGCCTTCGGGCAAGGCGAGCGGGATTTGCGCCTTGGCCGCGCGCGCCTTCGCGCGCAATTCGGCGTTATACATTTCATCGAGCAGCAGGCGCGTGCGCTCTTCGCGGGTGGCGGGGAGCGGTTTGTCCAAGATGGGCGCGGCGGCGTTCGCATCGGCATCCGCGATGCCGCGCTCTTCCGCCTCTTCCAGCGCGTCGATCGCGCGCTCCCGCGCCTGCCACCATGCGTCGGTGGCATCCTTGCTCAACCCCTCGGGCGAGATCATCACCAGAAGTTCGGATTTCTCTTTGTTTTCAAAGTCTTTTGCCCAGTCGCGGGCTTCTGTGTCGTCCATATTGACTCCTGTCATCAATAAGAACAAAATAGGAACATTAAACTAGGAAGTCAAGCCTAAATTCCTCGCAGCCCTATTCGGAGTTTAAGATGAAAGGTCAGTGGTTAGGTGACAATTCGGGCACTAATCCCGGCTACCTCATTCTGAATATTGATGAGCGCGAAAAAGACTTTTGTGGAGTGGCGATCTTACACTCGCAAAATTCCTCGCTGCCGGCCGCGCAGGGGTTTCTAGTCACAAAAGACAAAAGAAAGTCTGGCTCTCTTCAAATGTCACTTGCCCATTTGGATCCTCGCACGGGACAAGTGTTGAGCCCTGCAGACTTAAGCATTCGCTATCCGGCAGCGATATTTCCCGCCACTGCGGACGTGAACTACTCAGTGAAACAGACACATCTGATACTTGATTGGAAAACTCCAATTGGTACGAACGGATTTGCAACCCTACCTCGAAGCAATGCTGACAAAGCTTCCGCGCTTTCATCCAAAATCATGAGTTGGCAGCAGTTCAAAAACTTCGCAAATAAACAAACGTATCGACAAGCAATATTTCGTGGCCAAGAACAATCTCTTTGGCGACTAAGAACTGCATTTCACCGAGCCGGTCGGTCAGATATCTTGAGGTATCAATTGGAAGACGGCCCGATCCTATGGAGAATGTTGAGTGGCCGCACGCGACATCTCTACGACTTGTCAAACGCAGATCAGAATGGCGCATTCTTGCATTTGGCCCAACATCACGGATACCCAACACCACTGCTCGATTGGAGTTATTCGCCGTACGTTGCAGCCTTTTGCGCTTTTAGAAAAATAAAACGGGGCGGTGGGCAAAACCATAATATTCGAATCTTTGTTTTCGATCATCTCGCATGGCACAAAGATTGGGAGATGTTGCCGTTTTTGAATATGCCGCGCTTAAACATTTCCGTACTGGAATTTGCTGTCTTACATTCCCGCTCGCGAACGCGACAAAGCGATGGAGGATTTGCGACGCATGGGAATAACGGCGGGCTCCATGTTTCCGGGGCTTGATGGTAGTTGCGAAGAACTTAAAGAGCTTCGTTTTAGCAATTAGTCGTCAGATCTAAGGAAAGTTGGCGATACGATTCCCGACCACCGGTCTTTAAGCCATGCACCGCAACTCCGGAGCGCAGCGATGATCGCGCTGCGCTCCGACACTGATCACATGCAATGCAACGCACACAGCTTGTTGCCGGTCGCGCAGATAGGCGAGATGGAGCTTGAGGTCGGCCGGGTTTTCGCGCACGCCCAGCGGGTCTTCGATCACCGTGCCGCCGGCCGTGCGCGTCGCGATTTTGCGCCCTTTTGATGCTTAAAGCTTTCTTTCCCCGATGCGCGCAAATTGACCGGCCCCTGTGGCGGTTGATTCACCTGTCGATCGTAACCTGTCTGCCCGGCATCCGGAGGTGAACACGTCCCCAAATGCACCCATCGCTGAATACCCGTTTCGCGCGCGCTGCGGCCGCTCCAGGACACATGCCGGAAAAAACCGAAATCGTCGAAATTTCGCCCGACCAGCTGGAGTCCGTCGAGGTCAGAGCTGTGTTCGACATATGGGAACGGCATCGCAACGGCCGGACGATGCCGTCGCGCGAGGAGGTTCTTCCACGGCCGCTGGGAAAACTGCTGCGCAACATCAGTCTGATGCGATTCATTCCGCAGACCGATGACTACGAACTGCGTTTCATCGGCGATGCCCATGTGCAGGCCTATGGCCCGAATTCGCCGGGCCAGAAGATCAGCGACACGAAGGCGGCCTCTCCCCAATTCGTCGCCGCTCTCAAATACTCCTTCGATCTGGCGCGTACCCGGCGCGCGCCGGTCGGCTATCGCGGCATCATGGGACGCGATCTCTCGCTCGCGCGCTTCGACTGGTTCGAGACGCTCTACCTGCCCTTGGGGGCCGGCGACGAGGTGCAATTCATCCTGAACGCCAGCGTGTACAAGCCGCGCGGCGGCAAATGGCCGGACTGACCTGACGGCCGCGCACCGCTTTTGCCGCTTGACTCAATTCCATATTTCAGGAATCATTGAAATATGGATACGCAAGACGCCGTCAAACGGCTTTCCGCTCTCGCGCAGGATGCGCGCCTTGAAGTCTTCCGCCTGCTGGTGAAAGCCGGGCCGGACGGGATGGCGGCGGGCGATATCGCGCGCAAGCTGAAGACCGCGGCCAATACGATGTCGCAGCAGCTTCTCATCCTGTCGAACGCCGGGCTGATCCGCGCGCGGCGCGAGGGGCGCTCCATCATCTATTCCGCCGATTTCGACGCGATGAGCGGATTGCTCGTCTTTCTCACCGAGGATTGCTGCGGCGGGCGCAAGGAAGTTTGCGCACCGCTGGCCGCCGTCGCCAAACGCTGTTGCTAAAGGAGAAAATCATGAAACGCCTGCACATTCATATCGCGGTGGACGATCTGGAGAAGTCCATCGGCTTCTATTCCACGCTGTTCGCGAGCCAGCCTTCCGTGCGCAAGGACGATTACGCCAAATGGATGCTGGACGATCCGCGCGTGAACCTTGCGATCTCGCAGCGCGACCGTGCCAGCGGCGTCGATCATCTGGGCATCCAGACGGACACCGACGGCGAATTGCGCGAACTGGCGCAGCGGCTGAAAGCCGCCGGCGAGACGACGCGCGATCAGGAAGCGACGGCCTGCTGCTACGCGCGATCCAACAAGGCGTGGGTGGACGATCCGTCCGGCGTGAAGTGGGAAACCTTCTTCACCTTCGGCGAGGCGACGACCTATGGCGAAGACGAAACGCCGCGCGCGTCCGCTGCCAAAAACGAATCCTGCTGCGGTCCTCAAGCCGCCTGCTGCGCGTGAGATGACGATGCGCACCGGCCAACCCGACCGCTCGTACAATGTGCTGTTTCTCTGCACGGGAAATTCCGCACGCTCGATCCTGGGCGAGGCGATCCTGAACAAGATGGGCAAAGGCAAATTCGTCGCCTATTCCGCGGGCTCCATGCCGAAAGGCGACGTGAATCCGCATGCACTCGCCTTGCTGCAACGGCTTGGATTTGCGACCGACGGCTTGCGGTCCAAAAGCTGGGACGAATTCGCCAAACCCGGAGCGCCGCAACTCGATTTCGTCTTCACCGTTTGCGACAACGCGGCCAACGAAGTCTGTCCCGTCTGGCCCGGCCAGCCGATGACGGCGCATTGGGGCGTTCCCGATCCCGCCGCCGCCGAGGGCAGCGAAACGAAGATCGCACAGGCGTTCCGCGATGCCTTCATGGCGTTGCAGCGGCGCATCGAACTGTTCGCCAATCTGCCGGTGCCGTCGCTCGACCGCATGTCGTTGAAGAAGCGCCTGGACGAGATCGGCAGAACCGAAGACGCGAAAACGTCCGCGTGACGCCCCTGTCGCGCCGTCTTGCCGCCGAAGCGCTCGGCACGGCGTTCCTGCTGATGGCCGTGGTCGGCTCCGGCATCATGGCAGAGCGGCTGGCGGGCGGGAACGATGCGCTGGCCCTGCTCTGCAACACGGTGGCGACGGGTGCGGCGTTGGTCGTGCTGATTTCCGTGTTCGCGCCTTTGTCGGGCGCGCATTTCAATCCGGCGGTGACGCTTTACTTCGCATTGCGCCGCGAGATCGGCTGGCGCGACGCGATGCTTTATGCGGCGGTGCAAATCCTCGCCGCGATCGCCGGCGTGTGGATCGCCCATGCGATGTTCGGCGTGGCGATCCTGGAAGTCTCGCACAAGCTGCGCGACGGGCCGTCGCAATGGCTTTCGGAATTCGTGGCGACGTTTGGATTGCTGCTCACGATCGCCGGCTGCGCGCGCAAACCCGACACCACGCCCGCGCTGGTGGGCCTCTATATCGCCGCCGCCTACTGGTTCACGGCCTCGACATCCTTCGCCAATCCGGCGGTGACGATCGCGCGCGCGCTGACGGATAGTTTCGCAGGGATCGCGCCGCACGCGGTGCCGGGCTTCGTTGGGGCGCAGATCGCGGCCGCTTTTGCCGGGTATGTTGCGTTCAGCCGTTTGTTCGCGGAAAGCGCTTCCACGCGATCCTGATCGAATGTCCGAAATCGTCGGATGTATGTCATAAGCGCCATGCCGTCTTCGAGGTATGAGCGCCTATGGCCAAGCTTAAACGCATCGGGCTTCTGGGATTTGATGGGGTCGCGGCGATCGATCTGGTCGGCGTGCTGGATACGTTCTATGTCGCGGGCGGGAATGACTGGCGCAAGCGCTCCGCGCTTGCCGGGCGGGGCGGGGCTGCGCGAAGAGAAGGTCAACGCCGCCGTCGCCACATGGCTGCGTACCCGCGCGAAGCGCACGCGGCGCATCGTGTCGGTCTGCACCGGGCTTTATGGGCTGGCGGCGAGCGGATTGCTTGATGGGCGGCGCGCCACGACACATTGGGCGCATGCCGCCGACGCGGCGCGGCGCTTTCCCCGCGTGAAGCTTGAGCCGGATGCCATCTTCATCAAGGACGGTGCGTTTTATTCCTCCGCCGGGATGACGGCGGGAATCGATCTGGCGCTGGCGTTGGTGGAAGAAGATCACGGCCCCGCACTGGCGCTCGCCACCGCGCGCCAGCTTGTCGTCTATATGAAACGCTCCGGCGGGCAGATCCAATATTCCGAGCCCCTGCGCTTTCAGACGCGCGGCAGCGACCGCTTCGCCAATCTTGCCGCCGCCGTGGCCGCCGATCTTGGCTCGAACTGGACAGTGGAAAGCATGGCGGCGCATGCGGGGCTTTCCAGCCGCCAGTTCGCGCGGCGATTCAAAAACGCCTTCGCCGAAACTCCCGCCGCGCATCTGGAACGGCTGCGCCTGGACGCGGCGCGGCAACGCATGGCCTCGGGCGAGCGCGATCTGGCGCGTATCGCGCATGGATGCGGCTTTCGCAGCGACGATGTTTTCCGCCGCGCTTTCGAACGGCGCTTCGGCGTAACGCCCAGCGCGTGGCGAAGCCGCTTTGCTTCACCCAAGGAATGCACCCATGATATCGCTGCGCATCTTTAGCATCGCCACCGTTGCCGTGGCATCGTTCGGCCTGTTCCTCGGCGCCGCTGAGATGCCTGCCCCCGCGCCGCAATACGATGCAGCCGGCAAGCTGATCTTTCCCGCCGATTATCGCGAATGGGTGTTCCTGAGTTCGGGGCTGGACATGAGCTACAGCCCGAAGGCGCCGATGGGCGATACGCATATGTTCAACAATGTGTTCGCGCCGCGCGCGGCTTACGAGTCGTTCCTGAAAAATGGTGTGTGGCCGGACAAGACGGTGCTGATGCTGGAGAACCGCGGCGGCGCCACCAACAAGTCCATCCTCAAGCACGGCCAGATCCAGACCGGCGAGATCATGGGGCTGGAAGCGCATGTGAAAGATGCCGCGCATGGCGGCTGGTCGTTCTATTCCTATGATGACGACCGCAAGCCCGTGGCGGAAATCGCGCACACCGCGTCGTGCTATTCGTGCCACGAAGCGCATGGCGCGGCGGATACGACCTTCGTGCACGATACCTATTAGGAAATACGGCAACAGGATACATATTCCCCAACGTTTTCGGCATTGGGTACTAATCATTCGGCACCCCCTCTGGCATTCTGAGATTCAATTGTGGGAGG